>Ga0256407_10000645_pt1 | contig 79901 bp, 68 predicted proteins | sample RumenRJG_04DNA_FD_193489 | JGI IMG/M metagenome (GOLD analysis project Ga0256407, IMG submission 193489) | Bovine rumen microbial communities from Lethbridge, Alberta, Canada - RJG_04 | ecosystem: Host-associated > Mammals > Digestive system > Stomach > Rumen | place: Canada: Alberta... | reverse complement strand
TTTTAGGGTATTTTTCGGTTATAATCCGTTTGCTTTGTGAAAAAATCATGTCATTTGCTTTTTTGCTCAGTAAAAGGTGCTTTATTCAGTGTTTCCTTAAATATATGAAGAAATGAAGAAAAGACTGAGTTAACGTTTTCACGCCGACTCAGTCTTTTTCTATAAAAGCAAACTTAAAAAGAAAGATGTATCTGAATTATTAATTATGAATTATGAATTATGAATTATGAATTAAACATAGAGGTAGTCGTTGAGAACGGGTTGGAGACCTTCTTCCGACATGTCTTTATACATTTTGTCAAAGCTTCTGTCGTCGCTTATCTCAAACTGTTCGTCACCTTCGGCACTGTCTGATTCCTTTCCGGTGTATTTGCTCTCGTGGTCGCCGATACCGGTTGAAACACCGGCTGAAATTTTGGTGGCGGCAATCTTTACAATACCGTTGCGGAAAGATTCGCTTTCTCTCGAGGATACCGTAATACCGACAAAGGGCAGAAATATGCGGTAAGCACAAAGCACCTGACAAAGCTGTGTTTCGTGAACATCAAGCGGATTTATCTTATCGTTATTTATTATAGGCCGCAGTCTTGGGCAGGAAAGGGACATTTCCGCATGAGGATATTTTCTTTGGAGATAGTAAACATGAAGTGCACTTGCGAGTGCATCTTTACGGAAATCCGAAAGACCGAGCAGTGCGGAGAATGCAACCCCACGCATACCGCCTCTTAATGCTCTTTCCTGAGCGTCAAAGCGGTACGGCCATACACGTTTATGTCCGAGCAGGTGAAGTTTCTCGTATTTATCCGTATCGTATGTTTCCTGAAATACTGTAACATAATCAGCACCGCATTCGTGAAGATAACGGTATTCGTCAGTATTGACAGGATATATTTCAAGTCCTACCATACGGAAATACTTTCTTGCAAGCTTACATGCTTCACCGATATATTCAATATTGCTTTTTGCTCTGCTTTCGCCTGTCAGGATAAGTATTTCTTCCATACCCGAATCGGCGATGACTTTCATTTCTTTATCTATCTGCTCCATACTGAGCTTCATTCTGCGTATATCGTTATAGCAGTTAAAGCCGCAATATACGCAGTAGTTTTCACAGTAATTTGCAATATAAAGAGGTGTAAAAAGATAGACGGTATTACCGAAGTGCTTTCCTGTTTCGGTTCTTGCTTTTTGTGCCATGCGTTCAAGATAGGGTTCTGCGGCAGGAGAGAGAAGTGCTTTGAAATCTTCAAGACTGCATGTTTCGTGTTCCAGTGCCGCAAGAACATCACGGGCAGTATAACGGGAATAGTCATATTCCTTTACCTGCGACATTACTTTCTCGCAGATATCGGACTTGATTACCTCCATTCCCTCCATATATTCCATATGATTTGTACGGGATGAAGGATCGTTTTCAAGACGGTGCTTTTTTTCAAGAGCGGCAGCGGAAAGTCTTTCACTGTCAACAAAAAAACTGTTTTCCATTCTGTTACACCTCAGTTCCTGAGAAATCCTGTCAGCGGATCAGATGCCGATGCACCTCTTGTAAGTACACGTCCGGGCTTTGCAAGGTAAGCATTTCTGCCTGCTTCAATAGCAGACTTGAAAGCGGCAGCCATAAGCGGCAGATCGCCGGCTGTTGCAAGTGCGGTATTAGCCATTATTGCGGCAGCACCCATTTCCATTGCTTCACAAGCCTGAGAAGGTCTGCCTATGCCTGCATCTACAATAACAGGAAGTTCTATTTCATCAATAAGTATCTGTATAAATTCTTTTGTAGCAAGTCCCTTGTTTGAGCCTATAGGAGAAGCAAGCGGCATTACTGCACTTGCACCTGCATCGACAAGTGCCCTTGCGGCATACAGATCGGGATACATATAGGGCAGTACAACAAAGCCTTCTTTTGCAAGTATTTCTGTAGCTTTGACAGTTTCGTTGTTGTCGGGGAGAAGATACTTGCTGTCACGCATAATCTCTACCTTGACAAAATCACCGCAGCCGAGTTCTCTTGCAAGTCTTGCAATACGGACTGCTTCTTCGGCAGTTCTTGCACCTGAGGTATTCGGGAGCAGAGTAACGCCCTCAGGAATATAGTCAAGGATATTTTCGTGTTCTTTGGTGTTTGCACGGCGTACAGCCAGTGTTATGATCTCAGCACCTGCATCACGGACAGCAGCTTCGATAAGTGACAGCGAATATTTGCCCGAACCTAAAATAAATCTTGAGGAAAATTCCTTTCCTCCGAGAACAAGTTTATCATTGTTTTTCATATATATCACTCTTTCATAGTATTTTATGGGTTTACACCCGATAAAGCACAGCTTACAAGCCATTCTCTGTAACCGCCTGTAAGGTCGGCTACGTTATAATCATTATCGGATAAAAGTTCTGCTATTTCCGCACTGTAATCTCCCTGTTGGCAGAACAGTACTATTCTTTTATTTTTTGGAAGTGCATACAGCTTTTCAATGTCGTTCATAGGGATATTTACAGCTCCCGTCAGTGTACCGAATGAAAACACTGTATTGTCACGCAGATCTATCAATATATCATCATCCTGTTTATGATAGTCTGTAATTGGAATTTTCTGTATCATATAGTTTCACCGCCTGTCTGACAGGAGATTATCTGATAATCACTGTTGTTATCGGAAAGATTTTTTATTTTCGGTGTCTTTCCGCAGACAGCACATTCGGGATCGGCGTGAGGAACGGAATGTACACGCATATTCATAGTAAGTCCGTCAAATGTCAGTATCTTTCCGCAGAGCAGTTCACCTGCTCCCGTGATATATTTTACGGCTTCGAGTGCCTGAATACTGCCGAGTACACCGACAGCCGCACCAATTACGCCGACATCTTTACAGGTAGCGGCATCATGCGGAACATCTCCCATAAGACAGCGCAGACAAGGACCTTTTTGCGGAACATATGTCATAGCCTGACCTTCAAAACGCACCACGCCTGCATGAGTATAGGGTTTTTCTGCAAGCACACAGGCATCATTTATCAGAAATTTTGTTTCAAACCGGTCTGTACAGTCGAGTATGAAGTCATACTCCGTAATTATCTGTATGATATTATCGTAAGTCAGAGGAAAATCATACCGCTTTACGATTATATCAGGATTGAGTGCTTTTGCCGCCTTTTCAGCGGAGATTGTTTTCGGCATACCGAGTGTTTCTGTATTGTGGATTATCTGTCTTTGAAGATTAGAACAGTCTACTGTATCAAAATCAGCGATACCGAGTGTTCCGACACCTGCCGCCGTAAGATACATTATAGCAGGTGAACCAAGACCGCCTGCGCCGATAACGAGTACTTTTGAGGAAAGCAGTTTTTTCTGACCGCTTATTCCTATTTCTTTCAGCACAAAGTGTCGTACATAGCGTTTTGCCTGTTGCTGATCAAGTACCATTTCAGCCTCCTCCTACGAAGCCCACAATCTCCACTGTATCACCGTCATTAAATATCGTAGTTTCGTATTGTGACTTAGGTATGATTTCTCCGTTGATTTCTACTGCAATACGGTTACGGGTATAATTTGTCTGTGAAAGATATTCTTCCACTGTTTTTCCTGCTGTATCGACAGAGTTTCCGTTGATAATGACCATATCTTTTTCCCTCCTGTAAAAAAACAGGAAGCTCCGGATTCGGAACTTCCTTGTATTTGTCAACTATTTTCCCTACGTTGGCATTATCCAAATCAGGTTACGGGTCGAAGGGCAAACCTTCCTCTCAGCCTTTCTTCAGGCTCCCCACATTATGAAAGTATTTTAACATATCTTTATTTTTTTGTCAAGTATATCACTTATATCAGCGGCAGATTATTCTTTAGTGTTGTTATGATGAAAAGATACAATAAATATTTACAAAGATAATTATTTGTGTTAAAATCTGCATAAGAGAAGAAATTTATATGTCCGTTTTATTCAGAATGGAGGAATGAAATATGTTCGGAAAAAAATCAAAGCAATACTATGAGATGTCAAAGCAGCAGTTTGAAGAATTACAGCAATTTTACCGTACTCTCGGATATACGGAAGAACAGGTAAAAAAGCTGTCGCAGAAATGTTTTGGTGCAAATGTAAAGGTATCCGTAAAGGAAAGCTATCACGAGGGCTGGACATTTTACCGCAATGCAGAGCGTGACTGGAACCCGATGCTTTTATGCGGAGCTGCAAGAAATTCCGTTAATTCCCGTGGCATGATGGGAATGGCTATGTGCGGCAGTGCACCTATGATGGAGGATGCAATGCCTGCACCTATGATGGAACGTGCAATGGAAATACCATGTGCCGGACCGATGATGAACCCTACACAGCCGGATACTGCCGAAACACATGATGTTCCCGAAAATGAAACTCACAGTCCTCTTGATGCATCACAGCTTATATTTTCTGCTAATGTCAATACTGCCTCGTGGACGTATCTGCGTAATAAGATTATACATCATGACAGTGTTGAGCCATCATTTGTGCGTATCGAAGAAATTATCAATTCATATGATTATGACCTGCCTGCACCGTCAAAAGATGTGCTTTTTATGGTTTCTGATATTATGAAGCAGAAGAATATTCAGACACCTGTTCGTTACAGTCATCTTGATATTATACGAAAATTTGCTGTTGAGCATTGAACTGTCATTCACCAAGACAAGCGTCGTTTTTATATAACATCAAATAATTTCAAAGGCAAGCCGCCGGACCGAATTTTACGTCAAGGCGGCTTTATTATGTAAGTTATTTTGTCAGATATTTGTTGTACACTGCAAAAAACGTGATATAATGAAACAAAAATATGTGAGTCTATCATGTTTTTATGTTAATGTTAATTTTTATGATTACAATATTTAATTGAGGTGTTTTCTATGGTTGATGATAAAGAAATCAAATCAATAAATTTTACTGTAGATTTTGATTATTTCAGAAATTCAAAGCTTGTTACAGGCAGTCAGATGAAAAAGTTCGGAGATAATAACAAATTGCTGGCAAGCAAGATAAATCAATATATACTTATGTATGAACAAAAAAATAAACTCAGCAGAAACAAAACATATGAGGAAATGATAGAAAAATGCCAACAGAGCAGCGATACATTCAAAAAATAATCAGCGGCAAAATCCGTATTACAAGATGTGTGCTGTATAAATTTTGTATTGGTATGGATTTAAGTCTTGAGCAGGCAAATGAATTGTTTTCTCTTTCAGAGGAAGGTGCGTTAACAGAAAATAATATAGGTGACTATATCTTTCTGCATGCACTTGGCAAGGATAGTATTTATAGTTTTATTGACGAGTATGAAAGATATGTCGGAAAAAAGATAGGTTTGCGTGACAGACAGTAGATCATAACAAACTTTTTCTGTCATGGTTGGGGAAAAGTTTTCCTGGAATAATCAGATATGTTTTGATATGATATGAGCAACGGAATACATAATGAATCCGGACCGGTAGATTTATTACAAATTGTTTCGGACATAATTTGAGGAGGAATAAGATCATGAAACCTATAATTTTTTGTAATATTGCGTATATGAAATTTTACAGAGGAGTTGTTGAAGGTGTTGACGAACCCGTAAACGGAGGGCAATACGTTAAAGAAAACAATGACGGCGGCGAATGCTATAACTTTGATCCTGTTACATTTGATGACGGGGAATTGCTTTTCGGATATGTAATGCCTCCGTCAAATACCAAAGAACTTCATCTGGAAAAAATTGTCGGCTGCAAAGCGGCAAGAAAAGAGGAGTGTATTGATAGTGTTATTGTAGTCTGGTGTGCAAAAGAAAATGACAACAGAAGTACACGTGTTGTCGGATGGTACAAAGAAGCTGACGCATACAGATTCAATCAGGGAATTGAATTTGATGACGGTTATATTCAGAATTATAATTTTGTCGCTGAAAAAAAGAATTGTGTTCTTCTTCCTGAAAGCGAAAGACGCAAAATAAAGTGGTATGTTCCAAGAAGCGGAATAAAAGGCTGGAACTTTGGCTTCGGAAGGTCAAATATCTGGTATGCACAGGGCAGTGAGGAGGATGATGAACTGTCGGCTTTTCTTGAAAAGATCATAAAACAGATTGAAACCTACGATGGAGAAAACCGGGTAGGAAAAGAGGTGAAGTAAAATGGGATATTTCACATGGGAAAACTTCGATAATGACTTTCTGAAAGCAATTATTTATTCTGCCGATACACAGACCGGTATTCGTCCGGTAATTCCGACAAATGAAAAAGAAGACCTTGTTTGTTCTATGAACCTGATATGCGATTTTCCCGATAAGGATTTTGTTATAAAATACAGGCATATTATTGAAGATGTGCTGCTTCCGAAATATCCTTTTTTAGCTAAGGAAATATGTTTGTCTTTGGAAATTGAACCGGTTGGTTCGTACTTTCCACGGTTAGTACTAAAGCCAAAACCTATGACTGTAAGCATGATAGATTCATATATTAATTTACTTCTTAAAATAGGCGGTTGTGATGTAATGATAGCACAGAATTCAAAATTCAAGTACACAGTAAGTCTGAATATGAAAAAAACTCCATGTGAGGATGTTGATTTATATGATTTTCAAAAGGATGCCGTTTCATCATTGAAAGAGCATTTTTTAAACAAAGATAAGAAAAAGGGGATGCTGATAATGCCTACCGGAAGTGGTAAGAGCAGAACTGCATCATATTTTCTTATTAAAAATATGATAAGTCAGGGGTATCAGATATTATGGATAGCACACAGACATATGCTTATAGACCAGGCAGCAGAATGTTTCTACAAATTTTCAGGTCTTTCAAAATTTGAAAATCCTGAGATCAGCAGGTATAAGATAAGCTGTATTTCCGGTGAACATCAGAATATAAGAGCTGTTGATAAGAACACGGATGTTATTATCGGCAGCATACAGTCTTTGTGCAGGAATCATCCGCATCTGAGAAGAATAACTTCAAAAAAATTAATGATCGTTATAGACGAAGCACATCATGCAGGTGCACGCTCATACAAAGAAACGCTGAATATTCTTTTCAGATACTGTCCCGATGCAAAGCTTCTTGGAATTACAGCTACTCCGATAAGGGGCAGCGAAGGTGCAAGTGCCGATTTGCTTAAAATGTTTGATAATAATATTGTATATGATATTTCTCTCGGAAAACTGATAACCAATGGTATTCTTGCCGATCCTGTCTTCAAAAGAGTTGAAACCAATGAAGAAGTCGAACCTCTTATTTCAGAAGACGAAGCAAAAAATATAAAAAGATTTGGTGAGCTTCCGGAATCTCTTATGGGAAAGATAGCCCGATGTGCCGACCGAAATGGAGTAATTGTGGATGAGTACATGAAAAATGCAGAAAGTTATGGAAAAACCCTTATTTTTGCTCTTAATGTTCTCCATTGCCGGTTATTGATGGACGAACTGAAAAAGAGAAAAGTAAAATGCGATTGTGTTTATTCTGGTAAGGAAAATAATTCTGCTACGATAGAAAGATTCAAACAAGGAATGCTTGATGTTCTGCTGAATGTAAATATAATGACGGAAGGCAGTGATGTACCTGATATTGAAACAGTCTTTCTTACAAGGCCGACACAAAGTGAAGGACTTCTTATGCAGATGATTGGCAGAGGCATGAGAGGAAGTTATGCAGGTGGTACCGAGAAAGTCAACATTGTCGATTTTAACGATAAATGGGAAGTGTTCAACAAGTGGCTGAATCCTGAATGGATCTTCGAGGGTGAATATAAAGAGCCTGAAATGAAAACGTATGAATATGAAGTAAAATACTATTCATGGGAGCTTTGCAAACAGCTTTATTATTCTCTTCTGAAAGAGAATACGAGTTATAATACATATACGTCTGTCCCGTCAGGATGGTACACACTTATAGATGAATGCGGTGATGATTATATTCTGTTTGTTTTTGAAGATCAGATCAGCGGATACAAGGAAATCATGTCTAAGCGTCATGAGATCCGATTCGGATATAATATAGATGTTCCGACTGTTATAAAAACATATTTTCCTGATTTTTGTATTCGCCCTGATGAACGTGGAATATCACTGCTTATAGATAATATAAAAAATTACGATACCATTCCGTATATGAATTGTATAGCAGACAGAAAAAAGATAGATCCTGCTATTGTAGCAAAAACAGCAAGGGAAAATAATACAGACACTTTTTTGCTTGCGGTTGAAATATACAATAAATATCCCATTGCAAAAGAGTTGTTTGGTACAATGGAAGAATATCAGATGAAGGTTGCAAAGGCATTTATATATTACGGAAAACAAAGAGTTTTCGGTAAAAAAGTAGAAGAACTTCCGGACGAAAAAATACCATTCAGCAGGGAACCTTATTATAATATCGATGAACTTGTACAGGAAGTAAAAGACGAGATGTTCGACGGAGAATACGAAGGAATAACCTCGATAGAATGGACCGGAAAAGCATACAAACAATATTACGGATGTTATTATTATAATGACAATCATATTGTTATAAATTGCATTCTTAATTCAAAGGATGTTCCGAAGGAGGTAGTCAAATTTGTTATCTATCATGAATTGTTGCATCGTGACTATCACGGTCATGACAAAGCATTTCGTGAACAGGAACATAAATTCAGGAATTATGAAGAATGTGAATACTTTCTCGTGGGACACATGAATGATTTTGAGATTGAAAATTTAGAGAGTGGTATTTGAATATGCCGAATATCAATTATGAAGCTGTTTTCATTTATATTAAGAATGATTACAGCAGAGCATTATTCATAGATATTATTTACGAATTATGAATCAAATAAATTCCGATTTTCACATTCCAAATTAAGAAAAGGAATGATTAAGTATGTCAACATATGTAATTTCAGATATACACGGACAATATGATATGTTCGTTGATCTGCTTGATAAGATAGAATTCAAGGATACAGATACTCTTTATGTATTGGGAGATGTGCTGGATCGTGGACAGCATCCGATAAAAACCCTTAAAAAACTTATGGAAATGCCCAATGCGATTTGTCTTATCGGCAATCACGAACTTATGGCACTTGAATGTCTTGAATTTCTTATGAATGAGATCACAGAGGAATCTATAAAAGACCTTAACGAAGAAAATATGAATAATCTTCTGACATGGGTACAGAATGGCGGTGAAACAACGATAAGTGAATTTCGTGGACTTGACAGGGATGAACAGGAAGCAGTAATTGATTTTATAAAGGACATGCTTATATACGAGGAAATATCTGTAAACGGAAATAATTATCTGCTTGTTCATGCCGCACTGGGAAATTATTATCCCGGAAAAGATATTGAGGACTATTCGATAAAAGAACTTATATGGGACAGGGCTGAGTATGATATTAAGTACTATCCGGACAAGTATGTTGTTACCGGTCATACACCGACACAATATATTACAGAGAATCAGAAACCGGGTTTTATATACAGAAATAATAATCATATTGCTGTTGACTGCGGTTCATGCATACCCAATGGAAGACTTGCCGCAATATGTCTGGATACAGGAAAAGAATTTTATTCTTTATCAGAATAACACTCAGCAGGACGGCTCACAACAAAATTTCAAATTGAAAAACACACGATTTGCATATAAAAAACTATGCCGATCGTGTGCTTTTTGATTGTTAATTATTAATTATTAATTATTAATTATGAATTATGAATTATGAATTATAAATTGAATAATATTGGCTTTCTGCCTGACTTGCTTTTCTTGCCCCGTTCATACATCTTGGAGAAAGCAAAGAACAGTTATGCCTGCATCCGCTGCATCTCAGACCGCTGAGATATTCTGTAAGAGAGGGTTTGTTCTCCTGATATTCGTCTTCACTGATCTGCTCCTGACTTTCTTCCTCGCTGTCGGATGGTTCTATCACATCATTGTTTTGCGATTCCGTGTCAGAGAAATTATTTTTGCTTTCGGATATACTGTTATCTGATTTTTCTGTGACTTCGGGTTCAGCATCTTTTTTATCAGAAACAGTATTGCTTTTATTTTTTGATACAGAGCTGCTGTTTTCTGTTTCGGATACGGACGATTTTTCTTTTACAGTGCCGGAGCTTTTATTTGAAGAACTACTCTGAGATACCGTGTCTGAGCTCTCCTGACTGACTGTCTGAATTATATCGCTGTTTTCCGATACCATTGCACTGCCTGCAACAGTGTAGGAAATACACAGTGCGGCATAAACGCCTATCAATAATGTAATACTCTTTTTTCTCATAATATATTCACCTCTCGCAGCAGGCTGACAGAAAATAATACTATCAGCAGAATGTAACAGCCGAGCCTGAACCATTTCAGATAATGAGGTATTTCTTTATACATTTTTCCGGCAAGGATACCTGATATGAAAAGCATGAAAAGCATAGGGGAAATTGTGCTTGCTATGGCAAATACCGCTCCGGAAATTGCAGCATAGCCAAGCGGCAGAGATGCTGCATAGCCTGTCATAAGTATGAGCGGTGCACAGGGAGATGCTCCGTAGCTTATTCCCATACCGATAAGAGCCGCATGATTTGATTTTTTATATCCGGACTTTTTTGTATTATCGTCCTTGCAGCCATTGCAGGTCTTACAGCTTTTATGTCCTTTTTGTTCCCGTATCCAGCCGATAAGCAGCCATATTCCCATGAGAAGCATTACGCTGTCGGAAATAAGCCCTGCTTTTATCCCGAATACATATCCGTTTTCATCTATTATATTACTTCCGACAACAGAAGCTATGCAGCAAAGCGTTATTACTGAAATGAACTTTCCCAAAAAGAAATCAAAAAAGCCAATTAGGGACTGCTTCATGTTTTTCATATGTGTTGTCAGATATCCGTACAAAGCTGTACTTATACCCGAACCGCAGCACGTTCCGTAGCCCATTCCGACAGATGCCGCTGCTGTAAGACTTTCTGTAAATACCGTAAAAACCATTGTTTCAACCCCTCTCGCTTGCGATAAGAGCAGCGCCTATAGCGCCATTGAACTGTGGGTACTGAGCAACATATTTTCCTTGATAAGCTGTTTAAGACGGTAAATACGCTGTGAATTGTCGGCGAATGTAGGACAGGGACAGGGGCGAAGTGCCCTGCTTGCAAGTGCTCTTATCATACCGTCAAAGCTGTTGTCGGTAATGACTGCCGGATCCCACAGACAACGCTCTCCCATACAGGTTTCATCACCGGCAACTATACCTCCCATTTCCTCTATCAGAAGCGGTATTTTTATGTTCGGAAAAACTATCGGAGAGCCTGTCAGCAGTATTCTCGGAAGCTTCTTTGAAGTTACTGTTTTCTTTTCGGAGATATTCTTTTTCAGCGAGCTGTTGACACGATGCAGAGCCTTTCCCCATACATCTGCCGGCATATAGGCGGAGCTGTTAAGTATAGCCATAGCATGACTTCCTCTTATAAGATATGGCATATGTTTTTTAAGTCTTATAAACTCCGACAGCTCATACTGTGCATAGCCTACTTTGCGGAAGCCGTCTGCAAGTCTTTCATAAGTTATACGATTTCCTGTGACATTTTCAAGTCTTTCCATAAGATCATAGAGCTGACTTATATACTCATCAATATCATCATCATTTCTTGAGGCGGGAATGTGCATTGTCATAACATCACAGCTGTCGGAAAGCATTCCGGCTATTTTCTTTTTACAGTCACAGGTTATAGGAATGACCATCATCGAGCAGTCTTCGTATATGGGCATAAGTCCTGTCTGCTTAAAGCCTGCAACTGCTTTTACAAGAGGGCAGGCATCTCTCGGAGCAACACTGTCGCCGATTGAAAAAGCTGTATAATTTCCGCTGCAAAGTTTTACTGGAACTGCACCGGCAGCGTATATAAGCTCAGGCGGAGTCATAACACAGTATGTACCTATTGTTTTCTGACCGGACTCTTTTTCGATATGCTGCATATCAACATATATTCGGCTAAGTGTACGATAAAATGTTTCGATACCGTCGGGTGCTCCCGATAGTTCTTTAAGCCGCCGCAGATATTTGGCTGCTGTCTGAGTTTCCTTGTTTATAAAGCGTTTATCCTGTCTTTCCTTCAGTGTTTCTATTTTAAGAGGATCTGTCATTTTTTATCCCTCCCGTTTTCGTCAGGCTCATATCCGGACATGATCGTTTTTCTTGATGATGTATAAAGCTTTATTCCGGCACATGTCATCGAAAGTGCTTTATCCTCCGGACAGCAGCGTATACATTCTCCGCACATTATGCAGTTTGCGGAAGTAACATTGACTTTTTCTCTTTCGGTGTATATCATTTTTATTCCCATAGGACAGGCTTCATAGCATGCACCGCATTCAGTACAGGACTGTGTATCCTTTTTGATGCGGAAAAGTGATATCTTATGAAAGAAACCCATTATTGTTCCGAGCGGACATACCATACAGAATGCTCTTCTCTTGAAGAAACCGCTCATAAGAACAAGTACCATGATAAAACCGCTTACATAAAGGCTTGTGCTTATTCCGGCGAGTATCGGAGATACAGCCACAGCCGGACAGAAGTTACAGAAGTTTCCGCCTGCAAAGCATAGACCGATAAAAACCAGAGCCAGTCCCCATCTGACAGGTGCTGCCGCACCATACATTTTTTCGTTCATCTTTATGCCTTCCGTCTTTGTTTTCCGGCGTATCTTATCCATGATATCCTGCACAAGTCCTACCGGACAAAGGAAACCGCATATCGCACGTCCGAGAAGAAGTATAAAACCTATGGTACTTGCAAAGAATAACAGAATACTTTGCCACGGCAGCTCGAAAAGCTCGTTCAGATGTGAAAGGTAATAGCAGCTTGATTCTGTCATCTGTTCGGTGTTCCGGGGACATGACAGTACGGGAATACTAAGGCTTGACATTGTCATTCCGAATATCAGACCGCCCCAGATCATAAAGAATGTAAAAGCTATCATTATTACCCATCGGAGTATCATAAACCATACCGGTTTTTGTTTGGGAGCATTACCCGTTTGTCTTCCTGTGCGTACACCTGCAAAGTGTGGATTCTTTTTATCGGTCTTTGCAAGTATTCTTCTGAGTATGACAACAAGTATAATGCCGGCTGCCGAAAGTCCGATTATTATAAACAGCGGTATAAGCGTTTTAATATACTCGGCGGACATGATCTTTTCTATACTTGTTGAAAAATCATTTGAGGCGAACTGGTAGAAAGGGAACAGCCATGCAAAATATGCAAGTGCTCCGACAGCTATACATATAACTGCTGTTATTATTATTTTCTTGATTGGCTTCATGATGCTTTTTTCACCTCTCTGTATCTTCTCTGTGTGAGCATTTCCGAAAATGCCTCCATTCGTATTCTAAGCTGCTCAACATCCTGATACTGATAATCTGTTTCAAGTCTGAAAACCGGAATACCATATTCAGCAAGCATGTTTTCAAAGCGTTCAAGCTCAAAATCGTATTCTATCTGACCTTTAAGCACATGATATATAACGCCCTCGATCTTTTCGTTCTTTATGAACCATGATACATAATCGAACAATGCATCATTTTTTATATATGCCGGACTTGAATCGTATGCAAGCCATTTTGAAGCAATATTTTTTATGAGCCTGTCACGCATTCCCCACAGTTCCTTGCCGTTATAGATGACAAATGATTTCATTGACAGATAACTTGCGGCTTCGCTTATTTCAAGTCCGGAATCACTTACGAGAAACGGCACTTTATAGTTTGGAAACAGTGCAGGTGAGCCTAAGAGCATTACAGCAGGATGATCTGAGCTTCTTTTTTTTGTGCGGCTGATTTTGTATTCTATTTCACGGATAAGACATTCTGTATGATAAGTCCACTCGTCAGGTGAAGGCGACATATAATAGGAATTCTGTAAAAACATTCTTGCTGCGTCAGTTATGATATCCGTGTGACCTCTCGTTATTTTAAGAAATCTGCACATTGTGTTTCTTGCACTTGAAACAGTTTTCATTGCAGAAACAACAGAACTTCTTGTTACTCTTGTTTTAGTCTTACCGGAAACAGCTTCGCATAAAGCTTTCAGCTGTTCAGCGTATTTTTGAACACCATTTTTATCTTTTCTGTCAGGCGGTACATCAATAAGGCATACTTTGCGGCCTTCGCTTTTAAGATCATAAGCGATTTTTCTCATACTGTCGTTAACAAGCGGAATGATGAACAATGAATCGGAGAAATCGGTTATCTCCGGTCTGTAGATATATCCTGCGATTGATCGGCTTACAGGATCCATATCTCTTGGAACACGGTCGTCTGACCATGCAGCAGAGCCAAGACTTCCGCCTATTATCCAGTAAGGTACAGCACCTGATGCGATAACGATTTCTTCGGGTACAGCAGTTCCGAGAAGTACTACATCATGGGACAGATACTCTGTTTCATACGCCCAGTCGTATGCTCTGTTGAAAAACCACTTTATTTCCGAAAGACCGATATTATCGTTATAAAGCCTGTTCAGGCTTTCACAATATTCCTTGTCAAAGACATCTGTTTTATTTGATGATAAGTTATTATTACTCATTTTCAATTCCTCCTGATCAATTATCAGTATTTTCTTGTGTGATTAAATAATATAATAACCTGTTGGAATTTCAATGGAATGTTTTAGGAATTTATGTGGAATTATCTTATCAAACTTATCGTATCAGTATTTGTCAGCTCAGATGGCAGTGATATACTTTCTTGTTCTTATGTCACAAAGAAAAGAGCTGACGCAAAATAATGCCTTGCGTCAGCCCGGTATGAGTATTATTTTATTTTATAACTTTTACGGTAAATGTTTTTTCTGACATTACGCCGTCAGCGTCTTTGACGATTGATCTGATATCATAGCTTGTTGATGAAGCAGGAGTGAATTCTGCTGAATCGGTAGTATATGCCGGTTTTATTTCCTTCCATGTGCTGTTTGTTGATCTTTTGTAATAGAAAGCATATGTATAGCCGGAAGCTCCGCCGCTTGCCGCACCTTTAAGAAGTATTTTTTCGCCTATATCAATAGTGGTCTTATTTTTTAACGGCGCTTTTATATTAACGGTGAAAGTTTTTGTTTTTATTTTACCGCTGCTGTCTTTAACTTTTATAGCTATGTTATAAGTACCGGCAGATTTTGGCGTAAAACTTCCTGTACTTTGTGTACCGTAATTTGTGCCGATAGTTTTCCATGTGGAGCTTGTTGATTTCTTGTATTTAAGTGCGTATGTATATTCGCCTGTACCGCCTGCTGCTCTGGCATTAAGTACAACAGGATCACCGACCTCGGCAGTAGTAGTGATCGTAGAATTATTTACCAGAAGAGGATTGACATAATTATCTTTGTAGCTGTCACCGCAAACTGTGCAGGTGTGAAGAGTATAGCCCTGTTCTGTTGCAGTAGGAGAAACAACGGTTTCCTCATACTTATGAGCATCGGGATTTTTAGGTATCACAACTGTTTTGGTACTTTTGTATGTTTTACCTGAGAATTTCACTGTTGCGGTATAAACTGTTTTTCCGTCATCTTTACAGGTTGCTTCTGTTTTTTTCGATGTTACTTTAGCAGTGACCTTTTGTTTATCATCACCTTTTGTACAGGTGAAATAAGCAGAAGCTGAGCTGTAATCCTTTGCCCATGTCCACTTAGGTTTACCGTAGCTGTGACCTGTTGCCGGAATAACAACGGAATCTTCCATTACTGTCTTTCCCTCAGCGTCACTGTATATCTGACCGTTTTCGTCCTGCCGGTAAGCTATATTTCCGTCTGCTGTACAAGTAGCATCTTTACTTTCAACAAAGGTGATAAGATGACCGACTGTTACTGAAACGCTTATTCCGCTTACAGTTTTGTAATTAGCGGTATCTTTCGGAGTAAATGTTGCTTTGAAAGTATTCGTTCCTGCCGAACTTACACTCTGATCGGGGTTATCCCATGTCCAGCCATCCGGAAGTTTTACCTCATTTAATTTTTGTCCATAGGTAGCTGTAAGACCTGTTGGTTTTGTATATTTCGGCGCAGCTTTTACGATATTGAATTCCTTTGTCAATGTACCGTAATAGTTTCCGATACCGATGACAGATGCTGTTGCTGTTCCGACTTTTATATTATTTGAGTAGGAAACAGTATAGTCAACATTTTCAGCTAATGTAACTGAGCCGTCTTTTACCGTGAGTGCAGGGGTTATTTTATTGCCCGTATATTTTTTATCGGATATATCCGCAATTGTTACATTGGAAAGACTTTTTGCGTCATTTATGATACGAACGCCTTTTGCATAATCCTCAAAACCGGTATCATATATCTCATATCCGTTCAAAAGACCGGGAGCTACGCTGTCCACACGTGAACGTTCAGTATAATATCCTCCTGAAACCTCAAATGTTGAGCTTGAGCTAAGTTTAAAAAACGGACCGTCGTAATCTTCGTCAAGCAAGTCATAGTAACCGCCTTTGACATAAACATATGCCTGACTTGTATTTGTTCTTGTAACGTCAAGTCCGCCGGTATATATTCCGCTCAATAATTCGACTTTACCCTTTTCGATCATCAAAAGACGCACGATTCTCTCTTTATCAGCAACCATACCGCCGCCTGAACCGCTGTCCTTAAATATCAGATAAAGATTGGCATTATTAATATAGAGATAGCTTTGTATTTTATTCTGAGATTCCGGCTTGCCGTCAAAATGGATCGTATTTCCGTTGAAGTCAACAGTGAGAGTTTTGCTTTCATTGTTAGCATTGATTTCGCACTTACCGACAACAGTAAATGAACCGGTAAGCTTGATAGTGTCACCGTCATTGGCATTGTTTACAACTGTAAGGAATTCTTCGAGTGTTGAAGCAGTTTTTACTGTTGTTGCTGCACTTACTGTAATAACACTGTCCTGTGTTAATGCAGGCAGTGTCAATGCCGTACCGCCGACTAAAGCGGCACAAAGAGCAATAGAGAAAGCTTTTCTGAGCAATTTTTTGAACTTTTCCATATACTTGACCTCCGGTAAAATATTATCTTTATTCTGATTTTAGCATATGTTACCTGCCAAGTCAACTGATCGATTCTTAAAAAATAGAGGAACTGTCACAAAATTTTTTATTGATTTGTGACAGTCAGTTTAATTTATTTATCAAAAGATGAATTAATATAATTTCTCATCAGTCATTTTTCTGATCCTGTCAATAAACAACTGAACAGCAGGAGAAAACACCTGATATTTTTTCCAGATCAGGTTTCCGGCATTGGTAATACGGGGGAGAAGAGGCTTTATACAAAGCGGACTGTCTCCTGTTGTATTGATAAGGCGGTCAAAGCAGATAGCATAGCCAAGCCCGTCCTCAACAAGAAGAGACGCATTGTATATCAGATTATAGGTTGCAACGATATTGAGTGACGGAACCTCTTTTGAACCGGTAAAATAAGGCTCTGATGATCTTGAAACAATTACAGGCAGACTTTTCAGATCGGATAAGTGTATTTCGTTTTTCTGTGCAAGCGGACAATCCTTCGGCATCAGGACGCCGAATCCGTCCTCAGCCGGTAATTGTATGGACTGATATAAGGAATGATCTACTTCTGTAAAAATAACTGCAAAATCGATCAGACCATTGTTAAGTTCGTCCATCAGATCTTGTGTATCTCCGCTTGTGATGTTAAAACGGATATCCGGATGATCTTCGGCAATGCTTGCTGCAGTTCGTGACAGATAATGGAAGGAATAGGATTCGCCTGCACCGATACGCACCGAACCTGAAATATGGTTTTTTATCTGTGATATTTCTTCTTCGGTCATCTGCATAAGCTGTACTATTTCCTCGGCTCTTTTCCGTAGAATCATACCTTCTTCGGTCAGTGTAATTTTTCGGTTACCTCGGACAAACAGGGAGGCACCAAGTTCTTCTTCGAGGTCCTTCATCTGCCTTGAAAGAGAAGGCTGTGCAACGTGCAGCGTTTCGGCTGCGGCAGAAATAGTGCCTTCTCTGACAACAGCAAGATAATACTGCATAGTTCTGATATCCATAAGAACACTCCTTATATTTTTTCATATTCAATTTTAGCATAGGAAGATATATAAAACAAGTATTTGATTATACGAAAAATAAAGGTTATAATAGTATCAGAAAAACAAATCCGGAAAAAACGAAAGGAGCAGACATTATGAATACAGAAAAATTAACGCTTACACAGGAATGGGACAAGGCTTATCCAAAAGAGGAATCTGTCGAACATAAGAAGGTCACATTCAGAAATCACTTCGGTATCGAGCTTGCGGCTGATATGTTTAAACCTGAAAAAGCCGACGGAAAGCTTCCTGCTGTCGCTTGCTGCGGTGCGTTTGGTGCAGTCAAGGAGCAGCACTCCGGTCTGTATGCACAGGAAATGGCAAAGCGTGGTTTTCTTACAGTTGCATTTGATCCTTCTTTTACAGGGGAGTCCGGCGGTCAGCCACGATATATGAATTCACCTGATATAAATGTTGAAGATTTTCAGGCTGCTATAGATTTTCTTTCAAATCTTGATGAAGCAGATACGGATCGCATATCAATCATCGGTATCTGCGGGTGGGGCGGAATGGCTTTGCAGACAGCTTGTGTTGACACCCGCATTAAATCAACTGTTGCAGTTACTATGTACGATATGTCCCGTGTAATTGGTAATGGTTATTTTGATTCTGCGGATAATGAGGAAGCAAGGTATCAGGCTCGTGTCGGTATAAACAATCAGAGAACAGAGGATTTCAGAAACGGAACATATAAGCTTGGCGGCGGTGTTATAGATCCGGATATTGATGACGCACCCGACTTCGTAAAGCAGTATTCACAGTATTATAAAATTCGTGCGTATCATCCCCGTTCATTAAACAGCAACAACGGCTGGAATGTAACAGCAGGCACTTCTCTGATGAATACAAGGCTATTTACATATGCTTCCGAGATCAGAAGTGCGGTTCTGCTTGTTCACGGCGAAAATGCACATTCAAGGTATATGAGCGAGGGAGCTTTTGAGCTTCTCAAGGGCGATAACAAAGAATTGTATATTGTTTCCGGTGCAAATCATACTGATCTTTATGACGGCGGGGGAAAGGGATATATTCCATTTGATAAGATTGAAAGCTTTATCAGGAAAAATTTTTGATCGGAGGAAAATATATGAGTAATGTTCTTGTTATTTCGACCAGCCTCAGAGTAAAAAGCAATTCAGATATTTTGGCTGAACACCTTATTGCCGGGGTAAAAGATGCAGGGCATGAGGTGGAATACATCAGCCTCAAGGGTAAGGAGATAAAATTCTGTATCGGTTGTCTTGCCTGTCAGAAAACGCAGAAATGCGTGCAGAAAGATGATGTAACAGAAATTGCAGAGAAAGTCAAAAATGCAGATACGCTTGTTTTTGTTACCCCGATATATTATTACGAAATGAGCGGTCAGATGAAAACACTTCTTGACAGGCTCAATCCGCTTTATTCATCCGACTATAAATTCCGCAAAATTTATATGCTTTCAGTTGCTGCGGAGGACGAGGATTATGTTCCCGAAAAGGCTGTCAGCGGTTTGCATGGATGGATAGACTGTTTTGAAAAAGCGGAATTTTCAGGCTCACTTTTCTGCGGCGGTATAAATGTGCCGGGAGAAGCAAGTAAAAAGGATGTGGAGCAGGATGAAGCATATCGGTTCGGAAAAAATATTGAGTAGATTAATAAAAGCTATTCTTTGTTTTTCGGCATTAATGATTACATTTTCCCTTTGTGCCTGCAAGGAGGATCATCAAGTGAAAACATCATTGCGGAGTTCATCTGATGTCGTTTCTGCCGTATCCGAAGCCCAAATTATACAAGTATCTCAGGTTTCAGAAAATGTCGGCAGGAATGAGAAAAGCAGTAAAACCGAAAGCAGCGATAAATCCGGAATGAAGGCGGCAGAGAAAATGAAAATGTTTATTAACGGTGAGCCGGTAAATGTAGATTGGGAAAATAATAGTTCAGTCGAAGCTTTGAAACAGCTTGCGGCAAGTAATGAGATTACGATTCAGATGTCCATGTACGGCGGTTTTGAGCAGGTCGGCTCTATCGGAACTTTACTGCCGCAGGAAGATTCACAGACAACTACTGAGGCGGGAGATATAGTACTCTATTCAGGTGATCAGATGGTTGTGTTTTACGGTTCAAACTCGTGGGCATACACAAGACTCGGACATATTACGGACAAAACAGCTGATGAAATGACAGAGCTTCTTGGAAACAGAAATGTTACTATCACTCTATCAATGACGGAATAAGGAAGGTTACCGCAATGACAACATAAGATAGACATTATAAAAGCTGCATTTGACGCTTCAATATGTGCAGAAGTCTTATAGCAAAATGAAAATATATTGAACAGAAGAGCACACCGTTTTCCGATGTGCTCTTGTTTTGCTTTCTTAATTTGTAAATTATCAGTCGTCCGTTTCGATTCTGATTTCACTGCCTTTTCCGTTGGTTCTTTTCATTACATGGATCTTCTTTGGCAGACATTCATCAAGACGGGCAACATGTGAAATAATACCTATCTGTCTTTTACCTGCCGAAAGATGCTGAAGTACATCTATAGCCTTATCAAGTCTTGTACTGTCAAGAGAACCGAAACCCTCATCAATAAACATACTGTCGATCTGTACGGTACTGCTGCTTTCCATTTGCACGATATCGGAAAGACCGAGTGCAAGTGATAAAGATGCCTCAAATAGCTGACCGCCTGAAAGCGATGCAGTTTCCCTTTCAAGACCTGTGACGGAATTATATACTTTAACATCAAGACCGATACTCTTTCTGCCGTCCTTGATCTCTTTAGGGATAGTAAGAGAATATTCTCCGTCTGTCATTATGTCAAGATGTATATTTGCCTGATCTATTATCCTGTGGAAGAAATCACCCAGAACATATCGGCTGAATGTATAATTTCCGTTGGCAGCATCGGAAAGAGGTTTGAGTTTTTGTGCGGCAGTCATATATTTCTGACGTTCTTTCAGATATGCAGCAGTTTTGTTATAAGCTGTCCTGTTCGTTTCAAGCTGATGGTCGAGTGACTTAGACTTTTTATTTTTTTCTGTAAGTTCTTGTTGGACGGAATTTATATTTTTTTTGAATTCATTCAGATCAGTCTTTACACAACCTTTTGTATCATTTTCAAGCTGTGCTATCTTCGCTTCGAGCTTATGACATTCGACAGTATGATCGTTGATTTTTCTTTCTGTATCTCTGATCCATCTGTCAAGCCTGTCAGTATCAAGAAGTATTCCTTCGGGACTTTTTGCGGATATGTATCCAATCATATCTCCGAAACCGTATCTTACAAGACCTGCTTCAAATTCAAGTTTCGTATTTCTTGCTTTTTCTTCGGCGGATATCTTTTCATCTCCTGCATTTTTAAGTCTGCCTTCAATATTTTCAAGACGATTCTTACATTCTAAATATAAGTTTTTTGCATTATCTGTTTTCTTTTGAAGATATTCTGCCTTTGCTTTCAGATCTTGTATTAAGCCGAGAGCTTGCTGCTTTGTTTCAGGATAGCCTGAGAGTTCTTTGCGTTTTTCATCAAGTCTTGCATTGGCTGCCGAGTTTTCTTCACTTGCTTTTTGTAATTTTTCTTTTGCATCAGAAAGTTCTGACTCGCAGCTTTCTTTTGCGGCTTCAAGTTCACGCTTTTTTTCGTTGGCTTTATCCTTTTTCAGCTTATCATCAACAGCTTTTTTATACTCCGAATAGTATTTTTTAATATCGGAATAACACTGCTTTTGTGCATTATCAAGAGCTGTTCCCTGCCACAGCTGAGCTTTATCCGATACGCCTATCAATTCCGATGATTTCTCAAGAAGTGTATTTGTGCTGTTGTTATAGGCTGCTGTTTCAGCGGTGAACTGCTTTTCAAGTACAACGGCTTTTTCATTTGCCTTGCTCCATTCAGAAAATGCTTTGTCAACCTGTTCTCTTGTGGGAATGTCATCACAGCAAATTGCAAACGAATCTATATCTGCCGCTGTATGCTTGGCTCTGCATACAGGACAGATAACTTCGGGTTTGGTTTGCAGTTCATTACGCATTTCCTGAGCAAGCAGACCTGCCTGACCGCTTAGAAAAGCTCCGTTCAGACGGTAGTGCTTCCCCTGTGCTTCATGTGCCTTTATCTGTGCTTCGGAGACACTGATTTTCAGATAAGAAAGATTTTTTTCCTTTTCGGACAAATCATCTTTTTTATTTTCCAGATCAGTCAGCTGATCTTTTCTCTTTTTCTGTTCATCAAACAGACGCTTTGACTCGTTTACTGCAAACTCACCGGCATTTTCAAGCTGAGAAAGAATTACATTAACATAGTTCAGGCTTCTTTCATTGTCATCAAGTTTTTGCTGTTTCTGTAATACATTTTTTGATGCTGTTTCAAAAGTACTTTTACTTTGTTTGCAGCGGTTTTCGGCATCTCTGAGTTCATCATAAAGATGAAGAATGCCCTCGAAAGTATTCTGCTTCTTTTTATAATCCTCGATTTTCGGGAGATTATTTTTTTCTGCTTCCTCAGCGGCATTTTTAAGTCCTGAAAGTTCAAAATCAAGTTTTTCCTTTTCGGAATTAAGGCTGATTATTATTTTATTTTTTCTGTCAAGTTCATATTCTGCATCTTCTGATGATCTTTCAACAGGCATAAGCTCCTTTGCAGACTTTGCAGGTTCAAGTTTTTTCTTCAATGTGTTTATAGCTTCGTCCTGCGATTTCAGTTTGCTGAGTTCATTTCTTTGTATATCAAGATCGTCAAGCATTCTGTTGCTTTTTCCGGCAAGTACCATTTCATTACTAAGCTTTATAAATTTTGTATTGGTTGTACTTATATCTTCCGAAAGTGTTTTACTCTCAATATCAAGTTTATTGATAACATTTTCCATGATATTCAGAAGTTCCGGATCTTCTGCATTAAGCCTGTCAGTTTTTCCGTCATAATCCGGCGGAAGAATAAATGATTCCGTCTGTGACCTGATATCCCTGCTGTTATCTTTCAGCTTATTATCAACGATTTTATATGCCGCTTTAAGACGTGACTGCAGATCAATATGTCTGCGGTTGTCAAAAAGCTTTCCGAGTATTTTACCTCTGTCATCACTGCCGGAGGTAAGGAACTTCTGAAACTCTCCCTGTGCAAGCATGATTATCCTGCGGAACTGGTCTGCATCAAGTCCTAATATTTCCTGTATTCTTAGAGTTACATCATCCCTGTCCTCACGGCCTTTTGAATGTATTATTACGCTGTTGTCTTCGGAAAGTGTTGACTCTTTTACGGCAGTCTGGTTATTTCCGTTTTTGCCCCAGCTCATCTCTCTCAGTACAGTATAATTTCTTCCGGCATTGGAGAAGCTGAATTCCACTTCCATTTTATCTTTATGCTTTCCATCCTTGCAGTAGTCGCTGTGCAGAGCCTCTGTACCGAGACTGCTTCTGTTGCCGCCGCTTGCTTTTCCGTAGAGAGCATATATCATGCCGTCGAATATTGTGGTTTTTCCGATACCTGTATCTCCGGATATAAGAAAGATGTTATTTCCCATTCTGTCAAAGTCAACAACTGTTTCCTGTGCGAATGGTCCAAAGGCTTTCATTTTCAGCTTATGTGGTCTCATATTCAAACCTCCTTACCATTGATAAGAAAATCTATCAGCTCTTGTGAATCTTTTTCGGGGATATTTTTGTCATCCGGATAGTATTCACCGCTGAGTCGTTCCTGCTGTTCTGTTATCAGTCTGATCAGATCTTCCTGTTCCGAATCCGGAAATTCATTTTCAAGAAAATTATAGAATTCCGTAAACTGTTCATCAATTCCAGGTTTTACAATTTTTTCTTTATTGACAGCACCTGTCATATTTAAAGTCCGGTCATTTTCGTTTCTGGCTATCTTGACATTGACAAGAGTGTTTCCAAAGACATCTCTCAGTCTTTCCATAACATGCGGCGGTCTGTTTTTATCGCAGATAACACACTGTATATAGTATTTATCCTTATCCTTCATTTTTATTCCTTTTTCAATAAGATCGTCAAGTGTACCTGTAAGTTTCAGAAGAGTATGTTTTAGTTCTATATCTATCTTTTCAATCTTTATATCAGTCTTTGAATCAACAGTCACAAGAGTAAGGGCTTTGCTGCGGTTTATCTCGGAAAAATCATAGTACATGGGACATCCGGAATATCTTACTGTTTCCCTGCCGACTTTCTGAGCATTGTGTATATGGCCGAGTGCTACATAATCAAATTTGTCAAATACTGTAAAGTCTATTTCACCAAGACCGCCGACTATTGTTTCGGAATCACTATGTTCAGGGGCAGTTCCGGATGCAAGCACATTCTGATGTGCAGCAAGTATATTACATTTGCTTGTATCAATATTCTGTGCTTCGATAAGTGCTCTTGCGGCTTCTTCATAGGACGTAATGTCATTTCTGTCCAGAACAGACTTATCTGACACTGCTTTAGGAAAGATATAAGGCATAAGCCAGAATGTAACATCACCGAGCGTTATATGCTGAATTTCACGGCTCACATCACCGGTTATGTAAATATTATGAGTTTTAAGAAGTCTGCTTACATGAGACAGACGTATTGCAGAATCATGGTTGCCTGGGATTACAAATACATACTTTCCTCTTTCAGCAAGACTTGTTATCAACGTGTCGAAAAGATGCATTGCTTCTGCGGAAGGAACTTTTCTGTCGTATATGTCACCGGCTATGATAACGGCATCAGGTTCATATTTATCTACCGCCTCAAGAAAACGCTTCGTCCAGAATTTCTGATCTGTTTCTGTCAACGATATATCAAAAAACAGCTTTCCGAAATGCAAATCACTTATATGAAAAAACTTCATTCAGAATCCTCCTTGTCAATAGCTTTTTTCACAGAATTTTGTAATTATTATAAACTGTTTTGTCTGATATTTCAACAAATATTAAAGCAAAAAGTCTGATAATTTTGTCAAGACGGTCTGATTCTATGGGATTGTTTTAGCTGCGCAGATGTGGTTGTTTAAAATCGGCTTTCATAGATAAGCATAAGATTATTCTGTCTGATATTGTTTCTCTCATTTTTATATCACATTTGACACATTTGTGACAATGTGGTATATTTAGGATAAGATGAAATTTTTAAAAAGCATCGGATGATAAAATTAATGAAGGGGAAATATGCTATGAAAAAGACAACCGCATTGTTTTGCGTTTTTTCTATTCTGTTGACTATGGGTATGGCCGGCTGCGGCAAGGAAACCTCAGAGAAAAGTAAGGGAGAATCATCTGCACAAAGTCAGTCTGTATCTGCTTCGTCGGAAAGCAGCACAGATGCCTCCTCTGAAAACACAAGTATATCCGGTTCAACAGAAAAGTCAGAAGAGAAAAGTCAGGTGTCTGCAGAAACTTCTGAGAGATCTGCTGCCGCATCTTCAGAAAAGTCAGCAGAGAAAAGTCAGATGTCTTCAGAAACTTCTGAGAGATCTGCTGAAGTATCTTCAGAAGAATCTTCTGAGAAAGTATCAGACAATAAACAAGAAAGTCCTGCAGAGGAAAGCAATCCTGTGTCAGCAGGGGATTTCACATATATTACTGACAATAACGGCAATATAACCATGATACACTACAACGGCAAGGCATCTGCACCGGAAATTCCTTCCACGTTAGACGGAAAGCCGGTAACTGCGATTGGTGAAAGCTGTTTTGCGGGCAATTTTATGATTGAGGATATCTCTATACCGGAAGGCGTTACCGAAATCGGCGATTATGCCTTTGAATGTTGTTCCCACCTGGAAAAACTGAAAATGCCTGAGTCGCTGAAAGTCATCGGTGAAGGTGCTTTTTCGGGCTGCAAAAAAATGACAGACATTGATTTGCCGGATAATGTTGAGGTAATCAAAAAGGGTGCTTTCCTGTATTGCGTTAAATTAACGAATCTGTCACTGCCGACAGATCTGAATGAAATAGGTAATTTTGCCTTTGCCCGTTGCAGTAGCCTGAAAAAAGTAACTTTCCGTGGTTCAGGCGTAAAAGATCTGCCGGACAGATTGTTCTATTACTGCAAAAAACTTTCCGAAGTCAATATACAGCATACACTAAACTCTATCGGAAAAAGGACATTTGCCGGATGTAAAGCAATGGAAAGCATTTCTTTGTCGGGAGAATTACAGTCGATAGGCGATTTTGCTTTTGAAAACTGTGATTCCTTATCATCGGTCTCCATTCAGGCAGCTCATGTATCTGAAACTGCATATAATGGATGCTATAATTTGCCCCAGGATATGCTTCCCCCTCCTGAACCTGACAGTGACACTAACACTAATTCCGGTCACACATCATATAATATCGAAAAACCGGATAAGCTTGGTTCGATTGCGGGTGGCAGCAGCCTGTTTGATGAGGAAAAATACAGTCATTTCCGTGAGATCAGCAATGATGAATTCAGCGAATGGAGTCAGCGTTATATTGAGTTCTGCCGTGAAAACGATCTGCCTGTGACAATGGAAGAAATGTTCTATACGATGCTTTACAAAGGAGAAACCGAGTATCACTATATACCGATGGCTGCGGTTGAAAGTCACGATCCGGTTCAGACAGCCGATGCAGTCCAAAATTTCGGTGATGATTTTGAGGAAATGTATCTTATGATAAATCACGGTTTGTATACTGAGCTGAAGCGCGGCAAAATGTGTGACGATCTGGTGTTGTACAGCGGTGTATATGACAGCCAGCTGAGAGCTGCCGCAGGTACAGATGAAACTCCGACTCCGGAACAGCTCAGAGATGCCATCGGCAAAACATTTACTGATCCTATCATGATCAGTACAAGTACTGATATAAATATTTCCAGCGGATTCTCAAGCACAATTTTTATCATTTATGCTTCCAAGGAAAAAATCAATGAGCTTGGTGCTGTCAGCATTGACAGTATCAGTCACAGTAATGAGAAAGAAGTGCTGATGAGCAAGAATGCAACGTATCGGATTCTGGATGTTGGTACTATGGAATTAACGGATTCCAATGAGAAAAAAATCTATCGCAATTATGTTAAAGTAGAATTGATCTGATTGGTTGGGCAGCAGTCAGACAGATCGGTTAAAAAGCCGCCATAGCTGTGCTGCTATTGCGGCTTTAAGATTTTATACGGACATGGTACGGCACAGATACCAGTTTTTTTCGGAAGGTGTAAAACCATAAACATAGTTATCAGGATTTTTTCATTTCCAATAATTACAGATATGTAGTACAAATAATTTATAATTGAGAAAAAGGTGGTAAATAACCATGAAAAAAATTATACTACTGTTAACATTGGCGGTTATTATGCTTTTGGCAGGATGTTCTTCTGCAGATCGGAGCGCAGACAAGGAATCATCACATTCAAAACAGGTTAAAGATGATGAAAGTATAGTAAGCAGTCAGGTTGAATCTGATGATGAAAGTATAGTAAGCAGTTATAAAATTATCAGTCAGGTTGAATCTGATGATGAAAGTATAGTGAGAAGCTACACAATGATCAGTCAGGATGAAGCCAAAGAAATGATGAAGAAAAGTGACGGTCATATTATCGTTGATGTTCGCAGGCAGGACGAATATGACAGCGGTCATATTCCGGAAGCAATTCTTATTCCAAATGAAAGCATTGAAAAAAAGCAGCCGGAACAACTGCCGGATTATGATCAGATCATTCTTATTTATTGCCGCAGCGGCAATCGCAGCAAGCAGGCCGCACAAAAGCTTGCAGATATGGGTTATACGAATATATATGAATTTGGCGGTATTAATACCTGGACAGGTGAGATCGTAAAAGGAGAGTAAACATCCATCAATTTAATGCGTAATTCCCAATTGCAAAATCACACGATTCGTGCAGCCTTCTGTGCAAATTATATGATTTTTCCACACGAAAGAATACAGCCACGACAAAATTACATATCATTGCAAAAATATTTATCATGATATATAATATTGTTATGTTGATGGGAATAAGGAGAATAGATAATGTCTGAATATAATTTTTATGGTTGGGAATCTGCTGACGTAAAAGACAGAAACGGTCTTTGTCCTGCGGATTACTATGATATTTTATCAGGAATATGGTGTGCAGAAACCTGTGCACCAAGACTCAGAAAGAACTGGTCTGCCCAAAATAAAACTATGGGACAATGTTCGGTTACTGCCTTTTTGATACAGGATTTTTTTGGCGGTGACGTTTATGGAATACTACGTCCGGGCGGGAATTATCATTGCTTTAATGTGGTGGAGGATTGTATTTTTGACCTGACAAGTGAGCAGTTTGGTGATGAAATTTTAGATTACAGTATCTGTACAAAGCAGTCAAGAGAAATTCATTTTGCAAGTGAAGAAAAGAAAAAACGGTATGAATATCTTAAAACAAAGGTTATAGAGGTACTGCAGGGAGAAAAATGAAATTAATAAAAAATTCAAAAAACACTATCCACAATTTAATCCTGAAAACAAAGATACAAACTTTTTTACAAATTGACTTAAATATAAACGAGGATTTATAAATATTCTGGCGTACTGTGATATTTTCGCAGTACGCCTTTTGTATAACAGCATCAACAGGAAAAATATCGGCTGCGGTATAAAATGATGTTTGATTTTTGCACAAAAAAGAGTATGTTTATATAAAAAAGCATAAAAAAACATAACATTGATCTTAAAAATGTTGAATGTTTCAGTAAAATTCGTTATAATAACATCAGGCTGTATCTGCTGTAATTAAAAATATGTACAGTGAGCATTTTAATTTGCAAATAAACATAAAAACAAAGGAGGACAAGCAAATGAGTTTGTTGACAACCCGTCTTTGTCAGGCACTTGAACAGAACCTTGATAAGATACTGGTTACCGAAAATTTTTCCGGACGCAGCGTAACAGGAGCAGAACTTCGGAATATAAGCGGAAGAATCGCCGCAGCACTGAAAGCAAAGGGTGCTGTCAGAGGTTCTATCGTTCCGATAGTACTTCCACGCTGTATAGATTATATAGCGGCTGAAATCGGCGCACTGAGAGCAGGCTGCGGTTATGCACCTTTACTGCCGGAATATCCGCAGGAACGTGTCGATTACATAATGAACGACTGTAAGGCACCTGTTATTATTGATGAAGCCTTTATACGGGAAGCAGCCGGTTTTGAGCCTTTAACCGAGGATATCGAATCGGCAGATGACGATGTTTCCCTGCTGATCTATACTTCAGGTTCTACCGGCAATCCGAAAGGTGTTGTCCATACACACCGCTCGTTCTATGAATCACTGGAAAGAAATCAGATCGTGTGTCCTATGAGAGAGGATGATAAAACACTGGGACTTGTCAGTTTCAGTTTTGCATGGTCTGTTGCGGAGGTTTACGATACACTGATCGTCGGCGCTCAGCTTATAATACTGAATACGGAAGAACGAAAAGACCTGAAATACGTAAGAAATGCCATCCGTGAAAACGGCATTACTGTTATGTATATCAACCCAAATATGCTGAAACGTCTTGATATGCACGGTTCTTCGCTGAGAGTAGTAAAGACTGCCGGCGAAAGACTTGCAGATTTTTACACTGACGAATACCAAATCATAAATATCTATGGTACATCGGAAACACATTGTGCATTGTATTTCACACTCGATCATGCTTATGACAATACTCCGATCGGCAAAGCATATCATAACAGCCGTGTCGTCCTGTTAGATGAAAACGGCAGGGAGGTACCGTCGGGAGAAGAGGGTGAGATCTGTATATGCGGACATCTTGCAAAAGGTTACCTGAACCTGCCGGAACAAACGGCAAAGGTGTTTGAAAAGGATCCTTTATCTGAAGATGAAAACACTGCACTCTATCATACCGGTGATATGGGAAGACTGATGCCTGACGGAAGTGTTCTGTATGTAAACCGCAAGGACTGGATGGTTAAGATAAACGGTCAGCGTGTGGAAACAGGAGAGATCGAGATCCGTATAGTTAACGACCACCATGAAGTAGAAGCAGCCGTTGTCAAGGCTTTTGAAAACGAATACGGACTGACATATCTTGCGGCTTATTATCAGGTCAAAAAGGGTATGTCGGTTAATGCCGAGGAAATAGAAAGCTCTCTGCGCCGCAAGCTGCCAGATTATATGATACCCCGTTTCTTTGTTGAGCTGGAAGCTTTTCCTCTTAACCCAAACGGCAAACTTGACAGAAAAGCAATTCAGCCCCCGATGGCAGCCTCATTCAAGGAAGAATATGTACCTCCCGTAACGGAATATGAAAAGATACTTTGTGCTGCTTTTGAAAAACTGCTCAAATGTGGACAGGTGGGTATTAACGATAACTTTTTCTCGCTGGGCGGCGATTCGCTGTTAGCAATGAGCTTGCAGGCAGAATGCGGAATAGCTGCGCTTTCATCTGATATTATATTTTCCGGCAAAACGCCGAAAGAGATCGGCGCAAAGCTCGAACAGGCTGATGAACCCGAAACATACGAAAGAAATGTACTTACTGAATATCCTCTGAATCCCTTTGAAACCGGTATGTACCTCGAACAGAAGCTGAATCCGGAATCAAGGATGTATAACCTGATAGGCTATTATGAGTTCGGCGGCGTTTCGGCAGAACAGGTAAAGGCTGCCGTTGAAGAAACCTTCCGCAGTCACGAGGCTTTCCATTCGGTCTGCCGTGAAAAGAACGGCAAGCTGTTCAGAGTAGTGGTTGATGAACTGCCGTCTGTAAGTATCGAGCATATCAATGATATCAGTACAGTCCGTGAGCTTGCCGAAAAGCTGGACAAGTCCTATGATCTGTCGGACGGAATACCTGTAAGTGCCGTTATTTATACGGACGGACAGAACTGTGTGCTTGCACTGCTTTATCATCATATAATGTTTGACGGCGGAAGCGATGTGCTTTTCGGAAATGAGCTTTTTGCACGTCTTACCGGCAAAACACCTGTAAAGGACAGCTTCGAGCTTAGCGGTGATTCTCAGGAAAATAAAGAAGCTGAATACAGAAAGGGCTTTGAAAAGTACAAAACGCTTTTTGCGGACGGTGTGCCTGTTACGGAACTGCCGCTTAAAGCAGCACGTCCGAAGGTGCATCCCGAATCCGATACCGACCGTTTCTTTACCATAAGCGGCGATCTGCTGAAAAGTCTTAAACAGGCGGCACGTCAGAGATCTGTCAGCCTGTTTTCAATGCTGTTGTCTGCTTATTCCATGACAGCTGCAAAATATACGGTATCTGATGATATTGTTATCAGTGTGCCTGTAAACACCCGTAACGGAAAGACACACAATACCATAGGTATGTTTGTCAATACGGCTCTCCTGAGGTTCAGACCTGTCCGCACAGGTAAGACTGATGACTATATCAAGGAGGTCAATCGCTCCGTTTCCGAATATATCAATGAAAGCTCCTGTCCGTTTGACCGTCTTGTTGCGGAATTTGCAAGGGACAGAGATGCATCCCGAAGCATGCTTGCCGATCTGGGTATAAACTATATTCCTATGCAGACTGCTTTCAGTGAAAACGGAGTTACGCTCAATACTTCCTATCGTCTGCAAACCTCAGGCAAGGACATAAACCTTGTTATGCAGGTCAAGGAACAGGGGATAGACTGCTATATTCAGTATTCAAGCGAGCTGTTTGACGAAATCGTAATTGATAATTTTATTGACCAGTTTATGAGTACGGCTGAAAAGCTCTGTGACGATAAGTCTGTAACTCTCAGTCAGGCAATGGCTTTGCCGGCTTTGCAGCAAAAGACACTTAAAGAATTTTCTGTTACAGCCGCTGCTGATATTCCCGTCAGACTTCTGCACAAGCTGTTTGAAAAGAGTGCAGACGAAAATCCGGATAAGACCGCACTTATTGCTGCTGACAAAACCCTTACTTACCGTGAACTGAACGAGAGTGCAAATATAGTTGCCAACAATCTTATTGACAAGGGTATAAAAACAGGGGACAGCATAGTGCTTTTACTGCCGAGAAAAAGCTGTTTCTTCAGCTGTATGTTCGGTGTGAACAAGGCAGGTGCGGCATTCATTCCATGTGATCCTCAATATCCGGCTGACCGTATCCGTTCTATAATTGAGGACAGCGGAGCAGCATATATCATTACGACCAATGACAAGTTATCGGACTATGCTTCGTATAATGCCATTGATGTTTCTGATATCATTTCAGGTGAAAAAACCGATAGTCCCGATATAGAAATGACCGGCGATGAGCTTGCTTACATGATATACACATCAGGTTCTACCGGCAAACCCAAGGGTGTTATGCTGCGTCATATTGGCATCTGTAACTACCTTATGCCGCATCCGGCAAATATGCATATGCATTATATTAAAAACAATACAGAAACCTATCTTTCTGTTACGACTGTTTCATTTGATATGTCATTCAAGGAGCATACAGCCGCTCTCTGTAACGGCAAAACACTTGTATTTGCGTCCGAGGAGGAAATGAACGATCCGAGAGCACTTGCAGACCTTATGCAGAAATACGATGTTGACTGTATGAATGCTACTCCGTCACGCCTGCAGCAATATATGGAATATGAGCCGTTCAGAAACTGTCTTGCAAAGTGTAAGCTTGTTATGTCAGGCGGTGAGGGCTATCCCATGTCGCTTAGAGATGCTGTCAAAGCCTGCTCATCTGATATTAAGATAGTCAATACCTACGGTCCTACAGAGATTACAGTTTCATGTAATGCTGCTGATCTTACGAGTGCAGATTATGTCACTATCGGAAGACCGCTGCTCAATTACAGCGAATACATTATTGACAAATACGGTGATCCTGCGCCATTCGGCGTTATAGGCGAACTGTATGTAGGCGGTGTTGGTGTTGCAAAAGGCTACCGCAACCTTCCGGAAAAAACTGCCGAAGCCTTTGTTGAGTATCACGGTCAGAGAATGTACCGTACCGGCGACTATGCAAAGTACGACAGGAACGGCAATGTATTTATTCTTGGCAGACTTGACACTCAGGTAAAGCTGAGAGGTCTGCGTATTGAGCTTTCGGAAATCGAGGAGCTTATCGCAGCCCAGCCGCATATCAAAAAGGCGGCTGTTATCATACGCAAGTTAGGCGGACAGGATAATCTGTGTGCATATTTTACCGCCGATGAGAAGATCAGCATAGACGAACTGCGTAACGAGCTGAAAAAGCACCTTACACACTACATGGTGCCGACAGCTTATCTCCAGATGGACGAAATGCCGGTTACTGCCAACGGCAAGACTGACACCAAACGTCTGCCGGAGCTTACGCCTGAAGCTCAGAAGATAACTGCACCTCAAACGGATATGCAGAAGCAAATATTTGATATTGCTGCTCAGGTACTCGGCAATACTGATTTCGGAATAGAAACGGAACTGTTTTCCGCAGGTCTGACTTCACTTAACAGCGTAGGCTTCTGTATTAAACTCAGTGACGCTTTCGGAGTAAATATACAGATACGTGATCTTCGTGAAAATGATACCGTTGAAAAGTTGGAGAGCTTCATTCAGGCACTTGCTCAGGAAGGCAGCGAGGAGTTTGAAATATTCGATGAATATTCAATAACACAGACTCAGGAGGGTATCTTCTTTGAGATGAGCTCTCATCCTGACAGTACAATATATAACATACCAACACTTTTGAAGATAGATGATGAAATAGAATTACCAAGATTCAAAACGGCAATAACGGCGGCTGTAAATGCACATCCCTATCTTATGACAAGAATTTTCATCAATAAAAAGGGTGAGATAAGACAGAAAAGGTCAGCCGTAAGCTTTGATGAAAGTGAGATAACGGAGCTTCATTGCGGCTCTGTCGATGAGTTAAAGAACGATCTTGTAAAGCCGTTTGAAATTGAGAACGGCAAGCTTTACAGATTCAGCATCATAACCGATGACAGCGGAAAATATCTGTTCTTTGATATCCATCATATTGTTTTTGACGGAGAGTCAAAGAAAATACTTTTAGGAGATATTTCCGCCGCCTACAACGGCAGTACACTCACAACCGAAAAATACAGCGGTTATGAAGCAGCATTGGTGGAAGAAAAACTTCGTTCCGGCGCTCATTACGAGGCATCGAAAAATTATTACACCGACCTTTTGTGTGATGTTGAGAGCGACTGTCTGCCGATGAATGACGTTTTATCAGATGAACAGCCAAAGGACAGCGGTATTCTTAACATAAGCGGCAAAGAAAATATCCCTGCACTCATCAAGGAATATTGCGGTAAAAATAAAGTCAGCGAAAACGCTTTCTGTACCGCTGTATTCGGCTGGATGCTCGGAAAATACTGCGGCAGAGATGACGCTGTATTTACTACTGTCAACAACGGCAGAAACGATCCTCGTTTCAGGGACAGTATATCCATGTTCGTGCGTACCTATCCCGTTCTCTGCAAGCCTGATGAAAGTTCCGTTTCCGATTACATAAAGCAGGTCGGCAAACAGCTTGCAGACAGCCTGAAATATGATGTTTATTCCTTTGCTGAGATCAGCCATGATCTTGGAATTACCGCTGATGTAATGTTTGTTTACCAGAGTACATTAACGGAAGGTGATAACTTTAATTTCTGCGGTGCCTCAGCCGAAAACATACCTCTCATCTTTGACGAAGAAAAGGCAAAGTTAGAGTTTATTATCTATCCCGACAGCGACAGGCTGAATTATTATATTTCTTACGATGCAGACACCTATACTGAGGACTTCATAAGTGATATGATGAAAACCTACGAGCGAGCTATCACAGAGTTTGCGAAGAAAGAAAGCACTGCCGAGGTTCAGCTTGTTGATGATGAAACAGAAGCAGAGCTTGAAGCAGTGAATGATATTGTGCATGATTACGAGATAACGGATATCGTTACACTATTTCGCCGTCAGGCTGAAAAAACTCCGGATAATATTGCGGTAGTCTATCTCGATCATGTTTATACATACCGTGAAGTTGATCGTATAACCGAGAATATTGCCGCCTTCCTCAGATCAAAGGGTATCGGAAAGAATCAGGCGGTATCCGTAATTATACCGAGATGTGAGTATATGCCGATAGCCGCTATCGGTGTACTGAAAGCAGGAGCAGGCTATCAGCCGCTTGATCCGACCTATCCTTCAGAACGACTGGAGTTTATGATCCGTGATGCAGATGCAAAATATCTGATAGCCGACCGTTCGCTTATGGATAAGCTTCCGAATTATGACGGCCCTGTTATTTATACAGACGAGATACCGGCTCTTCCCGATGCGGAAAAAATCGGTACTAATCCCGATCCGGACGATCTGTTTATCATGCTTTACACATCAGGCTCTACCGGAGTGCCAAAGGGCGTTATGCTGGAGCATCATAATCTGTGCGCATTCTGTAACATGTATATCAGGGAGCAGGATATAAACGAAAACAGCCGTGCTTCCGCTTATGCAAGCTACGGATTTGACGCTCATATGATAGATATGTATCCGGTACTGCTTTCCGGAGGACAGCTTCACATAATAGACGAGGAAATACGTCTTGATCTTCTTGCAATAAAGGACTATTTCCATAACAATAAGATAACTCATGCCTTTATGACAACACAGGTCGGAAGACAGTATGCCGATCTTTTCCCGCATGCAGAGTATCCTCATGTTCTTATTGTCGGAGGAGAAAAGCTCGTTCCGCTTCCTGCACCGGATTTCCGTCTCCTCAACGGCTACGGTCCTACAGAGTGTACAATTTGTACTCATATATTTACAGTTGATAAGCTCTACAGGCGTGTTCCTCTCGGTCAGCAGAACTGCAATATGAAACAGTATGTTGTTGATAAAAATATGAACCGTCTGCCTTTCGGTATGCCGGGTGAGCTTGTAGTTGCCGGTCATCAGGTCGGACGTGGTTATCTTAACCGTCCGGATAAGAATGCCGAAGTCTTTATACGCAATCCTTTCTCGGACAAGTCCGGCTATGAACATGCTTACCGTACAGGAGATATTGTGCGTATTCTCAGGGGAGGCATTATGGACTTCATCGGCAGAAATGACGGACAGGTCAAGATCAGGGGCTTCCGTATCGAGCTGAGCGAGGTCGAGGGTATTATACGCAAATTCTCCGGTATCAAGGATGCTACAGTTCAGGCATTTGACGAAACAGGCGGAGGAAAGTATATTGCGGCTTATGTTGTTGCCGATGAGCCTGTTGACGTTGATGCTCTTGCAGAGTTTATCAAGCGTGACAAGCCTGCATATATGGTTCCGGCGGTAACAATGCAGATAGACCGTATTCCGCTCAACCAGAACCAGAAGGTTAACAAACGTGCTCTTCCAAAGCCTGAAAAGAAAGCCGCAGATACAATACCTCCTCAGAATGAAACGCAGAAAAAGATATTCGACTGCATTTCCGATGTAATAGGCACAACCGCTTTCGGTATAAATAACGACATCTTTGATGCAGGACTGACATCAATAGGCGCTATAAAGCTGAATGTCATGCTGTCATCAGCATTTGATGTACCTGTTACTATAAAAGACCTTCGTGAACACAGCACCGTACAGAGTCTTGAAGGCTTCTTTGCACAGAGTACAGCGGCAGAAACCTTTGATATACTTCCGGATTACCCGATCACTCAGACACAGAACGGAATTTTTGTTGAGTGTGTTGCACATCCGGATTCTACTACCTATAATATCCCGTTCCTGTTCAAATTATCTGAAACGGTTGATCCTGTAAAACTCAAAGATGCTGCCGAAGCTATGATAAATGCACATCCGTATCTGAAAACAGAGCTGTTCCTCAACGACAGCGGAGATATCCGTGCAAGAAGAAATGATGATGCAGAACCTGTCGCAGAACTGATCGACACAGATACACTTCCGGAAAATATGGTACAGCCCTTTACGCTTATGGAGAGCAGGCTCTACCGTATAAAGATATTCAGAACAAAGGACGGAAATTATCTTTTCCTTGAATTCCATCATATTATCTGCGACGGCACAAGTGAAGCCGTTATGATCGAGGATATAAACGCAGCCTATGGCGGCGCTGCACTTGAAACCGAGAGCTACACCGGATTTGAGGCTGCACTTGCCGAGGAAAAAGCACGTCAGAGCGATGCTTATGACAAAGCAAAGGCTTATTATGACAAGATTTTCAGTGGTGCAGATTCCGACTTCCTGCCTTCAAGTGATGTTGACGGTAAGGAACCGTCTTCAAATCAGTTCCGTGTACCGTCAGTAATCAATATTGCCGGATTAAAAGCATGGTGCGAAAAGAACGGTGTTACTCTCAATGCTTTCTTCAATGCAGTATTCGCATTTGTGCTTGCAAAGTACAAATACAAGACGGAAGCCGTTTATACAACTATATATAACGGCAGAAACGATTCCCGTCTGGCTCGTGCCGTTACTATGCTTGTCAAGACATTCCCTGTTTACTGCGCACTTGACGGTGACATCAAGGTTGCCGACCTGATCAAAACTGTCGGTGAACAGCTTATCGGAAGTATGGAAAATGATATTTATTCCTTTGCTGAGATTTCCCGTGCATACGATATACCTGCCGACATTATGTTTGCATATCAGGGCGAGGGCTTTACATTTACCAATATCGGCAACGCTCCGGCAAAGATGATATCACTTTCTCTCAGTGATGCAAAAGCACCGCTGAATATCAATGTTGCAATAAAGAAGGGTAAGGTATTCTTTATATGCGACTATCGTTCGGATCGCTATTCCGAAGCGTTCATGCGTGGCTTTGTTGCATGTATGGAAAAAACGGCAGAGCAGTTTGTTACAAAGACGCAGCTTAAAGAAATTTCCGTTATGTCAAAGGGCGCTCAGAAGCTCATAGATACATTCAACGCAACAGATGTCGTAATACCGCACACCACCTGCAATAAGCTCTTTGAAGCTCAGGCAGAAAAACATCCGGATAAGATCGCTGTTATAGCCGATAACGTTAAGCTGACTTATACACAGCTCAATGAAAATGCCAACCGTGTTGCATGGAGCCTGATAGACGGCGGTATTCAGATAGATGAAATGGTCGGCGTTATGATGCCGAGAACGGTTTACGCTTATGCGGCACGTGAGGGTATCCTCAAAGCCGGTGCAGCATTCATGCCGCTTGCACCCGATTATCCTGATGACCGTGTATCATATATTATCGAAAACTCCGGTGCAAAGCATGTTGTGACAACTGCTGCTCTCGCCGCAGAGAGAAAAGCATTGTTTGAGAGTGCGGGCGTAAATGTACACATTATGGAGGAAATGTCTGAAACAGGCAGAACCGACAATCCCGAAACCGGTGTACAGCCCGAAAATCTCTGCTACTGTATCTATACATCGGGTTCAACAGGAAAGCCAAAGGGCGTAATGATCGAGCATCATTCCCTTGTTAACTTTATACATCACGATCCTATAAATGTACAGTCATGTGAATTTGTCGATAATATGACAGTTTCTCTTGCACTTGCGGCTCTTACATTTGACGTTTCTGTACTTGAAGAAAGTCTTGGTCTGTATCACGGCGGAACTGTTGCTATGGCAACGGATGAAGAAATAAACAATCCTGTTTTGTTGGCTGAAATGATGAAGAGGAACGGTGTTGACGTTATGAAATGCACACCGTCATATATGAACAATATGCTTGACGTTCCGCAGGTTGCTAAGGTGCTTTGTCAGATGAAAGCCATTGATATCGGTGCGGAAGCATTCCCTGCTCCGCTTTATGATAAAATGCGCCGTGCCGGAATTACAGCAAAGATACACAACGGTTATGGCCCTACAGAAGCTACGATCACTACCTCGATAGATTATCTTACATCCAACAAGATAACCATAGGCAAACCGCTCTGCAACACAAAGGTAGTTATGCTTGATAAGTTTGACCATGAGCTGCCGGCTGATGTACCGGGTGAGCTGACGATCCTCGGTGAATGTGTCGGCAGGGGATATGTTGCCAATGAAAAGCTTAACAGCGAAAAGTTCATAACTTTCAACGGACTGCCGGCTTACCGCAGCGGCGACCTTGCTCGCTGGGGCAAAGACGGAAAGATATATTTCATGGGAAGAATGGATAATCAGGTTAAGCTCAGAGGTCTCAGAATCGAGCTTGATGAGATCGAAAACGTAATGAACTCCTACCCGTCAGTTACACGCAGTGTTGTTATAGTAAAGGACAGCGAGCAGACAGGACAGTATCTTTGTGCTTACTTTGCAGCAGGTGTAAAGGTAAATACCGATGATTTAGCATTATACATGGGCAAGAGTCTTGCAAAATATATGGTACCTTCTGTATTTGTTCAGCTTGACGCTATCCCGCTTACCGCAAACGGAAAGGTAGATAAGAAAGCACTGCCGGAACCTGTTGTTGAAGCTGAGGAAAGAAACTATGTAGAGCCTAAAACAGAACTCCAGAAAAAGCTTTGCACCATTTTTGCTTATGCTCTCGGTACCGATAAGGTAAGCATAACAGATAACTTCTTTGAGATAGGCGGTACATCACTGACTGCCTCCAAAATCGCCATGAAAGCTATGATGGAGAAGCTTCCGATCGTCTTTAAGGATATTTTCGATTATCCGACAGTTGAAGCTATAGAGAAATTCATTTGCGGAAAGACTCAGACAACACCCGAAGCAAAGGAAGAAATGAAGATCACAGAGAGTAATGCACTTTCACATAACATATCTGAGTCTATAACAGATGATACAGCGGAAAATATTGTAGATACAGGGGATATTCTGCTTACAGGTGCTACAGGCTTCCTTGGAATACATGTTCTCAAGTGCCTGCTTGATACTACCGACAAGAAGGTATATTGCCTGCTGCGTGCAAACAGCGATACTGCGGAAAACAGGCTCAAAAATATGCTTATGTACTACTTTGATGATCCGATGCCAAAGCTGTTCGGCAGCCGCATTGAAGTTATCAAGGGTGATATTACAGACAGAGAGCTTATACTTAGTCTTGACTCGTTTGATTTCGGAACCGTCATCAACTGTGCAGCCTGCGTAAAGCATTTTGTTCAGGACGATACCCTTGACCGCATCAACTGGCATGGTGTTGAAAATCTTATCGACCTTTGTCTGAAAGCAAAGCGCCGTCTTGTGCAGGTATCGACCGTCAGCATTGCCGGTACGGGTACTGTCGCACAGTTCGGTGTAGATAAAAAAATATATGAGAACGAGCTGTATTTTGGTCAGAACCTTGACAATAAATACGCAAATACAAAATTCAAGGCTGAACAGGTACTTCTCAAGGCTGTTGAAGATGACGGTCTTGACGGCATGATCGTCAGGGTAGGCAACCTTATGAGCCGATACAGTGACGGTGAGTTCCAGATAAACTTTGTCACAAATAATTTCATGCGCAGTATGAGAGCGTATGCAAGACTCGGAATGATACCTGTTTCGGCACTTGATAAGCCTGTTGAATTCTCTCCGATAGACTGTACGGCTCAGGCAGTAGTAACGCTTTCAGCTACCGAAAGAAAGTACACTGTATTCCACGCAACTAACGGACATCGTGTCCAGATGGGTGATGTTATCGAGGCAATGAACCGTATCGGCGTACCGGTGAAAGCTGTCAGTATGAAGGAATTCAGTGAGAAATTCAATGCTGCTATGTCTGACGAAAAAATGAACGAGATACTTTCTCCGCTTATCTCTTACAAGGGTTCGCAGGATGAAGCTGTACATTATTGGATCGGACATGACAACGGCTTTACCACAAAAATGCTGTATCATCTCGGATTCAAGTGGCCTATCATAAACGAAGATTATCTTGCCAATGCATTTGCGGCTCTTGAAGGCTTCGGATTCTTTACGGAGGATTAAGCAATGGTTAGAAACGACTATCTGATCAAACGTAAATTCAACAGCTATTTGGTACCCGGCATACTTATGACGATTGCCATGCAGCTTGGAAATATTGTTGACAGTATTCTTGTCAGCATGTTTATCGACATTGACGGTCTTACAGCTATATCTCTGAGTATGCCTGTACTGTGCCTGATGCAGATGTTCGGGTTTGCAATAGGTGTGGGCGGAGCTATAACTATCTCGGTCAAGCTTGGAAAACGTCAGCTGAATGAGGCTTCCGGTATATTCTCAGTTTGTGTTATAGCGGTAACAGCAGTATCCCTGCTGTTCACCGCCCTGTCCTTCTTCATAACCAAACCGCTGACTATGTTCCTTGCCTCTACACCTGAGCTTCAGGCTTTGCTGGAGCCGTATCTGTTTATTTTTATCTGCTTTATTCCGGCACTGAATATTTGTCTTGTAATTGCAAACATGATGACGGTAGATAACAATCCAAAACTTGGCGCCGCTGCATTTATAGTTGCAAATGCCGTGAATCTGATACTTGACTATATCTTCCTGCGCTACACCGATATGGGAATGACGGGAGCTGCACTTTCGTCTATCATAGGCTTTGCATCGGGAATACTGCTTGTGATACCTTATATGTTTTCAAAAAAGAGAATGCTCCGTTTCAGTCTGCGTGAGGGATTCGGGCAGATGAAAATGATAGGTACCATAATAAAGAACGGTTCTCCGCAGGCAATGTATTTTATTATGCAGATACTTAAATACTACATTCTTAATGCCTTTATACAGAAAACGCTTGGTGCCGATAATATGGCGATATATGCGGTATGCATAAACTCGGTAAATATCGTAAGACTTTTTGTGGAAGGAGTTATAGGTGTTGTGCAGACTATCGGCGGTGTACTGTACGGCGAAAAGGATTATTACGGTATTCGAAGGCTTGTCAGAAGAACACTTATATTCTGCAGTGCGGCGGTTGCCGTACTTATGGCAGTGTTCCTGATATGGCCGCAGCTGATCCTTACTATTTTCTCATTCAACAAACCGGAACTGTATGACGAGGCACTTTTCTGTGTGCGTCTGTTCAGCTTCAGCTTCGGATTCTATGCGGCTAACCGTATTGTTCAGGTATATTATCAGACAACACTAAAGGCAAGGCTTTCTACAATTGATACTGTTCTTGACGGCTTTGTATTGCTGGTACCGGTTACGATGCTGTTCATCGGAACTATGGGTGTTACAGGTATAAGCATTGCAACTATTGTAACGGAGGCACTGACATTCTTTGCGGTTTGTGTCTATCGCATTATTCAGCAAAAGCGGGGAAAACTTCCGCAGAAAGGCTTTCTGATGATACCGGAAAAGGACGGGGAAAACCTTTTTGATATAACCGTCAGGAGTACGGACGAACAGGCTGTTGAGATATCCCAAAAGCTGATAGCCTGCTGTAAGGAGAACGGGATCTCTTCGGAGAGAGCCAATATTATCGGCGTAGCTGCCGAGGAGCTTACAGCCAATATTGCTCATTACGGCTATAAAGGAAACAAACCTGATTTTATTGATATTAATCTTTCCAAAGCTGACGGCAAGCTTATTTTACGTGTACATGATGACGGTGTTCCCTTCAATCCCACAGAATATAATGCGAACGAGGATGAAGGCTTCCTTTTCGGAGGAATCGGGCTTATAAGGGCGATATCCGATAAAATGACATATACACGAGTGCTGAATATGAATAATACAGTTATAGAGCTTGCCCTTGAATAATGTGGAATGTGGAAAGTGGAATGTGGAATTTTTTTAAAATTCACCCTGCATAAAAATAAGGAGATTATTATGAATATTACAACAAAAAAAGAAGAAAATGTATGTACGCTCATAATTGAGGGCAGGATAGATACCATTACTGCGCCCGAACTGGACAAGGTTTTTCAGGAAAACGCAGACGGAAGCGACAAGATGATCTTTGATATGACCGGAGTGGATTATATTTCATCTGCCGGCATACGCACACTTGTAGCGGCTCACCGCAAAATGTCCGTAAAAAGCGGTCTTATTCTGAGAAATCCCGATAGTTCGGTACTGAGCATCCTTAAAATGACAGGACTTGACAAAAAGCTCAACGTTGAATAATGTGGAATGTGGAAAGTGGAATGTGGAATTTTTTAAAATTCACAATTCATGATTTTTTGAGAAACACAGCCGATTAAAATAACTGTCGCACAGGCGCAAAACAAACGCAGTGCGGCAGTTGTTTTTATGTCGTTTTGTTGATAATGCAACAGGGTTTTTGAATGCTTTACTTTTCTCATTTTTAAAAATTGCCGAAAAGCCTGGTGATAAGCATTACCGCTTGACTATATGTTATTACCGGAATGATGAAACAGAAATGCTTATATGTGTATTATCCTTCGGACCTTTGGTGCGTGTCAAAGCACATGACAGATTTATAAGAATGATAAAAAAACAGATTAAGATGAAGCCACAGGTTCACGAATATATGAAAAATGCGGCACTTTCCGCATAAATATAAAGCGTGACAGAACAAAAAACTATCGGCTTTCTTGAAAAAATTCCACATTCCACTTTCCACATTCCAAATTATTTTAAAGGATTTTTAAGGATTTTTTAAGAAAAATATGGTATCATATAATAAGTAAAAACGATAAGGAGGTTCAATGTGCGTATCCTGTTAGTATAAGACGAAAAATCTCTGTCAAACGCTATATGTGCAATACTGCGGCAGAACAGCTATGTTACCGATCCGGTATATGACGGACTGACGGCTGTTGATTATGCAAAAGGTGCAGAATACGATCTTATTATACTTGATGTTATGCTGCCGGAGTTGGACGGCTTTGAGGTTCTTAATATTCTAACAAACGCAGGTATTGATACACCAATACTTATGCTGACGGCAAAAAGTACGATTTCGGATAAGGTCACAGGACTGAATAAAGGAGCAGATGATTATATGACAAAGCCGTTTCATCCCGATGAGCTTCTGGCACGTGTCGGCGCATTGACAAGACGAAAGGGAAATATTGTTATTAACGAGATTTCATACCTTGATATAACACTGAATATCGGTTCGGCTTTACTTATCTGCGGCAGTGAGTTTGTTCAGCTCAGTAAAAAGGAATTTGAAGTGCTGAAAGTGTTTCTGTACAATCCCAAAATGATTATTACGGTAGAAATGCTTATCAACAAAGTATGGGGTGCGGATTCTGACACTACGGATAATAATGTCGAGGTGTATATCTCTTTTATACGCAAGAAACTGAAATATCTGCATTCAAAGGTTCTTATCAAAAAAATACAAGGTCTTGGTTATCGTCTGGAGGAATCAGCATGATGAAAGCGTTTCGCAGACGTTTTATCATTCTGAATCTAAGTCTTGCCGGAATCGTTTTGTTAGCTGCTTGCGTTGCTGTCGGTTTTTTTATCTGCGGAAATGGATATTCAGAACTGAAAAATACCATGATGAATGTTGTCAAGCCGTGGAATACAGACAATGCAGATGCTCATAGGAGCGGTATTGTACAAGATAATGATAATCCCCGTGAAAAAAGGGATAGATCACACGACAAGCCTGATGAAAAAAGAGAAAATGATCCTGCTTCTAAAGATAAAGAAAATAAAAAGTCAGACTCGGAAAAAAATCGTGAACATAATAACAATATTTCAACTATATTCTATGATCGCAAAGAAAAAAGAATATCTATAATTGATGATGTCGTTTTTGACGATGATCCGGAAGAAATCGTCAACGCTATTCTTTTACAGGATGATAATTTCGGTATGATAAGCAGGTACCATATCATTTATTACCGTGAAACAACAGGAAACATTGTCAAGATGGCAGTGTGCAGCGAAGCATATACAATATCAAGGATGATCAGGATTGTTCTTATGCTTTCGCTGGCATATATTCTTTCAATGCTGTTACTGTTACTTAGCATTCGTCTGGCAAGATTTGCGGAAAGACCGCTGCGGCAGTCGATAGAAATGGAACGTAAATTTGTTGCGGATATTTCCCATGACCTGAAAACACCGATTACAGTCATCATGGCAAACAATTCAATACTCAAATCCGACAGGAATGCTTCAATATCCGATAATATGCAGTGGATAGAAAGCACCGATAAAGCATCTGAGGATATGATGCAGCTTATCGGAAATATGCTTACTCTGTCAGAAATGGACACACATTGAATTTTTATAGCTTGATAATCTGTAATTTGTATGCTAAAATACATAAATAATAGTTAACGACACTGATTTTTGTTTTGTTATTCTGAATGCAGCGAAGGATCTTTGAAAGGATTCTTCGTTTCTGTGTGCCTCGGAATGTATAAATTACGATTTAATGAATCAGCTAATTATAACTTTGCATACGGAGGGTGATTCTGTGGAAGGAAAAAAGCATAAGCCGAAAGTAAGCATCATTTTCAAAAGCATATCAGGCATAATAATACTTCTTATCGTTTTTTCTGTGATCGTAAGTATTATTGGCTTCCGGAATTTTACCGATGCTCTTCTTGGGCAGTATTCCGATGGTGCCTTCAGTACTGCGAAAACTGCAGTTATGGAATTTGATATCAGCAAAATCGAGGACTATGCCGCAAGCGGTGGAACCACAGAAGATTATATAGTTGCCCTTAAATCAATGGAACGGCTGTGCAATTCATCGGGATCAGCATTTATTTATGTTATCCGCCCTGATCCTACCGATTATAAGCACATTACCTTTCTTTTTTCTGCCATAAACAATAATAGCAATTATACCCGTTATGAATTTGGTTTTGTCTGTGATACGACAAACGAGGAATACATGGAAAAATACCGTAGGCTGTATGAGGGTGAATCCGATCGTGAGCTTGTGATAAGAGATAAAGGATATATCGAGACCGATCCCCATATTACTGCAATGGTTCCGATAAAGGATTCAGACGGAAAAACAACAGCTATTCTTTGCGTTCAGCGTCAGATGGATAATCTTGTTTATGTCAGAAATACATATATCGGCAAGATACTTATTGTAATGATAATTTTGATGATACTCGTTATCATAGTGCAGAGCATATATCTGCATCGTGTTTTTCTACGCCCTGTTACAAAGATAACCGAGGAAGCAATCCGCTTTTCACACGAAAACAATCTGCCTGAGAAAAAACTGTCGGAAACAGTCAGAAACAACGATGAGATCGGAGTTCTCGCCGGCTCTATTGAACGTATGGAGCAACGTATTGTAAAATACGTTGATGATCTGACAAAGGTAACTGCCGAAAATGAGCGTATTGCCACAGAGCTTAATCTTGCTAAAAAAATTCAGGCAAGTATGCTGCCGAATATTTTTCCTCCCTTTCCTGACAGAACTGAATTTGATATTTATGCTTCAATGGATCCCGCAAAGGAGGTCGGCGGAGATTTCTATGATTTTTTCCTTGTGGATGACGATCACCTCTGTCTTGTAATTGCTGATGTTTCCGGCAAGGGCATTCCTGCCGCATTGTTTATGATGGTTTCAAAGATTATACTCGCAAATTATGCAAAAATGGGGAAGACTCCCTCTGAGATACTGACAGCTTCCAATGCTGCAATATGTTCAACCAACCGTGAGGATATGTTCGTTACCGTATGGCTTGGAATACTTGAAATATCAACAGGCAGTCTGACAGCCGCTAATGCGGGACATGAATATCCCGTTCTTATGAAACCTGACGGGATATTTGAATTATACAAGGACAAGCACGAATTTGTTATCGGCGGAATGGCAGGATTGAGATACACGGAATATACCATTGATATGAAGCCCGGCTCAAAGTTATTTCTGTATACGGACGGTGTACCCGATGCGACGGATAGCGAAAACCAGCTTTTCGGTACTGAAAGAATGGTGGGGGCCCTTAACGAAAAATCAGACGGTTCGCCGCAGGAGATACTTAAGACTGTCAGAAGCTCTGTTAATGCTTTTGTAAAGAATGCGGAGCAGTTTGATGATCTTACTATGCTTTGTCTTGAGTATAAAGGTAAGGGTAAATGATGAATTATGCTTGAATTAGAGACTGTTGATACTAAAGGCAATAATGTTATATAAAACCAATAATTAAATTTTGATGCAGATAATGACCTGACTCCCGAAAGTTAGACCAAAATCTAATTTTCGGAGGTCATTTTTTATGGCAAAATATGATTTTGAATTCAAGTGTGCTAATACCGAAAAAATATGGATAAAAAATGTAATGAAGGTATCAGACAAATATCTGAAAGAAAATATACATTCCCGTTAAGGTAATAATAAATCAATGGATAAGATATCTGCAATTACACACATTTTTTCTGTATGTAATTGCACTTATAAAATTACGGCTTATGATTTTCCTATTACCTGATATAGAAAATTCCTATATATGTAAAAGATATTTATTTCTTGACAAAACACTTTTGTTATGAGATAATACCAGTATCATAAACCTACTAATCACATAGGTAATATAAAATTATCAGACAGGGAGAAATCTGTATGAATATCAAAGCCCCTCAAAAACGATGTTGATGCTGTATTACATATTGCAATACATCTGAGGAGAGAATATACATGAAAACTTATAAGAAAATAACAGATCTTATCGGCAAAACACCGCTTCTTGAACTGAAAACAGTAAGCCGGAATACCGGAGCAGAAATTTTTGCCAAGCTTGAATATTTCAATCCTGCCGGAAGTGTCAAAGACAGAATTGCCAAGGCAATGATAGATGACGCAGAAGCAAAAGGTATTCTGAAACCGGACTCAGTTATTATTGAGCCGACAAGTGGAAATACAGGAATAGGACTTGCGGCTGTAGCTGCTGCACGAGGCTATCAGGTAATACTTACAATGCCCGAAACAATGAGTATTGAGCGCAGGAATCTTCTGAAAGCTTACGGCGCAAAGGTTGTTCTTACTGAAGGCGTAAAGGGAATGAAGGGTGCTATTGAGAAAGCACAGGAGCTTGCCGCTGAAAACATAAACAGCTTCATTCCAAGCCAGTTTACGAATAGTGCAAACCCGAAAGCACATTATGATACAACAGGTCCGGAAATATGGGAAGATACTGACGGTAAGGTTGATATTTTTGTTGCAGGTGTCGGCACAGGCGGTACGATATCGGGTGTAGGTGAATATCTGAAAAACAGGAATCCTGATATTCAGGTAGTAGCCGTAGAGCCTGCCGGTTCACCGGTTCTTTCCGGAGAAAAACCCGGACCGCATAAAATACAGGGTATCGGAGCAGGTTTTGTTCCCGAAACACTGAATAATGATGTTTATGACGAGGTTATAAAGGTAACAAATGAAGACGCTTTTGAAACAGGCAGGGAACTTGCCAAAAAGGAAGGTCTGCTTGTTGGTATATCATCCGGTGCAGCCGTATGGGCAGCAAAAGAGCTTGCAAAGCGTCCTGAGAATAAAGGAAAAATAATTGTAGCAATATTGCCCGATACGGGAGAGAGATATCTGTCAACGGCAATGTTTTCAGTATAAAATTATAAAAAGAGGTAATTGAAATGAAGATCCGCAGTAATGTACAGCTTAATACTGTATCAGCCGAAAACAGAAGTTTTGTTTCCGGTAAATTTACTGCGTTTGTTTGCTGCTGTATGTGTTGTTGCGACACAGGCGGCTTACAGAGGTGTTTTATTTAACAGTAAAACGGGTTTTCTGCCATAGCCGTCTGTCTGCATTTGGTGCAGTACAGGCGGTCTTTTTATGCCGGAAAGGAGATAAATATGATAGCAGCACAGGAAAGCATTACCGCTAAGCTTTGTTCCTTTGCCCGGGCATATCATTCAAATATCGGGCGAAAGAAAATATTTGACGATTACCTTGCTTATGATCTTATGGGCAAGCAGGAATTTGAAGAGATTGGTCAGCTTATACAGAATGACTTTGAGCTTGGCAATACAGACGAAAATACAGGCTTTGAAAAGGAACGTATATACAGGAAACTGAACCGATATATTGCACCTATTCCGCTTTCACGCATTGCATTTTCAGAGGAAAAGCTTCTTGAATTTGCAGCAAAATATCCGAAATGTCAGTATGTGATATGCGGTGCAGGAATGGATACATTTGCTTTCAGAAACGAAAATACGGATATCAGGATATTTGAACTGGATCACCCCGATACAGGAAGATATAAGCGTGAAAGAATAAGGGAGCTTGAATGGAATATCCCGAAAAATCTTACATTTGTTCCTATAGATTTTTCAAAGGAAGATATGGTGGAGAAATTGCTGACAGCAGGCTTTGATCCGATGCAGCCGTCATTTTTCGCGATTTTAGGAGTTTCCTATTATCTGACACTGCCTGTTTTTGAACAGACTATAAAAAATATCAGTAAATTGTGCGGTGCAGAGGGAAAGATCGTATTTGATTATCCCGATGAAACCACTCTTAAAGATGAACACTCCGAAAGAGTACATACACTTGCTGATATTACGGAAAAGCTCGGAGAAAAGATGCTTCACGGCTATTCATATTCTGAGATAAATACAGTACTTGACCGTTACGGTTTTGAAATAGAGGATCACGAAACACCTCAGATGATACAGAAGCATTATTTCGAGGGCAGGGACGACGGTATTCTTGCATTTGAAAACATACATTTTATGTTGGCTTACAAAGAAACTAAAGGAGAATAAGGAAAATGAATGAATATATTTTTACATCAGAATCTGTTACAAAGGGACATCCGGATAAAGTCTGCGATATGATCTCTGACGCAATACTTGATGCTTTTCTGAAAGAGGATAAAAATTCCCGTGTTGCCATTGAAACGGTAGTAAAGAACAATACAGTTGTTCTTGCCGGAGAAATTTCTTCCTCAGCGGCTGTGGATATTGAAAAAACAGTAAGGAACACCATAAACAGTATCGGATATGACCGTCCCGAACTTGGCTTTGACGGACATTCGGCAAAAATAATACAGCTTATAGATAAGCAGTCACCAGATATTGCACAGGGCGTTGATGATGCGCTTGAAAACAGAGGTAAAAGCGATTCGGATATCGGTGCAGGAGATCAGGGGATGATGTTCGGTTATGCGGTAAATGAAACAGAGGAGCTTATGCCGGTTTCAATATTCCTTGCACACAAGCTTTCAAGAAAGCTGACTGAGGTAAGGGAAAACGGCACACTCACTTATCTCAGACCAGACGGAAAAACACAGGTTTCTGTCAGATATGAAAACGGTAAGCCTGTCGGCATAGATACAATTCTCATATCAACACAGCATGATCCGGATATCACACAGGAGCAGATAAAAAAAGACCTGATAAAGCATGTTATCCTGCCGACACTTCCAGAAAAATGGAGAGATGACGATTACAAAATACTTATCAATCCCACAGGAAGATTTGTTATCGGAGGTCCTGTGGGTGACAGCGGACTTACAGGCAGAAAAATCATTGTTGATACATACGGCGGTGCTGCCGCTCACGGAGGCGGAGCATTTTCCGGAAAGGATCCTACAAAGGTTGACAGAAGTGCTGCATACGCTGCAAGATATATTGCTAAAAACATTGTTGCGGCAGGACTTGCCGATAAAGCGGAAATACAGCTTGCTTATGCAATAGGTGTTGCCCGTCCGGTTTCAATACTTGTAAATACATTCGGCACAGGAAAAACATCCGATGATCTTCTCAGAAAAGCAGTTGAAAACACAGTTGATCTTCGTCCTTCAAAAATAATAGAGCGTTTTGATCTGAAACGTCCGATATATTCCGGTACTGCGTCATACGGTCATTTCGGAAGGACAGACATTGATCTTCCGTGGGAGAGAACAGATCTCGCACCTGAGCTTGAAAGGTATCTTGAAAATTATCTCAGGGAGGCAGTCTGATGAAGAAAATAGCAAGCTTTACTGTAAATCATGACAAGCTTGAAAAGGGAATGTATATCTCCCGTATTGACGGCGATGTTGTGACGTATGATATAAGAATGAAAAAACCTAACAACGGAGATTATCTCGGAAACGGCGAACTGCATACAATAGAGCATCTGTTTGCAACCTTTGCAAGAAACAGCGAAATATCCGAAGATGTGATATATGTAGGGCCTATGGGCTGCCGAACCGGCTTTTATCTTCTTGTCAGGGATAATGTTTCACATAGGCGGGCAATTAAAATTGTACAGGACAGTTTCAGGTTTATTGCGGATTTTGACGGTGAAATATCCGGAAGCAAAAAAGAGGAATGCGGCAATTATCTGGAGCACGATCTCGCAGCTGCAAAAAAAACGGCTGAAAATATGCTCAGTGTGCTTGAAAATTACAGTGAAGAAAAACTAAAATATAAGGAGTAATAATTATGTCAGAATATAAAAATATAGAATCTGCCCTTATTCACGGGGGTATTTATGGCGATGAATACACAAAAGCGGTAAACGTACCGATCTATCAGACATCTACCTATGAACAGAGCGGTCTCGGAGAAACACCGAAGTGGGAGTATTCCCGTACAGGCAACCCGACTCGTGCCGCACTTGAAGCGCTCATTGCTGAACTTGAACACGGAAAAGCAGGTTTTGCTTTTGCCTCAGGTATGGCGGCAATAAGTGCTGTTCTGAGCCTGTTCAATACAGGCGACAAAATAATTATTTCAAGCAATGTTTACGGCGGTACATTCCGTGTACTTGATAAGATTTTCAGCCGTTTCGGTATAAGCTATTCAATCGAAGATACTACAAATATACCGGAGCTTGAGAAAAAAATAACTAACGATGTAAAAGCGATACTTATAGAAAGTCCGGCAAATCCGCTGCTTACTGTTACAGATATAGCTGCGGTCGCAAGACTTGCCGCAAAGCATGATATACTTTCTATTGTTGATAACACCTTTATGACACCTTATTTGCAGCGTCCTCTTACTCTTGGTGCAGATATTGTTATTCACAGTGCTACAAAATACCTCGGCGGTCACAGTGATGTTGTTGCAGGTCTTGTTGTAGTCAATGATGATAAGCTTGCTAAGCAGATAGCTTTTATACAAAATTCCACAGGCGGTGTACTTGGGCCTTTTGACAGTTTTTTGCTTATCCGTGGTATTAAAACACTCGGTGTGCGTCTTGACCGTCATGTAGAAAATGCAGAGAAGGCTGCAAAATTCCTCAGTGAGCATAAGGCTGTCAAAAAGGTATATTATCCCGGACTTCCTGACGCACAGGGTTATGAGATTAACAAAAGACAGGCTAAAAACGGCGGTGCTATGATATCATTTGAACTTTACGAAAACTATGATATCAAAAAATTCTTCAAGTCACTTAAACTTGTTGCCCTTGCGGAAAGTCTCGGCGGTGTTGAGAGCCTTGTATGCCATCCGGCAAGCATGACACACGCTTCAATTCCTTATGAAGTACGTCAGAAGGTCGGCATAACAGACGGTCTTATCCGTCTTTCAATAGGTATCGAAAGTATTGACGATATACTTTCCGACATTGCACAGGCTATTGAAGAAAGCGAGGGTTGATCATGGCAGTTTATGAGGACATGCAGCAGTTAATAGGAAATACTCCGCTTGTACGTCTGAATCATCTCGGACTTCCTGATGATGTAAGACTTTATGCAAAATTAGAGCTTTTCAATCCTTCCGGAAGTGTAAAGGACAGGATCGGAAAGTACATGATAGAGGATGCAGAAAAGCGTGGCATACTTAAAAAGGGCGGTGTTATTGTTGAAGCTACCGCCGGAAATACAGGTCTTGGAATCGCTTTTGCTGCATTGAACAGAGGATATAAAATAATATTCGTTGTACCGACAAAATTCTCGCAGGAAAAGCAGACACTTCTTCGTGCACTCGGTGCTGAGATAATAAATACACCCCGTGAGGGCGGTATGCTTGGTGCATGGAAAAAGGCTGAGGAGATACGCAGTTCTATTGACGGTGCAGTAACTCTTGAGCAGTTCAAAAATCCTGCAAATCCTCTTGCTCATTATGAAACGACCGGCAAAGAAATATATGACGATCTCGGCGGAAAGATAGATTATCTTGTGGCAGGTGCAGGCAGCGGCGGAACTTATTCCGGTGTTGTAAGGTATCTTAAAGAGAAAAACAGCGGTATTGTCGGAGTACTTGCCGATCCTGTAGGCTCTACAATGGGAGGCGGCGAACACGGCGATTATGATATTGAAGGTATCGGAAATGATTTTATCGCCGACACTATGGATATGTCACTTGTTGACAGAGTGGTTAAAATGACAGATGATGAAGCTTTTGAGGGTGCAAGAGAGCTTGCTAAAAAAGAGGGCATATTTGCCGGTTCATCTTCCGGTGCTGCTCTTGCGGCTGCAAGAAAGCTTATAGCAGACGGTGCAAGAGGAAATATCGTTGTTATTTTCCCTGACAGGGGCGACCGTTATTTTACAAAAAATCTATATGAATAAAGGTGTACTATGACATTACAGCAGATACATTATGTGATAACTATTTCAGAGCGTGGTTCTTTCAATAAGGCAAGTGAAGTGCTGTATATTTCGCAGCCTTCACTTACTGAAGCTGTCAAGGAGCTTGAAAAGGAGCTTGGTATTACTATTTTTCACCGCAGCGGCAGGGGAGTTACACTTACAAGTGACGGACTTGAATTTATACCTTATGCCCGTGAGCTTTACAGACAGTATGAAGTTATCTCAGAAAGATACAGTGAAAACGGAGGAATAAAGAAAAAGTTTGCTGTATCTACACAGCACTATTCCTTTGCAGTCAAGAGCTTTGTCGAGCTTATAAAGCAGCTTAATACTGACGAATACGAATTTGCTATAAGGGAAGTCCGTACTCAGAAGGTCATAGAAGATGTGAGCAACCTCAGAAGTGAGGTAGGTATATTGTATCTCAGCGACTTCAATTCACCGGTTCTTACAAAGATGATGAGAACGAATGAGCTTGTATTTCAGGAGCTTATAACATGTGATGCATATGTTTATCTCTGGAAAGGGCATCCTCTTGCAAATAACAAAAGTATATGCTTTAAAGAGCTTGTACAGTACCCGTGTTTATCATTTGAACAGGGCGGCAGCGGATCAATGTATTTTGATGAGGAAATACTCAGCAGTTACCAGTACCCACGCACAATAAAGGCAACAGACAGGGCAACAATGCTGAATCTCATGGTCGGGCTTAACGGCTATACGCTTTGTTCCGGAATTATATGTGAGGAGCTTAACGGCAGTGATTTTGCAGCGATACCGTTTGAACCCGACAGTGAGCATCCGAGCAGTAAAATGAGGATAGGATATATCACGAAGAAGAATATCCGTTTAAGTCATGTCGGCAAAATGTATATTTACGAGCTTAAAAAATATTTGGGAGTACAAGATGAAGATAATTGATTTTCATGCACATATCTATCCTGATAAAATAGCCGAAAAGGCTTCTCAGGCAACAGGCGATTTTTATAATATCAGACCTGCCTGTACAGGTACAGCCGAAGAATTGCTTTCAGCAGGACAAAAAGCAGGAATCTCACATTTTGTCCTGTTGCCTGTTGCCACAAAACCGGAGCAGGTAAACAGTATCAATCATTTTATTCTTGATGAAGTAAAAACACATAATGAATTTTACGGATTCGGTACACTTCACCCTGATTGTGAGAATATACTTGAAGAAACGGAATTTATAATAAACTCAGATCTTAAAGGCATAAAGCTGCATCCCGATACACAGTGTTTCAATACGGATGATAAAAGGCTGTATGAAGTATTCGATTATATTCAGGGAAAGATACCGCTTCTTGTTCACTGCGGCGATAAGCGTTATGATTTTTCGCATCCACGCAGACTTAAAAATGTTATGGACAGCTTTCCACATTTACAGGTTATAGCTGCCCATCTCGGCGGCTGGTCGCTGTTTGATGAAGCGTTTGAGATATTGAGGGATAAGAACTGTTATCTTGATATTTCAAGTACAATGATGTTTCTGCCTTCTGAAAAGGTGGTGCAGTACATACACGGTTACGGCTCCGACAGGATATTGTTCGGTACGGATTATCCGTTATGGGATCCCCGAAAAGAAGTAGAAAGCTTTATGAATCTCTCACTCAGCGACAGTGAGCGTGAGCAGATAGCCTATAAAAATGCACTTGAAATACTCAATGAGTAATAGGTAAAACCTATTACCTACTATATGAATAGGGTATTGGACAGATAAGAAAACCAATGATATAATAAACACATCGAAACGGAAAGGAGTAACAACAATGACAAAGACAACTGTAATGACCATGTGTATGAATAGCTGTATATGTATGACTCAGGAAGCAGTTTTCTGTGTCAGGGCATGCTGTGCTTTCCGAATGTGACAGAGGTTTTTCTGTGCTTTTAAAGGGAGGTCAGCGATGACTTCCTTTTTATTTTTTTCAGGAGGTATTATTAATGATTAAAAAAGCGAAAAGCAGATCAGGAGTGAGATATGCTGTTCTTGCGGCGATATTTACATTCCTTTGTCTGACAGCTCTTACAGCCTGTACAAAGCAGTCGGACAGTAAAAAAGCCGATACGTCAGTGTCAGTAGTTTCTGCGGCACAGCCTGAAAAAGACTGCTGCCATAAAGAAGAAAGCTGCTGCAGTGATAACAGCCATGCGGAGTCCGACTGCTGCAAAGATAAAACATCAGCACCGGATAAGGAAACTTCCGAAAATAAAACAGAAAAAAGCTGCTGTCACAGCAAAAGCAGTCATGAAAGCGAAAAGCCCGACTGCTGCAAGGGAGAATCTTCCGATATATCTGTTCCGGATTGCTGCGGAGAATAATATTAATGTGGAATTTGGAAAGTGGAAAGTGGAATTATTTAAAGTCTGCTGATTTGAATCCATTTCCGAATATCACTTAATAATGTAAGTAAGGTTTAGATTTAACATAGATTATATATATTAATGTGAAGAAAGGAAAACTAAAATGAAAAGAAAATTTACTGCGGTACTTATTGCCGCTTCACTCACAATAGCAGCACTTGCAGGCTGTAATAATGCATCTGACAACAAAACGTCAGGCAATACATCAAAAGCTTCAACAGGTACTTCATCATCAGAAGGAGCACTCGAGAAAACAACCTTCAATTTAGGACACCTCAATTCAACAGCACACCTTTTAGGTTTTGTTGCAAAAGAGGAGGGTTATTTTAAAGAAGAAGGACTTGATGTTACACTTACACTGTTCTCATCGGCTGCCGAGCTGTCAACAGGACTTGAATCCGACAAGCTGGACGTTGCATTTATCGGTTCGGTACCTTCAATTACATTTCAGAGCAAAGGACACGACCTTACGATCTTCGGCGGTGCAATGACAAACGGTCACGGCTATGTTATAAAGCCGAAATATGTCGAAGGACTTGATAAGTGGGATGTTTCAATACTCAAGGGCAGAAATGTTGCGTCAGTTAAAAACAGCGTACAGGATGCAGAGCTTCAGATATTGTTAAAGGATAAAGGAATCGAGATAGGCGAGGGCAGCGACAAGGTAAATATCGTTTATTTTGACAGCCAGAAGGACGCATATAACGCTCTCCAGAATGACACTATTGATGCTGTATCTGCATATTCACCTTATACATCTCTTGCAGAAAGTCAGGGTTATAAAATAGTTTACCGCTGCTCCGAAGAACCGCTCCTTGCAAATCAGCCGTGCTGCCGTCAGGTCGCAGCAACTGCGGCACTGAGCAAATACCCGAATTCATATAAGGCATTTGAAAGAGCACTTATCAAGGCATATAAGTTCACACAGGAGAATCAGGAGCAGACTATAAAGGATGTCAAGAAATACATAGATATTGACGAGGCACTTATCAAAACTGAGATATACGGCGGCTACGGTACATCTGTTCCGGATCCCGATAAGCAGGGTACAGTCGCTTTAAAGAAATCCATTGTAGAGCTTGGATATACAGAGGATTACGATATCGACAAGCTTTATAATACGGATGTTTATAAGAACGCTCTCGCAAGTCTTACAAAAGAGAATCCCGACGATAAAATATACGCCGAACTCCAGAAACATTTTGATGAGTTTGAATAAATAATACAAAAAATCAGCAATTAAAAGTAAGCTCAAAAAGAAAGATGTACTTGAAGTCTGCTATGCTGAATTCCACTTTCCACTTTCCACATTCCAAATTAATTAAAAGGAAGATGATAAAATGAGCAAGATAGCAATAAATAATCTGACCGTTAATTACACGGAGAAGAAAAAGAGCTTTACTGCACTTAAAAATGTAAGTTTCTCAATAGAGGAGGGCGAATTTGTCAGTGTAATAGGCTCCAGCGGATGCGGCAAAAGCACACTTCTGAGTATACTTGAGGGTATAAACAGTCCAACAGAGGGCGAGATACTTATAAACGGTGAGCCTGTTACCGGAACCGGAACTGACAGGGGAGTAGTGTTCCAGCATTATTCACTGTTTCCGTGGATGACTGCAAGAAAGAATGTTGCTTTCGGTATCAGGCAGGTCAATAAAACGGTAAGCAGATCGGAGAGGTATCAGCTTGCGGATGAATTTCTTGAAAAGGTCGGACTCGGACAGTTCAAGAATAAATATCCCTCACAGCTTTCCGGTGGAATGCAGCAGCGTGTCGCTATTGCAAGGGCACTTGCAATGGATACGGATATACTTCTTATGGATGAGCCTTTTGGTGCTATTGATGCAAAAAACCGTACTATATTACAGGAATTGCTGCTGGAGCTCTGGGAGGGCGACGGCAGCAAGGAAAGAAAAACGGTTGTGTTTGTCACACATGATATTGACGAGGCAATACTGCTTTCGGATAAGATCGTGATGATGACAGCAAATCCCGGACGTGTTTACCGTGAAATAAAAGTTCCCTTTGACCGTCCGAGGAACCGCACTCAGCTTGTACAGACAAAGGGATACAATAAATTCAGAAATGAGCTTCTTGCAATGTTCTACAGCGACATTGTAAGCAAAATAGGCGGAGAGGAGGTAGTTCTGTAATGAATATACAGACACAGGCATTTAATAAAAGCGAAAAAGCCGAAAAGACGGAATCAAAGCTCAGGGCGGAGTTTTTACGCCGATATTTAAGAGCAGTACATGCACTGTTTGCAGTACTTCTTCTTATACAGTTCCTGCCTGATCAGCTCCAGACAGAAACCTATGCTTCATACGTTATATGGTTTGCTGTCATAGTCGAAGCAATTACACTTGTATTTTCGGCTTTTATCAAAAAGCCGGCAAGCCTGAACCTCTTTGTTGATATCGTATCATTTATATACGGACTGCTTATCGCATGGACACTGGCAACGGCAAAATTCAATATTCTTAAAGCGTCATTATTCCCGCCGCCCGGAAAGGTTTTCTGGCAGGCGATAGGTGACTATGACAAGATATTTACAAATATACAAAGCTCTGTCGGAATTATTCTGCAAGGCTATCTGCTTGCAATAGCAGTTGCCGTTCCGCTCGGTCTTTTCCTCGGCTGGAGTGCAAGACTTGGAAGTGCGGCAACATACATATCAAAATTTCTCGGTGCTATACCGCCGATAGTATATATACCTTACGGTATCGCACTCCTGCCGACATTCCGCAGTGTATCAATATTTGTTATCTTTCTTGCAACATTCTGGCCTGTACTCGGCGGAACAATGAGCGGTGTTATGAATGTCGAAAAAAAGACGATAGATTCCGCAAAGGTTCTCAATGTGGGTAAATTCACAATGCTGTTTTCGATAATACTTCCGGCTTCATTACAGCAGATATTCATCGGATGCAATCAGGGACTTACGGTTTCATTCGTACTGCTGACCTCAGCTGAGATGATCGGCGCACAAAGCGGTCTTGGTTATTATATCAAGAATTATTCCGATTTCGGAGATTATACAAGAACGATAGTCGGACTTATTGTTGTAGGAATAGTTATTGTTGCAATATCCTTTGTTTTCAACAGAATACAGAAGTTTTTGCTTCGCTGGAAAGTATGACGGGAGGAAAATGTTTTGAAAGAAATATTATGGCACGGCAGAGGCGGACAGGGCGCATTTACTGCCGCAAGACTTTTAGGAGAAGCGTATTCTCTCAAAGAAAACACATTCGTTCTTGCATTTCCCTCATTCGGCCCTGAGCGAAGGGGCGCACCTATCAGGGCATTTACAAAGCTTGATACAAAGCCAATAGGCAACAGGAGCGAGGTCAGCAAGGCAGATTACAGCATTTTTCTTGACGATACTCTTTTCACACCAAAAGCATTTGATGAATTAAAGCCTGACGGAAGAATACTTCTGAATACGAAAAAAAGTATTGCTGACGAAAGAGTAATAGCTATTGACGGTGACAGTATTGCAGAAAAATATTTAGGTCTGCCGATAACGAATACAATACTTCTTGGCGCATTTGCTGCCGTTTCGGGAATAATAACCCTTGATGAGCTTACAGAAGCCGTAAGGCAGACAATGCCGCCAAGACTTCATGAAAAAAATATTGCTGCTGTAAGAGCATCATTTGAGGAGGCAAAAATATGAAGCCGTATCTCAGAGAAAAAATACCGGTAGGTTTTGATGATATACCCGATACAACTTCCTATGAAGCCGGCTATTTAGTGACAAAAAATGCAGGCTGGAGGAATATACGGCCTGTGATAGATACAACAAAATGTGTCGGGTGTCTGAATTGTTATCTTTACTGTCCCGATGGAGTGATATTCAAAAAGGACGGTAAAGTTGATATAGATTATGATTTCTGCAAGGGCTGCGGTATCTGCAAAAAGATATGCAGGATCGGTGCAATAAGAATGGAGGCGGAAAAGTAATGTCAAGACAGTTTTTATCAGGAAATGAAGCCTTCGCCTATGGTGTACGGCTTGCAAGGCCTCATGTTATTTCCGCCTATCCTATCACACCGCAGACTATTGTTGTTGAAAAGCTTTCCGAGTTTGTGGAGGACGGCAGTCTTAAAGCAGAGTTCATTCATGTAGAAAGCGAACATTCGGCTTTATCCTGTGCGATGGGTGCATCTTCGGTAGGCGCAAGAGCTTTTACTGCAACGTCTTCACAAGGATTGCTTTATATGGCTGAGTGTCTGCCGTATGCAGCAGGGGGCAGGTTCCCGATAGTAATGATGAACGCCAACCGTTCAACTGCACTCCCATGGAACATATACGGCGATCAGAGGGATTCTCTTTCTCAGCTTGACAGCGGCTGGATACAGGCATATGCCGAAAACGCACAGGAGGCACTTGATCTGGCACTTATGAGCTTTTACATAGCCGAGCATAAAAGTGTAAGCACACCATTTATGGCAAATCTTGACGGCTTTGTTCTGACACATACATACGAAGTTGTCGATGTTCCGACACAGGAGCAGGCTGATGAATTCCTTCCGCCGTTAAGTACAGAAAACAAGATGTCACTCAGCGAGCCGAAAAACCTCGGATTTTCGGCAGGGCCTGATACAAATACATTTTTCAAGTATAAAGAGCATATCGGTTTGCTTAATGTAAGGGATGTCGTTAATGAGGCAGAACGAAAGTTTGAAAACATCTTCGGCAGACATTATACAGGACTTACCGAAAGTTATAGAACCGAAGATGCCGACTATATACTTATCACACTCGGCAGTATATCAGGACTTGTGCGAGAGATCGTTGACAAGCTGAGAGAAAAGGATAAAAAGGTCGGATTACTGAGAATCAGGTATATGCGTCCGTTCCCGAATGAAGATATCGCAGAAGCTGTAAAAAATGCAAAGGCAGTCGGTGTTCTTGAAAAGGATATATCTTTCGGAAATGAAGGTACAGTATATACGAATGTAAATTCCGCTTTGCAGAAAGCAAATATAAATATACCGACCTCTAATTATATAGGCGGTCTGGGAGGAAAAAATATTTCTCCTGAGGAAATAGAAAATATCTTTGATAGTATCGCAGAGAAAAAGGCATATATTAAGTTTCTCGGAACGGAGTTGAGATAAATGGCACTTACAGCAAAAACACTTAATGAAACAGAGTTTTTTTACGGACATAAAGCCTGTGCAGGCTGCGGCGGAAGTCTTGCGGTGAGGATCGCATTAAAGGTTTTAGGAGAGAATGCAATAGCAGTTTTGCCGGCAGGATGTATGTCGGCAGTCGGTTTTAACTTTCCGCAGCTTTGCTTTGGTAATAATGCCATTATCTCCACCTTTGCCGGAACAGCTTCAATGCTTACAGGTGTACAGGCAGGACTTAAAGCGCAGGGAATAACAGACTTTCATGCAGTAGGCTTTGCCGGTGACGGCGGTACAGCAGATATCGGTTTGCAGGCATTGTCCGGAGCAATAGACCGTAATGATGATATTCTTTATATTTGCTACGATAATGAAGCCTACATGAATACAGGAATACAGAAAAGCTCACTTACACCATTTGGTGCAAGAACTACAACAACACCTGCCGGAAAGAATATTCACGGCAATCTCAGACAAAAGAAGAATATGTTTGAGATAGTTGCAGCTCACGGTATTCCTTATGCGGCTACCGCAAGCATCGGTTATATAAACGATTTTATACGCAAGGTAGAAAAGGCAAGTAAAATAAAGGGCACGAAGTACATACATATTCTTGCTCCCTGTCCTACAGGCTGGGGCATAAAGACTGATGAAACTGTCGGGATAGCCAAAGAAGTAGTAGACTGTGGTTTATGGTATCTTGCAGAATACGAAAACGGCAGCTTTACACTTAACCATGAGCCGAAAGAATTTTCGAGTGTTAAGGATTATCTTAAAAAGCAGAGCCGTTTCAGACATCTTACAGATGATGACATAGAGATAATAAAACGTTCCCGTGATGAAAAATGGGAATATATACATAAAAATTTTAAGTGAAAAGGAGAAAGTTACAATGAGCAGAGATATAAATAATAAATACTGGGATGAGGAGCTTGAAACACTTCCCCGTGAAGAACTTGAGAAAAGACAGCTTGCAGACCTTCAGGAGATCGTAAAATTCGCATACGATAATGCACCTTATTATAAGCGTTCATTTGACGAAGCAGGTGTTAAGCCGGAGGATATAAAAACCCTTAAGGATATTCAGAAGTTCCCGTTCATAAACAAGACTACACAAAGAGATACTCAGGGTGTGGGTTCATTTTTGGGTGAGCTTGCAGCAGTACCGGAGGAAGATGTTGTATTTATATCCACATCTTCAGGTTCAACAGGCGTTCCCACGATGAGCCCGTTTACAAAAAAGGATTTTGACGAGTTTCAGGAAACCGAAAGCCGCTGGTTCTGGCAGATAGGTATGCGTCCGAATGACAGGTATGTACACGCACTTAATTTTTCACTTTATGTAGGCGGACCTGATGTTATAGGTGCACAGAATCTCGGTGCACTCTGCATCTGGGGAGGTACTCTCCCGAGCGAAAGACTTCTTTTTGTACTTAAAACCTACAAGCCTACTGTTATATGGACTTCACCTTCTTATGCATGGCAGCTCGGCGAAAAGGCACTTAAAAGCGGTATAGATCCCAAGAAAGATCTTAATATCAAGAAAATTATTGTTGCCGGAGAGCTTGGAGGTTCAATCGAAGCTACAAGAAAGGCTATTGAGGATATATGGGGTGCGGAGGTGTACGATTTCTACGGACTATCCGATATATTCGGAGCTTGCGCCGCAATGTGCGAGGCTAAAGACGGACTTCATATTGCCGAAAACCATATTCTTGTTGAAACTGTTGACATACACACAGGCGAGGTACTTGAACCCGGTCAGGTAGGCGAGCTTGTATTCACAACTCTCAGAAAGCATGCACGTCCGCTTATACGTTTCCGTACAGGCGATATAGGACGTATCGACACAACAAAGTGCTCCTGCGGAAGAACTCACGGAAGAATACATATACTCGGCAGAAAGGACGATATGTTTATTGTTTCGGCAGTCAATGTATTCCCGAGTGATATCGAAGCAGTTGTACGTGAGCAGAAGGGAATAACAGGCGAGTATCTTATACGTATATTTGAAAAGGACTTCACCAATAAATATGCGGTAGAGATAGAAAAGACAGCCGACAATACAAAATCCGATGATGAGGTAGCGACAGAGGTTTCGGCAGCACTCAAGGCAAGAATAGGTGTAAAGCCTGCAAGAGTTGTTGTTCATCCGGACGGCGGACTTAATACACGCTCCGAACATAAGTCAAAGAGAGTAATTGATGAAAGAACTCTTGAATATAACATCTGATGTCGCTATAATAATAAAGAAATAAAAAAATACGGAGGCAGATGTTATGCCAGCACTTTCCAAAAGAACAGAAAATTTTACAGATTCGGTAATACGCCGCATGACACGCATATCAAATCAATACGGTGCGGTCAATCTTTCACAGGGATTTCCTGATTTTGAGCCGCCCCGTGAACTTCTTGACAGACTTGCAGAGGTCACAAAAGAGGACTTCCACCAGTATTCTATAACATGGGGTGCACAGAATTTCCGTGAGGCACTTGCTGAAAAGCAGTCAAGGCTTATGGGCAGAAGCATAGATCCAAATGGTGAGATAGTCGTTACCTGCGGCAGTACAGAAGCAATGATGGCTGCAATGATGACGGTAACTAATCCCGGAGATAAGGTCATAGTATTTTCGCCTTTCTATGAAAACTACGGAGCAGATACAATACTTTCCGGAGCGGAACCGATATATGTACCGCTTTATCCGCCTGAGTTTAATTTTAATACTGACGAGCTTGAAGCGGCATTCAGACAGAATCCGAAAGCACTTATACTTTGTAATCCGTCAAATCCCTGCGGAAAGGTATTCACCTATGACGAACTAAAAATAATTGCAGGTCTTGCAGAGAAATACGATACCTTTGTCATAACTGATGAAGTCTATGAACATATAGTCTATGAGCCGTATAAGCATACATATTTTGCATCATTGCCGGAAATGTGGGAAAGGACTATCTCGTGTTCTTCGCTGTCAAAGACATATTCAATAACAGGCTGGAGGCTTGGATATATAATTGCACCAAAAGGTATTATCGAGGTTGCAAAGAAAGTACATGATTTTCTTACAGTAGGAGCGGCAGCACCTTTGCAGGAAGCAGCTGTTACAGGTTTGCGTTTCGGTGATGATTACTATAAAGAGCTTCAGGCGAAATATACCGAAAAGCGTGATCTGTTCCTGAAAGGTCTTGATGATATAGGTATTTCCCATACTATACCGCAAGGAGCATATTACATACTTCTTGATATTTCGGAATTTGGTTATAAAAGCGATCTTGAATTTTGCGAGGTGCTTGCAAGGGATGTCGGAGTTGGAGCAGTACCCGGTTCGAGCTTTTTCCGTGAAGATGTCAATAACCTTATACGCCTGCATTTTGCAAAGAAAAACGATACACTTTATGAAGCACTTAACAGACTTGAACATATCCGCAATAAAATAGCAAGGCGATAGATATATTACAAAGTGCATAGCACACAAAATCAGCAAAACCAAATACTAAGGAACCACTGATTTAATCAAAATATAATTCTATATTAGAATAATGACTTATAGTAAGCTCCAGATATGCTATAATAAAGATACAAACTAAAAGCATAGGAGCGAGCAAAATGAGCCAGATGACATTCAGCGATTTTGAATACAGTAACAGAAAGAAAAAGACCAAAAGAAAAGAATTTCTCGATATAATGTAAGCGTTTGAGGAACTGCCTGAAGACTGTAAATGTCCGAGATGCAGGCAGGGCAAGGAGAAATTCAGCAAGGCATAATGCTCCTTTATTTTTATTGAAATTTCACTCTTATTATATACAAACACTCCACCGTACCCAAAATGAGAAAACGGTGGAGTGTTCTTTTTTAAATGTCCTCAGTGAAATCCGTATCCATTGCGATTTGCAGGGAATAGTCCGGATATTCATTCTGTACTTTTTCAATTATTCTATGATAGAGAGCACTTCGGTCTTTGGCATCAAAGCTTATGACGATATCAAAGCGGATAGATTTCTTTTCTTTATCAAGATAAAATCCGTGCATCTGCAGTATGTGCGGTTCTTCCTTTATTATGTGCATAATGCGTTCCTTTGCCGCAATGGAATCGGGATCCTTTGTGTTGAATGAATAAACTCCCACAGCAGTAAGAATAACATTATGCTTTTGAAGTACCTCAAGCATGATTCTGCGGTTAAGACAGTCAAGAGCGTCAACTGATAAGGTATCCGGCACCTCAATATGAATGGAACCGTTAAAAGAATCCGGTCCGTAATTGTGCAGAACAAGATCATATGCACCTATGACCTCAGGGAAAGCGGTTACTGTGTCCTTTATGTCCTTTGCAAGCTTAGAGTCTGCACGTTCGCCCAGTATTTTTGATAGGGTATCCCTGATCATTTCAATGCCCGATTTAACAATTACTGCTGCGATAACTGCGCCAAGCCACGCCTCCAGAGAAATATGGAATATGAGGTATATTCCTGCTGCTGCCAGTGTAGATGCAGATATGACAGAATCCAGTGTAGCGTCCTCTCCGGAATTAATCAGGGAGTCGGAGTTTACTTTTTTTCCGATATACTTGACGTATCTGCCCAGAATAATCTTCACAACGACTGCAACCCCTACGATGATAAGTGCGGCTGCACTATAATCCGGAGTATCAGGTGTAATAATCTTTTTTACAGACTCCACGAAAGCGGTGACTCCTGCATACAGCACTATAAGTGAAATAACCATAGCACTCAGATATTCTATTCTGCCGTAACCGAATGGATGTTTTTTGTCCGGTGCTTTTCCTGCCAACTTGGTTCCGACAATGGTTATTACTGAACTGGCGGCATCAGAGAGATTATTTACAGCGTCCATAACGATAGCTATGGAATTAGAGGTCAGTCCCACAAATGCTTTGAATGCCGCAAGAAATATATTTGCAAGAATACCAATAATGCTTGTTCTTACAATGACTTTATCACGGCTCATATTTTGATTTTTGTCTTTCACTTTTGGTTCATTATTATCCGACATATCAATTCCTCCATAGTTCATCGTTTTTGGTTTTACGCACACCGTTTGCAAGCACGTCAATAATTTCAAAGGCTGTTTTTGTTCCGTCATAGGATCTGATGATCCTTTTATATTTTTGTATATTTTTTCCGTGTCTTTTTTTATAGGCTTCCGTTATACATGCATCAAGCTTGTCAAGGCTTTTAATATATGCCCCTGATTTTTTCTTGCCAACAATTATAGAGTTCATTCTTTGCTCCTCCTGCTGCGGAACGCATATCTGGAATTTTCCGAAATACAGGCTCTCATATATGCTGTTGAGTCACCGTGAGTTATAAACAGCTCAATATTGGGCAATAATGATATCTGGTCTGTTGAACTTACGAACTCAACACCTTCAGCGCCGTCTATCTGCAGACTGCCTATATTCATGATAGACTTTTTATTTTTTAGCAGATTACTGTTTACTATCTTATTCAGCAATCCAATATTTTCAGTAAAGACAATATCCTTTGGAAAGGTTCTATAAAATGGCTGGAATTCCTTCGGAGAAAAGACCAGCGTAATATTTCCTTTATTGACGAACAGATCCATAGCGTTCAGTTTTTTGATACCGTGGTCTTTTCTGAATTTCTTTTCTTCCTTATATAATTTCACGATTGGTCTTATATTCCTGCATATCAGCTTTATCGTCGAAAAGAACATATTGGAAAAATAAAAGTAAAGGTATTATATGCGAGCGTTGTGCAAAAGCAAACGGATCTGATATTGAATTTCTCCGAGATATTCTTTGCAAACGAACACATCGAATCATAAAGAATTATATCGGGTTTGTTATTGCGAATCAGCTCCGAATATTCCCTATAACATTCCCTGTTAAGCTTTAAAAGCACCTGAAACAGGCTAAACAGATCTGCAGTGAGAACACTCAGATCATACTTGTCAAAATCGACTTTATATTCAATAAAATCTGCACCAGTTTTTTCTACAAATTGCATATACCTTTTGCTGCAGTACCAATCTACCTGATAACCGCTTTTTACTAATTTTTCAATTACAGGATACACACAGTTCAGATGCCCGAATGCAGGGGTGAAAAAAACACGATTTTTTTCATAATATTTTCCTTTGGGAAGAAACTTAGCCAATACGCCCCCTGCCCATAGTGCCCTTTATATTCCTTATCAGGGTGCTTTATCAAAAATACACCTGCAGGGAATTTTTTATCATCTTTTTATGATGTCTGAAAACCAATCTCATATCATTGGTACAGTATCCGCAATTATAGTACTTTATTTCGCTTATGATCTTCGGCATACTTCTTGATTCCCTCACTCAGCGTTAGTTTTGGTATATATTTCAGGTTTCTTTTGGCTTTTTCGATATTAAGTGTCTGACTATACCCTAATGTGCATATATTATAGGTATTTCCCACTGCGGCAGGACTTTCAAGAGCAAGTCTCAAAGCGAGAGCCACGTTTTCTACGCAGTTTATATCAACAATATTTCTTACGTTATTGAAAAGCGGTATCCCCATTTTTCTGTTTGAGTTTATCAGTCTTGGAATAATGCTCGTATCTCCGATACCGAATAATCCTCTCGGTCTTATAATTACAAAAGGGATATCCTTTGTTCTGCATATTACTCTTTCTGCCATTATTTTACTTTCAATATAGTAATTCGGTTTATTGTTCCTATCAAAATCATTCTCATCAATATTTATTCTGTCAGCCCTGCCTGAATAGATACTCGGAGAAGATACATAGACGAGTCTTTTTATCTTATACTTTTTACAGGCATAAAGAACGTTCGTTTTTATAAAGTCTTCTCTTTTACCCCAGACGGTAGATAAAGTGCCTGCATGGATAACGTAATCTGCATTTTTTGCAGCGTTTACAACGTCATTTCTTACACGAAGATCTCCGATGCATATTTCCACGTTCTCCTGCCGCAGCTTATTCAATTCCTGTTTTTTTCTTCCAAATGAGATAACTCCATAACCGTTGTCGAGCAATTCTCTTATACCGTATTTTCCCAGAAAGCCGTAAGCCCCTGTCACTAAAACCTTTTCCATAACAATCTGCTCCCATTATATTTTTGTTCTGCATATAAACGAAATAACTGTCACAGTTTGTTTATTTTGCAGACACGAAACGTCAATACGATAATTTATCTGTAAAATATAATCAAATAATACCACGTTTTTAACAAATATACAACAGTATTTCAATGTACTATACAGCATTATTCTCAAGAGCAGATAGATTGATAATTATAGACAATCTGTGCAACTTGATTGATCTATCATTTCAGAATTGCAGTTCCGGACAATTCGCTTTATTGAGGGTAGCTTGATTCTGAACATTTCCGAAGGATAATATTATCTTGCAATCAAAAATAAAAAAGCTGCTGATCTCAGACTCCTTCAGTTTTTCGATGACATCCGTTTTATGCTACAATGTTATAAACGGAGGCTGATTTTATGCTCAAACGAAAATTCTATAATGTTTCTGCACCTGATTTTTCGCTGACAGCTTATGAAAAGGAAAATCAGTACAAGCTATATACATCGGATATCGGCTTACTTACGGCAATGTACGGCTTTGATATGAAGAAAGCCGTCATTGACAACACGCTGAAAGGCAATGTTAAGGGCGGTATTTACGAAAATCTCATTCTTGATATGATGAGCAAGAGGGGATATAAGCTGAATTACTATCGCACCGACAACGGCTCAGTGGTTTGTAATTTGTACCGATATTTCAGATCGATATTATAGCGAGCCGATAGTTTTTTGTTCTGTCACGCTTTATATTTATGCGGAAAGTGCCGCATTTTTCATAATATTCGTGAACCTGTGGCTTCATCAATGTTTATTATTTCGTCAAGAAGTAATTCAGATGAAATTATTGTTATCAGATCATTGATATATCTGTAATTGATTATTTCAAAAACTATGTTTATATCGCCTTGTGTAATTGGTTTTCCTGCCATTTTACAAATTTTCACAAAAATTATGAATTATGCATTATTAATTATTAATTATTAATTAATACGGAGCTTTTCAATGCCATCTGGAGCGGCGATGATAAAAAGCTTACTGCCGAGATCGGCAGATACTTAGGAGATACGATCAGCTTCTATGATTATCACGAAAACTTCTATCATGCTTTTCTTGCAGGTCTTATGTCAGGTGTAAAGGGTGTCAGGGTAGATCTAATCGTGAAGTCGGTACAGGAAGAGCAGATGTTATTCTGAAAAATCCACGCACTCATATAGGGTGCGACCTAATGGGCGGCAGAAGTCGCCATTTTTTATTACAATTTCAATCTGGTCTGTAAGTCTTTCTTCTGTATTCAGTAGGCTACTTTTGTGGATAAGCTATTTTGACACGTTTAAACTTATATTATCAGGATCACCCCCGCATGTGCGGGGAAAAAACTAAATATTTCCGCTTAAAATCAATGTTTTAGATCCCGTAAACCTCATTTTTCATTTAGTTTCAAATAGACCTCATTCATCAGCAGACAGTCACCAAGTGCTCTGTGCGGCTGTTTGTTTGTGATTCCAAGAAGAGACGCTATTGTTCCAAGCTTATAGTTTGGCGCATCTTTGATCATTTTTTTCGATAACTCAAATACATCCAATAAATGTATATCCGGAAAATCAATACCGCAGCTCTTGGCACCCTTCTTTAAAAATGCCAGATTAAATTCCGCATTATAGATCAGAACATTTCTGTCATCAATCATTTCCAATACTCTTTCAATGGCTGATTTAAGATCACTCCCGTCTCTTGTTGCAAGCTCCGGTGTAATACCCGTGAGCTTTATTATTTCTTCGGGAATTTTATCAACACTTATCAGAATAGATTGCTGGCTTACAATCCTGCCTCCGCCAACTTCTACATATCCTATATAAATAAAAGTCATTCTGTCACTTATAACAGGCAGTTCCTGCAATTCCGGCCTTTCCATGCCGCTTTGCTCGGTCATATCATCACCCTCGTTACAGTCAGCATTCCCATGCCAAAGGCTTTTTCTCTGCCTATGCCTTTCACAAGTGCATTTCTGAACGTTTCGGCATCTGTTACAGTAAGAATACCTTCATACGTTGCGGCAAGCATTTTTACACGCTCTCTATGGTTCAGGTTTTTTCTGAACACATACCATCTTGAACCAGTGACAAGCCATTCTCCGTCATTAAGTGAAAAACCGTTCTTTTCTGCCTGTTTTTTCAGCCATTCGCCCTGATATTCCGTTGTGATATGGGCAAGCACTTTTTCTCTGCCTTTTTTCATCATATTTCTGAATCGTAGGGTTTGCTTTCAGACGAAAATGCCACCGGCTGCCGTTAGTTATTCGTTCTAAAAGCCCATCATATAGCTTTGATTCAAACGAACCGTCATATCCGAACTGTTCTGCAACACTCGAAAAATCAATTCTGTTCTCGCTGAGAATAAGCAGAATGTGATTACCGTAAAGTGTGTCAAGTCGCCAGAGCTTGCGCGTTCTTTCTTCATCATCCGATTCTATCGCTCCGTGAAACACACTCGGTGACGCAAGTCCACGCATGGTTTCAGTGCGTGAGGCATCCAATTTTATTCTTGATAAATACATACTGCACCTCCCAATTCAGTCATGGGATCATGTTCCGGTCTTTTGAGCAGTTCTTCTTTTTTCATGCGGAATCCATATTGTCTGTGAAGCTGTGAGAAAGAAACCGGCTTATCCCGAACGGGTATGCCGCCTTGATCGGAATCATACACTATTATTGTATGTATCTATATGTTGGATCCAAAGCGGAAGCCAATAAGACTGAGTGATTTCGGATTTTGCTATATATAGCTTATCGTTATTTTTCTGTCTATTATATATCATTCACATACTGAATATCAATATGCAAATTTTAAAAAAAGCCTGATGTTCATTTTGTTGTATATCAGGCTTTAAAAGGTATTGATTTCTTAATTCCGAAAGTGCGTCCTCGTCTTCATACAAATAATCTTCCTCAAGTTGTTGGTGTTCCATACAATCATTCCTTGCATACCGGTTCTTCATTTAAGCTGTCAATAAATTCATGTGTATTGTTTTGCTTATCAAATTTTTCGGCAAGTACTTTTGCTTTGTCATAGAAAAATTGTTTGAGTTCTTTTGTCTGATACTCATTTTGTTGGGCAAACAAATCACCATTAAGTGTATCCGGAATACGGATGTGAACGGTGCCTACGCCAGACTTTTCAAGTCTGTAAAAAAACCGATATGAACATTCAAAAAATGTAAAAACGGAACCTTCGTTTTTACATTGATCTGTACACATCAGCATTTCTTTGAAAACACGAAGTGCTTTTTCCTTGTATCTGACAGAGATAATATCAAATAATATAGAACGAATATAAAAAAAGCACAGATGATCAGGATAATCATTTTCCAGCATTACGAGTGCTTTTTTTGCATATTTAATTGATTCACTATATTTTTTCTTATTCCAATAATATCTTGCCAGATAGTAGTATGATTGGTGTGGGATGGAGCCGTAATAGTTTTCTTTTTTCAGATACGGAGCGATGATCATTTTTGCTGATACATCATCATCTTTTATGTCAAGATGATAGGTAAAATCATAATAAGCCTCTACTGCTTCCGGATCACATAGTTTATCTCGTGGTTCTTTTTTTGCCGCTTCATGTGCTTCTGTCATACTGATGTCATAGAGAGATGATGCATTAGGATTAGAAAATAAATAGTATTCAAGCATCTGATAATATGTCCGCAAGCTGTAACCGTATTTCTGACAGCAGTTTTTATAAAGATCATATTGATGCTTTATGTCTTCAAATGACAATTTGAGAAAACCGTCAAGTACAGGCAAAATATTCTTAAACGTCCACATAACATAATACTTATGTTTCTTATATTTTGGGTTAGCATTGTAGTATTCGATATATTCGGACAGGATCAAAAATGCTTTATGACCTGAATATTTTAATATATCCAAACGGGAATATTGATAATATAGATCCAATGCCTTTTCTGTATTTCCATTTTTTTTGGCATAGTTGATTTGACTGCGCAGTTTTCTTAACTCTGATAGTGCGTCCTCATCCTCATATAAATAATCTTCCTCAAGGTGTTGGTGTTCCATGTAATTACTCCTTTCATTCAAGTGTTCTGTTACAATAATAATATATCTTAATTTAAAATTCAATCACAAAATAGCTAATATTAAATTTATATACAAATTATTGCACAACATATTATCCTTTGCAGTTGATGTCTTGTATTTTGGTGAAGAACGTAATATAATGTTGTAAAGAACAAAAAGAGGTGAAGAACGATGACCATTAAGGAAGCAAAAGAGATTTGTGCAAGGCTTGAATGCGATGACGAAACACTTTCGGAGGAGGACTTTTTTCTCTATACGGAAGCCCTCGGTTTTCTTATAGAGAAAACACATAAACCAAAATATATGGTCGCTCTGGGCGGAGTATATTATGCAAGAAAGGATTTTGACCTTGCCCTGAAATACTATGAAATGGCGGCTGATCACGGTTCGGAGCCTGCAATACAGGGACTTGGCTACATCTGGTACTATGGCAGAACAGGAACAGTCGATTACGAGAAAGCATTCAGGTGTTTCTCTTCACTGAAACATAATATCGTGGCTCAGTACAAGGTTGCTGATATGTATAAGAACGGCTATTATGTTGAAAAGGATTACGAAAAATATAAAAGCATAATAGAGCGTTTGTATAAGGAAGTCAAAAATATGGAAAATCCGTATGCACCTGTGCCGGAGATATTTACAAGGCTGGCAGCTATCCGTAAAGAAGAAGGAAAGAAGGATGAAGCAATCAGGCTTTATTTTGAAGCAAAGGATGTTTTGGCGCAGCGAATCGAGGATAATCCTTTTTTCGGTAACCTGACGATAATGAAATACCTGATAAAAAATCTGTATGAACTTAAAGAACTCAATCTCGAAAATTTTGACCTCTTTGACCTTTATAAGCTGCTTACATCGCCTGTCAAGGTGTCATTTAAGTATGATGAAGAAGAACATTTTGTTGAAGCAGTCGAGGAGGATGGGGAAGTGGTAATAAACTTTGAAGGATCATGGTATCGCACTGTCGATGATTTCTTTGCAAAGGCTTCGATTGATGGAATCAGGCTAGTGATAATAGGTTGGGAGCTTTATGATTTTGAGGTGATCAAGTGAAAGAATATCAGGAAAACTATGAGAAGTATGAAAAGCTTCTTTTTGAACGTGACAAATACAAAAAACAGGCAGCTGAATATCTACGCAGTTATATTCGTGAATTTGGAGAGCTGATGACAGATGTATTCCGCAAAAAGATAAGCTGTATTGAAAAGAAAAAGATGATAAGCTATTGTCAGTTACATTTGAACCGAGGGAAATCAATAGATATAGAATCAATGAAACTTTATGTTCAGAGTGAAATGGATGAATATAACAAACAGCTTGAAGAGATGATGCACAATAATGAGCTTTGCCGTAAAGATGTCGGCATCAGTCGGAGTGAGGTTATACAGATAAAACGTATTTATCGTCGGATTGCCAAAAAAATACACCCTGATATCCATCCGGGCACTCTTGAATTGCCTATTCTTGTTGATTTGTGGGTAGAGACAATGGATGCATACAATCGCAATGATATGAAAGCATTGGAAGAACTGGAAATACAGATAAACAGTGTTCTTCGTGAACTGGGCGATGATGTTCCGGACACAGAAATACCGGAAATCGAGGATAAAATTAATGCATTGGAAACGGAAATCGAAAAGATACTTTCTACAGATCCATATCAATACCGGTTTCTTTTAGAGGATGATGAAAAGGTGCAGGAATATAAAGAAGAACTTCGGGAGGAGCTGAACGAATACATACGCTATGAAAAACAGCTTATTGAAGTGCTGAAAAAGATAGTTGCAGGAGGTGCAAAATTTAAATGGGAGAACTGATGATAAAAAATGATGATCTTGCTATTCTGACAGGAACAAAGGGGATCGGAGATGTACTGAAACCGCTTATCAAGGAAATACATCTGTTTGATACTTACATAGCAGGCACCACACATCTAAAAGATAAGTCGGTTTTGGATAGAATTACAATCGGGCAGAAGCTAACATTGAAACGTGAAAACAATAAATTTGACGAGAAAGCAATTATGCTTTTTACGGAAGATGGAAAGAAAACAGGGTATATCCCTGAAAAGGATAATATTATCTTTTCTCGACTTATGGATGCTGGTAAACTGTTATCAGCAAAAATTACAGATGTTAAGGAACGCAAAGGGAATTTCAGACAGATAAGCATAGGAATATATCTGGTAGATTTTTAGGGAAACACTGAATAAATCAATGTAATCCTAATTCAAATCACTATAATTATAAAGTTCGACACAGTAAAAACACCAAGAATGATCTCGTTCAGAGTAAAGCTTACAGCAGAAGAAAAATTGTAGTAGTAGAAAACACCCTATAGCTCAAATACTATAGAGTGTTTTTCTGTTATTGAGTTTTTTTGAGTGCGATATCGGCTAATACAATAGGCAATTCTTCTTCATGCTTCTCGTTTTTCCATGCAACAATAAATCGGACTGTAGCTGAGCAGGGAATGTATCCCTTTTCCTTCAGCCTGGACAGTTTATCCTTGAACGCTTTTGAATATTGGAGAACTCGATGTCGTTTGTTTTTTAGAACTACCGAAAGATAGCCGGATTCCACATCGAGGCTCATTCCGCTGTGAAGGTTAAATATCAAGTTTTTCTTATCAGCAAAGAAATCGAGAAAAATATCCTTGAACCCCATCTGTAGTGTAATTTCAGTTGGTTCTGGATAATTGTTGTTGTCGCTAAGGAAGTTTACTCCCGGAACATTGTATTGAGAAAAAAGGTCGGTGTTGCAATGAATAAACAAATTCTTTTTGGCTCTTGTCATTCCTACATACAGTTTTCTCTTTTCCTCATCAGTGACTGCATGGCTGTCACGAAGCATGATATATACCGAATCAAACTCTCTGCCTTTTGATTTGTGTATAGTAGAGACATATATGGTATTTCGTTCTTCAGTGTAGAAGTCCTCGTAATTGGATTCATTTATGAACTCTTTAAAATCAGAATAATATTTAACAGGAAAGACAGTCTGAAATTCATGCATGAGGTTCAAGATATTTTCCAAGCATCCTGAATCGGCATATATGCATGATAATCTGGCTTTTGCGTATTCCCATGTTTCATCGGAGATAACAGGAGAATGAAGTTGACTTTCAATTATCTTTAAAAGATGTCTTACCTCTGCAAGATTACATAAACGGAATCTGTCCATTGATTGTATCAGTTTTGATCTTATGCCTCTTTTTGTTAGTAATCCCTGAATCTGCAGAGCTTCATCATTAGTTAAGGTTAAAATACACGCACTTCCGGTGGAATAATGGCTTTCAATGTGATTGACAATGGCATCATACATATATCTGCTTTGGTGTCTTACAACTGAGACAGCGGCATGGTAATCAGTAACCGAAACAATAGGTTCTGTCTTCATGCGATTATTTATTGATACAGCGAAAGCATTGGATAGTGTTACGATTTCAGAGCCACTGCGATAGTTTTCGTTCATTTCATATTTAACCGCTCCAAGTTCTTCAATCAGAGAACGCATATATTTTGAATCAGATCCTCTGAACTGATAAATGTTCTGATCATCATCACCGACAGCAATAACTCGCATATCGTCGTTCTGCTTAATAAGTGCTTTGATAAGTCTGTACTCATTTTCGTCCATGTCCTGAGCTTCATCTATTACCAGTACACTTTTTGTAATCTTTCCTTGTTCTACTTCTCCTTCTTCAATCATCTTAGCAGCATCCTTAACAACATTTTCTACTCCATCCAGACTGCCTATTTTGCCCAGCAGGTCAAAGCAGTAGGAATGAAATGTTTTGATTTCTACAAAATTGGCGGCATTACCAATCAGGTTTATCAATCTCTTTTTGAATTCGGTTGCAGCAGCACGAGAAAAAGTCAGCATGAGAAGCTGTTCGTGTTTAACATCTTCAAGCAAGAGCAGTGAGGCTAATTTATGAACCAGAACACGAGTCTTTCCGCTTCCGGGACCAGCTGCGACAACTATATATTTTGAATCTGCATCGTTGATGATATTTGATTGAATATCGGATAAAGTGCCGAATAATTGATGATGTTTTTCTGGGGTGATATTTCGGTCTATTTCCTTGATTCGTTCACCTTTAAAATACTTTGCTATAAACTTTTTGAAGTCCATTTGGAAATAGTCCTGAACAAACTGAAGAGCAGCATTATAGTTTTTGACCATAAGATTAGCATACTCTCCTACTATATGTATCTGACGTACCTTCTGTTTATAGAACTCGTCAAGGAAACGGTAATCATCTACCTTGTATCGAATCTTATTATCGGTTATCAGCCTTTTTATTTCCATTCCGTTGTAGAGGACAAGGAATCCACCCTCTAACTTCAAAGCTCCTATTTTAGATAAATACAGCAAAGCGTCCTCTACATCGGCTACTGTAGTATAAGATCTGTTTTTATCAAGAGTTAGACTGTTTCTGTATTCATCAAAAAGCTCTATTACGGAGAATTGGACTGATTTTTCATCTTTGTTTGATTTGCCTGGTTCACAGTTCTGATATAGGTATTCTAGAATATAATAGCAAAGTTCAATACGTCGCTGATATTTTGCAATCATCTTGTCAGAAGAAAATGCAGCAACTAATTGGTAGGAACGCAATCCATCCCTGCCGTTTTTAATAATATAATTTTTGACGGAAAGAAAATAGATAAGTGTCCTGATATTTTTAATGCTCGAATCAGAGAGTCCTTCTTTAAGAGCTTTATCATTCAGTTCCTTGAGACTAAATTCACATCCGTTAACGGTTATGTGCTCAAGAAGATACTGCTCCAGCTGTGCAAATTTTTTCAATATCTGTTTCGACTTATTTTCTGTATCAGAGCCGTATATATAGGCTGACATATCCTTCGTGTCAGAAAGTAATCCGTCTTGTCTCATCAGATTTATGGCACCAATGACTTCGGTTTTATCAAGACCAAGGGTGTCCGCAAGATAATCAATTCTTGATTCAGCCTCATCATTACCTGCATTAGAAATGCTCCTACTGGATATAAGTGACTTAATTATTCGTTTCGCATTGGTTCGCTGATTGTCAGAGAATAAGGGAGACTGGTCGATGCGGAAAGTTGCTTCCGTCATGTTTTTGGCCTGAATACTTGTAGCATATACATGAGGAACATTCCTTCCTCGTTTAACATAACCAGCACTTTCCAGTGCAGAGATAGCAGTTTTTACTCTTGTTTCCACATCGTTTACAGAATCATCCCATCCGGCTTGTCTTGCAATCTCAAGGGCAGAACAGCAGATGTTTGGTCTGAATCTGGTTAAGTTTTTTACGGCTTTCCAGACCTGTTGTATCTCACTGATGCTGAGCTTCGTTTGATTAAGCAGAATAAAATGCTTGTCAAGATCGCTGTCGTTATAAAGTACATAGCAATCTGCCTGCATATTAGGATCTCGTCCAGCACGTCCGGCTTCCTGAACATAGTTTTCAAGTGAATCTGAGATGTCGTAATGTATTACCAGTTTGACATCCTTTTTATCTACACCCATGCCAAAAGCGGAGGTAGCTACAATTACCTTGACTTCATTTCTTATAAATGCTTCCTGGTTTTCGATTTTGTCATTTGACTCCATTTTGCCGTTGAAAGGTCTTGCAGGAAAACCGTCTGCCGTAAGCTTATCAGATAACTCTTTGGTTCTTTTTGTTCGGGACACATAAACAATAGTCGGGCAGTCCTTTTCTGCTATAAGATTTCGCAGAGTATTGTATTTTTCCTCATCGGTATCCTGATGAAGGACAGTATAGTGTAAATTCTCTCGTGCCGCTGTAGAGGCAAATAGTTCAAGATTTAAATCCAGTTTCCGCTTGAAATAATCACAAATATCTGTAATAACTTTTTGCTTGGCAGTTGCAGTAAAGCATGATACGGGTATAGATTGGGTTCTGTTTTTTAACTTTTGAAGATGCCTTATGAAATCTCCTATGTAGAGGTAATCAACGCGAAAGTCCTGCCCCCATGCTGAGAAACAGTGAGCTTCGTCAATAACAAAACGGGCAATGTTACGGGAAGTCAAGATTTTTTCTATTGTTTTTGATCTGAGTTGTTCAGGAGAAATATACAGCAGTGAAGCAGAACCGTTCATAAGACGCTCTATGGAGTTGGCTCTTTCAATAGGATCAAGCAAACCATTGATGGTGACAGCTTCATTTATTCCGATCTGATTCAGATTATCGACCTGATCCTTCATTAGGGATTGTAGTGGAGATATTACGACTGTAAGAGCATGAGCAGCGGCACCTGCCATAAGAGCCGGAAGCTGAAAAGTTATTGATTTGCCACCACCAGTAGGAAAAACGGCCAAAAGGGATTTTCCGTCAACAGCGGCTTGAGCAGCATTTTCCTGTAACGATTCACCGTTATATTTTCGGAATTCATCATACCCGAAGAACTCTTTAAGCTTTTTATGAATATCCAGTTTGCTTTTACAGTAAGGACATCCTTCTTTGCAAGGAGTATTTGTAAGACAACGGATGATATTTTCAATCTGAGGAAAGTTATATAACAGCCAAGGTGGAGTGATACTCTGGTGATCGCTGGTATTGATAAGCGCAAGAGCATACGCAAGTTCTATTGGATTATTATCAATAAAGGGTTGCAAATCAGCGTTTATACATATCTTATCTCTGAAATAACCGCGTATAAGCGTATGGGTGTCGTAATTAAAAATGATAGTACTTACATAAGAAAAGAACCCACAAAACTCTACTGTATCAGACAAAAGATTTCTGTAGATACCCTTAAGTTCACGAGGAAGTTCATTGTATGCATTGAGCTCATCATAGAACAGCCTCATAGCTTTCTTGCTGTCATTGACCGGATTATTTAGTTCGTCTGTTTGTAATTTGTCGTCCTTTAGCAGCGAGTGATATGGTCGCTTAGGAAATAGTAGGGGAGAGAGGTAAAGAGTATCAATGGCAGTAAGGTCAATTGATTTTGCAATTGCCTTTTCGATATACTTCAAGTCATGATGTATTATATTATGACCGCAGAGGATTATGTCATTGTTTATGAATGAAAGGAAATCCGAAATAGATGAAGAATGAAGAGTTGAGCCATCCTCAGAGACAGCTCCTATATCATGTATTTTCTCATCGCTGACACCAACTTCAGTATCGAAAAAGACTATAGGTTTATTCATGATCTACCCTCCCGGAACAAATGTATCTTATTTTTATTATAGTAGATTTTTCACTTATATACAATATTTTTAAAGAAATTGTGTGCTGGTAAAGTGTTGAAGAGCATTAATTGTTATGATAAAATATAGATAATGATAGAAAGGACAAACATCTTATGGTATATGTTATTTCAGATCTTCACGGGTATCCTGTGGATAAGTCTCTCAAGTTACTCAAACAAGCCGACTTCTCAGATAATGATTATCTATATATTATTGGAGATGTAGTACTCGGGAACTCTGAGTGGTATTATGATAAGATCTCAAAGGCCTTCAATAAAATGGCGGATTATCAGGCTCCGAGCGTGCAGGAGATGCAGGATCCGGATAAGCGGAGGGATTTTAATAATATTCTCAAACGGATACATCCATTCGCTACTAAAGTATGGAACGGTTTTCACAGCTATCCTCCTTTTAAGAATGTACGAAAATCACTTAAGGGTGAGGACTTGAATGCCAAAGACAAGTTTGAAGAATTATCCTCATCAAAGTCTGCAAAGTCTCTGATGACAACAGCGAGTTTAAAATCCTTTCTTAAATATACTATTCCTGATTCAGAAGGAATATATGATAAAGAAGATATAGGTGTCAAAATCTTTTTTGATTTCGAAGTATTTCCGGTACTCTGCGGCAGGAAGATCGGCAGTGCAGTTTATACCGATCTTAACCCCCGAGAATATTACGATCATCTGCTCTGTCGATTTCTTTATATGTCCTGACGATAAGGAACAATGCAATTGTAAATGTCAGGATATCCGAAACAGGCATAGAAAA
>Ga0256407_10000644_pt1 | contig 79983 bp, 66 predicted proteins | sample RumenRJG_04DNA_FD_193489 | JGI IMG/M metagenome (GOLD analysis project Ga0256407, IMG submission 193489) | Bovine rumen microbial communities from Lethbridge, Alberta, Canada - RJG_04 | ecosystem: Host-associated > Mammals > Digestive system > Stomach > Rumen | place: Canada: Alberta... | reverse complement strand
ACAGAATCGAGCTTTCCGGTGACAGTATGAGAAAATAATCCTATATTTGCCAAACCAGGCTTGAAACGTTAACTCAAGTGGGTGGTTATCGCCGAAATGCCTGGGTGGTCATCGCCGAAATCCGCAATAACTCTCTCCTTCGCCTATACTGGTTCGGAAAACCGGGCAGTGGATGAACAGGAAGGTGAACCGGGCGTTACGTGCCTTCCGGAGCTGCTCCTCCAGCCATATCCACTGTTCCTGTGCGGCCTCCGGGGCATCGTCCATGATGCGGCTGGTGTCGAAACCGATGAAGGCGCAGCCTTTCTTCCGGAAAGCGAACCGTTCATATCCACGTAGTTGTACATAAGCTTCCAGCGTCAGCGCAGAGAATCCGTGAATGTCGTGGTTGCCGGGAACCAGACGGACGTCTATGGATGGGTCGAACTTCTTCAAGTTCGCCTCGAAAATGCGGTTCTGCTCATCGAATACCTTCTCGTCCCCTTCGCCCCAAGGCTGGTTGATGAGGTCTCCGCAAATGATGACGGCTGCAGGCCGCAGTCGGTTCACTGCCTCGACGGCTTTCTGCATGAGAGTGTCGGAATGGATGAAGTGAGGAGAGTTGTCATTGAAGCCGATCTGTGTGTCGGCCATCTGGACGAAAGCGAACTCCTGCGAGCAGGCGGAAAGCATGAATGTCACCGCAAGGGTTAGGAACAGGTGGACAGGTTTCATGAATATTATGAATATTAGAATTCCAAAGTGTGAATTCTAGTTAGAAGTGCAACACACTTCAAAAGTCAAAGTTAAATAATTGTTTGCAGTATTCCAACGGTGTCCTGTAACCCAGTGACTTACGAGGCAGCTTCTTGTAGAAACAACAAAAAAATGAGCGTTGACGCTTCCCGCGTGAACACTCACTCTAACCACATAATTAATAACACTAAAACTAATAACCAATAGGCTGATCGGGGAGAGAACCTCCTTGCTCAACCCGCTACAAAGGTACGACAAAAATCCAATTATCCAAACTTTTAATCAGAAATTTTAAGAAATATTTTTGTATTTTTTATTAAGTGTTTAAAAATCAGAAATATAAACCCTTAGTAATATTTTAAGCGTTGTGTAAGTAGTAGTTTGTATCACCAAATTGGTGCAATATATCGCGCACTTGATTCAACTAAATCGTTTACAAGTATCAATTTGTAATTTAACGGGCCAAATCACGAAAGAATCAAAAGAAGCCAGTTCGGACATTCGGTAATATATAGAAGCGTTCCGTCGGATTATTGTAAGCAAATCCATTCGGTTCGGCTTTCCGAGAACACTGAAACGAAGCCGACGCCTCCCTCGACATTCGACCACCTTGCAAGGAAAGGAGCGGTTACACCGAAGTGAATCATATCATCATCATAATTGATTTGTTTCCGTTTTGCTTCGCGGTAGGAATCCTTTGTGTATTTACGTATGATGATACGGTAGCAAAAGTCGTAAGGATTCTCATCAGGTCCTAATATGTATTTTGTTATACTGCTTAAATTGACAGACAGGCTTTTTCCGTCTCGGCCGGAATCGTCGAGGAAGACAAGGGGACTACTCCTTGCAGAATCAAGAATTCGGACCTCGAGTTTTACCCCGTAATAATCTTCTGTCCCAGGAGTGTCGCTGATAGATACGATGAATGTGTTGTCCGGATCATAAGACAACTGACAGTTTGTGGGATTGAATTGCTCGGGAATCCTTACTTCTGCAAAGGCGTCAGGAAGGTCTTGGGCGGATACATCAATCCGTATCTCGTCTCCAGGGGTGAATCGGTAAGTGGTATAATAGAAATTATCGTTGAATGATTTTGATGTTCCGTTATTCTTAAAGGAATGGACTTCCGTTCCGTTTACTCTTATCGAAAAGGATTCTTTAAAAAGGTATTTTCCATCATAGCCCATCAACTCATCCTTGACTCCGGCCGCCTTGAATAACGCGAAGATGTTGGTATCCTGGTCGGTCTCAATGAAAGAACTAAGATACACCAGATCCCTTTCGCCTCCGCGATAATAGAACTCCGTTTCGCATGAATGCAGCAGGGCGATTGAGATGATGCAAGAAAGAAGCAGTGTGAGGTTATTATTCATATTAAAAACAGCAAGTGTAACTGAAGGATGGGATTATCGGAAAGAGGCATAATCCTTTCAGACGATTGCGTTCATCTGTTTTTGAATAGGCGTAAGGATTCTTTCTGTTATAGATGTTGTAAACAGACAGATTCAAGGTCCGTGAGATCTTTTCGCCGGAACTGAGATGTACGTTCACCCCGGCATCCAGCCTGTGATACGCAGGCAGAATCACTGCGTTTGGATGCGAACAAACAGGAGTTTCGTCGATAAAATGCTCAGCTTCCGTGCGCCTGTAACCGGAGTGCCATATCCAGCAGAGGTAATATTCGGCATTCTCTCCAATTGGTCCGGATAGCTGGACGTTCAGGTTGTGCCTGTTGTCATAGAGGTCATAGTACCATTCTGGGAAGAAGTCATCGAAATAGCGTTTGCTCCACGAAAGGGAATATGTTGCAGTCAGGCGGACTCTTTCCGTCAGGGGAATGCTTGTGAAGGATTCTACGCCATAGGCTTTTCCTTCTCCTTGGCTGAAATCTGATTCCCACTTGTCCAGCGGGGGTATCATGGAGATGTTTCCATAATACTCGTACAACCGTGACATCTTTTTGTACCATAATCCAAGACTGAGACAGTATCCTTCCTTAAAAGAATGGTACAAACCGGTGGAGAAGATGTTCGAAATGGAAGGTTTGACGTTTTTCGTTGCCGGTAGCCAAATATTGGTAGGAAGGTCGATATAGGATGTGGAAAGAAGATGGTTGGGCTGACTCATCTTTGAATATGATATAGAGACGTTAGAACCAGGGGATAGTTTTGTACGCCATACAATCCTTGGCTCCGCCGCCATCCAGGTTTTCCCAGGAACCGTCCAGGAAGAAAGGCGGAATCCTACCTCTACGCTCTGTTTTTCTCCAAGGCGGATATTGTCGTTGGCATAAAAGTCGAACTGAACCGCGGAATATATATTCTCATACCCTCCTTTTTCCCCGGAGTTCTCGCTCCTGAAAACAGGATAGTAGTACAAACCAGGCTGGATTCCGGCGGAAAACACATTTCCTTTGATCCCGGAAAACACGACCCCAACGTTTCCTCCCCAGTTGATGACTTTGCCAGAATTCAGCTCTTTCAATCTCGTAGGGAATGTCGTTTTTCCAGAAATGACATTCTGTTTCTCTACTTCCTTGAAATCGTCCAGAAGGGAGTAAGAGAGGACTCCCCAGGTGTCAACGTCAAGAGTAAGCCGACTTGTAAGAGGTTTATCCCAATTGATAGAGATCAACGCATTTCCCCAAAGCCGTTCTTTATTGTTCCTTGTAACGTAGATACAAGAATCCCTGATGGTGTTGAACCTGTCGGTCTGGTTGTTTACAAGCACGTCGTTGCCCAGGAACAAGGAAGCGTTCAGTTTGCTGTTTCCCTTCATCATACTTGTTATCTTGAAATTCAAATCTGTGAAAGTGAATTTTCCCCTGAACAAATAATTGTCCTGGAACAGATAGATTTCATTCTCTTTGTTGATGCTGTTGATAACAGGGTTCGCCCAAAGACTCATCCAACTTTGCCTGGCAGCAACCAAGTATGAGGTTTTCCCTTTCCGCACGGGCCCTTCAAGACAGATCTTCCCCTCAAAGAGTCCGACGCTGAAACTACCGTGGTGTTCGTATAAGTTGCCATCCTTGGTCTTTATTTCCACTACAGAAGAGGTTTTCCCACCGAATTGACCCGGAAAGAACCCTTTGTAGAAGTTGACATTGTCAACGATATCGTTGTTGAATACCGAAAACAATCCCAGTATATGAGAAACATTTAAGAGAGGAGCACCATCGAGAAGATAGAGGTTATCCGTTCCGTCTCCCCCACGTACGTACATTCCTGCTGTCATTTCTGTTCCGGACACAACCCCAGGCTCTTTCTGCAAGGTTCTGAGTATGTCCGGCGTGCTCATTTCAGAACGAGACCGGACATCCTGCATATTCACAGAAACGACACCTTCAGATCTGAGTCGTTCTTTTTTCATGGCTTCTATCTTGACCGTCCGGAGAGTATCCGTAATCCCCCCCTGAGCAGAAGCGAATTGGAAAATAACACCTTCCAACAGTGCCAGGACAGACAATAATGATACTTTGGAGGACATTAATAATGAATATGAATTAAATCTTGTCTATTATCCGAAAAATTACAATTGTCTATACCCGAGGGCCAATCTGACGAGGATCCGGAATCAGTATACCATCCAGGATAAACAGATTGCGATCCCCAATTCATATGAAATAGATAAGAATCAGAGGAAACCGTGTAGGTGTCGGCGGTAACAAAGCGAAGAGGTTCGTCAAGCGGTATTATTTTTAAAATATACTCAACAGTATGCATATTGTCTTGATAGCCATCACAGACCCAAGCATGTCCTGAATGGTTAGGTGTGACACCGCTCATAAATACTGGATAAGATAGATTTAGTGAACCTAGTGTGGTAGAGAGTGAATGATATACCCTTGAACACTGATACCCAAGAGCGGTCAGATAATTTTTTACGTTAATTATATCTGAAGCGCCATTAGAATAATCTGTGTTAACTCCATTCGCTACATTATAGAGCAATGTTGCAATTTCAGTATTATCCCCATTTGAGATGGATGACCATGAAGCATAGGAAGTTGGCTTTTGGTGGAAAGCTATTATTTGGCCAGCAGCTACTCCACAGCAACCGACGACTTGATGACTGTTAACAATTGGAATATATTGATTATAAGGATATTCCTGATGCCAAGAAGTAGTTAGATAGGGCCCTCTTTGATATGTATTTGTTGAATACTTGACGAGTAAATAAGAGTAATCAAGAGGGTCATAATCTGGATGGGTAAGTCCTTGAGCTACGTTTATGAAACGCTGGAAAACATCTTCAGGAATGGAATGAAGTGCCCCTTCCGAAAGAGCGCTGAACATATAATCATTATTGATCCATTCTGCCATATTTGTGTTTATCACCTCGTTGATACTACCACCCGTGCGGGTTGAGACAATGGCGTTATTACTTCTTTCATATTTCACCCATTGAGAACGAATGGCCAACAAACTGTCTTCCGGGCATTCTTTAGAGAGAGATGTCTTTTATGTATTGGTTAACCAAAATCAATGTGCCAGAATCTGTTTCCTTGGGTGGAAAACAACCATATTCTGAAATCGCAAGAACTGGATAATAATTCTTGGTAGCAGAAATCAAAGTGTAGCCAAGCTGGTTTTCGTAGTTAATAGCGTAAAAAGCAGGGTCACCATTGTCACAGTAGTAAGTAACAATGTTGGCGACTCGTTTATTAAAACTTGATTTAGTATGAGTATTTGATGTGAGTGCCACAAAGGCAGCATCTTCCTCAGAAATCTCAAGAGTTTGCGGATCTATTCCTTTGACTTGTTCGTGAGGTATGATTGAAGTCGTTGGGGACAAGGAAGAGTGAAGTTCAGAGTCTACGCAAGCAATAGTAGCTAATGGAAGTATAATTAAAAGGTAAGGCTTCATGAATAATGCTAATTTGTTTGTTTTTTGCAATTTATCCGATAAACGATTTTAGGGACAATATTCGCTTGGTAATACTAAAAAGTACGAAGGCAATGATACAAAGAAAAACCATTTCGTGCAAGCCTTCGCGGCGCAATCTCCGATTGATTTGTTATTTTTGTGGCGAAGTGATTTTTCTGAGTAATATGAACAAAGCAATTGTCATTTCAGTGATAGCGGCGGCCGTCCTGGCTTTCCGGGTGGAGGCACAGGAGCCGGTGTATCTGGACGAGTTCCGGGCTGTCTTCGAAAAGGCAGACGCCGAGATTTCCGAATATTACCGCACGGCCGGAGCAGAGGAGCGGATAACCGACTGTCCCGGATCTTGTTGCCGTGCTTTTGCGAGGACGCCGGTGAGGATAGCAATCCCGGATTGTCCGCAGGCCCCCGAACTCGTCGCAATGGTGGAAGACCAAGGGTGCATACCGGTCCTTCTTCCCGGACGGGAAGGTATGGAAAACCCGACGATGGAACTTCGCAAATCTTCCATCGGCTGGGACGGCGTGCTGATGCCCGAAGGCTGGGTGAGCTTCGAGGATGAATATTCCTTGCTGGTCTATAAGACCGTTACGGACTGGAATGTCCCGTATCTCGGCACGTCGGAGGCTACGATGCTGGTTGACAGGGGGCTCCGGAGGCTTCCCTGTGCGGTTTCCGATGTGGCGGGCCTGGTCGCCGAGGCTGGAATATACCGCAAGGCGCGGAACCTGATGGAAGGAATATTCACCATTGACACCCACTGCGACCTGCCGGAAGGAGAAGGCTACAGGAACGGAACTGTGTCCGTGGGGAAGAGGAACCGCAGCCAGTGCGGCATACCTAAAATGGACGAAGGAGGACTGAAGGCGCAGGTACTCATCTCTTTTCTCAACCAGGGACCTGACGACGAAGAGGGCTGGGCGGCCGCAGTGGAAAGGAACCTCCGGCAGATAAGCGAGATAAAGGCGGACATCGAGTCAAACTCTTCCCTATGCGGCCTTGCGACGACCCCGCAGGAGGCGCTTGCTCTTGCCGCCGAAGGCCGGAAGGCCTTTTTCATCGGCCTCGAGAATGCTTACGGAATAGGCGGCGACCTTGCCAACATCCGGAAGATGAAGGAGCTGGGAATCACCTACATAACCCTCTGCCATTTCTACGACAACTATGTGTGCCACACATCCTCGCAGCACGGGGAGGACCCTTCCCTGGGCCTGACTCCATTCGGAATCAAGGTCGTCAGGGAGATGAACCGCCTGGGCTTGATGATAGACCTTTCACATCCTTCTGCCGGGACATTCTGGGACTGCATCAAATACAGCAAGGCTCCCCTCATCTGCTCCCATTCCGGTGTGAAGGCCGTCTACGGACACGACCGCGGACTCGACGACGACCAGCTGAAGGCCCTTGCGGCTAACGGCGGAGTCATCCAGGTCTACACCGTTGACAACTTCCTGCGCCGGGAGGCCGGCTTGACTGACATCTACGATTTCATGGAACATTTCAACCATGCTGTCGAAGTCGCAGGCCCCGACCATGTCGGTATAGGTTCCGATTTCGACGGAGGCGGGGGAGTCATCGGCCTGAACGGGGACAACGACATGGTCAACATAACGGTCCTGATGCTGAAACACGGCTACACCCCGGAACAGATCGAAGGTTTCTGGGGAGGCAACTTCCTCCGCGTGATGAAAGAGGTTCAAAGCCTTTCCGGGCGCTAGGGAAGGCAAAGCGGCTGTTCCGGGCAACTCTCCCTCCCGCCTTGCCCTGCGGTTTCGACCCGGGGCCGCCCGAACGCGACGGCCCTGCGGTTTCGGACTGGGGGCCCTAACGCGATGGCCCACCGTTTCTCCCTTATTGACCGACTACGGCAAGGGTGGCGACAGATATCCGTACGTCGGGGGGAAGTACCGCCCGGAGGGCCTTGAAACACTCATGAAGGGTTGCTCCTGTCGTGAAGACGTCGTCAACCAGGAGTATGTGCCGGAAGACCCTGTCCGGAACATGCGCCTTGAAGGCACCCTCCACGTTCCTGGACTTTCTTTCTACGGACATCCTGGTCTGGGTGCGGGTCCTGCGTCTCCTTGAAAGCATATTCCTGTAGAGAGGAGCGCCAAGGATACCGGCAAGGGTGGCGGCGATGACCTCCGCCTGGTTGTAGCCCCTGCTCCACCGTCTCGTCCAGTGAAGGGGCACCGGGACCACGGCATCGACATCCTTGAAGAGCCCGCCTTCGACCATCTCCTTGCCGAGAAGGCGGGAAAAGTACCTTCCGGCGGAGAGGTCGGCGTGGTATTTCAGGCGCTGGGTGATCTTCCGGTATCCTGTAGCCGAACGATAGTAGAACAGGGCGGCAGCCATGGCGTATTCCTCCCTTCTGCAGCTCGCAAGTCCTTGGGAATGGAGACCTTCCGCCAATCCTTCGTCCAGGTCCCGCTGGACCAGGTCATTGAACCTGTCGGCCATCTGGTTGTGGCGCTGGCTGGAAAAGAAGGTCCTCGGAAGGTCGGCCAGGCAGCCGATGCAAAGGTGCCTCTCCCTCAGGGATAGCGGCTTTCCGCACACGATGCACTTTCTCGGCATCACAATGTCGCCGAGTGCGCACAAGACATCTCCTGGACCGATCCCCTCAATCATCCCTACGTTCCTTTCTCCTCTTCCAACCCCGAAGGGGGGCGCATCCTACCTTATGCCATATTTCTTCAAGATCCTTGTTATGGGCTTGCGGACCGATTCCGCCCAGAGGGTGTAACCATAGTTGGTCGGATGGATCCCGTCAACGCTGGTGTCGTGGGATTTCACCGAAGCGTTGGTGCAGTCCACCCAATAGACATCCTTGTACTTCCTGCAGGCTATCCTCATCAGGCTGTCGGCCACCTGCATCCTTTCCGCCTCGAACCGCTCCGAGGCGACGTTGAAGTTGCGGCTTTCCCTCCGGATGGTCTTCTGGAAGATCAGCGGCACTCCAGGATGGGCCGCCTGGACCTTTTCGATGAACGGGAACAGCCTCTCCTTGATCTGTTCTACCGAAGGATTCGAAAAGGCGTCGAAGACGAAAGCATCGGCGTCGGTGGCTGCAAGGACGTCCGCGAAGTAGGGCTGCAGTTTCGAGTTGCCGCTGCACCCCAGGCTCAGGAACTGTATCCCTGTCATGCGGGTCAGCTGCGCGGGATATGTCATCCCGGGGCGGGATGTGCTGGAACCGTGGGTGTAGCTGGAACCGAATATGGCTACCCGGTGCCTGAAAGGCATGGGCAGGGGCTCTATCCCGGAGCCTTCCTCCACTCCGATTTCAAGGGACAGGAGTTCAGAATATATGGGAAGATACAGCAGGCACTCCTTCCGGGAGGAGTCCATGTTCCGGATGATCTCGAAAGCCTTCTCCAGGGCGTTTTCGGCCGGTGCGGCCGAGGCTGCGTAGGTCCAGGCTCCGTCCTTCTTGATATAAAGGTCGAAACCCCTCGCGGCAAATGCGCTGCAGTTGAGCGGGGACTGCCTCTGGCCGTATTTCGCTTTCACGGAGATCACAGAAGAAGAAGTCGTGAATGCAACCGACATTCCGGTGCACATCCTCACCTGGGTGTTCTCCCCTTTTGTGAAGCCCTTGAACCTGACTGTGTCCACCCTGTGGAAGGGGTTCGGAGTGCCTGGCATGAGCTTGCCGACCAGGGTAAGGGTGGAAGCGTCCGTGAACTGGAAACGGACGTCCCGGGGAGTCTGGGCCGAAACGTCATTGAAAGGAAGGATGGTGGAAACCATGGCGGCAATGGCCGCGGCGCAAGAAAGAAGGCGCCTTCTGACAGAAAGGTGTTCCATGATGATGCCAGTGTCCGGTCGATAGTGGTTATTTTTTCTTGGGTCCCGTTTCGAGGGCCTCGTTTCCGTCAGTCCCGGTCTCTACCTGGATGGATTCCGTCCCTTCCGGTTCGTCGAGGACGGTCTTTTTGTCGCCGCCCTGCTCCCGGCTTCCTCCGGTGGTGGGACGGGGAATGATGACTACCTTCGAGGGTGTCTTGATCGTGTTGTCAGCCATTTGGTTATAGTTTAAATTATTCTAAATATTTTTCAATTGCGGTTATCGCATCTTCGATGTCGGACACGTCGGCCAGGCGCAGGGGGTCGGCCTGGGTGGACAGCCAGCGGACGGTGTAGAGGCCATATTCGGTCTTTAGGAACTTCGCAAGGTCGAAAAGCCCTTCCGTGGAGAAGGTCAAGGTGTTCTCGTCGCTGACCGCACCTTCAAGCCTCGAGTCCCTCATGGCGATATGCTGGTTGAGGTTGGCGGCGGCGGACTGGCAGGAGTCGTAGGCCCTGATGATCTTCATCGACAGGTTGTTGTCTCCCACTTTCTGGAACATGGAAGACCTGGTCATCAGTTCAAGGGCGTCCCTGCTCAGGGTTATGGAAGCGTCGGCGAACAGTATTCCGCTGTGGAACGCCACCGAATCTTCGGGGCAGAGGGCGAAGTCTTCCCTGTGGCGGAGGAGGTAACCGGCCGACTTGCGTTCCTGGACCAGGTAGTCGGCCATCACGGCGATGTCTTCCGCGTTGGCGGCAAGTTCGGTCCTTACCAGCTCCAGGGCGGACCTGACTTCCTTCTTGTCTCCAGAGCGGTTTATCATTCCCTGTACCGAGAACGTGATCACGATACCGAGGATTACCGAGAGGAGGTTGCTGAGGAAACCGACGATGGTGTCTGTCTTGAACCTGGACTGTTTCATGGCGTTATCCGTTGTCTTTTACAAATATATGAAAATAATCCAGAATAGCGCCCCACGGTCGTGCCGTCCCGGGACAAAATAGGCGGTGAGAGGAAAAATACTTGTTTGTCAAGCCAATTAAGGCTAATTTTGCATTGCCGGAACCGCCTGTCCCGAGGCCGGGCACCCCGGCATGGAAAGAGAACAGACAACAAATAATAACTATTATGGGATTACTTGAAGGAAAAGTCGCCCTCATCACGGGCGCAGCAAGAGGAATCGGCAAGGCCATTGCGCTGAAATTCGCATCTGAAGGTGCCGACGTGGCGTTCACCGACCTTGTCATCAACGAAGCGGCCGAAGCTACGGTCCGGGAAATAGGCGCATTCGGCCACAAGGTGAAGGGATATGCATCCAATGCCGCCGATTTCGAGCAGACCCACCAGGTCGTCGAGCAGATTATGTCTGAATTCGGAAGGATCGACATCCTGGTCAACAACGCGGGGATCACAAAGGACGGGCTCATGCTCAGGATGAGCGAGCAGCAGTGGGATGCCGTGCTCAACGTCAACCTCAAGTCCGCGTTCAATTTCATACATGCCGTGACTCCCGTAATGGCCCGCCAGAGGGGAGGAAGCATAATAAACATGTCTTCCGTCGTCGGAGTTTCCGGAAACGCCGGCCAGTGCAACTACTCCGCCTCCAAGGCAGGCCTTATCGGCCTCGCCAAGTCCATAGCCAAGGAGATGGGGCCAAGGGGCATCAGGGCCAACTGCATCGCCCCCGGATTCATCGAGTCCGACATGACTGCGGCCCTTCCGGCAGACGTTCGCGAAGCATGGATTAAGCAGATACCCCTGCGTCGCGGAGGCACCCCCGAGGACGTGGCCAAGGTGGCCCTCTTCCTCGCGAGCGACCTTTCCGCCTATGTCAGTGGCCAGGTCATCCACTGCTGCGGAGCGATGAACTGCTAGCCTGCGATGAGGAGGCTCTCTCCAGCGATTTTCTTGGTTCTGCTGCCCTTCGTCCTGAACGGGCAGCAGACTCAGTATAAGAAGGGTTGGCCCCGGGATCCGGGAGGAATCCGTTACCGCAAGGAAGTGACGGTCCCCGAGGGCGCCGGAAGAGTGTTTCTGGACCTTGGACGCATAGTGGCCACCTGTGAGGTGAAAGTCGGCGGAAAGGATGCCGGAGTGATGATCGCCCCGCCTTACAGGGTCGACGTGACCGACCTTGTCCATCCCGGGCAGAATGAAGTGGAAGTCCTTGTGTACAGTACGCTTGCGAACCATTACCAGACGGTTCCGACACCTTATAGAGGCGATCCTGAAGCCGGCTTGGTCGGGCCGGTCAAGCTGATTGTCGAAAGTAAATAATTGGCTATATTTGCAACCCTTTAAACGGATGTTCCAATGAGTGAGATACGAAACCCCGGGCTCTGGGAAAGCGGAGAGCTGAAGATCGAGTGGGTGAGGCGCCACATGCCTCTCCTTGGCCTCTTGCAGAAGGAATTCATGCAGGCAAAGCCCTTCAAGGGACTTAAGGTCGCCCTTTCGGTCCACCTGGAGGCCAAGACCGCCCATCTGTGCGAGGTCCTGTCGGACGGAGGAGCAGAGATGTTCGTGACCGGAAGCAATCCTCTTTCGACCCAGGACGACATTGCCGCAGCCCTCGTGCATGAAGGCCTCAATGTCTTTGCGGTCCATGATGCCACTCCCTGGGAATATGAACACGGGATCAGGAAGGTCATCGAAGCGGGGCCGAACATCATAATAGACGACGGCGGCGACTTGGTCACGATGATCCACGACAACTATCCGGAACTGGTGCCGGGAGTCATCGGAGGCTGCGAGGAGACCACCACCGGCATCATGAGGCTCAGGAACATGGACCGTGAGAAGAAGCTGCGCTTCCCGATGATGCTCGTGAACGACGCAGACTGCAAGCATCTCTTCGACAACCGCTACGGCACCGGCCAGTCGGTATGGGACGGGATTAACCGTACTACGAACCTGATAGTGGCAGGCAAGCAGGTTGTCGTCGCGGGCTACGGCTGGTGCGGCAAGGGAGTGGCCATGCGTGCAAAGGGAATGGGCGCGAAGGTGACGGTCACAGAAGTGGATCCCATCAAGGCCATGGAGGCGGTGATGGACGGTTTTTCGGTCATGGGCATGGCCCAGGCCGCACCCCTTGGCGACATATTCGTCACCGTGACCGGATGCGAGGACGTCATCACTCGTGAGCACTTCATGCTGATGAAGGACGGAGCAATCTGCTGCAATGCCGGACATTTCGACTGTGAAGTGAGCGTAGCCGACCTCAAGGCCATCGCGGTTTCGTCCAGGACGGCCAGGAACAACATCCAGGAATATCTCCTTCCTGACGGCCGCCGGATATATGTGCTGGCCCAGGGGCGTCTTGTCAACCTCGCCGCAGGAGACGGACATCCGGCAGAGATCATGGACATGAGTTTCGCCATCCAGGCCTTGAGCGCCAGATATCTTGCAGAAAACAGGGACACCCTTGCCAGGACTCCCGGGAACATGCTCAACCAGGTTCCCGCATCCATCGACAGGGAGGTGGCCTTCATGAAACTCTCCGACTGGGGTATAACCATAGACAGCCTTACAGATAAACAAAGAACCTATCTTTACGGTGAAGCATGAGACTATTTCCGATCTACTCTTGGACTAAAGGCATCAGAAACTTCGACCACCGCAGACGCAGATTCACCAATCAGCCATGGGCGCAGGGAGTGATCCTCCTTTCATGCGTCATTGTCGCCATGCTGCTGGCCAACCTGCCTTTCACGAAGACGTTCTACCACAATTTCCTTCATTCCGATTTCTCTCTTTACTTCGGTTCTCCGGGCGGGGGAGGATTCACCTTCCCGCGCAACATGACCGTGGAAGCCTTCATCAACGACATCCTGATGACCGTCTTCTTCTTCACGGTGGGCCTGGAAATCCGGCGGGAGATGAAAAGCGGCGAGCTTTCCAGCGTCAGGAAGGCTCTGATGCCGGTAATCGCCGCCTTCGGAGGAGTCATCGCCCCTGCCCTGATATTCACGGCGGTAAACCATGGGACGGCTGCTTCTTCCGGCTGGGGCATCCCTACCGCGACCGACATCGCCTTTGCCGTTGGGATACTCTCCATCCTCGGCGACAAGGTTCCGGTCTCGCTGAAAGTCTTCCTTACCGCCCTGGCGATCGCGGATGACTTGATAGCAATCCTCGTGGTCGCCCTCTTCTACGGCGGCACCATCAATTTCGCCCTTCTCGGGATAGCGCTGGTGCTCATAGTCGTGGTCCTCCTGGCCAACAGGCTGGGCGAAAAGCGGGGGGTCTTCTATTTCATCCCCGCCATGGTGATATGGGCCCTTTTCTACTATTCGGGCATCCATTCCACGATGTCAGGCGTCGTGATGGCTTTCCTGGTGCCGATGGCGCCGAGGTATTCCGAAGCCTATTATACCCGCAAGAGGAAGCAGTACATCGCCCGCCTAAATGAATATGACGGGATAGAGACCTCTTCAGGAGAATTTCCCAACGGGCCGCAGCGTCATTGCCTGCGCCAGATGTCAAGGATATCGAAGGGAGCCATACCGATGAGTTACCGGCTCGAGCACGCACTGGGTCCATGGGTGAATTTCCTTATTATGCCTCTCTTCGCCCTTGCGAATGCCGGAGTGGAGATTCCGGACCTGTCCTATTTCAACATATTCAACACGGATCCCACCCTTGGAAGCGTCAGCATGGGTGTCTTCCTGGGTCTTGTCGTCGGCAAGCCTCTCGGTATATCGCTCGCCAGTTTCCTTGCCGTGAAGCTTCATTTCGGAGCCATGCCCGAGGGTGCAAGCTGGAAGATGCTGTTCGCAGTCGCCTGCCTTGGCGGCATCGGCTTCACCATGTCCATATTCGTCGACACCCTTTCCTTCGGCGACCAGGCTCCCGAGGTGATGGAAAGGATGCGCGACATGGGTAAGGTCGCGGTTCTTATGGGTTCGGTCTGCGCCGGGATCCTGGGAAGCATCCTCTGCTCCCTTGTAAGCCGGGCCGAGCGGCGAGGATAGCCGCCCGCAGGAGCTTCCGTTCCTTTTACTTGATGGCCTGGAAAAGCCCGAGCATCTGCTCGAAGCTGTCGAAATTGAACTGCTTCCCTTCAAGGTACGAGTCGATCGCTTCGGCCTTTCCGGGGAGCAGTTTCCTTATCTGCTTGCGTGTCGGCCGGCTGACCTTGTTGTCCTTGAGCAGGTAGGGAACCTCGACGATCTTGAAGTTGGGGAAGCCCTTGAGGTTGTAGAGTTCTCCGCTTGCTCCTTCCATCTGCCCTACTTCCTTGATGTTGCTTGTGGCGGAGGCGCTTCCGTAGGCTCCCTTCTTCGTGTCGTTCAGGCGGAACTGCCTGCCCACGCACAGAAAGACGTCCCCCACCGATTCCGAGACGCAGAGGTATTCATTCAAATGCTTGATGAACAAGTGGTTCCCGATAAAGACCCGGTCCACAGCAAGATTCCTGTCAAGGCTCATTTCCTTTCCATCCTCGATGTAGCGGAGAGTCTGGTCCAGGGTGCTTATGTTGAATGTCCCGGTGGAGAAGCCACCGTCCTTGTAGACGATCCGTCCTGGGGCGAATTCCGGGAGGAAGTATTTGACGCTGTCGGGGAGGCTCGCCTCGAATCCCGACTGCAGGGTCTGGGCGTCCAAGGCCCAAAAGCCGAGGAGCGCCGCAGTGAGTGCAAGCATAATTCTTTTCATGGTGCTGTCTTATCCGTTGTGTAGTAAGGGGTTATTGCCTTGACGGCGCGAGTGAAGTTCGCAGTGGATTCCTTGTGCTCGTCAAGGCCGTAGTTGAGGATGAGCCCGTCGTAGAGCCTTTCCCTGTAGTAGTAGTTTCCGTCCTCTTCGTTGGGCGTAGAGGACCAGTAGCAGTAGTTGTCGCTGCACAGAGGCTTGAATCCTTTTTCAGAAAGGGCCCTGTTCACGTTTTCGAATTCTTTGCTGAGAAGGTCGAGCTGACTGATGTCAGGCATGTCCCAGCTGCCGTCTCCGTACTTCCGGCACCATTCCCGTGAGAGGTTCCAAGGCTTCCAGGCGGTCTCTTCAACTGAAACTATCAGGGCGCTTCCGTCCTGGCCTGTGCTGAAGACAATTCCAAGGCCGCCCCGGTTCACCAGATCTCCCGTCCGGAAAGGGGACAACACGTCCATTGTGTCTGAATACACCTTCGCACCACCAGCCTCGGCGAATGCCACGCAGCGGTACATGCCATGCCCGTCGACGGCCGCCCTGGCTTCGAACCGTGTGTCGGAAATGGTGCAGGGATATGTACCGGCCAGGCCTTCGGGGTTTGTAAGTATGAACCCGCACCCCTCAACCCTGCCGGAGGAAAGCGTCGCGCCCAGGATGGCTTCTCCGTCTTCGATCCTTGCCGACACATCCAGGAAGCGGGGAGGAAGGAAGTCTTCCGCCCTGTTCTCCATGGTGCAGGAGCACAAGGCCGCCAAGGCTGCCATGAAGGCGGCTAACCTTGTGGATATGGAAGTAAGCATGCCCATTGCCATGACTTTTCAACCAAGCAAGTTACCCGTTTTTTTCGTATCTTGCAAATATCCGCCGGCAGTCCGGCCTTGCAGACCATTTGCACGGCGTCCGGCCGTTTTTGAACTTTCGTGAACTTGACGCCTTTGGCGGCATGATCTATCTTTGCCTTATGGGAACTCCATTCATACCTGAAATGCACGAACTGCTTCGGCAGGTCGAACAAAAGTTCGCCCACAGGCTCTCCACTACGACTGACTATGAACTCCTTTCATTCGTCATCGAGAGGGAGACGGGGGAAGGGGTGTCTTCTTCCACATTGAAGAGACTTTGGGGTTACGTCTCCTACTCTTCCGTTCCGAGGATGGCTACGTTCGACACCTTGTGCCGCTACATAGGCAAAGCCGATTTCAAGACCTTCTGCAGGGAACTGAAGGAATCAGGGGTGGAAGTGTCATCCTTCTTTACATCCAGGACGGTCGAAGCCTCTTCCCTGAAAGTGGGTGACAGGGTCATCATCGGCTGGGCCCCCAACCGGATGGTCCGCCTGGGCTATCTCGGCGGGAACAGCTTCGAGGTCATAACCTCTACGAACTCCAAACTCAAAGCCGGAGACAGGTTCTCCGCTTCGGAGTTCATCCTGGGCGCTCCTTTGTTCATCAGTTCCCTTCACCGGCTTGACGGCTCCGACACTTCGCCGTATGTGGCGGCGAAGGCCGAGGGACTGAATGTCCTGGAGGTGGTCAGGGAGGATTGACGCAGCCCTAGAAGCATATTCCCAGGCCGATTTCCAGGGAAACCGTCCTGAACATTACAGTGCCTGCGCCGGCCTCGGCGATGAAACGTCCTTTCCTGAAAAGGATCCCCGCGTCAGCACCCGGTCCCTTGGCTGAATAGTCTTCAACCTTTGCCCATCTGCCTTCCCAATCTTCCCAAAGGGTGCTTCGGCTGCCGTAGAGGGGGCCTGCGTAGAGGCTGAACGGGCCACCGAGGGGAACGATGCCGCCTGCGCCTACGCTCCAAGCCGAACGGAGGGACTTGCCGCTTGTCCAGATGAAACCGGAGGCTGTGGTGCCGTTGCCGGAGCAGGTGTAGTCGTAGGGACGGTGCTTGAAATCAGATCTTCCCTTGACGTAGAACCCGGCCTTGCCGAAACACATGGCGAACATCCCACCGCCGGTGAATATTCCTTGTTCCCAGCCTCCGAGAGCCAGGACCCCCGTGAATGCCCCCCTGGCAGCGTCAGCCTTTGCGGAAGGGATGCCGGAATCCTTGCCTTCGCCTTGATGCCGCAGGGCCGGAACCATCTGCCTGAGGGTTTTTTCCAGAGGCCGTACGCCAGTGTGGAGGGGAGGGAAGGGGAGCGTCGAGAGCGCGGAGGACCCATCCATGGCCTCCTCCGCTTTCCGGCCGGACCCTCCTTGTCCCTGACCTTTGGCCAAGGCTTCGTCCCCCTCTGCTTCCTTGCCACGGTCTGTGGAGAAGGCATCCGAGTACCTCTGGCGGATCTTTTCGAAGCGTTTTTTCTGGGACGGAGTCATCTTGCCCGAACCTTGCTGGAGGGTCGACTTGAGCATTTTGACTTGCTCCAGCAGCGACAGGAGTTCTTCCGAAGAGACAGCTTCTCCTTTCATTGAGCGTTCCTTCAGGGCGATGCAATCTTCGCAGATGGCTTCATACCTGTCCAGCGCCTTTTCCATGTTGTCGGTCTGGGCTGAGACCGTAAAGGCTTTGGACAGAAGCAAAGTGGCGCAGATGAGGTATGGCAGGAACGTTCGCATCTATTGCAAATTTAGGGAAAAATGCAGATATTTCGGTATGGAAGAGTCCTCAGAGTTCTTCGACGTACCCACAGTCAACACCCTTGATCCAGGCAAGGCAAGGGAAAGGATAGGCGGATCCTCACAGGGATACTGCGAGATCTGGCGTTATGACCGCTCCGGCAGGTTCCGTGTGCTGAAGTGCCTGAAGAAGGAATATCGCGGGCTGCCGCTGTACGAGAGCCTCCTTCGGAAGGAATTCGAGACCGGGTATTCCCTGTCCCACAGGAATATCTGCGAATACTACTCTTTCCTTACGGACCCGCAACTTGGTTCCTGCATTGAGATGGAATGGGTGGACGGGCGTACACTGAAGGAGTTCCTTTCGGAGAAGAAACAGGAGAGGGCGGTCTGTGACAAGATAGCGGCGGAGATTTGCGACGCCCTTTCGTACATGCACGCCAAACAGGTGCTGCACAAGGACTTGAAACCTACCAATATCCTTGTTACCTACAACGGTGACAATGTCAAGGTCATCGATTTCGGAGTGTCTGATTCGGATTCTTCTTCCGTCCTTAAGATTCCGGCCGGGACCCTTGCCTATGCCGCTCCGGAGGTTCGTGCCGGGGGGAAGGCTACCGTCAGGAGCGACCTGTACTCCCTCGGTATGGTGCTGTCCCTTTTTCCTTCAAGGAAATGCTCGAGGGTGGCAAGGCGTCTTTGTTCGTCCCGTCCCGAGAGGCGGTATTCTTCCGCGCAGGAAGTGGCGGAGGCCCTCAAGGCCAAGGGCTTTGTGTTTCAGAGTTTCCTGTTCATATTCCTTATTGCCCTGATGGCCTTGATTCCTCTGTTCGAAAAGGTTCATCCAGGTTCAAAAAAATCAGAGGTCCCGGCTTCTGATGTGACGGATACGGTTGCCGTTGCTCCGGCCGTGCCTGTAGAAGATTCCACGTCGACGGAAGTTTCGGATTCTTCTGTCCGGGCCTCTTCCCTGCAGCCTGTCTCCCGGAAAGGTTCCGGAAAGGCGGTGCCTTCCAAGGGCCGTGCCTCTCAGGAAAAACCGCCTCAGGCTGTTCCTGACCAGGAGGTCATCGACGAACTGTTCCGCCAGGCGACGGAAATGTTCGAATGAGAGGCTCTTGCTCCGGTTGGCAAGGATGATGGTGTCTCTGCGGCGGTGGGGACCATCCATTTTTTTGTTGACGAGGTGGTCGTAAGCGGTATTGTCCTGAGGACCTTCCGCTTCGCTCCATCCCCCCACGCCTGGCGGCGCGGTGCCTCCCGCTTACGGCCGCGGGTGGCCAGGGTCCTCAGGACAACACCGCTTGCGACCCTGCAAACATCCGCTCCATCCCCCCACGCCTGGCGGCGCGGTGCCTCCCGCTTACGGCCGCGGGTGGCCAGGGTCCTCAGGGCAACACCGCTTGCGACAGTCCATGCACATCCATCTCCATCCCCCCACGTCTGCCGTCGCGGTGCCTCCCGCTTACGGCCGCGGGTGGCCAGGGCCCTCAGTACAACACCGCTTGCTACCGTCCATGCACATCCAGCGGCGCTGAAAAAAAAGAAGGCGACCGATACGCTATCGGCCGCCCTCCTTTTTATTCAGGAATGACCTACTCCCATCCAGGATTCTGGGTGATGGTGCGGTCCTTTTCCTTGTACTGGTCGATGACCTGGGTGCAGACGGGCTCGAGGTAGTTCCTCACATCCACGTTCCTGGGGTCGCGGTCGGCGATGCTCATAGGGACGAGGAATCCGCGCATCTCGGCGTAGTTGGAACTTCCGTCATCCTCCACCTTGAAGAATGTCCTTTCTCCGAGTATCATCGTTCCGTCGGCATTGTAGCCCACGATGGGACGGATGCTCACCTTTCCGGAGTTGGCTTCGGTAAGGAGATTGTAGCCGACATTGTTGAGGGACTTCTTCAGGTTCGTGGTCTGAGGCTCCCTGTGGAGTTCCGCTGCCTGTTTTTCGGTAAGGGTGGCTGCAAGGTCCAGCTCCACGTAACCGCCGACGAGAAGGTCGGGGTTGTTGGCGCCGAGCATGAGCTCAAGCTGTCCCCAGCGGCGGATGTCGAGAACCCTGTACTGCTCCATGAAGAATTCCATGCGGCGCTCGCGGCGGATTTCCCAGATGATTGGATCCACGAAACCGGTGGTCTTGTAGCCGAGGGTGGTCTGCTGGGCTGCGGACTTCCTTTCAGGGTCGAAGTTCTCGCTCTTTGCGTCTGCAAGCTGCAGGGGGGCTGTCTTCTTTACTCCCTTGGCGATCGCCTCGTCGTCAAGAGGCCTCTGCCTGATGGCGTTGATGGACTTGTCGAGATCATCCTGGGTGACGGCTGCACCGCCGAACTTACTTGCAAGCTCGGCAATAGCCTCGATCCAGTTGAGCACGGCCTCAGAGTAACGGATGCAAGGGTAGCCGTTCTCGTTGGTATCCGAAGCATAGTAGGTGGGGCGGGTCTTCCCGTTGTAGGAATAGGTAGGACCTTCCCTGTCGATGAACTTCTCGCAGTACAGTCCGGTGGCACTGGCCTTGGGCTCATCCCAGAAGGTTGCCTCGAAACGGGGATCCCTCGTGGTGACCATGTCCTGGAGCCTCCAGCTCTTCACGTTCTTGACCTCCGAGGTTGCGTAAGGCTTTCCGTCCTGGCAGATCCAGGCCTTGAGGGTGCTGAGGTTGCCTGCGCAAGTCTGGCTCTCGTCTCCGTTGGAGTAGGATGCGATGCAGTGCTGGGCGGAATTGTAGACGGACTTGTTGTAAGCCCTGTAAAGCAGGATCTCGTTGCTCGTGGGCCTCTTGTAGAGGGTGCCGAACAAGGTGCGGAAGTCCGTGTCGAACTTGAATTTCCCGGAGTTGACGACTACGGCCGCATAGTCACGTGCCTTCTCGAGGAACTGCTTGGCTGCGGCGTCCACGTTGGAATTGGTCTTCATTGCCTCATCGTTCTTGTGGTAGATGTACCATGTCCCTTCGAAGAGCAGGCAGCGGGAAGCTACGACACCCACGACATACCTGTTGACGTAGTCGGTACCGTCATTCTCCCTTACGTTGGCCATGGCGAAATCGAAGTCTTCCATGACTTTCTTCATCACGTCGACCCTTGGTATCCTGGGAGCGAACTGCTGTTCAAGGTCTTCGGCGCTCAGAGGCTTGTCATAGTAGGGAACGTCTCCGAAGGATTCCACCAGGCGGCTGTATTCGAAGCCCCTGAAGAAGCGGGCTATACCCATCCAGTGGTTGTAGGCTTCGTCCGTCAGTACGCCTTTCTCCTTCATCATGTCGAGCCTTTCGATGAGGAGGTTCCATTTCCTTACATATGCGAAGTTCCAGGGAGAGGAGCCGCGGCGCGCGAGCCAGTATCCCCTGTAGGTGAGTTCTTGCCGGTACCAGTTGTCGGCAGGGACCGAGATGAGGATGTTCTCCTGTGTGCCGGTGGTAGTCCTGTCGTCACTGAACTCGCCGCTGCTGTAGACTCCCGGGGCATAGACCTGTCCCCAGTTGTCCGAATAACCGGAGAAGTACTGGTTGTAGGCCGAGTTTACGAACAGCCTCAGGTTGCCTTCGGAGCTCCAGTAGTTGTTGTCGTCCATCGTAGTCTTGGACTCCCTGTCGAGAAAGTCGTTGCAACTTGCCGCAGCAAGGGCCAGGACTGCAATAAAGAATATGTTGAAAATCTTTTTCATAATTCATCCGATATTTAGAAAGTAACCTGAACACCGATTGCGGCAGTCTTGAACGCAGGGGTTCCAAGTCCGGCACGGCCCGAGTTGTAGTTGCTCGAGTTGAGGTAAGAGTAACCAGCGATTTCTTCGGGGTCGATAGGGAGACCTCTCAGGTGGTCGAAGGTGAAGAAGTTCTCAAGTGAGACATAGAACCTGGCCCTCTCCATGCTGATCTTCTGGGTGATGACCTTGGGGAGCGTGTAGCCGAAGGTGATGTTCTTCACCCTGAAATAAGCCATGTTCAGGAGGTACTTGTCGTTGACGCACATGTTGAACGAAGAACCGTTCGAGGTGTTGGCAGCCCTCGGGTAGAAGGCGTCGTAGTTGGAGTCGACCAGTTTGCCGTCCTCGTAGGTCTCATACCAGAAGTCGTTGGCGAAGGTGGCTGCCATGGCACCGTCGGAGGTGTTGAATCCGGGGAGGGTCAGGGATGAAGAGCCCCACATGTCACGCTTACCGATGCCCTGGAAGAAGACCGAGAGGTCGAAGCCCTTGTAGTCGGCGTCAAGCCTGAGGCTGTACTCGTAGCGCGGAGTGGTGTTTCCGATTACATCAAGGTCTCCATGGTCGTCGATGAGGTTGGAACCGTAGTCGATGACACCGTTTTTGTCGAGGTCCTTGAACTTGACGTCGCCGGGACCGGAGATCAGGTTGCCTGAAGCGATGCGGCCCTGGGTAGCATATTCCTTGCCGTCAGCGTACTGGTAGTAGTTGCCGTACTTGTCGGTGAGCTTGATCAGTTTGCCGTTCTCGTCGTACTTGAAGTCATCCTTCTGGAAGAGCCTGTCTACCCTGTAGCCCCAGATCTCTCCGTAGGTCTTGCCGTTGTACCAGCCGTTGATGCCCTTGGCGTTTCCGTACTTGACGATCGTGGTCTTGGCGTCGGCCAGGTTGGCTGTGGCGGAGATGTTGAGGCCGTTGCTGAACATGTGTCCGTAGTTGATGGAGAGTTCCCAGCCGTCGGTGCGGAGCGAACCGTAGTTGCCGTTGGGAGCCGTCGCGCCGAGGTTGTAACCGACACCCTCCATCGGGACGATCATGTTGTTGGTGTTTCTCCTGTACCAGTCGAAGGTCACGTTGACCTGCTGGGCGAGGGTCATGTCGACACCGAAGTCGATGGTCTCGATGTCCTGCCAGGTGATGTCGGAAGCAACCAGTCCGGGAGTGGAGAAGGTGTAGTCCCTTGCCCCGTTATGGAGATAGTAGGTGTCTGCCGCTCCCATAGTAGGGATGTACAGTGAACTGGCGACCGTCTGGTCTCCGATGGATCCCCAGGAAGCCCTGAGCTTGAGTGAGGAGACATAGGGAGAGACGGGAGTCCACCAGGGTTCCTGGCTTACACGCCATCCTGCGGAAACTGAAGGGAACCACATCCACTTCAGGTGGGCCGGGAACTTGGAAGACCCGTCGTAACGGAGGTTGGCCTCGATGAGGTACCTTTCCTTGTAGTTGTAGTTCACGCGGCCGAAGAATCCGGCTGTGGAGCTCCATGAAGCGCTTCCTCCGGAAGTCTGTGTTCCGGTCGCGAGGGCGAACTGGGGATTGTTGATGTCAAGGAGTCCCATCCTCTTTCCCCAGACTCCGGTGTAGTCGTAGGCGACACCGTTGAATCCGAGCATGAAGTTGAACTTGTGGATGTCGGCGATGTTCCAGTCGTAGGTGGAGGTGATGTTCCAGGTCTGGCGCTGGGATGTGAACGAATCCTGGTAGATGGAGTCGTAGGACGAGGTGTAGCTGGACACGTCGAGGACCCTTGCGGTGATCTCGCTTCCGAGCTTGTTTATGTCGTTCCACTCGTTGTTCACCGTGAAGGTGCTTCCGTTCTTCAAGGCATTGATGGCTGCAGCCCAGGTGTTTCCTGCCATGTAGGTGATACCGGGATCGAGTTCCTGGGTGTTGTTGTTGGCGTAGGTATAGTCGACATTGATGTTCCAGTTGCGGACCGGAGTGATCGTGGTTCCTACGTTGACGCTGGAATATACAGTGGTGATCGTAGCCTTGTGCGCGGTGGCGAGCTCATAGGCGGCGCTCCTGACGTTGTTGCCGTACTCGTCGACAGGGACCTGGGGATAGGTGGGACCCCAGCGGAACACATAGTACCAGGGGTCGGCCGTGGTGGAGTTCGTGGCGAATGCCCATGACTTCTGCGAACGGGTGAACATCATTCCGGCATGTACGCCGAGCCAGTCGTTTATCTGGGTGTTGACGCGGGTGTTCGCGTTGTAGCGGACGTACCCGTCGTAATCGGTGGGCTTCATCATACCCTTCTGGCCGAGATAGCCGAGGGAGATGTTGTAGTTGGTCCTTCCCTTGTTGCCCGAGACTGAGATGTTGTGGGTCTGGGAAGGAGCGTTCTTCCTTACGAGGTAGTAGTACGGATCGTAGGTACGGACACCGATCTTCCTGTTGGAGCCGTCCACGTACCAGTCACGTCCATAGGTCATCGGGGCATCCTTGTCGAGGGTGCTGCCGTACTTCTTGACCCATGCCTTGGCGGCGTTGTAACCGGCCCTGTCGATGAGCCAGAATGCTCCGACCGGAGTGGTCGTACCGACGCGCTCGGCGGCCTCTACAGTGTAGTGCAGGCCTTCGACACCGGCCAGCTGATAGTCCTTGGCCATGTTCTGGAAAGCGATGTTCCCGGAATATGTGACATTGACCTTGTCAGCTTCCCTGGCGCCCTTCTTCGAAGTGATCAGGATGACACCGAAAGCAGCCTTGGCTCCGTAGATGGATGCCGAAGCGGCGTCCTTCAGGATGGAGATGGACTCGATGTCGTCAGGATTGACCAGGTTGATGGAAGGGATCTCGACGTTGTCGAGAAGGATGAGCGGCGTCGAACCTCCCAGGTAGGATCCAACCTGTCCGCGGATCCTGAACACAGGGTCGGAACCCACTTCATTCGATCCGATGCGGACGTTCAGGCCCGGGGCGGAACCCTGGAGTCCACGGCCGACGTCAGCGATCGGACGGCCTTCCAGGGCCTTGTTCACGTTGACGGAAGAAACGGCTCCGGTGAGGCTTTCTTTCCTCTGTGCGCCGTAACCGACCACGACGACATCGTCAAGGAACTCGGTATCTTCTTCGAGGACTACGATCATTCCCTGCGAAGCCGGGACGGAAACGCTCTTGAATCCGACACAGGAGAACTCCAGGACGGCACCTTCGCGTACTCCGGAGAGGGAGAAAGTTCCGTTGTTTGTCGAGACCGTTCCGGTGTTGGTCCCCTGGATCCGGATTCCGGCTCCCACAACCGGGGAGCCGTTGGCGTCAACGACTTTTCCGGAGATGGTCCGTTGCTGCTGCGCACTTTCAGGCACTGCCTGCTCCGCAGAAGGAGCGGCGACAGCGGGACTGATGGCCAGTCCCAATGCCAGGATGATGCTGGCTGGCTTGAAAATCTTAAGCATTTAACAAAGTTATTTGGTTAAAATAAAAGGCTTGCGATTAAGCAGAAACCCATAGTAATTGGGTAAATATATGTAAAAAAAAGACAAAACACCAAAAAAAAACGTTTCAAACGCTTGTTTTTTTGGTGTTTGTGTTAAAAAAGAGACCTCCACGGAGGAGTGTTGGCAGGAGTAGCTACCGGAAATCCTCGAAACCGGGCATTCCCAGGCCGGAGATGAATTCCTTGAACTGTTTTTCGTCCCTCGGGCAGATCAGGAGGGCGTCCTCAGTGTCCACCACAAGGTAGTTCTCCAGTCCCTTGACCGCATAGAGCTTCTTCTTGGCTGTGGACAGCAGGAGGTTGTTGCTGTCCATCCCGAACAAGGTGTTCGCGGTGTTGGAGACATTGCCGTCGGGGTCTTTCTTGTCCAGCATCTCGTAGAGGGCTTCCCAGTTGTCGATGTCGGACCAGCCGAAATTGCCCGGCAGCAGCCAGGCCTTGCCGGTCTTTTCCATTACTCCGTAGTCGATGGAAACCTTCGGGCAGTCCGAGTAGGCCTTCTCCAGGAATATGCTCTCCTCCGGGGTACCGGCCACGGCGCCGACTCCTTTCAGGAGGGAGCACACGTCCGGGATGAACCGCTCCATCTCATCCTTGATGACAGAAGCTTTCCAGGCGAATATTCCCGAGTTCCAGAAGAATTCCCCGCTGCGGCAGAATGCTTCCGCAATGACCCTGTCGGGCTTTTCCGTGAAGGTCTTGACCTTGATCGGAGTCTCCGAGAATGGCTGCGCCTTGCCCCCCGTGACCTGGATGTAGCCGTAGGAAGTGTCGGGACGCTCGGGCATGATCCCGACGGTCATCAGCACATCGTTTTTCTCCGCACAGTCCATTACCTTCTCCATGGTGCTCCGGAAGTTGTCTTCATCCCGGATGATGTGGTCGGCCGGGGTGGCGATGATGGTTGCGCCGGGGTCGCGCGCCATGATGGAATATGTCGAATATGCCAGGCAGGGGGCGGTGTTCCGGCTGTAGGGCTCCAGGAGGATGTTTCCTTCCGGGATTTCGGGAATCTGTTCCCTTACGAGGTCCGCATATTTGTTGAGGGTGACGACTAGGATGTTCCTTGACGGTATGAAGCTGGAGAACCTTTCGTAAGTCTGCCTTATGAAAGACTTCCCGTGTCCGTAGATGTCCAGGAACTGTTTCGGGTTCGCATCCCTGCTGATGGGCCAGAAGCGGTTTGCTGCGCCTCCGGCCATGATTACACAGTACCGGTTATAGTTCATATCGTGTTTCCTTTGACAACGTTCAACAAAACATCGGAATGTAGGCTTGAGGGAACCATTCGATCCGGATATCATCCTTGTCGAAAGTCACCGCCACCACATCGAAACTGATCTCGAGGTCTGGACTCAACCTGCTGTCTTTCGATCTGTTGAGGTATCTTCTGGCAGCTTCGGCTATCCTCCTCTGCTTGACAGGAGTCACATTCTCCTGAGGCTCGGCCTGGACCGGAGCAACCCTGCTCTTGACCTCTACAAAATGCACACCATTCCTGTCCAGGGTGATGATGTCTATCTCGAGATGTCCGGCCCTGTAGTTCCTTTGTATCAGGACATGTCCCATCCTGACCAGAAAGGCGCAAGCCTCATCTTCCCCCCTCTTCCCGACCGTGGCCGCGGGCCTGTCTCTCCTTGCCTTCATATTCACTTACTCCTCAATCTTCCATCTTTGTCCCGATCATCCTCAATCCCCCCCCCCGGCAGCGCATGTCCGTTTTTCAGGGCTGCCTGCGACATGGCTCCGACAGGAGCGGCACTCAGTCGAAATCCACGATGGTGACGCCGGACCCTCCGAACTGGATGTGTTCGTCCCTGACGGAGGAGACCCCCGGAATCGTCCTGAGATATTTCTGGAGTTCGTCCCTCAGGGCACCGGTGCCTTTGCCGTGGATTATCCTGACTGTTCCTATGCCGAGCATGATCGCGTCGTCGATGTAATGGGTCACAATGCCGAGGGCGTCTCCGACCCTTTCACCCCTCACGTCCAGTTCGGGAGAGAAATTGAGCCGGCGTTCCCTGACGGCGCTGTCGTCCCGGACGTCCCGGGGCTTTGCCGTTGCCTTCCTTGCGGCGTTGTATTCATTCGAGGAAATCCTCTCCACCCTGTCCGGAGGCATCTGGGAGGTTATGTTCCCCACCGCTATCGTCACTGCCTTGTTGGACACCCTGACAATCTCGCCGACCATCCCGTTGTCCTTCACGCGGACCTTCTCGCCGACCTTCAGGGCACCTCCCCTGAACGGTTCTTTCTCCTTCCCGCCGTCCTGGGAACCATTGTCTCCTGACTGGGTTCTCCTCGAGTTCTTCTTCTGCTTCCTGTGCTCGAGCTGGCGGAGCTTCTTCTCTATGTAGTCGTCGTGGTCCTTCAGTTCCTTTTCCTTCTTGCTCTGGAGGGCCGAGACGAAGTCCTGGAGGCTGCTTCTTGCATCCCTGGTCTTCTCCTTTTCAGCCTGGGACTCCTTTATGGTGCGGATGGTGTTCTCGACAGTCTTGTTGGCTCCCTGGACAATCTCCTCGGCCTCCTTCTTTGCCTGGTCCAGGATCTCCTTCTTCGTCTGCTTTATGCCTTCCAGTTCCTTCTGGTACCTTTCCGTGATACTGTCGAGGATCTTGTCCGTGTTCTTTATCTTCTGCAGTTTCTCGTCCAGAGCCCTGCGGCTGCGGACAATCTTCCGGAGGTTCCGCTCCATCCCAACGAATTCTTCACCGGCCCTGTTTTCGGCGTCCTTGACTACATTTTCGGGCAGGCCCATCTTCCTGGCAAGTTCGAAGGCGAAGGAATTGCCCGGGAGGCCGATGTCCAGCTTGAAGAGGGGCTGGATCTTGGCCGCGTCGAACTGCATCGCTCCGTTGATTACTCCGGTGTCGGGAGACGAGGCGTAGAGCTTGAGGTTGGTGTAGTGGGTGGTTATCACTCCGTAGACCCCGCGTTCGTCGAGCTGCGCCAGGATAGCCTCGGCTATCGCTCCTCCTGCCGCAGGCTCGGTCCCTGACCCGAACTCGTCGATCAGGACGAGGGTCTTGCCGTCGGCTTCCTTGAGCATCGCTTTCATGTCCTGGAGGAAGGAACTGTAGGTGGACAGGTCGTTCTCCAGGTTCTGGTCGTCGCCTATGCTGACCATGATCCGGTCGAAGACGGGGAGTTCCGAAGTCTCGGACGTCGGGACGGGCATGCCCCACTGGAACATGTACTGGAGCAGCCCTGCCGTCTTCAGGCAGACGGACTTGCCCCCGGCGTTGGGGCCGGAGACCAGGAGTATGCGTTTCTTCGGCGTCAGGGTTATGGTGACCGGGACGATCGGCCGTCCTTCCCTTGCAAGGGCTCTTTCGAGGAGCGGATGGCGGGCCTTCCGGAGGTTCATCCCCCCATCGTCGGATATGACCGGAACCCCTGCCTTGAAATCCAGCGCGACCTGTGCCTTCGCGACCAGGAAGTCTGTCTCCCCGACATATTCGGCAGCCTTTTCAAGGTCCGGGACATAAGGCCTGACGAAATCGCTGAATCCTGCGAGGATCCTTTGGATCTCGATCGCTTCCTCGGAATGGAGGGCGGCGATTTCATTCTCGAGCTCGATGATCTCGGCGGGTTCCACGTAGGCTGTCTTTCCGGTGGCGGAAGTGTCATGGACGTAGCCCGGGATCTTCTTCTTGCTGGCGCTGTTGACAGGTATCAGCAGTTTCCCGTCCCTCACTGAAAGGCTGGCGTCCTCGTCCACCAGGCCGTCCGCCTGGGCCTGTTTGAGGATGGCGTTGGCCCTCTTGGAGACGGCTCCTTCCTTCGAACGAAGGGCTCTCCTTATCTCCTGCAGGGCGTCCGAAGCCGTGTCCTTCACGTCTCCGTACTTGTCGAGTATGCTGTCGATGCGTTTCTGCACGAGCGGGAAACTCATGACCTTTGAACTCATTTTCTTGAGGTTCGGATAGACTCCGTCCTTTATCGAGGCGAAGAAGCCTGTGAGCTTCCTGACGGTCTCCACCATCGTGCGGAGTTTCCCCAGGGACAGCAAGTCTATGTTGTATCCGGGGTTCTCAAGCGGCCTGAGGAAGTCCAGGCAGTCGATGTAGCCGTTGGTGGGGAAGCTCTCCTCGAACATCATGATTAGCCGCATCTCGTCCGTCAGGGCCAGCCTCCGGGACAGTTCCGTCCTGTCGGTGCAGAAAGTCTCTCCCTCCACCAGGGAGCAGGCATATTCAGTTGAACAACGGTCGGAGACCATCGTGCGGATCCTGTCGAATCCCAGCTTGCCCTCCAGGCGTCTGTCGATAATGCTAGCGTTCTCCTCCATTCCTCTCACTGATGTTTTTCCTGGGTGTCCTTCTCCTGCTGCTGGGACTCGCTCGAGCCCAGCAGGAGTTTAAGTTCGTTGATGTTGCCTATCGCAGAGAGCCTGCCGCCCCTTACGAAAGAAATCCCTCCGGTCTCCTCCGAGACCACTATGACATCGGCGTCGGTCTCTTCTGAAATGCCGATGGCCGCCTTGTGCCTCATCCCGAGGCTCGGTGGAATGTCCGTACGCTGTGTTATCGGCAGGGTGCAGCGTGCCGCCTCGATCCTGTCGTGCCTGAGAATCATGGCCCCGTCGTGGAGAGGCGAATTCTTGAAGAATATGTTCATGATCAGCCTCCTGCTGATCTTGGCGTCGACCAGGTCTCCGGTCTGGGCGATGTATTCCAGGGAGTCCCTGCGGGGAATTACCATCAGCGCCCCGGTCTTGTCCGAGGACATCTGGCGGCAGGCTTCGCAGATCTCGTTGACGGCCTCGTTGCCCATCTTCTTGTCCTCTATCCCCAGCAGCTTGTTCAGCAGGCTCCTTCCCTTGCCGGAGGAGGTGTACCTGGCCCCGAACCGCATCAGGAAATGGCGGACTTCCGGCTGGAATATGACTATGAGGGCGATCACGCCCACGTCGAGGAAAGTGCCGATGATCGCGCTCATCAGCTTCATGTTGAGGGCGGCGACGAGGACCCTGAGGACGAAGAGCATGACCACGGCGATGAACACGTTCATGGCCGCGGAACCCCTGATCCACTTGAAGCAGATGTAGATGATGACGGCCACCATCAAGATGTCGATGGCGTCGGCAGGAGAGAATTTAAGGAACCCGAATATGGCGAGTGGCATCGATGTCAGTTTTAATCATGCAAAGATAGTATTTCTCTTTGAATGTGAGGCCATAAGGTTGTTGAAAACTTTGTTAATTGAAAAATAATTCGTACATTTGCAGCCCGCAAATTTGTGCGGGATAGTGTAAAGTATTAAGTTACAATTAATTAATCAAACCAATGCCTGGATTAATTGGAAAGAAAATCGGAATGACTTCCGTTTTCGGTGCTGATGGAAAGAACATTCCATGCACCGTCATCGAGGCTGGTCCGTGTGTTGTCACGCAACTGCGTACAGTAGAGAAAGATGGTTATGCCGCTGTACAGCTTGCCTATGACGAAATCAAGGAGATACACGCCAGCGAGCCCTTGAAGGGGCACTTCAAAAAGGCAGGGACTACTCCCAAGCGCAAGCTGGTCGAATTCGAGGCCGACTTCGAGGGAGAGCTCAAGCTCGGAGACACCATCACCGTCTCTGACATCGTCAAGGATGATGTCAAGTTCGTCGATGTTGTCGGTACTTCTAAAGGTAAAGGTTTCCAGGGTGTCGTGCACCGTTATCACTTCGCCGGCGTCGGCGGGGCGACCCACGGACAGCACAACAGGCTCCGCAAGCCCGGTTCGCTGGGTGCGTCTTCATGGCCTTCCCGCGTTTTCCCCGGTATGAGGATGGGCGGACACATGGGCAATGAAAGGGTCAAGGTTTTCAACCTCGAGATCATCAAGGTCATCCCTGAAAACAATCTTCTCGTTATTAAAGGTTCCGTCCCCGGGGCCAAGGGTTCTTATGTAGCATTGGAGTTTTAGTTATGGAATTGCCAGTATTGAAAATAGACGGAACTGATTCCGGCAAGAAGGTTGTCCTTGACGAGAAGGTTTTCGGCATCGAGCCCAACGACCATGCCATCTATCTTGACGTTGTCCAGTACCTCGCCAACAGGCGTCAGGGAACCGCCAAGACCAAGGACCGCAGCGAAATCGCTCACTCCACAAAGAAGCTTGGCCGCCAGAAGGGCGGCGGCGGCGCCCGTCATGGCAGCCTCAAGGCGAACATCTTCGTCGGCGGCGGCCGTGTCTTCGGACCCAAGCCTCGCCTCTACAGGTTCAAGCTCAACAAGAAGCAGAAGGCTCTCGCCCGTTACTCTGCTCTTTCCTACAAGGCCCAGGAGAACGCCATCGTCCTCGTAGAGCCTTTCACCATGGATGCTCCCAAGACCAAGGAATTCATGCACATCCTTGAGGCCCTCAAGGCTGGTGACAGGAAGGTCCTCTTCGTCCTCCCGGAGAACTCCAACAACATTTTCCTTTCATCACGCAACCTCCCGGAGGTCCAGGTCATCACCGTGGACGAACTCAACACCTACACCATCATGAATGCGAATTCGATGGTCCTTGTCGACGGCGTCCAGGATGTCCTTTCCGCGAGAGCCAACCGTTAAAAGAGCAAAGAGATGGGAATATTAATTAAGCCAATCGTTACTGAGAAGCTGACGGCTGAAGGCGAAAAGTTCAACCGCTACGGCTTCATCGTTGACCGCAAGGCCAACAAGATCCAGATAAAGGAAGCCGTCGAGAAGTTCTACAATGTCTCCGTGGTTGATGTCAACACCGTCAACTATCATGGCGACAGGAAGTCCCGCTACTCCAAGTCCGGGATGCTCCGCGGCCGCACCAACCACTACAAGAAGGCCTATGTCACACTTGCCGGCGACGACAAGATCGATTTCTACGCTAACATTTAAGGAGGAACGTATTTATGGCAATCAGGAAATTCAAGCCTACAACTCCCGGACAGAGGAACAAGGCTATCAGTGCTTTCGACGAAATCACTGCAAAGAAACCCTACAAGCCGCTGTGCGAACCTCTCAAGAGCACTGGCGGTAGGAACAACACAGGCCAGATGACCGTCCGCTACATCGGCGGCGGCCACAAGAGAAAGTACCGTATCATCGACTTCCTTCGCGACAAGGACAACGTAAAGGCAACCGTCCTCACCATCGAGTACGACCCTAACAGGAGCGCCCGCATCGCCCTCGTCGAATATGAGGATGGAGTGAAGAGGTACATCATCGCCCCTGCGGGCATCAAGGTCGGACAGGTCGTCGAGTCCGGTTCCGGTGTCTCTCCGGACCTGGGCAACTGCCTTCCTCTTTCCGAGATCCCTGTAGGAACACTCGTTCACAACATCGAGCTCCGTCCCGGTCAGGGTGCCGCCATGGCACGTTCCGCCGGAACCTTCGCCCAGCTCGCTGCCCGTGAAGGCAATTACGCTATCCTCCGTCTCCCTTCGGGTGAGACCAGGATGGTCCTCGTAGCTTGCCGCGCCACTGTCGGTACCGTTTCCAACGGAGACCATAATCTTGAATCCTTCGGTAAGGCAGGCCGCAACCGCTGGCTCGGACGCAGGCCTCACAACCGTGGAGTCGTCATGAACCCTGTCGATCACCCGATGGGTGGTGGAGAAGGCCGTGCATCAGGAGGTCACCCTCGTTCCCGCAAGGGTCTTCCTGCAAAGGGTTACAAGACACGCAACCCGAAGGCTACCTCCAACAAGTTCATCATTGAAAGGAGAAAGAAGAAGTAATTAAACAGAAATCAAGATTATGAGTCGTTCATTAAGAAAAGGTCCATACATCCAGGAAGCACTGGAAAAGAGAATTCTTGCCATGAATGATGGTAGCAAGAAGAAGGAGGTCGTAAAGACCTGGTCCCGTGCCAGCATGATCTCTCCGGACTTCGTAGGACACACCGTAGCCGTTCATAATGGAAACAAGTTCATTCCTGTTTACATTACTGAGAACATGGTCGGCCACAAGCTCGGCGAATTCGCGCCCACCAGAACTTTCAAAGGCCATTCGGGCAACAATAAGAAGTAATTTAAAGAATTAAAGTTATGGGAGCTCGTAAACACTTAATGGCCCTGAAGTACAAGGAAGCCAAGAAGCAGACCTCAATAGCAAAACTTAACGATGTACCCACTTCCCCCCGCAAGATGCGTCTTGTGGCTGACACCGTCAGGGGAGTGGAAGTAAACCGCGCGCTGGATCTTCTTCATTTTTCGAAGAAGGCTCCTTCGATCCGCCTGGAAAAGCTTCTCCGCAGCGCTATCGCAAACTGGGAAGCCAAGAATCCCGACAAGACCAGGGAACTTGACAACGGCAACGTCTATGTCAAGACCATCATGGTCGGTGAAGGCCGCACTCTCAAGAGGATCCGTCCCTGGTCTCGGGGCCGCGCCGGAAGGATCCGCAAGCGTTCGAACCACGTCACTGTCGTTCTCGATGTGAAGCAACCAACAACAGTAGAGGAGAATAAGTAATATGGGACAGAAAACAAATCCTATTTCTAACAGAATCGGTATCACCCGTGGTTGGGACTCTAACTGGTGTGGTGGTAATTACGCTGAGAAGATAGCCGAGGATTTCGAGATCCGCAAGTACCTGACCAACCGTCTTGCAAAGGCCAGCCTCTCCAAGATCGTCATCGAAAGGACCCTCAAGCTCATAACCGTGACAATCCATGCTGCAAGGCCCGGATTCATCATCGGCAAGGGCGGACAGGAAGTCGACCGTCTCAAGGAGGAACTCAAGAAGGTCACCAAGAAGGATGTCCAGATCAACATCTTCGAGGTCAAGAGGCCCGAGGTGGATGCCCACATCGTCGCAGACACCATCGCCCGTCAGATTGAAGGCCGTGTCTCCTACAGGAGGGCCATCAAGATGGCTATCGCCTCTACCATGAGGGTTGGAGCAGAAGGCATCAAGGTCCAGATCAGCGGCCGCGTCGGCGGTGCTGAAATGGCCAGGAGCGAAATGTTCAAGGAAGGCCGTACTCCTCTGCACACTTTCCGTGCTGACATCGACTATGCACTTGCAGTTGCAAGCACCAAGGTCGGCGCCCTCGGAATCAAGGTGTGGATCTGCAACGGAGAGCGTTACGGCAAGCAGGACCTTACCCCCAACGCTGCTTCTGCAGCCAACGCACAGGGTGCACGCGCACCTCGCGGAGACCGCAGGGGCGACCGTGGCGACCGCAGGGGCGGCAACCGCGGTGGCAGGGGTGGCCGTCGTGACTCCAGGAACTCCGAATAAGCACATCACGCTTTATAATCAAAGGGGATGGCCCAAAGTCAATCTGACTCGAGGCCATCCCTTTTTTGTGTCGTGTCCATGTTAGATACTTGAAGGAGTAAGGGCATCCCACGTCTGCCTCCTGCCATTTAGAGTGCCCCAGTCATTTAGAGTGCCCCAGTCATTCAGAGCGCAGCAGTCGTTCAGAGCGACAGCGGTCATTCGGAGCGACAGCGGTCATTCAGAGCGACAGCGAAGAATCTCCGCCTTGTCGGCAACAACCGGCCGGGGAGGAGGGCCCTTGCCCGGAGCCCCCCGCAGCCGGCCGTGTTGTAGCCGCCGCTCATGCTGCCGAGCGGCGGTGGTGCCGCAATATACATCCCAATAAAATGTTGCATCTCCACACCATCAACGCCCACCGAATACAGGACGACCTCGCTCGGTCCTCAACCCGGGACCATCCACGCTAGAGGCCGTTTTTTGTGGACAGCCCCAACCGAAAGCCCGAGCCATCCACGCTGGAGGCCGGTTTTTGTGGACAGCCCATCCGAGCCCGAGCCATCCACGCAAAAGGCCTGTTTTTGTGGATGGTCCCCGCCTGGAGCCCGAGCCATCCACGCTGAAGGCCGTTTTTTGTGGACAGCCCCCGCCTGGAGCCCCGAGCCATCCACGCTAGAGGCCGGTTTTTGTGGATGGCCCCCGCCGGAGCCCGATCCATCCACGCTAAGGGTCCGTTTTTGTGGATGGACCTCGCCTTGAGCCCCAGCCATCCCATGCTAGTGGCCTGTTTTTGTGGATGAATCCCGCCTGGAGCCCGAGCCATCCCATGCTAGTGGCCTGTTTTTGTGGATGAATCCCGCCTGGAGCCCAGGTCATCCACGGTGCAGGCTGCAATATAAAGCCACGAAAAGTTGTATCTCTCCGACATCATCGAAGACCTGTTTCAGACTTCAATGCCCAGATTGTTAATTGTCCAGCATCGGTAAACCTATACCAGGACCGTTCTAGTCCTGACCCTCCAACACACGGATTCGGTGAACCTATTTCAAGGCGAGTCAGCGCACTACAGTTTTCAAATAGCTCACACTCTTGGTATTTAGAAACGACTGCTAATCAATAGTTCAGGTTTAGTGAGCGTGTTAAGTGGACATGATTTCGGGCTACCTTCACACGCAGCCAATTTGTAATACGTTAATAATGAAGCTCTTATCTTTTCGAGGCGTGTTAGCTATTTGAAAAAGCCATCCGTACGCACCCAGTCACAGCCCCAGTCGCTACCTCCGTCGGCAACCAAAAAAGGACTGGCTCATGTGCGAGCCAGCCCCATGTCTTGGAAGGGACGGAATCAGCGCAGGCGGAATATTCGGACATCGCCAGCTTCGATCCTGTACTGCTCGGGGTGTTTTCCGACAGGGACATAACGCCCTTCCCGGTCAACCTCGCAGGCCTTTTTCCGGAAGGAGATATCAAGGCTCATGGGCTCCTCGATGCTCCCGCTAACTACTACGAGGAAGGATTTCTTCCCTTTCTGCAGCAGGGAGACCAGTGCACGGGCGCCATGTGTGTCCAGGGAGGCGACGCCCTCAGGCAGTTCCTTCAGGGGTGTCGCACCGGGAGGAACGTCTCCTACGACCCCCACCTGTACGACCTCTGACCCGACGAACACACCGGCCCTTGCCTGCAGTTCTGCATTGAGCGTTTTCACCCGGTCATACATCTCCGTTTTCTGCCCTTCGTAAGAGATAGGGCCGCCACGGTAGTTGAACCCCTGCGAATCAGCCCTGGGTGTCCAATAGGTGAAATACTGCAGGCCTGAAGCCCCGTAGGCCAGGTCGGTGTAAGCCTCGATGCGAAGGTGCGTCATTGTCGGTTCAGGATAGTGCCAATGGGGAACGCACATCGCAAAAGCCCAGAAAGGCAGGCCGCTGCGGGCGGATTCTTCGCGGATGATCTCAAGGTTTTCGTACCAGTCCTGACGCAAGCCGTCCACCCTGACGGGATAGTGGTCAAATGAGACCATCGGCAGGCCGACTTCGTCTATGAAACGGCGCACGTAGTCGCGGTAGTCGTGGGCCCCGATCGTAGGATAGTCTATACCTATAGGGTACAGGTTCAGGTAAAGTTGATGGACTGAATCCACCGCCTCGATCCTGCGCGCCCATGCGGCCAGGTCAGGGAAGTCGCTGCACCAGGGTTCATCACGCAGGAAGTATCCCCAGAGCGCAGGATGGTCCTTGACAAGGGCGGCGACGCTGTCGGGCTTTGAGCGGAGTTCGGAGCAAGTCAGAAGGATTTTCACCCCCGTCTTCCGGCCAAGTTCCAGTGATTTCATCGCATCGTCCAGGGAGCCCAGGTGCGAGAAGTTGATGTTGAAACCCGCATCGGCGAGTTCCTGGAAACGCTCTTCCGTGAGCTGGTCGGAAGGAATGCTGTGCCATGCAAGTATAGGGAGGGTCTCCCCGGGAGCTGTGCAGGTCTTCTCGCTGCATGAAGCGGAAAGCAACATTGCCGCCAGTGCGGCAACCAAAGGCAGGATAGGATTTTTCATGAGGCGATATTGTCAAAAACAGTGTCAAGTTATCAAAAAAAACTCTGAAGGACAAGAAAGGCCTCCGGCAAAAGAAAAAATTAGTAATTTAGCATAGATTCTCCAACGCCACGGAAAACCGGTACCATAACTTGTCATGAAATCAATCGTACAACACGCTCTCGTCACTGTCCTGCTGTCAGCTTCCCTCCTCCTGGCCTGTTCCACCCCCAGGGGAGCGGCCTCTAGGGGCGGGGCATATCAAGAGGCTATGGACCGCAGCGCGGAATCGGCTTCAACGGCTCTCAGGGGAGCGGCCTCTAGGGGTGGGGCATATCAAGAGGCAATGGGCCGCAGCGCGAAATCGGCTTCTACGGCTTCCAGGGGAGCGGTCTCTACGGGCGGGGCATATCCAAAGGAGAAAGGGGTCGTGCGGCTGGTGCAGTACAATGTGGGGGCTTTCTCCAAGGAACTGGACAACAGCATCCCCATGATTGCGGCCATGATGAAGGAAATCGGGGCTGACGCCCTGTCCCTGAACGAAGTTGACAGCTGCAACGGAAGGCACCCTGTCGACCAGCTCGCAGATTTCGCGCAGGCTATGGGAGGATGGAACCACCGATTCGGCAAAGCCATGCAATACCTTGGCGGCGGCTACGGCGTCGGAATCGCGGTGCCCGGCAGGATCATCCGGTCGTTCACTATCCCATTGCCAAAGGGAAACGGTTCTGAACCAAGGGCTTGCATCGTGGTGGAGACCAATCGCTACGTCCTTGCCTCCACCCATCTTGATTTTGCCGACGAGCCCTCCACGGTTGTCCAGGCCCGCACGGTCTGCAAAGTCCTTTCCCGTGAATATTCAGGCTCCCGCAAGCCGGTTTTCCTTGCCGGGGACATGAATTCCGAGCCCGGGAGCGAAGTGCTTTCCACCCTCGGAGAGTCCTTCGACGTTCTCTCGTGCCGGAAGGAAACCTTCTCTGCCGACCGCCCGAGGGTGTGCATAGACTTCATCATGTCCTTGCGCGGGGCAGGCTCGTTCGACCTTGCCGGATCGGACGTCCCGGTCTCCTTCAGGGACGGGGACGTGCGCCTGGCTTCCGACCACCTGCCAGTCTATGTCGATGTAAGGATATGGAAGCGGTAAGAGCGCCTGGGGCAATCAATGGCCAGGATCCGGGAGCGCCAGCAGCGCCTGGGGCAATCAATGGCCAGGATCCGGCAGTGCCAGCAGCGCCCGGGGGCATTCGGGGACCATAGGAAAGAGTATAAAAACACATAAGACAAAGACAATGAGAAAGATCGTTTCAACCATCACGGCGGCGGCCGCCTTCTGGGCCCTGGTCCTTTCGGGAGCCTGTTCCACAAAGGGCGGAATCACCACCGTGGACCGTTTCCCGGAAGGGAAGAACTCATCGTATCCATCCGTCGGAGCCCCGCTCGTGAGCCAGCAGCTTGTCAAGCTTCCTGTCGGCAGCATCAAGCCGCAAGGTTGGATACGGCGTCAGATGGAACTCTCAAAGGACGGCCTCTGCGGCCATCTGGGTGAATTGAGTTCATGGCTGGAGAAGGACAACAACGCCTGGCTCGGAAACGGAGGCCAGTGGGGATGGGAGGAGGTACCTTACTGGCTCAGGGGATATGCTTCCCTCGCTTACGCCTTCGATGACCCGGAGATGCTGGCGGAGACCAGGCTCTGGATCGAAGCCATCCTTGCATCCCAGCGGGAGGACGGCTATTTCGGACCGGACCTTGGCCTGGAAAAAGGACTCATGAGGGGCAAAGTGCGCGGGACTCCGGACCTTTGGCCGAACATGGTTGCCCTGTGGATTCTCCAGGACTATTGTGAATATACCTCCGATGAGCGCATCATACCGTTCATGCTCAAGTATTTCCACTACATAGACCAGTTCCCTGCCGAGCAGCTTTACTCCTCCTACTGGGAGAACACGCGGGCAGGCGACAACCTTTGGAGCGTCCTGTGGCTCTACAGCCGCACGGGTGAGGAATGGCTCGTTCCCCTTGCCGGAAAGATATTCAGTGCAATGGCCGACTGGACGGCGGCTCCCGGCCTCCCGAACTGGCACAATGTCAACATAGCCGAATCGTTCCGCGCACCTGCCGAATATTACATGTTCACACGTGACAGCGCGCTCCTCAAGGCCACGTATGATGACTTCCGTCTCGTCCGGAGAGCTTTCGGGCAGGTGCCCGGAGGGATGTTCGGGGCGGACGAGAACGCCCGCCTGGGATATTTCGACCCTCGCCAGGGTACCGAGACCTGCGCCCTTGCCGAACAGATGGCCTCCGATGAGCTGCTCATGCTCATGACCGGAGACCCGCTCTGGGCGGAAAACTGCGAAAACGTGGCTTTCAACACCCTTCCGGCCGCTTTCATGCCGGATTACAGGTCGCTCAGGTACATAACTTCCCCCAACATGACTGTAAGCGATGAGGTCAACCACTGCCCGAGCATCCATAATGCGGGACCTTTCCTGGCCATGAATCCTTTCTCCAGCCGCTGCTGCCAGCACAACCATGGATTCGCATGGCCTTACTATTCCCAGTACCTTGCTTTCGCCACCCCGGATGACGGTGCGGCCGTGCTGATGTACAACTCCTGCGAGGCCAGGGTCAAGGTCGCCGGAGGCACCGAGGTGGTTCTCCGGGAGGAGACTCACTATCCGTTCGAAGAGACTGTAAGGTTCACCGTCTCCGCCCCTTCGGAGGTGTCGTTCCCGCTATACCTGCGCATCCCTTCATGGTGCAGGGGAGCCTCCGTGAAGGTTTGCGGACACAGGCACGGGAATATTCCTTCAGGCAAGTACGCAAGGATCGAGCGGGAGTGGAAGGATGGCGACGTCGTGGAACTCACCCTGCCGATGGAACTGGGTCACACCCTCTGGCAGGTCAACAAGAACAGCGTCAGCCTCGAGTACGGCCCTCTCACCCTTTCGCTCGAAATAGGGGAAGACTACAGGGAGCATGACGGCCGCCAGGCGGCTATGTTCGACTCGCACTGGCAGAAGGATGCCGATCCTTCCGCCTGGCCGTCCTGGTCGATTACCGCCTCCACTCCATGGAACTATGCCATCGACCTGTCGGACAAGGTGTCCATGGAGCGTCGCCCATGGCCTTCCGACGACAATCCTTTCACGTTAGAGGCTGTTCCGCTCCGCTTCCGGTCGGTAGGCTACAGGGTCCCTTCCTGGGGACTTGACAGGACCGGCATGACCGACGTCCTCCCTGAGGAGGATGCTCCCAGGAGCGACACTCCCGAAGAGATAGCCCTCGTCCCCATGGGGGCGGCCAGGCTTCGCATCAGCGCCTTTCCGCAGAAATAACCATATTTTTTACTATATTTACGAATCTGCGCAGATTGCGGCTGCCCAGAAGACGACTAATCAATCAAATTCAACGATATGGCACAATCCAGAAGAGATTTCATCAAGAAGGCTGGTCTCGGAATAGGAGCCCTTACGATACTTCCCCGGGAAGTGTTCGGAAAGATGGGAGATTCCTCCAGCAAGTTCGTCGCTCCGAGCGACCAGATGACCCGCGGCATCATCGGGGTCGGTGGCATCGGCATGTCGAACCTTCATTTCACCAGTGACGAGCGCTGCCGCCTGGTCGCGGTCTGCGACGTTGATGCCAAACACCTTGAAAACGCCCTTCAGAAGGGCCAGGAGCGCTTCGGCACCAAGCTTCAGTCGTACACCGACTGGAGGGACCTCGTGCATGACCCCAACGTGGACATTGTCCACATCGCCACGCCTCCCCACTGGCATGGGCTGATGGCAGTGGAGTCAGCCAAGGCAGGGAAGGATATCTTTTGCGAGAAACCCATGACAAGGACCATCGGGGAAGGACAGAAAGTGGTCGAGGCCGTCAACAAGTACGGTAGGATCTTCCGTCTGGACACATGGTTCCGCTTCCAGGACACCTTCTATGGCCTCGGGACTACCGTGGAGCCGCTGAAGAAACTCGTCGACAGCGGGCTTCTGGGCTGGCCTCTCACCGTGAGGATTTCCGGCGCCACCGGCTTCGCGTGGAAATTCTTCTGGACCGGAAGGGAAAACCTTGTCCCCGAACCGGTGCCCCAGGAACTCGACTACGACATGTGGCTCGGACCGGCCCCGCTCAAGCCTTACCATCCCCATCGCGTCCATGGCAGCTTCCGCGGCTACTGGGACTATGATTCCGGCGGACTCGGGGACATGGGACAGCACTACATCGACCCGGTGCAGTACTTCCTCGGCAAGGACAACGACCTTCCCGTCAAGGTCGAGGTCGACGCCCCGCAGCAGCACACGGACGCCGTAGGCATCTGGAGGAGCATAACCTACACCTACGCCGACGGCTGCAAGATAATCCTCGAAGGGGAAGGCTTCGAAAGCGTGGGCAAGGTGCCTTACATCGAGGGCCCCAACGGAAAGGTCTACAAGGGTTTCGAATGTACCATCCCGAACGTGATGGACATCATCAACGAAATGCCCGACCCCGAGCCTCGCCAGGTGGATTTCCTGAACTGCGTGAAGAACCGCCAGAAATTCGCCCTCAACGAAGAGAACGGCCACTACAGCTGCACTATCGTAAACATCGGTTCATGTGCCCTGAGGCTTGGCAGGACCCTCCATTTCGACCCCGCCAAACAGATGTTCATCGGCGACGATGCCGCCAATCTGCTCATCAACCAGCCTATGCGCGCCCCTTGGTCAATCTAAATCCGGAAGAAGATGAAAAAGTTATATTCAATACTCGTCCTTCTTGCCCTGGCACTCGCAGTCCATGCGCAGGATAGGAAGAATGTACAGGAAACAGTTTCCGACGTCGTCGCAGCGATGCCGGCGCAGAACAGTTCCGATTTCGCCACCCTGATGTCCAGTCTTTCCGCCGCTGCTCCCCAGTCGGTGGCCGACCTTGCCTCCAGGCTCAAGCCTGCAGGCGAAGGCGTCAAGAACGCTGCTGTCGAATATGCCCTCCAGGGCCTTGCCTACTATGCTTCGGACCCGGCGAACGCCGCCGTCAAGGCCGCCGTCGCGAAAGGGTTCCAGGAGGCTGAGTCCGCCCAGAAGGACCCCTACAACAAACAGCTCCTTGCCTCCCTGCTAAGGATGCTTGGAGAATATTCCGCCCCGCAGGCCGCTCCGGCACTCTCCCTCAAGGAAGCCAAGTCCCTCCTCAAGTCGGGAGCGACCCATGAAAAATGCCTCGCCGCATGCGAGATCATGCAGGCCCAGCCTGCAAAGGCCCTGAAGACCGTTGCTTCCGCCCTTAAGAGCGACGACAGGATTTTCAGGAACTCAGTCCTCTCCAACGCGACCAAGCTGCTTGGTTCCACCGCCCTTGTCCCGTTGCTTACCGGCAAGTACAAGAAGCTTTCCGACGATGCGAAGGTGGATGTCCTCAACTGGTTCGGGAACAACAAGGTCTCTTCCGTCGCCACCCTCGTCAACTCCGCAATGGAAGAGGGTGGGCCCGTCGCCGAGGCTGCCATCGCGGCTGCCGGCAAGATCGGATCCACGTCATCTGTGAAGTCCCTTCTCGGCAACCTTGGCGGGCCTTTCGGCCAGCAGGCCCTGACCGCCCTGAAGTCATTCAAGGGTGACATCAGGAAGGATGTGGCAGAAGCCCTTTCCGCCAAACTTGCAGAAGGCACCGACAAGTCCGCCATCGCCGGACTTGTCGCCCTTGCCTCTGCCAGGAAGATGAAGGAGGTCTCTCCCGTAATCTTCTCGATGCTCTCTTCTTCAGACGCCTCGCTTTCCTCCCTTGCCGGAAGCACACTGGGTGATTTCGTCGGTACGGACGACATTGCCAGGATAGGCGGCCTGCTTGGTGGCGCAACCGAGCCCGCTGCGGTAGTGAACTACCAGAATGCCCTCAATTCGGCACTGCATACCCTCTCTCCTACGGATAAATATTCAAGGATCACGGACCTGATGAAGAAGACCGGGAACGCGACCAATTTCTACCGCTGCCTCGCCGGTACCGGCACTGACGCCGCAGTAGAAGACCTAGCCAAGGCTAGCAAGGCGGGAGACAAGAGTGCGTTCCGGTATCTTTGCAGCATAGACAACAAGAACGCGGCTCCGTACCTTCTCGAGGCCGCCAAGTCTGCCTCGGGGGAAGAAGCGGTTCCCATCCTCAGCCAGTACATCGAACTAGTCAAGGCTTACGAGACTGACCTCGACAAGAGACGCCTCGACATGAAGGAGGCCCTGTCGATTTCCGACAGTCCCATCATCAAGAAGTCAGCCCTTGTCGGACTGATGCAGACACCCACGATGAAGTCCTTCCTCCTTGCAGGGAAATACCTCTCGGATCCCGACAAGGAAGTCAGCTATCTGGCCGCCAAGACGGTCAAGGCCATCGCCACTGTCACGAAGGAGGAGATCAACTATGATGAACTGGTGTCTTACCTGCGCAAGGCCATACCGATATTCAAGTCCACCGGCCACGCGGATGACGACTATGCCGTGAATGAAATCGACGAGTTCCTCAGGAATGTCAAGCCTTACACTCCTTCCGCCCTTACCGCCGAGGAGAAGCGCCAGGGATTCGAGATGCTCTTCGACGGAACCAGCCTCGACAAGTGGCAGGGTGACTTTGAAGGATATACTCCTGTCAATGGAAGTATCCTTGTTTCAGCCGGTTACGGAGCCACAGGCAATCTCTACACCAAGAAGGAGTACCGCAACTTCGTCTACCGTTTCGAGTTCTGCTTCCTTACGGAGGGTGTCAATAACGGTGTAGGCGTCAGGACTCCGATGGGCGTCGACGCCGCCTACGACGGAATGTGCGAGGTCCAGATCCTCGACCATGACGCCGAGCAGTACGCCGGCTGGCTCCGCGAGTACCAGGTCCATGGCTCCGTGTACGGAGTGATCCCCGCCAAGAGGATCGTCCACAAACCCCTGGGAGAATGGAGCACCGAGGAGATCCGCGTGGAAGGCGACCGCATCAAGGTGACCGTCAACGGCCAGGTCATAGTCGACGGCAACATCAGGACTGCATGCAAGGGCCACAACGTAGCCCCTGACGGCAGCGGGAAGAATCCCTACACGGTCGACGGTCGCAACCACCCCGGAATGTTCAACAGGCAGGGCTTCATCTCCTTCTGCGGCCATGGTTCCGGGCTCAAGATCCGCAACGTAAGGATCCTGGACCTTGGCGCCAGGAAGTAGATATTCCGGAATTATTCATAACTTTGCACGATATTGAATAATTGAAATTTTATGAAAAACAAATCATTGATTCTTCTTGCCTGCGCGGCTTTCGCCCTGGCAAGCTGCGGCGGGAAGGTTTCGGACACCACCAGGATCGAAGGGAGCTTCGAAGGCACTCCTTCGGCTAAGGTGATATTCAAGGTCCCCTCCTCTGAAGAGATCACAGCCGCCGTTTCAGACGGCAAGTTCAGCGCCGAGATTCCTGCATGCCTTGTGGAACAGTCTGAGTTCAAGGCCGGCAATATCCGCAGCCGTTTCATTTCTGACGGAACCCGTCTCACCGTCCTCGTGAAGAAGGACAATACCGTCGAGTTCACCTCCAAGTCGCCGAAGGCATCCCTGCAGACCAGGAACGCCGCCTTCGATGCGGACCTCTCTGCCCTCCAGAAGGAATATGAAGCCAGCCTCGACACCGTCAAGGACAGCAACCCCGTCAGCATCGACGCACTCGCCGACATCTTCGAGGCAAAGGCGTCGAAGAAGGCTCTCGACTATTTCAACTCCAACAAGGACAACTTCCTTGGAGTACGTGCCGTCACCTTCCTCAAGGGACTGGGCAACGTCAAGTGGAACCAGGTTGATTCGCTCATCGCCCTCCTCGACCCGAAGGTGAAGGAAAACACCACGATCTCCAGCCTGAGCAAGCTTTACTCCGCCAGGAAAGCTACCGCGGAAGGGATGAAGTTTGCCGATCTGGAAGTCGACGGCGAGAAGCTCTCCGACTATGCCGGAAAAGGCAAGTACACCCTTGTGCACTTCACCTCTTCATGGGGGCCTGCAGGCAGTGGAAGCAAGAAGGTCTTCAAGGCCCTGACGGAGGTCAGCCGCAAGTATGCAGGCGACCAGCTCGACATCATCGGAATCGCCGTTTCGGACAAGCCGAAGTCCTATCTCGACACCGCAAAGGTCTATGGCCTTGACTGGAAGCAGCTTGTCAAGATCCAGAACATCGAGCCCTATGCCGCCTACGGTTTTGAGTATCCTCCTCTGGTGATGCTCCTGTCCCCTGACGGAGTCATCCTCAAGAGGGACCTCAAGGCAGACGAGATCGAGGCCGAGGTCGCCCGCTATGTGAAGCCGAAAGAATAAAGGCTTGGCAGACCAGAAGAAGACACTCTCCGTCAAGGAGAAGATTGCCCTGTTCCCACATTCCCCGGGGGTTTATCGCTACTACGATGCCTCGGGGAAAGTTATCTATGTGGGCAAGGCCAAGGACCTCCACAAGAGGGTGGCCCAGTACTTCGTCTCTCCAGAGAGGCTGAACACCAAGACCAGGCTGCTCGTCTCCAGGATCGCCGATGCGCAGTTTTCCGTGGTTGACACCGAGGCGGACGCCCTCCTTCTTGAAAACAACCTCATAAAGCAGTACAAGCCGCACTACAACATCCTGCTGAAGGACTCCAAGACCTATCCATGGATAGTGGTGACCAACGATGAGTTCCCGAAGGTCTTCCTTACACGGCGGGTCGACCGCCGTTCGGGAACCTATTACGGACCCTACAGTTCGGTAAGCCACGCCAACTACCTCCTGGAGTTCTTCCGCAAGAACTATCCGCTCCGCTCATGCAACCTCAAGATAACGGGGGAGGCGATTCTCCGGAAGAAGTTCCGCCCCTGCCTGGACTTCCACATAGGCCGCTGCAAGGGCTGCTGCATCGGGGCCGTCAGCAAGGAAGAATATTCAGGCTACATCTCCGAAATAACGCGCCTTCTCAAAGGCGGAGTGACTGAGATAATCCGGGAATATGAGGCGGCGATGAAGGAAGCGGCGTCCGGTTTGAGGTTCGAAGAGGCCCAGGTCTACAAGAACAAGATAGACTCCCTGAAGAAGCACTATTCCCGCTCGATCATCTCCTCTTCTTCGGATTCTTCCTGCGACGTGTTCTCCCTCGTCTTCGACTCTTCAGAGGCCTACGGCAATTTCCTCCGCGTCCGCGGCGGGGCGATAGTCCAGTCCTTGAACCTTGGTTTCAAGATGAACATAGAGGAGGACCGTTCTTCCGTGCTCAGCACCTTCATCGCCGAGATCGAGTCGAAATTCGGGACCCTTGCCCCGGAGGTGGTGGTGCCCTTCCTCCCTGACGTGGAGATCGAGGGGGTGGAATTCAAGATCCCGGTGCGCGGCGACAAGCTCGGCCTTCTGGAACTGAGCAACAAGAACGCGCGCGAATCCTTGTTCAACTCTCTCAAGCAGAAGGAACGCACCGATCCTTCGGAGTACCGCAGCATGCTGATGGAGGACCTCCGCAAGGCTCTCGGGATGAAGGACCTGCCCGTCCACATAGAGTGCTTCGACAACTCCAACATCCAGGGTACCAACCCTGTGGCTTCCTGCGTTGTGTTCCGTGAGGGAGTGCCTTCCAGGAAGGACTACCGGAAGTTCAAGATAAAGACCGTCGTGGGAGCGAACGACTTCGCTTCGATGAAGGAAGTGGTCAACAGGAGATACTCCAGGATGCTTGCCGAGAATCCCGATGACCTTCCGCAACTGGTGGTCATCGACGGCGGCGAAGGCCAGCTGGAGTTTGCCAGGCAGGCCCTCGCGGAGTTGGGAATCCTCGACAGGCTCATGGTGGTCGGCCTGGCCAAGAGGATGGAACTGGTCATCCGGATCAACGATCCCTATCCTCTTTTCCTTGACCGCAATTCCCTGGCGTTGAAAGTGCTGATGCAGATCCGCGATGAAGCCCACAGGTTCGGAATCACCTTCCACAGGGCGCTTCGGAGCAAGGGCCAGCTGCAAAGCGCCCTGAGAGAGATAAAAGGAGTAGGGGAGCAGACGGAGAAGCGCCTGCTGATGCACTACGGGTCGGTGGCAAGGATAGCAGCCTCTTCCCTCGAGGACCTCTCCACGATGGTCCCGGAGCCGCTTGCCCGAAGGATACTCGACGCTCTTGGCGGGAAATGATCACCTCTCCACGGTGGAGCATTCCGCGCCCATGGATTTCAGGGCGTTGACAAAGTCCGTAGTCACTGCGACCTTGTATTTTGTAGAATGAAGGTCGATCCTGTAGCCGGTCTCCCTGTCGGTGAGCTGGAACCGCAGGGGGATCTTGCCGGTGTTTTTCTTCACAAGGGCGACCAGTCCTTTCCTGAACTGTTCCGTCAGCTGGGTTGAATCCAAGTTGATCGAGAAGGCTGACAGCTTGCTTTCCGCCACGTTGCCCAGGAGCATCATCTTCTTTACCTTGAAGGCATAAGGAGCGGACATGCCGTTGGCCCTGTCTTCCGGTTTGACGAAGTATTTCTCGTCTATCTCTCCTTCGATGAAGAGGTTCTCGTGGAGTTTGAGATATCCCATGAAGGCTTCGTAATCCTTTCCGAAAAGGGTCAGGACGTACGTGCCGCTGTAGTCTTCCAGGGTGGTCTTCGAGTAGGGTTTCCCGTTCTTGGTCACCAGGGTCGCGGTCTCCGTCACGATGCCTGCGACTGAGACCCTTTTCTTCTTCTTCCTGGACTCGCATTCAGCCACCGTGTTTTCCAGGCTCACCAGTTCCTGGTTGGTGAAGGCCTCGATTTCGAATGAATACCTGTCGAGCGGATGCGAGGAAAGGTACCTCCCTACATATTCCTTCTCCTTGCGAAGGATCTCGAGTTCATCCTCCTCGACCGTCATTTCCGGCACTTCCGGCCGTACCGGCTTGAATTCCTCCGAATCTCCGAACAGGGACACTCCTGCAGACGAAGAATCCTGGCTGTAGAGGGTAGCGTACTTGACGAGTTCGTCTATGAAGAGGTTCCCGCTGCGGCAGGGGAGGAAGTACTGTGAGCGCCTGTAGCCGAACGAGTCCAGCGCTCCCGAGCAGACAAGGCACTCCACGGCTTTCCTGTTGAGGCATCCGTCCATCCTCTCCACGAAGTCGAAGACGTCCTTGTAGGGTCCGTTCTTTTCCCTGTTTGCGATGATTGCGTCGGCGACGTTGGTGCCGAAGCCCTTGATCCCCCTCAGGCCGTAGCGGATGTTCCCGTCCTTTCCGGCGGTGAAGTGCGAATACGACTCGTTGACATCGGGGGTCATCACCTCGATCCTGTGCCCCTTGCAGTCTTCCAGTATCTTCTTGATTTCCGTTGCGTTTCCGAGGTTGCAGGAGAGGTTGGCTGCGAAGAATTCCGCTGGGTAGTGGCATTTGAGCCAAGCCGTCTGGTAGGAGACCCACGCATAGCAGGTGGAATGGGACTTGTTGAATGCATACTGGGCGAATTTCTTCCAGTCCTTCCAGATCTTGTCCAGAGTCTTTTCCGGGTGCCCGTTCTTCATGCCACCTTCCATGAACTTGCCCTGGAGGTCCATAAGGATGTCGATCTGCTTCTTTCCCATGGCCTTGCGGAGCCTGTCCGCATCACCCTTGGAGAAGCCGGCCAGTTTCTGGGACAGGAGCATCACCTGCTCCTGGTAGACCGTGACTCCGTAAGTGTCCTTGAGGTATTCCTCCATCTCCGGCAGGTCGTACTCGATCTTTTCGGTACCGAGCTTCCTTGCGACGAAGTTCGGGATGTAGTCCATCGGGCCTGGCCGGTAGAGGGCGTTCATTGCGATCAGGTCCTCGAACCGCTCCGGATGGAGTTTCTGGAGCCATTGTTTCATCCCGGGGGATTCGAACTGGAACACCGAGTCGGTGTCTCCGCGGCTGTAGAGTCCGTAGGTCTCCTTGTCGTCGATGGGGATGGCCTCTATGTCGATATCCTGACCCTTGCTGAGTTTTATGTTGTCCAGGCACTTGTGGATGATGGTGAGGGTGTTCAGCCCCAGGAAATCCATCTTCAGCATGCCTACGTCTTCGATGTAGTGGCCGTCGTACTGGCTGGTCCAGACCATCTCGCCGGTGTCCTTGTCCTGGGACAGGCAGATCGGGATGTAGTCGGTGAGGGTACCCCTTCCGATAATGGTTGCGCAGGCGTGCATTCCGACCTGGCGGATGCATCCCTCCAGTTTCTGGGCGAACTTGAGCACGTCCTTTACCTGGTCCGAACCCTTCTCCAGGGCATCCTTCAGCTCCGGAACCAGGCGGTAGCAGTTCTTCAAGGTGACCTTGACGTCGACCTCCTCCATACCCTTCTGGAAGGTCTTCCCGTCTTTCTCGAAGGCCTTGAATCCGGGCATCAGTTCATCCAGCTTGGGATTGAACGGGTAGACCATCTCCTTCTTCTCGCTCAGGCGGTCGGGGACCAGTCCGGCCAGCCTGACGGATTCGTCCAGGGGAAGGTCCCTGACCCTGGCCACATCCTTGATGGCCCCTTTCGCGCCCATCGTGCCGAAGGTGATCACCCTGGACGTGTGGTCCTTCCCATAGGTGTCGTCGACATATTTGTGGGCCAGCCTGAGGTCCTCGAAGTCCACATCGATATCCGGCATGGAGACTCGGTCCGGGTTGAGGAAGCGCTCGAACAGGAGCTGGTACCGCAGGGGGTCCAGGTTTGTGATTCCAAGGCAATATGCGACCACGGAACCCGCGGCCGACCCACGTCCCGGCCCGACCAGGCTGCCCCTCTTGCGGCAGGCGGCGATGTAGTCCTGGACGATGAGGAAGTAGTCCGGGAAGCCCATCCTGCAGATGGTCTTGAGCTCGAAGTCTATCCTGGAGGCCTGCTCTTCGCTCAAGGTTTCACCGTAGCGCCTGCGGGCACCCTCGTAGGTGAGATGGCAAAGGTACGCCGCCGAGATGCAGAAGTCGTCCCCACGGTAGTTGCCGTTCTTGTCGTTCCGGCCTGCATCGATAACGTCCTTGTACTTTTCCAGCTGAGCCTTTGCGTCGCCCAGGAACTCCGGGCTGATGTCGTACTTTGGAAGCACGTGGTCGCGGTCGATTGAATAGGCCTCGACCTTGCCGGCGACCTCGAGGGTGTTGGCGATCACTTCCGGATGTCCGGGGAACAGGGCGGCCATCTCCTCTTCGCTCTTGAGGTATTCCTGCTGGGTGTAGTGGAGCCTGGGCTCCTCGGTGATCTTCTTCCCCGTGTTGAGGCAGATGAGATGGTCATGGGCCGGACCGTCCTCCTTGTTGACGAAGTGCACGTCGTTCGTCGCCACCACCTTGACGCCTGTCTCCTCCGCGATCCTGAATATCTCCTCATTGCAGACCTGCTGCTGCTCCCACACGTCCAGCGGGATGCCCGGCACTTCCGTCTTGTGCAGCATCACTTCGAGGTAGTAGTCCTCGCCGAACACCTTCCTGTGCCACTCCACGGCCTTCCTGGCCTCGTCCAGCTCCCCGGCGGCAATCCTCTTGGGAATCTCTCCCGCCAGGCAGGCCGAGCAGCAGATGAGCCCCTCGTGGTACTTCTCGATGATCTCGTGGCTCACCCTTGGCTTGTAGTAGAAGCCGTCCGTGAAACCGTAGGACACGATCTTCATCAGGTTGTAGTAGCCGGTAAGGTTCTTGGCCAGCAGGATGAGGTGATAGTAGTCGGCGTGCGTCTTGTCCTTTATCTTCGGGTCGAAGTGGCGGGTGACGTAGACTTCGCAGCCTATTATCGGTTTCACCTTGTACTGCTTCTTCTCCTTGTCCATGTGCTTGCCGGCATACTTGAAGAATTCCTTTATGCCGTACATGTTGCCGTGGTCGGTTATCGCCAGGGCTGGCATGCCCATTTCCTCCGCCCTCTTGAACAGGGTGTCGATCGAAGAGAAACCGTCAAGTATCGAGTATTGGGTATGGACGTGAAGATGTACGAAAGCCATGGCCGGAAAAACGAATGTTAAGGAAGACAAACTTACAAAAAAATTATTTCTGTTTCTTAAGGACGGCGAGCCTTTATTTGCAAAATTTACGTTTGCCTTCCATACCTTGCGGCAGTAACTGACGATGATGAAAAAGATTATGGAAAACTTCACCGGAATCATGACCCGGACCATGGTTCCACTGCTTGTGGCCTTGGCTTCCTGTCGGGAAACGGAACTTGTCATCCCTTCCCCGGAGCCCCCGGCACCCTCCGTCCAGAGCCTGACGCTTTCTCCTTCGCGTCTCTTCCTCAAAGTGGGAGACATCAGGAAACTGTCTTACAGGATCTCTCCCGACGGAGCTGCCGGAGTGGCCCTGTCCTGGAAGACGGGAAGCAGGGCCATAGCATCCATCAACACTGCAGGGATGGTGACGGCGAACTCGGAAGGGGTCACGACCATCCACCTCAAGGCTGTCGACTTCGGGATCGAAGCGGCATGCGAAGTGACAGTGGTCGCCGCCTATGACTCGCTGATCCTCCCGCTGACAGGCACCACCTCTTCCTGCACCAAGGCGAAGGTCACTGAATATGAATCCAGTCGCGGCTCGGTCCTCGACACGGTCCGGAGCAACGAGAACTACCTGTTCTTCAAGACGCGGAGCCAGGTTTTCCCCGAAACTGTCTATGTCTATGACGGACGCGACTTCTATGTGCAGGCGTTCTCGGTCCCCAGGAATGGGGAAGTACTTGGCTCAGAGGACTTCAAGGCTCTGGTTGCCGCCTCCGGATTCCATCCGAGGCCAAGGTCCTTCCTCCCCGGCGCGGACAACTACTCCAACGGCATCTACGACCTTCGGGTCCACCCCCGGTCCCGCCAGGTCGACATCCGTTACTATCCTGACCAGAAGCGGCCGATGCCATCGTGGAAAGACATCCCGGTACTTGGCATGTATCCTTTCTTCGGCAACGCCGCGATGGGGATCCCCGGAGGCTCCATGGACGAGGTGGCCGCTTTCGAGAGGCAGGAACATCACTGCGCCGGAGCTTCCTTCTCCCATGCCGACGCCAGGACTGTGGGCACTTTCGAGACGGACGGAGGCAACCTGCACCGCTGGTATTTCTATCATGGGACGCCCGGAGCTGAAGACTATGAAGGCCAGGCCTACCACGTCAACCTGCTTTGGAAGGACATCTCGAAGGCATTCAGGGTGGAAGGGCAGGATGTGTGGATTACGGACGAGTTCGATTCCATGGTCCAGGATTCCGGATGGTCGTTCAGTGGAAGCGCCGGAGGATACTTCTGGTACGGCAGGCCTGCTGTCGTACGCGGAGAGGATGTCTGGATGTATTTCGGGGTGAGGGCCGTCCGCTTCAGCGATTTCAACGAAGGGGAGTATTCCCTGCAGCTCCAAGCCTACATAGACTGGCCGCAGGAGTGAAAACGGTGTGCCCGGAAAGAAGGGAAGGATGCAAGCAGAGGAGGAAGGAATCCGGGCACATCACCTCTCCCGGACTTCCCATTGCTGTCTTCCGCGCAGGCGGGGAGTCTACATGACGGGGTAGAGGATCGACGCGGCGACTATGTTCGCCACCTTGGAGCGGAGCTGGCTGACGCTTCCTTCATCCTTGGGGTGGACCCTGTGGGCCAGAAGGATCACGGCGGTCCTGGTCTTCATGTCGATGACCACGGAAGTCCCTGTGTACCCTGTATGCCCGATGGCGGTGTCCTTGTCGAATATGTCCCCGAGGTTGCTGTTGTAGTCGCTCTTCTTGTCCCATCCGAGTGCGCGGCCCACCTTGGGGTCGTTCTCCTCCGGGATGGTTGTCATCATCTTGATTGTCAGCGGGCTGAGAATCCTTGCTTCTTTGGTCCAGCCGCTTTTCTTGCCGCCGAAGTACAATCCGCCCTGCATTATGGCCGAGCACATCACGGCCAGGTCGTGGGCGTTTGAGAACAGTCCGGCGTTGCCGGAGTTGCCGCCCATTATCCTGCGGGCTATCGGGTCATGCACCCGGGCGACCAGCGGGAGTCCGTCCGCCTGGACCTCGGTCGGAGCGCACAACCCTGAAAGGGCCGCGTAGTCTACGTCCTTCAATGGCGGCAGGGAGGCGTCGAGAGGGAAGTAGCACGTGTGCCGGAGTCCCAGGGGAGCGAACACGTTTTCGTGTGCATATTCATAAAGCTTCCGGCCGGTCACCCTCTCGAGTATCCTTTGGAGGGTGATGAAGTTGAGGCAGCTGTACATGAAGTCCGTCCCAGGGCGGAAATTCCTTTTTACCCTTGTCGCAATGTACTTTTCAAGGTCATCAGGGGCGTTCTCCCCGAATTCGGAGACGAAGCTGTTGACATTGATGTAGGGTGCGAGTCCGGAAGAGTGCGTCAGGAGGTCGCGGATGGTGATGTGTACCGTTTCCCCGGTCTCGGGATCCGTCCAGGGCTGGAAATCCGGGATGTACTTGTTGACGTTGTCGATCAGGCGTACCTTGCCGTCCTCGACCAGCTGCATGAAGGAGAGCGTGGTGCCCATCACTTTGCTGCATGAGGCCAGGTCGAAGATGGTCTCGGTGGTCATCGGAACTACTTCCGGGGTCACGCTCTTGTTGCCGTAGGCTTTCAGGTAGACGAGGTCGTTCCCACTCACCACGGCCAGGACCGCTCCCGGGATGGTTCCGTCGGAGATTGACTGACCGATGACCTCGTCCACCAGCGCGAGGTGTTCCGGGTCCATCCCGTGGGTTTTCGGGGAGACGACTTTCTGCTGGGCGGAAGAGCAGATGGCCAGGACCAATGCCGCCAGGATTGCTGCCGTGCGTTTCATCAGAAGATCAAGGTAGCTTTGATCGGGTAATGGTCGGAGACGAATTTCCTGCCGGAGTACTCTTCGGTGATGGTTTCGTATTCCGGACAGGAACTGAAACCGCTGTACCAGATGTAGTCGATGATGTAGTCCTTGTCGTCGCCCTTGACCTTCCCCCAGTTGTGGAACGTTTTGACATGGTCGGTCTTGTAGGCGGATTCACGGGCATTCGTCATGATCTTCTTGAGGTCGTCGAATTCAGGACGGTCTATCGTCATGTTGAAGTCTCCCGTGAGGACCATCGGGTAGCCCTTGGGGTTGATGGCGGCGATCCTTTCCACGATGAGGGCGAGCCCCTTCTTCCTGGCTTCCCATCCGACATGGTCGAGATGGGTGTTGACATAGTAGAATTTCTTTCCGCTTCTCTTGTCCTTCATCAGCGCCCAGGTCGCTGTCCTGAAGCAGGCGGCATCCCAGCCCATGGACGGCTCGTCGGGAGTCTCGGAGAGCCAGAAAGTCCCCCACTTTATCATCTTGACGGTCTTCTTGTTCCAGAAGATAGCCATCTTTTCGCCTTTTTCCTTCCCGTCTTCACGGCCGATCCCGACGCATTTGTAGCCGGGGCAGTACTCGACAAGGGTCTTGGTCTGGCCCATGGGGCCCCTGCAGCCTTCGTCCATAGCCTCCTGGAGTCCGAAGATGTCGGGCTTCTGGTCATTAATCATCTCAACGGACGCCATTGCGCGATAGGTCCATGAGTTCGTGCCGTCATCGGCGCTGCCCAGCCTTATGTTGTAGGAAATCACCTTCAGCTCGGAGGGTTTCTTTCCGGCGGAAAGCTGTACGGGGAGCAGCGTCAGGGCTGCCATGAGAGCGAGTAATGCCTTTTTCATCTCTGTGGTTGTTGCTATGTAAAGGCAAATTTAACAAAATGTGTTAATTTTGCCTTGCAATCATTTGAAAATTACACCGAGATGGCAACAGAGACATTCATTGACATAGGGAAGGTCGAAGCGGTTGAACGCTTGTTCAAGGACAGCGGATTCACCCATTCGGAAGGAGGATCGTTCACGCCCGGTGCCGGCAGCGTCGTCCGTACGGCGTCAAGGCTCTTCGTGGAGGGCATGGACTTCGACCTTGTGTACTTCCCCCTCAAGCACCTTGGCTACAAGTGTGTAGTGGCCGCGACAGGTGAGCTGCTCGCATCCATGGCGCATCCCAGGACCCTTTCGTTGCGTCTCGGCCTTTCGGCGAAGCTTGACCTGGAGCACGTGAAGGATCTCTGGACCGGGATCGTGACCGCTGCCAGGGAATATTCCTATGAATCGCTTGACCTGGACCTCGTTCCGTCTCCAAATGGCTTGACGATAGGTGTTTCCGTGGCCGGCGAAGAGCTTGCTCCGACTCTCGGGCACACTGCCGGGGCAAAGTCGATGGACCTGCTGTGCGTCTCCGGAAGATTGGGTGCCGCCTTCCTTGGCCAGCAGATCCTCGAGCGGGAGAAACGCAGGTTCGAGAAGACCGGCGACGACTCGGCCCAGCCGGACCTGGAAAGATACAGGATGCTGCTTGCCAGTTATCTCAAGCCGGAACTGAGTCCTTCCCTTGTAAGCCGCCTTGAAGAGGCGGGTATCTATCCTTCATGCGGTTACCTTCTCTCCCGTGGCCTCGCCGATGCACTCAAGAGGCTCACCAGGGACACCGGCCTCGGGGCCAAGGTCTATGCTGACAAGATTCCTTTCGAAGGCAACAGCTTCGCCACCGGAAAGGAGATGGACATAGATCCCGTTTCCGCGGCCATGAACGGCGGGGACGACTACCAGGTTCTCTATGTCATACCCATCCTTTCGGCTGAAAAGTTCCGCAGGGATTTCCAGACTTTCGAAATAATCGGCCACCTCGCCAAGAGTGAGGTCGGCGCTGTCCTGGTCTCTCCTGACGGGCTGGAGCATCCTGTCACGGCCCAGGGCTGGCCGCGGGAGGAATAGTGGCCATGAGGAGGTTATTCCTGTTCCTTGCCTCCTTCCTGCTTGTCTGCTGTTCCACGGACTTGGACAAGCAGATGGACCGCGTACTGGACGGGCTTGAAGAGGACATGGGCTTCGTCAATACAGTCGGTACGGAAGATGTCCGGAAGATAGCCGGGTGGTATTCATCCAACGGTTCCCCGGAGCGGAAGGCACAGGCCTACCACTGCCTCGGAAGGAATGAATTCAATGACGGGAACTACTCTTCTGCAATCGTTTCCTTCACACGAGCCCTTGATTTTGCCGAGCAGTCCGGTGACACCCTGAGGGTTGCCAAGGTCTGCCTGGACCTTGCCCGCATCTACAGGATCGGCGCGTCTTCGGCCGACGAGACGATCTGCCTGAGCCGCGCGGCCCAGGCCTTCGAATCCGCCGGCCGGAAAGGAGAAAGCCTCGGCGCCTTGCTGGAAATAGGCAGGGCACAGGCAAATACAGGAAACACGGCGGCCGCCGGCGAGATATTCAAGAGCGTGCTTGCGGATGCCCATGAGCTGGCGGACACCCTTCTTGAAGCCCGTTGCCTTGAGGACTATGCCGAACTGGCGGTAAGCACGGACCCTCCCGACCCTGCCCTGGCGATAGACCTCCTTTCCCGCACGGCGGAGGACCTTGGCTATCCTCTCAGTTGCTCGGACAAGGGGGTCCTGGCTTATGCATATTCCCTATCGGGAGACGCGGCGCGTGCACGGGAGTGGCTTTCTTCCGCGAAAGCTGCCGTAGAATCCGAAGACGATGAGGCTGAAGTGGATTTCCGCACCTACCAGATAGCGTCCCGTTCCGGCGATTCCCGCACGGCCCTCTCCGAATTGGAAAAAGTCCTCGGCTACGCGGACCGCACCCGTTCCGCCACCCTCCAGCAGGCCGTCTCTTCCAGCCAGAGGGAATATCTCCAAAGCATCCGGCAGTCCCAGGAAGAGCGCCTGAAGGCGGAGCGGCTCCGTTTCCGTCTCCTTGCCTTGCTGGCCCTTCTTGCCACAGCAGCCGCCATCGTGGGTTATCTCTATCTCCGGACACGTCACCGCCGCAGTCTGGATGCCGAGATTGCCCAGAAGGAAAGGCTCATGACCCTGGCAGAGGAATTGAAGTCGAAGCTTGGTTCGAAGGAAGAGGGGCGCAGCCGCAGGTCCCGCAAAGGGATCGATGGTTTCGGAGCCCTTGAGAGGCTCTGTGAGCAGTACTACATCTATGAAGGAACCGACAACTTGCAGCCTAAGATCCTCAGGGAAGTCGAGGCGATGGTCGAGGGTCTCCGGTCGGACAGGAACACTAAAGCAGCGCTTGAAGCGATGCTTGATTCTGAGAAAGACGGGGTGATGGCCAAGGTCCGCAAGGAATATCCCTCCTGGAAGGAGGAAGACTTCCAGCTGTATGCATTCTGCGCAGCCGGTTTCTCGAGCACGACCATATCCACCCTGCTTGAAAAGGACAAAAGCGTCGTGTACAACAGGGTCTGGCGCCTTAAGAACCGTATTTCCGCTTCTGGGTCACCTTGCAAGGACTTCTTTCTCAACTGCCTCGAAGGGTAGTACATGGATCGCGGTCGCAGAGGTTGATCCCCGCGGGTGCGGTTCCCGGCACGAAGGCCCCGGCGGTGACGCCCGAAGGGGACCCGTAGGCGGAGTATGAATGGACGTTAATACTGTCTTTCATGGTTCGCAACGGCTGGCGAGGCCTTTGGATGCTTTAAACGAAATACCTTTTTAATAACGTCCTGAACAGAGATCTTTTTCTTGACGAAAATCTCCGGCATTGTGATTTTCCACAACAAATGATTGGGTATAAGATATACGATCCCATCGTCCTTGTTTTCTCTCTTCTTTATCATAATGTTACTGCATTCTGCGACAATACTGTGTGATTTATCATACAGAACATAATAAAAGAAACTTAAATGATAGGAGGAGTCTATCTCATAGTCTAAAAAAGTATTCTCATCAATAGAGAAGAAATACTCTAAATCACGTCCTGATTCAGGATCATCGAGCGCCTTCTTGCTAATGGAAATACTGTCAGAGTCAAACTTGCCTTGAAAGATAGTGTAGCTAGTTTCTTCCTTTGCGACAACAAGCCATAGCCTTCCTTCCCAATAGCCAAAATGCTGATGCCCTTTCAACTGCTCAATCAAAGAGTATTTCGCTATCTGCCGTTCGATACTTGACCGCCCCCCCTCAAGGAACCACGATACGTAATTGGAGTTCTGTGCCATACCGCAATTGGCGGAAAATAGCATCAATACAATTATAATGATTTCGATAATCCTGTAATTCATATTATAAGTGGTCTTTCTTGATTATTGTCTTGGATAAACCTTGATATAATTATTGGGAACCACTCTGTCATCCTCTTCCAATAGCTCAGTATCCAACACATCTATTATTTCATTGTCGCGTAATATGAATCTCTCAGGAATAGTCTTCAAGGAATCCATCTGACTGTATTTGAAGCCCCCCTTATCCCGGCGGTAGTATTCTCTGTAGTAATATATTCTGGGATAGACAGTCAGCGTGTCACCTTCGATTGTATACTCTCCGATTAATCCATATCCTCCCTGAGGTTGATAGAAGATGTCGGCAATTCGGTTTCTGGTTTTTAAGGTAATGATTATCGGATACCTTTCAGGGACAGGAGTCTCAGCGTATACAATTATTCCTGGAGAGGGAATACCCATAGTTTGATTACGCTTCATCATCGAACAGCCAGATGCAATAGACAGTAATGTCAACAAGGGCAGAAAACATTTCTTCATTGGTTTCATTGTGAATGTAGATGCTGTTAATCTTTCTTATTTCTTATAGTACCGATAGGTTATTCCATTGTATCTGAAATTAGTATGATGGCGCTGCGCATACTTGTGTAACTCAACTGGAGAAGAGTAAAGATCAGGATTCAAGGAAGTAACCTCACAAGGGCCGTCTTGAATTTGGTCGTATCTTTTGTCTAATACTCCATTAAAAGGGATTCCAAATAATGCTCCTCTCCTATAAGCTTCCAATTCATCTGACTTATCATAAAATGGAAAACCGTTTATTATATGTCCTGAACTTAATACGCCTACTTCAAATTGGTAAGCGTGCTTTAATTCATGGGCGAGAGAACCAAGAGAATAGTTGCCAAGGGTAATCATAAATACGCCTGTATCTTCGAATGCACGTTCGGTGAATTCCCTCCCCTCCGGGTCCACATAGTTCACCGGATCCCCGTTGCAGTAGGCGTAGGGGTTGACCCCGTAGTACTTCTCCCCGAAGGGGTCGGGGACCATCCACCGCCGGAGGGAGGGGGAATATGCCCTTGCCCCGAAGTCGAGCCAGGGGACGCCGAAGTCGGGCTGCTGGTCCTCCTTGCCGGAGAAGGCGTCGCGGATAGTAACCCCCGCGGGGGCGTTACCTTTTCTCTTCATCCCTGCTAGAACGGTCTTCAAGTTGTTTATAGTGTTCGACCAATGTATTCCATACCGTTTTCTTATCAAAAACAGGCTCTATGTATATTCTATAGGTGTCATATTGCTTGATATCGACTTCAGCGCAAATGCCATCGATAACAAAAGTCGTAAGCTTGTCCGCCTTGAATGCTTCCGCAAAACCTACCGGTTGATGAGTAAAACCATAAAACTCGATTCGCCCTTCTGTTTTCTGGTAAGTGGTAATGTCATCCAGGCCGAGTGGGATAGCGTAAGTCATGCGAATGAAATCTTTAAGAGGGATTTCATCTATGAAATAAAGGAAGTCAGTGTAGAGATCTGGATTAAGAAGTGGGAATATCTGGTTAAGATTATTCTCATTCTTGTTCAAGTCCAAAGTGTCCAACATCTCCAAACAAGTAGAAGGAGCAATATAATAAACGCTGTCAATCTTGAAAACGACAGGATCCTCGATATCGCATTTTTGGAAATACACGATTTCCGGATTAAGACGTTCTGACCAAAAAGCAGATTTAAAGCTCTGCTTGCACGAACAAACAAACAATATCGTTGTGGCAAGGATAGTGCTAATTGCTCCCTTTGAGAAGTGACAATATGAGTTCATATATATAGTTCATTATTTTGTTAGATTCCTCCGGAGTCTCTTCCGATCCACCATCCCCTTTTTCAATTATTTCGTTGATGGAGTTTTGGGATATTGTAAGAGGGGTATCGTCTTCGGCATATTTATACATAATATCGAATTGTTCAAGCTTATCGGTCATGCCAAGAGTATGGCCAATCTCATGAAGGGCAGTAATGTATTCTTTAATGCTCTCGGCTAAAAAGCTTTCGGGCAAATGAATTAGTCTACCATTTGGGAGTGTGAATGCATTTTACAACAAGATTTCTGCACAATTACTGGTAATATGCGAGTTTGACCAGATGATCTTAAACCACTGATACAAGGGTGGATTGCTTCAAAGATATGAATTAATTATCAATTAATCAAAGGAACTCGTCTTCGGTTCGGAACAATCCGGCGGATGGGAGGGGGGGCATTCTCGGGAAGAGCGGTTGCAAACTTCATTGATAATTCCTAATTTTATGGGGATTAAAGGTTTGTGAATATGGCAACGGCACAGACAAACTGGCTGGTAACACGCATAGACGGGAAGATCGCTTCCGTCTGCGCCGATTACCGCCATCTTGTGAAGATAGTGGAAAAGGTGGCGGCGATGCCTCCAGGCAGCGTATCGTCAATCAATGTTGAGACCGTGGACATGGATGGACTGTCCACCCTTTCCGACGGTGTCCGTTGGGACGACCTTTTCCTCTGGGGAACGCCTTTCCAGAAAGGAGTGTGGAAGCAGCTCTACGACCTTACCCATCGCCCCGACGGCTCGGCCGTCAAGCCGGAGGAAGGCATCAGGCTCTTGAGTTACAGCGAGCTGGCTGAAAGATGCGGGAATCCGAAAGGAGTCCGTGCCGTAGCCCACGCCGTGGCGTGCAACCCGGTCGCCTACATAATCCCTTGCCACCTGGTCGTCCCGAAGGAATCCATAGACAAGATCCTCCGGATCCGCAGCATCGCGGAAAAGACCATCTTCAAAGGCTCGGACCTGTACCTGCTCGACTCGATAGACGTCGGCGGATACGAATATGGCCCGGACTTGAAAAGGTGGGCCATTGAGAAGCAGCTTTACAGCCGCTGAATCACTTTGAATCAAGCAGTTCGTTCATGGAAACGATTACCCGTTCGCTCTCCCTCGGGATTTTGTTTTTCTTGATGACATCGTTGAATCTCGGGTCGAGCTTCTTTAGGAATTCCACCATCACGTCGGGAATCCAGAATGAGGTTCCGCCGTCGAGGTTGTAACCGGCGAAGTACAGGTTGATGGACTTGACGATAGGCGTGCCGTCGTCTTCAAGGACCTGGATCTTCCTGCAGTCTCCGTCCTGGTACACGGATTTGGCGACGTAGTAGCGGCTGCCGAGCATCATGTACGGAGTGTCGTCCCTTCTGATCTTGCTCTTTGGGGTCATGTCGGTGAATTTGTCCACATGCTCTCCGAGGCTGGCCTTGGAGACCGTCATCCCATGCGGCTCGAGGTGCTTCTGGTAGAAGGTAAGGGTACCGCTGCCTTCCTCCGTAGTGAAGATCATGAAATGCTCCTTGGAGACCTCGCGGAGGAATGTTGCGAGTTCGGTCACGCTGATGCTGTCCTTCCCGTCTATGATGGGGTTGCTGTAACCCTTTTTCACATAGACGGCCAGATAATCGTCTCCCAGGTGGTAGCACAGAACGGCCCCTTTGTTGACGAACTGCTCTCGGTTGCTCATCTTCAGGAAGCTGGCGTCTTCGGCATCCATGGCGGAAAGGCAGACCGGATAGAACAGCTTTGAATTCTCCGCCCCCCTCATGGCGTGCCTGTGGTGGACATCGCTGGAAATGATTGGCCATGAGACGCTTGTCGGGACTGACAGGCAGATCGCTTCCTTGTATTCATAGATGTTGCCGATCCCTTCATATTCCTCCAGGCAGTTGACGGCGGAGCCGCCTCCGATGAAGAGAAGGGTGGCGTCATTCCTTTCGGATATGACCTTCCCGGCGAAGGCCGCAAGGGCGATTATTCCCACTGCGGTTGCCGCCCAGGCCCAAAGTCCGAGCCGGAAGAGTTTCTTCTTCGGCGAGACCATGGTGCTGGCCACAAGCTCCTCCACCTCCTGGTCCAGGCGCGTCTTCACCTTGGATTCAAGGTCCTCCAGGTTTGAATACTCGACGTAGTAGGAGTCCGAGTGCTCGCTGACCAGTTTCTCTATCTCTTCAATCTGTGGGGTCCGCTCTTCGAACTCCTTCATGAAGACGTAGATCTTCGGGGTCCCGGTTTTCTTGAGCGCCCTGGAAGCCAGGAGGAACTCCTCCTTGGTCTTCTCGCCCATCCTTCCCTCCAGGAGGAATATGGCGATGTCCGACTTGTGCTCTATGAAGTCGTCGTATTCCGCCTGGTTGTCTCCAAGGTTCGTGTAGGAGAACATGCTGAGGGAAACAGGATAATCCTTGAGCCTGTTTTCTCCGTTGATGTTGTTCACAAGGGCCTTCAGCCTCAGCCTGTGCTCTTTCAGGCTCTTGGAACCGGAAACGAATATGGTAATAGTGGATTTCATCTTGCAGGCGTGCGTTTATTTTTTTCCTGTCAATATGTAAGGGATGTTGCTTACAAGCAGCAAATCCTTTTTCTGTTCGTGCTTGAGTTCGTCGTAGGGGGCGATGTCCAGGTGGATGAACTTCTCGTCCTTGAGGTACTTCATGCGGCTCTTGTCCTTCCTCTGCTCCTTGGTGGCGGGAGAATAACCCATCACCAGGACGGAGGACATCCACCTTCTGTGTTCGGTCTCCGAGATTGTCTCCATGATGTCTTCGGGGATCTTGTCGAATGTCTCCCTGTCGGGCTCCAGCCTGAAGCAGCGGAGGACCATCGGCATGAAGTTGGCGCTGGCGATGCTCGAGAGTTTATGCGCCTGGGAAAGGCCCTTCCATGCACTGTCTTCGTCCGGAGCCGGAGGGTTGCCGTATTCCTCATCGTAGAGCCTGTTTACGCGCTTCCCTGCGGCAGTCCTTTTCAGGAAGAGGCTGTCGGACTCGACGAGCCCTTCTCCGAACGGGATCATGTTTCCGAACATTCCGGTGTTCCTGGCTTCCTTCACGAGGACAGGATTGTTGTCCTGGTACACCATTATCGGGCAGCCGGACCGGTAAACCTCCTCGGGCAGGTGCAATGCCGCGGACAGGTTCCGGTCATTCTCTTTATAGCATATCGCCACGACCAGTTCTTCGTCCGGGTCCAGGGCCCACTGCCTGAGCAGGCCCCTGGCAAAGACTGAGGCCAGGTCCGCGTCGACGAAATCCCATTCCAGGTCCATGAAGTCGCCGATTTCAGGAGACGGCCCTGTCGAGGAGCAGCCTTCAGGGGAGATGTAGTTGCGGTGGCAGACCTGGAACATCCCGTTGTTGTTGGAGACGAAGAAGGCCATCTGCTCCCTCATCCCGGAGTCGATGAAGGTGATCCTCGTGCGGTTTTCTCCGTTGAAATTGGGATAATGGCACAGCTGCGAGGCAATCCTTGAAACGGACCTTCCGATCTTGGAGTTCCCTGCGATGACGATCCGCGCCCTGCGGGAGGACTTGTCAAGGCCGATTGCCGGGAGGATGTCGGAATTCACCAGGGCCTGTTCCACAGTGTAGTCGCTGGTGCTGACAACTTCGAGGTTGATGCGGTTGTCGAGGTCTTTCTTCTTGTACTGGATGACGTCGAGGGAAGAATGCATGTCCAGGGTCAGGAAGCAAGGAATCATGGGGCCGGGACCTGTACAAATCTCCCGGATGTAGTTCAGGCAAAGGAGGTTCCGCGAGTCGTGGCTCGGATCGTTGTCCTCTCCCGTGAGGTAGATCATGCTTGCCTTGTCGGCGCAGGTCTCCTCGATGAGCTTGCGCGTCAGCTGGTCGATGTGGTAATATGTTATCCGCCTGCAGAACTTCTTGTCGGGGATCGTGCTCTTTATGTCCGACCGAAGCTTGGCCACGTCGGCCATGGTGGCGATGAGGATGTCCCTGCCGTAAAGGTCTTCGTTTCCGTAGATCGTTTCGAGCATGTGCGGCAGGATCCTGCGAGATCCGATGATGAGGATGTGCCCCTCGAACTTGTAGCGGTTGTCGCCTTTCTCGTAGGCTTCCGCGATGTTCTGGATGATGTTGGTGAACACGGAAACCAGGAGGGCCGAGAAAAGGAACACACCCATGAGCACCGTCAGGATCTGGAGCCAGTCGTGGTCATGGTTGCCCTGCCCGGTGAAATTCCCGGGATCGAGGAACAGCGCCAGGACCTCCTGCCAGATCATGCCCCCGTAGGTCTGGCCTACAAAGATGAGGAGAGCGAGCACGGCCATGACGATCAGCGTCATTACCAGAAGCTGGATGCCCTGTCCCTCGGAGACGATGCTGTCGAGTCTTCGTCTTAAGTTCATTGGAGCCGAATGGTTTTTCTTTGGATGAATGCAGCGGATTCCCCGATAAAGATACGACGGAATTTCTTAATTCTCAAATCTTGCCGTCAGTACTTCTTCGTCCGGGGAACAGGGAGCCGTCCTGCGGCGGACGGTCCCTGTCAGTCGTTGTTGAGTTGCGTTATGTCCACCTTGGACCTTTCGGAATCACCGATCAGCCATTCAGCATAGTAGTCGGCCATCCTCCAGAAGAAGTATTCGTTCATGTCTCCGAAGCCATGCCTCTGGCCAGGCAGGATCAGCATGTCGAAGCGCTTGTTGGCCCTTATCAGGGCATCCACCACGCGGATCGTGTTAGCAGGATGGACGTTGTTGTCGATGTCGCCGTGGACCAGCATCAGGTGCCCCTTGAGGTTTCCGGCCAGTTCCTGGTTGGTCTTTATGGAGTACACGAAAGTGGTGTCACCCTTGTCGATCTTCTCGAGGATTCCGTGGTGCTGTTCGCTCCACCAGCGGTTGTAGATGCTATTGTCGTGGTTGCCGGCGCAGGAAACGGCCACCTTGAAGAAGTCGGGATATTTCAGTATCGCTGCGGTGCTCATGAAGCCTCCGCCCGAGTGGCCGTGGATGCCGACCCTTTCAAGGTCGACGAACGGGCACCGGGCGCCGATCTGCTGTATGGCGTATTTCTGGTCCTCGAGACCGTAGTCGCGGAGGTTGCCGTAGCCGTAGTTGTGGTACCATTTCGAACGGTTGGGATGTCCGCCCCTGTTGCCCACCGTGATGACGATGATCCCAAGCTGTGCGAGCCTGTCGGTACGGGTGAAGCCCTTGCTCCAGGAGATGTTGTTGGCCTCCACCTGGGGCCCCGGATAGACGTAGTCGCAGATGGGATAGACTTTGGTCGAATCGAAGTCGTAAGGCTTGTACATCGCTCCGTACAGGTCGGTGATGCCGTCGGCGGCCTTGACCTTGAACCTTTCCGGGAACTTGTAGCCGGCCTCGAGCAGGAGGCTCAGGTCCGCAGTCTCGAGGTCCAGGATCTTCCTTCCTCCGGCTCCGATCAGGGCAACGGCGGGAGTGCAGTCCACCCTCGAATAGTTGGCCACGAAGAACCTGGCGTCGTCGCTGGCGGTGGACAGGACGTCCATGTCGTCCATGTCCAGTTTCTGCATGGCGCCTCCGGCAAGCGGCACCCTGTAGGTGTGCATCTGGTAGGGATTCTCATCCTTCTGCACGCCGCAGGCGGAGAAGAGCACGTAGCCTTCCTTCTCTCCGGCCCCGAGCACGTTGTCGACATGGAAGGCCCCCTCGGTAAGGTTCCTCTGGAGGCTGCCGTCCTTGTCGTAGAGGTAGAGGTTGGCCCATCCGTTGCGCTCGGACCACCAGATGAACTGCCGGCCGTCCTTGAGCAGGAAGGGCTTGCGGTATTCGATGTAAGTGTTGCTCCGTTCGGACACTATCGTCTTTGTGGAGTCGGCGTCGACTCCGACCCAGCAAAGGTCGACCCTCTTGATGTCCCTGCTCTGGCGGACCAGGTAGAAGCCGCTGTCGTCTCCCAGCCAAACGCTTTTCCGGAAGTCCAGGTAATCATCCTTGGAGAGCCTCCTGGCATCCTGGATGCTGAAGTCCTGGTCCTTGAAAGCCTGGCACTTGACTTCGCGGGATGTGGCCTCAAGCCCGTCCAGTGTGAACACGTAGAGGTAGCCCTTGGGTCCGGGTTCGCCCGGCATCTGGTACTTGTAGGTCTCCAGCTTGGGCCTCTTCCCGCCTGTGGAGTTGATCACCCACAGGTCTTCCAGTTTCCTGGTGTCCCACTTGCTGACGGCGAAGTGCCGGGAGTCCGGACTCCAGGCGATTTCCCCGGGATGGTGCCTGCGGGTGGTGTCGCTCTCGGTGTCCCCGGAGTAGTTTCCGTAGCCGTAGCCGAATTCCTTGATCCCGTCCGATGTCAGCCGGTGCTCCACTATGGTGCTGTCCTTGGGGTCCTTGGCGGCCTTCCTCAGGCTGGTGGAGTCCATTATCCAGAGGTTGGAGTTCCTGGCATAGACTCCTACCTTCCCGTCGGGCGAGACAGAGGCCCAGTACGGATATTTCTGCTGCTCCTTCTCCTTTGCCTCAGTCACGTCGGCGAGGGTCCCGGAGGCGAAGTCATATTCAAAATGGAACACTTTCTTCCCGCCGCCTCCGTTGCCGGCAGGGCCGCCGGGAGCGCCGCCCTTCCTTCCTCCGCGGGCGGCCTTCGAGGTGTCGGGCTTGTCCTGGGTGCTTCGGATGTCGAAGGTGAAGTACTTGTCGTCCTTGAGCTTAAGGCCGCTGATGGGAATATGCTTGGCGTCGTAGGGGTCCTTCACGATCTCGGTCAGCTGCATCGCTAGTTTCTCAAGGTCGAATACCTCCGTCTTGGTGCCCTTCACGGGGTCTACCAGGTAGTACTGCGTGCCTTCGGAGGTCTTCCACTCGTACCAGAACCTGTCGGAGTCCCTGAACCAGTGCGGCTGGACCCTGGTGGAGAAAACCATCTGCCCGACTTTCTTTGCGGAAAAGCGCTCGGCAAGGGCGTAATTGGCCTTGGTGATCCTTTCCTGCGAGCTTGCTACGAAGCAGGCTGAGAGCAGAAGGATAGCTGTCAACAGTCTTTTCATGGATGTAACTATTTGATTTTCAAATTTGCTTTCTTAAGTCCTTCGCTGTTTGCCGTGAGGGTGATCTTTCCCTTGCCGGTCCGGCGGACGATAACCGTGGCCAGCCCTCCGAAAGCCTTTATCCTGTCGGACTTGAAAGGCGTCAGGCACGTAGGGTCCCCGGCGTCCACGGCTACGATCTCGCCTGGGCCGCTGATGGTGAACACTATTTCAGGTCCGGCGACAGGGACGACATCGCCCCTGCGGTCGGCGACCTTGACATCCACGAAGGCAAGGCCGTCCTCGCCGGTCCTTGCACCCTTGGTCCTTTTGACGTCGCCACCGAATCCGGTGGAAGGTCCGGAACAGCCTTCGACTTCCATCATGAGTTTCCTGGGAGCTCCTGCGGTGCGGATCTTCCTGACCTCCTTCGTGCGGCCTTCGCGGGCGACCACCTTGATCGTGCCCCCGGTGTAAACAACGTCGTCCCAGCGGAGGCGGTACTGGCCTTCGGCGCGCCTGCGCACGCCCTGCGACTTGCCGCCCACGAAGAGTTCGGCTTCGTCGTAGTTGGTGTACACGTGCACCGGGGTGACTTCACCCTCCCGTCCGTTCCAGGTCCAGTGCGGCAGCACATGGAGCACCTTCTTGTCGCTCCAGCGGGCCTTGTACAGCCAGTAGCGGTCCTTCGGGAAGCCCGCCAGGTCGATTATCCCGAAATATGAGCTCCTGGCCGGGGAAGCGATCTTCCCTTTCTCCTTGAGTTCCTTCATCGCCCTGTCCAGGGATTCGGCATCGTGGAAGTTGCTCAGGATGGTCAGGTCGGTGTTGTACGGAGTAGGCTCGCCCAGGTAGTCGAAGCCCGTCCAGACGAACTCTCCGAGACAGGAGGGATTCTCGTCCTCGTACTTCCATTCCTGTTCGGGAGTCTGTCCCCAGGGAACGGTGTGGATGTCGTAGGAGCACACCTGGAAGTCCTGTTCGGACGCCTCCACCGACTCTCCCAGCGGGAACATGTAGACACCCCGGGAGGAAATGGTCGAAGCGGTCTCGCTGCCGAGGTAGGGTTTCCCGGGATTGGCTGCATGGAACTTTGCGTAAAGGTGCGGCTTGTAGTTGAAGCCGTAGGCGTCCACCGCGTTGCGGAAGTCCTGCTCGGAGGCCCATGGATTGTCGGAACCTACCGTGGTTATCCTCGTAGGGTCCAGGGTGTGGCATATTTCCGAAAGATGGTAGGCGATGTGGTACTTGTCAGGGTAGCCCTGTTCGGGGACCTCGTTCCCGATGCTCCACATTATCACCGACGGATGGTTGCGGTCGCGCCTGAGGAGAGCCTCCATGTCCTTGTCCGCCCATTCGTCGAAGAGTTTCGCATAGCCGTTTTCCCTCTTGGGGATGGACCAGGTGTCGCTAAGTTCGTCCATGACGAGGAAGCCCATGTGGTCGCAGAGGTCCAGCAGTTCCGGTGCCGGGGGATTGTGCGAGGTACGGATCGCGTTGCATCCCATCTCCTTCAGCATGTTCAGCCTGCGGACCCAGGCGGTTGTGTTCCAGGCCGCTCCGAGGGCTCCCGCGTCGTGGTGGAGGCATACTCCCTTGATGAAGGTCTTCTCTCCGTTGACGTAGAGGCCGTCCTCCCCGTACCTGAGGTCGCGGAAGCCGAACACGGTAGTGTACTCGTCCCTTGAACCGTCGGCAGTCACGGTCGTGACAGCCCTGTAGAGACTGGGCCTGGCGGGGCTCCAGCGCAGGGCGTCCCTGACGGTGAATTCCTGGGTGAGGACTGTGCCGTCGCAGACTGTCACTTCGTCTTCTGCGGAGGCGACAGGAGCAGTCCCTGAATATTCATAGATGACCGTGCAGACCTTTCCGCGGACCGGGGCCGAGGCGTTGCGCAGGGTGATCTCCATCTTGGCGCGGTCGCCTTCGGTGGTGACGAAGGTCCCCCAGTGGGCGACTCCCGCGTCGTCTGCGACGGTGAGCCAGACATTGCGGTAGATCCCGCCTCCGGGGTACCAGCGGCTGGACTCCTCCGGGTTGTCTATGGTGACCTTGACGGAGTTGTCCCCCTGGCGGAGGAAGGGCGTCAGGTCGGCCCTCCAGGAAGCGTAGCCGTAGGGCCAGCCTGTGACGAGTTCGCCGTTGCACCAGACCTGGGCCCACTGCATGACGCCGTCCAGGTCCAGGAAGTAGTTCTTTCCGGATTCCTCCACCCGGAGCGTCTTGGAATATTCAGCCTTGCCACACCATCCCAGCTTGCCGGTCTCTCCCGGAAACTCGATGTTGAAGGGCCCTTCGACTCCCCAGTCGTGGGGCAGGTCCAGTACCGTTGTCTTTCCGTCTTTGGTGAAAGTCCATCCCTCGTTCCAGGATTGTCTCGATGAGGGCTGTGCCGGGAGGCTCTGGGACAGTGCTGCGGAAATGACTGCCGCAAGAGTGAGCAAGATGTGTTTTTTCATAGTCCAAATATAGGCAAAATCCATGAATTGCAACGTTTTGAAGGGCAAATGAAATTGTTGAAAACTTTGTTAATTGAAGAATTATCAGTAAATTTGCAGCCCCAAAAACTATTGGGAAAAACATAAATATTAGATTTACAATCATTTATGCCAACAATTCAACAATTAGTTCGCAAAGGACGCGAGAGCCTTGTTTCTCAAAGCAAGTCTCGTGCGCTGGATGCTTGTCCTCAGAAGAGGGGCGTGTGTCTGCGTGTTTACACGACGACTCCCAAGAAGCCTAACTCAGCGATGAGAAAGGTCGCCAGGGTACGCCTTACCAACTCGAAAGAGGTCAATGCCTACATCCCGGGCGAAGGCCACAACCTCCAGGAGCACAGCATCGTGCTGGTCCGCGGAGGCCGTGTCAAGGACCTTCCCGGTGTGCGCTACCACATCCTTAGAGGAGCTTTGGACACCGCTGGCGTAGAGGGAAGGACCCAGTCCCGTTCGCTCTATGGCGCCAAGAGGCCGAAGAAATCTAAGAAGTAGTTCATTTTTGTTTTTTCACCTTTAATTTTTACTCACAATGAGAAAATCGAAGCCTAAAAAGAGGATTCTACTTCCTGATCCTAAGTATCACGATGTCGAGGTGACCCGCTTCGTGAACAACCTTATGCTGCAGGGGAAGAAGAGTATCGCGTATTCTATTTTTTACGATGCCATCGACATGGTAGGCGAGAAGATGAAAGATTCTGACAAGGCTCCTCTGGATATCTGGAGAAAGGCCCTCGAAAACGTGACCCCTCAGATCGAGGTCAAGTCGCGTCGTGTAGGTGGTGCAAACTTCCAGGTGCCTACTGAGTTGCGTCCGGAAAGGAAAGTCTCGCTTTCCATGAAGAACATGATCAATTACGCCCGCAAGCGTTCCGGCCACTCAATGGCAGAAAAACTTTGTGCAGAGATCGTGGCCGCCTACAACAACGAAGGTGGTGCATTCAAGAGAAAGGAGGATATGCACAAGATGGCGGAGGCCAACAAGGCATTCGCTCACTTCCGTTTCTAATTCACCAGGTTAGATGGCAGGCAACAAAAGAGATCTTACCTTCACGAGGAACATCGGCATCATGGCTCACATCGATGCCGGAAAGACGACCACGTCCGAACGCATCCTTTACTACACCGGCAAGACCCACAAGATAGGTGAGGTCCATGACGGTGCGGCTACCATGGACTGGATGGTCCAGGAGCAGGAGAGGGGAATCACCATCACCTCCGCTGCGACCACCGCGTTCTGGCACTACAATTCCAAGGAGTACCAGATCAACCTGATCGACACTCCCGGTCACGTCGATTTCACCGTGGAGGTGGAACGTTCCCTGCGCGTCCTCGACGGGACTATCGCCACTTTCTGCGCAGTCGGCCGTGTACAGCCTCAGAGCGAGACCGTATGGCGCCAGGCAGACAAGTATGGTGTCCCCAAGATCGCGTACGTGAACAAAATGGACCGCGTGGGTGCCGATTTCCTCGCCTGTGTCGAGGAGATCTACACCAAACTCGGAGCCAAGGCCGTTCCTGTTTGTCTCCCCATCGGGGCTGAAGACAAATTCCAGGGTATAGTGGACCTGATCGACAGGAAGGCTATCTACTATGATTCCGGTGACGAACTTGTCAACTACGAGATAAAGGACATCCCTGCCGACATGGCCGGCGAGGTCGAAAAGTGGAGGGACAAGCTTGTGGAGGCCGCCGCCGAGTGCGACGAGTCTCTCATGGAGAAGTACTTCGACAATCCCGATTCGCTCACGGGCGAGGAGATAATAGCCGCCCTGCGCAAGGGTACGATCAACATGCAGATCGTTCCCGCCTGCTGCGGTTCCTCGTTCAAGAACAAGGGAGTCCAGTTCCTTCTCGATGCAGTGATACGTTATCTCCCTTCGCCGCTCGACAAGGGAGTCGTGAAAGGTGTCAGCCCCAAGACCAACAAGGAGGTTGACCTTCTTCCCGACGCCTCCCAGCCGTTCTGCGCCCTGGTCTTCAAGATCGCGACCGATCCCTTCGTGGGCCGTCTCGCCTTCATGAGGGTATATTCAGGACGCGTCGACTCAGGGACCTATGTCTACAACGTGCGTACCGGAAAGAAAGAAAGGATCGCCCGTCTTTACCAGATGCACTCCAACCACCAGAATCCCATCGATTTCGTGGAGGCTGGCGACATCTGCGCGGCGGTAGGATTCAAGGATCTCCGTACCGGTGACACGATCTGCAACGAAAACCATCCGATCGTACTCGAATCCATGGTCTTCCCGGATCCCGTCATCGGCATCGCCATCGAACCCAAGACCCAGGCCGACCTGGACAAACTCGGCGTCGCTCTCGGCAAGCTTGCCGAAGAGGACCCCACATTCACGGTGAAGGCCGACCATGAGACCGGCCAGACCGTGATCAGCGGCATGGGCGAACTGCATCTGGACATCATCGTGGACCGTCTGCGCCGTGAATTCGGCGTGGAGATCAACCAGGGTGCTCCCCAGGTCAACTTCAAGGAAGCCATCACGTGCAAGGTACAGCATCGCGAAGTCTTCAAGAAGCAGACCGGAGGCCGCGGAAAGTTCGCGGACATCATCGTGGAGATCGGCCCTGCGGACGAAGGTGTCACCGGACTGCAGTTCGACAACCAGGTCAAGGGTGGTAACATTCCCAAGGAGTTCATCCCGAGCATCGAAAAGGGTTTCAAGGCCGCCATGGCCAACGGAGTCCTCGCCGGCTATGAAGTCCAGTCCATGAAGGTTACCGTCCTCGACGGTTCCTACCATCCGGTCGATTCCGACCAGCTCTCCTTCGAGATGGCAGCCCGCATGGCATTCCGCCACGCCTGCCCGAAGGCGAAGCCGGTGCTCCTTGAGCCCATCATGTCTTTGGAAGTCGTCACTCCCGAGGACTACATGGGTGACATCGTCGGAGACCTCAACCGCCGTCGCGGCCAGATCCAGGCAATGGATTCTACGGCCAACGGTGCAAGGATAGTGAAGGCGTTCGTTCCGCTCGCGGAGCAGTTCGGCTACGTGACCGTCCTGAGGACCCTGTCCTCCGGGCGCGCCACCAGCACCATGTCCTTCGACCACTATTCCGAGGTCCCTGCGAACCTTGCCAAGGACATCGTCGAGAAGAGCGGTTACAAGTTTACCGAGGATGACGAGTAGTACACAAAGTTTTTAAAAGATAATAAACAACAATTGATATGAGTCAGAAGATCAGAATTAAACTCAAATCATTCGATCACATGCTGGTTGACAAGTCAGCCGCAAAGATCGTCGACACTGTGAAGGCTACGGGCGCGAAGGTCAATGGACCCATTCCTCTTCCCACCAACAAGAAGATCTTCACTGTCAACCGCTCAACCTTCGTCAACAAGAAGGCTCGCGAGCAGTTTGAGCTGGATGCTTACTGCAGGCTTCTCGACATCGACGACAGCAACGCAAAGACCGTCGATGCCCTGATGAAGCTCGAGCTTCCCTCTGGTGTCGAGGTGGAGATCAAGGTCTGACATCCTTGACAGTCAATCCAGCCTTGAAGTTGGATTTTCCGAATATTTTCCCGACCTTTGAGCCGGGAAATCGGTCCCGTAGCTCAGTTGGTTAGAGCAACTGACTCATAATCAGTGGGTCGCAGGTTCAAGTCTCTGCCGGGACCACTACTTACAGGAGAGAGGTCGTATTCTAAGACTTTTCCAAGGAATACAGCCTCTTTTTTTATATTTTTTTGAAGAAGGCACCGCCGCCGCAATATACGATATTCGGCGGCTACAGTACGGGCGCTACTGGGAGTTCCGTGATGAAAAGGCTCTCCTCGCGCCCGACTGTTGCCTGCCCAGTCTCTGTATGATGGTTACGCTTTAGAAGGGTAACTCGTTGCTCAGGTATGCTTTAAGATCCAACAACAACTGCCGTCTGACTTTATCTTCTATTGCTCTCTCCAGGTCACACACAACCTGAGATTCCAGCATGTCATAGTCATCATCCTCGGGATGCGCTGCCTGACTCAGTATGATGTCTTTATATGCGCTGAAGCATCGTTCAATGCGATCTTGATGTTGTTTTTCCATATCTGTATATCCATTGGTCTCGCTATCTGCCTGCGCCTGATTTGAAGGAGTGGAGCGATACTATTACTTTGACTAGATCCGTGTCTATTACTCTAACTTGTTGCATCTCCTGCAATCTGGCACTAAGCGTTATGGATAGTTCAACCGATTGTATTTTAGTAATTTAAGACTTTATATGGCTGTCCTGATTTCACAACAGCGAACATGCGGAGAATGAGTTTGAACTTGACTGCGTTAAGAACTACGCCGTGAGCGTCTTTGCCTCCACCTTTCTCTTTCATTTTCCGCTGATAGTAGCGCTTGAGTCCAGGATCGTGTACTACGGCACTCCTGGCAGCCATTGATAGTTCTGCCTTCTGCTGTGTCCGGCATATCTTCGACACCTGTGTTTTGCCCTTTACACTTATACCTGATGTGTGGTCAAAAGGCGCAACCCCAATATAACAAGCATACCTTCTCGGTGTTTCAAACGCTTTGAAGTTATTGGTATAAACGACTGTATTGATCGCATTTATGAGGCCTATACCCTTGACACTACTCACCAGGTCAAAGTTCTGCTTAACTTCCGGCTCGGAGCGAAGGACAGACATCATCTGTTCTTCGACTTTCTTGACAAGCTTTTCGCAGTGATGAATAGCAGACTCATTCCGGGTACGAGCCTCGGGGGTCTCATATTTGCACATAGCACTGTTGAGATTGATCAACGCTGTTCGCTGACGCATATAATGACGCCGCTCTGTAAGGAGATATTGCAGCTGTATAATGGCTTCTGACGGCTTCTCATACAACCGCAGTTTATCCCTATGGTTGTGTGCATACTCGGCAATACGGCCGGCATCTACGGCATCATTCTTCCCTCTGGCAATACCCATGGAATGCTTGATATCCAGAGGCGAGTTCAGGCTCAGGGCGATCCCCTTCTTGTCTGCAAACTCAATCAGCGGGTTTGTGTAGACGCCTGTGTGTTCTGCACAGATTACCATTTCAGAGGGCTTAACCCCTCGGCGCTTAAGCCATGAGAGCATCTCTCCGAGACCTTTCTGTGTGTTGTCGAAGTGGAGAAGGTCCAACTTCTTGTCTTTTGCTGGATAAATCGCCGCATCCAGCGTGTTTTTGGAGATATCAACTCCAACGAATTGAGAAAAATACATAAATTTGTGGTGTTTAGTTTGGCTGACGCCATATTGTCTTCGACGCAGATACTTTTATTAGACTGCAATGTCTACGATTCTAAATGGTCATCTCAATATGGGGAAAGAGGAAGCCTAATACCTAAAACAAGAAAATCAAGAGAATTAAAAAGACAACAAAAGAATATAGAACCTTAATAATAAGTGTGTTATGCGAATATAGCAAATTCCTTTCGTTTCCTTAAAAATCCTTATAATTACCACTTTTTGTTACTTATATTTGCGACATTCAAATTATTTTTGTTATCTTTGCACTCGATTTCTGATTATCTACATTTTGAAAGAGTATGGGCAAAGAAAGGAAATACAGCAAAGAGCCTGTTAAGTTGTGCCTGAGAAGTCGCAAAGACGGACATCAGGTCATTTATCTGGAAATCTATATTGAAGGCAAGCGTACTTATGAGCGTTTGCCCGACTTGGTGTTGATTCCCGAAACCGACCAGAAATCAATAAAGAAAAACGATGCGACTCTCAAAAAGGCAGAAGTGATATGTCGCAAGAGGAATCGGCAGCTAAAGAAGGAACTGCCCGACAACAAGTATGTCCAGAGCCATGAGGCAGAAGCTCCACAGCTTACCTTATTTTATTGGATTGACAAGTATCGTGAAATCCAAGAAAGCCGAGGCGTTCGCAATCTCTCTATCATAAAGCGCCTCAGGAAGCTACTCGAACTTTTCCATGATGACCTTCCTTTGACTGATGTCAACAAACAGTTTTGTCTCGACTTCATCAACTTCCTGAAGAATGAATATAAGACCAAGTTCGGTAATCCTATCAGTTCAAAGTCGGGGTTTAACATCGTCAGCGAACTAAGCACCGCTATGAACACGGCTATCCGCGAAGGGCAGATACAGTCAAATCCGGTCAGTAAGCTTACACCGACAGAGAAGTTCCTGCCCAGGGAACAAGTCCGAGAGTACCTCACCATTGACGAGCTGAAGATGCTTATTCAAACTCCCTGTGAATGTGAGATTGTCAAAAACGCTTTCCTCTTTGCGTGCAACTGTGGATTACGCCGTAGCGATGTACTTGCCCTAAAATGGTCTGATATAACCATTGACAACGATGTATGGAGAGTCGGTACACGCATGATAAAGACCGAAAAGCTTGTCTATGTACCTCTGCCACTCCAAGCTCGCAGATGGATGCCGCCAAGACCTACAGAGCCTGAGAAACTGAACGACAAGGTCTTTCAGAAACTCGATGTCTCCAAGATACAAGAATATCTGAAACCTTGGGCAGAATCGGCAGGCATTACAGGAAAGAACGTTTCCTTTCATGTATCCAGACACACATACGCCACAATGCTTCTTACATTGGGTGCTGACCTTTACACCGTAAGCAAACTGCTTGGACATACTTCCGTCCGTCACACACAGCGATATGCAAAGATCATCAACAAGACGATAGATGATTCCATAGAACTAATAGACAAAAACTTATAACAGACATGGCACGAAAGACATCCGCAAAGAACACCAAGGAGCCTGTAAGACTCCGGGAGAAAGAACTTGCCAATGGCGTGCGCTCTCTCTATCTCGACATCTATGTGAACGGCAAGCGCAGTTATGAGTTCCTGAAACTCTACCTCATTCCAGAAACCAATCCTCAGGCAAAGGTACAGAATGAAAACACCATGCGCGCTGCCAACACCATCAAGCTCAACCGTATTCTTGAAATCACCAACAACAAGGCAGGATTGAAGAATACATCCATCCGTGCCAAGATATTACTGAAGGACTGGATGGAGACATTCCGTCAGGCACAGGAGCAGAAAGGGGTCAAAGACCAGAAACTCATTCACAATACCGTTCATGCGCTCACTGCCTACAATATCAATGTTGCCATGAGGGATGTGAATCGGGACTATATCATAGGGCTGACCAACTTCCTTCGCAATGACTATCGGTCTCCAAGAGGAAAAAAGCTAAAGGACTATTCTGTCATCAACTACCTCGGCTGCCTGCGCAATGCCCTCAATATGGCAGTGCGCGAGGATGTCATTGCCGACAACCCCATCATGAAACTGTCTGCGCAGGATAAAGTCAAGGCACCAGAGAGCCAGCGTGAGTTCCTGACCATTGAGGAGGTTCAACAGCTTGAAGCGACAGACAGTCCATATCCACATATCAAACAGGCCTTCCTCTTTGCCTGCTATACAGGACTGCGGTGCAGCGATGTCAGATCCATCACCTGGGGCAAGATTGTCAAGGACGGAGAAAAGTACCGGCTGCATACTGTCATGTTCAAGACAAAGCGACCTTTCTACATTCCATTGTCAAAGAAAGCCATGCAATGGATGCCGGAGAGAGGTGACAAGACCGATGATGACCTGATCTTTGAAAACATACCTGTTCAGGTCAACACCAAGCTCTATCTTCAGCCGTGGCTTGACAAGGCTGGTATAACCAAGCCTATCACCTTTCACTGTAGCCGACATACCTTTGGCACCATGATGCTCACACTGGGTGCGGACATCTATACCACAAGCAAGCTGATGGGACATACCAAGGTAGAGGTCACGCAGATTTATGCCAAGATTATCAACAAGAAGAAAGATGATGCCGTGAGTCTCATTGACCAGGCATTCGCCTAACAATACCCAATAATTGTAGCAATCCTAAATTTCACCAATATGGACAACTATATCCAAACTCTCAATGCCGGTTTGGCAAGAATGGAAGAACTGATGAAGTCGCTTCTGGTTACTCCAACAGACTTCGAGACTCTTCTTTCCCTATACCTCTTATATAAAGAGCACCAGCACACCAACACCCTGATTGACTATGCCGAAGGTGTGTTGAAGTCTGGCGATGGTATTGACCAGTTGCTTGCTGATGCGACCGAATTGAATCAGTTGGTCACAAAATGCAACCAAATCTATACTGACAATCAAGAAGCCTTCGACGGCATCGATAATGACGCGCTCTTCGAGGCACACATCAAACCATTCCGTGATGCCGAAAAGGCAGAAGCAGACATTGCCGCTCCACTTTGGAAGGAATACCAGCGCCTGAGCAATCGCCTTGACTATCTCTATGGTGGGTCTGACGAGTTCAAGGAATTGGCACCTGAATGTGATGCAGTCAAGGTTGATTATGACATTCACCACGCCAAGGTCAATGAACTGCATCGGATATACAACGACGAGGTAAAGCGTTGCTCGGCTGCCCTGTCGTTCACACTTGAAGACCTGTCCGTGCTGTTCTTCTATATGCAGCGCATATCTCAGACCATCATTGACACCATCACTAAACCACAAGGAGAATAAATATGGCAGAATTGAAATCGTTTCCACTTGATTACTATCGCAACTATCTGGATGTCGATGACTGTTCTCCCATCTACAACCACTGTAACGGAAAACAATTTGAGGCGGCAACCAAGTTAGACCTTTGCGAGTTTCTGAATCTGCGCACTCCTCTTGTGCCTGTCAGAATCCTTGACGGAGAGAAGCAGAGAATGTGCTATCTCATAAGCCAGCTCCTGAAGCATCGTGTCCCTGCCATATCCGAGATGAAAAAGCCCTGGCTCAAAGGTATTCTGGCTGCTTGCAAGATCAGCGAGTCCTACTACAAGTCACACTACAACGATGTGGATGAAAGAAGCGGTTCTGAAGCCAACAAGGAGTTCTATAGGACAGTAAAATCCATCTTGGGAAGATAAAGGCATCAAAGCGACCACACAAAAACACACGCTTACCACACAACCGCAATTTACAAAAGCGTTATATTGCTAATTATCAGCAGTATAACGCTTTTGTTTTGTCTCAGAAAAACACACAAAGTCAACTTGTGACCACCTAAAAATATGGCGAAATTTGTAGTCGAAAATCATTCAAACTCAGCGGTTTGAAATCCGCAGTCTGGGATGGTATAGAACAAGAAGTTAAACGCAAATTTTGTTATATGGAGAATATCAGAAAACCGCTCTTGACCACAGCAGAGGCAGCAGCCTATCTTGGTCTGAAGATCAGCTATCTTCACAAGTTAATGATGCGTCATGCGATTCCTTATTACAAGCCGATGGGCAAGCTCTGTTTCTTTTCAATACAGGATCTTGACCACTGGCTTACCTGCAACCGCATTGCATCGCAGAAGGAAATCGAGCAACAGGCTCAGCAGTATCTGTCCACGAAACGCATGGAGAAGAAATGAACTCGATGCTGCACATCCTAACTCGACCACCTCCTTTGTCAGGCCGTACGTCGCTTGCTTCCAACGTATCAGAGGCAGCACGTATCGAACGAGTTTTAGCACCATAGTAACGAACCCCTTTTATAAATAATGTGTATGCACGAAGAAACCAAGCATATGTCCACCTTCAATGATATACCTGTTCTTCTCGCTCGTATCGACGACAAGTTAGGTATCATTGCAACGTGGATTCAGAACGGAGCAAGCCGGCAGGATCCTCATGCCATCCTCACCATTGACGAGGCTGTGGCATTCACAGGCTACTCCAAGTCTGCCATACATTCTGCCACATCCAAGGACACTATCCCCCACTTCAAGCGCGGGAACAAGCTCTTCTTTTTCAAGGATGAACTTGTGGAATGGCTGAAGTCGGACAGTCGCCCGAAGAGAGGCAAGAGATTTCAGGTAAATGACAACTCAAAAGAGTCGGTTGTAACCGATGGCAATCAGGAACCCGTATCGGTCGCAGCAGAAACTGCAAACGATACCAATTCCGTTGCAAAAGTTACTGATACCGTTTCAAATCAGGCAGAGAAGGCTACATCTGTACCAGAAGAAGCTGTTCCTGTCTGTCAGAGTCCTGAGATTTTAACCCCTTCTATGCCTCTATCGGATGCCAGGTTGGAGCAAAATGGTTCTGATGATGCGTCCAAGGACACGTCAAAAGAATCCGTTCCAACATCTGGCACCGATGTGGACAGTCGTATGGACAGAAATGAGGACGTGTTGTTGAGCGTAAGCGAAAAAATGGACAATAGTAATGCTCCCCTTGCTGATGAACACATATCTAATGATAGTGTTAAACAGCAGGGAAAGGAAAATACTATTCCTTCTTTCCCTTACTTTAGTCTTGAACGACATGAAGCCACCAACGGCACCCCTGCAAAGTCTGTGATTCATTTCTTTGACAAGATACCTCACAATCAATACTACACTGTTTGCAGGATTGCCGAAGACAGACACGGCAAGCGAGTTGTCAAGAACACCGTCAGCTTTGAGTTCGCCACCTATGACGATGCTCTTCAGGCTGCGCTGGCTATCGACAAATACTTGTCGTCAAACCCTGATAATAGTAACTAATGTGACATTTAATGGCAAGCCCAAACTGTCTCTTCAAACTATGCTACACTCCGTAATTCATACCTACCTACGGCATCCTGCTTCTGGCATTCCTTCGCAGCACTGTGACGCTCTGCGAGAGCCGTTTTGCCGTAACGCACCAAGCTCGCTTAGTTATAGGTTGGACGGGGGTACGGGAGCAAGTTTGTGTTCTGAAAATTTCAGAACTCGATGTAGCCGGTTGGGCTTCCCGTTATGCGTGTCACCATAATAATCAAGATTATATGGCAACAGAAAAGAATTGTACCCCCGATTTACCCGAAGCCAGACGAGAGGTAAAGCCCAAGGGCGGAAGACCTGCGAAGGCTGAGGAAGAGAAGAAGAAACTGGTCTCAGTTTACTTCACAGCCAAGGAGCGTGAGAAAATTACAGAGGATGCTGGCGGAAGACCTTTGAGCCTTTACATCCATCACCAGACTATCTATGGAAAGGTGGTGGAGCCGATACCGAAGGAACTGGCTGATGCCTTGAAGGACTGTTCAGGAATGTCGAACAATCTGAACCAGCTCACGATGAAGTTCAATGCAGCCTTCAAGGATTCGTCCGACAGGCGCATTCAGAAACTCATACAACTGGCACCTCAATTAGAGTATCAGTCGCAGATGATAGGTCAGGTTCTCATCCATATTGCAAGCCTATGTTCGCAAAGATAACCACGGGAAGTCTGGCGGCTGGACTGATCAACTATATGGATAA
>Ga0256407_10000642_pt1 | contig 80004 bp, 68 predicted proteins | sample RumenRJG_04DNA_FD_193489 | JGI IMG/M metagenome (GOLD analysis project Ga0256407, IMG submission 193489) | Bovine rumen microbial communities from Lethbridge, Alberta, Canada - RJG_04 | ecosystem: Host-associated > Mammals > Digestive system > Stomach > Rumen | place: Canada: Alberta... | reverse complement strand
TTCTTATTATTAGACTTCTTATTATTAGACTTCTTATTATTAGACTTCTTATTATTAGACTTCTTATTATTAGACTTCTTATTATTAGACTTCTTATTATTAGACTTCTTATTATTAGACTTCTTATTATTAGACTTCTTATTATTTTTACGTTTCTTAGATTTCTTATTAGAATTAGTTTTTTTATGATTATCAGTTTTCTTTTTTGAAGAGGAATTTTTAGATTTATTATTTTTATTTTTCTTATTAGAATTTTCATTCAGAAATTTAGATTTTTCTTTTAAAACATGTCCACAACGAGAACATTTTCTTCCATAGGCAATAATGAAACTCTTACAAACAGGACAAAACATAAGATCCTCCGTAAAGTATCATCAAAAATCAAAAAGACCTTTAAAAGTTATCAAGAACGATTCTTAAAAATCCAACTTAAACAAATTTTAAATTATGGCAATGATTACGATGAATGATGGTTGTATAAATTCTTGATTCATTAAATATAAGTCTAATATAGTATATAAATGTTTTGATTTTATGAGTAATTTAATCCAATATATCATATCGCAGTGATGTTATGCTAAACTTCAAATCCTGTTCTTTAGATTGGAAACACTTGTAATATGCATTGAATTCATCCCTATCACATTTATAATAAATAAACAGAGCCCAACGTTTCTTATCTGCAGTCGGTGCAAATTTCATGAAGTTATCTTTAATCTCAAGTTTCTTATTATTTTTTGGATTATAGAGATATAGTGAATTTCCCAAAAGAGGACTGTCAAAAATGAAATTTTCATAAATTGGTTGAGCACAAGGACCATTTAAAAGAATTACCCTATGATTAAAACCTTCTCTTGATGAACTAAAGTCCCCTGTAGTATAGATAAGTTTATAATTTGAAAATACTTCCAAAATATCAAAAACCTCTTCCAAATAATTATCTAATATCCCAAAAATTTCATCTGCTTCATATACATTAGACAGGGATGTGTGAGACTCATCATTTCTCAAATAATGTGTATTCTTAAGGATTTTCAATACCCTATCTGATGTGATTTTTTTAAATAAATCCTCGTCAAGCTTGGAAGTAAAATTATTGTTCTTATAAACTTCGGCAAGATTTTTATATAAATAATACCAATTTCCAAAAGTCATTTGCTTATAATCCTTTAATCCTTTTGGAGAATCCCAAATACTTTCAAAATTAGACTTATAAAGATCTTCGGGAAGTCCGCTTAATAGAATAATTGAATTAAATGCTGTTAGAAATTCAAATAGAGTTATGTAATTATTCTTTTTCTCAACAATTTCAAAACCTCCTTTTGTTGCGGTCAAATAAGATATTGCCAGCGGCCATATCAAACCCTGATATGCATGTCTCCAGCATCTCGGAAGAGCAGTAATTTCATTAGTTTGACTATCAAATTCAATATTTCCTTTAAGTTCCCTAATTGAATTCAAAACATGTTTATAATCGAATATATTTGAATTAAACTGATTTTTGAGCAAATCTACTGTTTTAAAAAATTCTCTTGATTCCCTTGAAGCTTTAACTATTTCCTTTTGAACGTCAAGAGGAGGAATTGGAATTTTGATATTTTTTATAAACTGCGCTCGAAGATATTTATTCCCTTTGGAATAGTACATCAATTCGCTTTTACCGTTATCTGAGTTTAAATATTCGTACAAATAATCCATTGAAAGGATGTCTGAAATATTATCAATTTCAACATATACTTCGTCTTTAAAATTCTCAACATCATGATTATAATAAACGATTTTTGAGTCGCATTGCTTGCAAGTGGCAATTAATATCGTATTATGCGAGTTTTTTACATTGATATTTTTTAAATCGCAAATTTTTCCCAACTTCCTGAATTCAACATTGCCCTCAATTAAAGGTTTATTGTTCTTATTTAAGAGATTTTCAGGATTTTGTCTCTTTTTATAATAAAATACATCATTTATAAAATTTGACGAATCATATAATTCAATGTCATTATCTGAGTTGAAAGTATATTTCTCCTTTACGTCCAACAGTTCATCAACAAAACTGTCAAAGATAACTTTGTTTTTTGAAGAAAATTGTTTAGGTTTCTTTAAAGATAGAATTTCTGCAAATTCATCATTTTCATAGGTTTGGACAGATTGAGTTTCATCAGTCTTAAAAATATCCTTTGCATTAAGATATACTGCATTATCTGAATCTTTATAATTATTGATTAGGTTTGAAAGTTCAAAAGCCAAATCATCCTCAATGAAAAACCAGCTGTCATCTTCATTTTGATGGAATAAAGAATCAGATTCATCAATTAAAACAAATTCATCGGATTGCTTTTGAGGATTGAAAACAATTAGAATAATATTGGAATTATCATAAAAAATTGGAAGACAGATTATCCTCTGCAAGTAATTTATATTTGGGATCTGGGAAAAATATCGAATATTCTCATTAAAGAATGATGATGAAACTGCAATTGATATTTTAGAATGAATATTGTTTATTAAGCCCCTATATTCATCCAAACTTTCCTTAAAAGCAATATTTCTTAATTCACAATCAGAATCTATCAACATAGACAAAAATTCATTTATATTCATCAAATCACTCATCCATTATTTTTTTCAAATTCCAAAGAATATTCCAATAATTTATCTTTAAATACACCATCATTTAAATAAGCATCAATTTTATTAGTTAAAATGAATCCAATGGCTATTTTAAATTCATTCCACTCAAAAGACAGATCAGTTTCCAACCCTGAAGGAGCATGATTTTTTCCAGGACCCAACTTGGAAAATTCATGTTTTATTTCTCTTCTTAAATTATCATTGATAAAAGATCTCATAATTAATTTGATGTAATCCGCAAATGAATTTCCAATAATATTTGCGTGTTCAACAAGATTTGAACCATGCCGAGGTATAAACTCCTTTAAAATCTCAATATATGATCCATAATCATTAAAGCCCTTTTTAACAAATCCCCCTTCAACCGTATAGGCACAGTATTCATCAATTAAATTATTAAATTCCTCTTCATCAAGAATATAATAAACATAGGCCTCAATAATATCCGTTTTATCCGTATCTAAAATTGTAGAGATAATCTGTTCCAATATCTCTGAAAAGAGAAAGTGGGACAGTTCATGTATGATTGTTGAAATCTGAAGGGCAGTTTCCAACATGTCATCAACATAAATCTCATTAAACATATAATGGCCCAAATCTCGCCCTCCAGCCTTATGATATGTTTTTACAAATGATTTTGAAAAAAGAAACATTTTATTCAATATAGAAATTCCCTCAAAATCAATATAGTAATCATCAATCAAACCCTTCAAAATAGATTTATACGTTTTAATTATATTTTCAATAATTTCATCGAATTGTGACTGTGTGAGGTCAAATTCTTTTAATGACCTGATGTTTTGAGGAGAGAATAACTCTTCCACAGTATCAAAATGGTTTGGATGCTTCTTAAAATTATAATTTTTATTGGGATTGGTTTCAATATCCTTAATGTCAATGTCCCTTCGTCCAATAACCTCCAAAGGTCCATCCCACTCACATTTAATACAATAATTATAGCTTTCAGGATATTTTGAACCGCATGCAGAACATACTTTAACCAAGTCTTTGATATAACATAATTCAATTGCCTCATCATGGAATCCGCAAAAATTATCCTCTTCAGTATATTTTTCCCCACATTTCGGACAGATTTTAACCAAGTCTTTCACATATACTAACCGAACTAAATCGGAATGTTTTGAACAGAAATTATCATTCTTAGAGTATTTTTTGCCGCAGACCGGACATATTTTTTGCATTGAATTATAATTAGAAATATTATCCCTCTATACTATGGATTGCACTCGCCGCAAGGTTCCTTACCATCTTTTATAGCGGCTTCACGTGAATTATAAACTACCTTATTTGATTCTTTAATTTTTTGAGCCCATTCGCAATTTGGCTTGTGGAACTTAGTGCCTTCGGAACTTGCCCAAAATACTGCATCATTACCAGAAGAATCTGAAACATGATTTGCATTATCATTTGATAAAATTCCGCTTGCAAAAATACCAACAATTGCAATAATGGCAACTATCGCCAGTATTGCAATCAATAACTTATTTGAATTCTTTTTTACATCAGTGCCGCATTTCCTACAACGTTTATCCGTGCTTGAAACTTCATTTCCGCAATTTGGACACTTAACCATAATCATTCACATCCAACAATATTGCTTTTATAATATAATATTGTTTTAACTATATAATATAATGTTACTATTTACTAATTTAAAACAAATGCGACAACTACAGTAATTACACTAAAAATAACTGCCAATGCCATTCCCCGAATACCGAACAGAATCAGAATGAATGTGGTTATCAGAACAATGATTGTTCCGGGTTTAGCATAATATCTCGAAAGGATTGCCCCTATTATGCCAATCAATAATAAAACCAAAACAAATAATAAAAGACCGGAAGATGCGAAAGAATAATCATTAAGCGATTGAGAAACAGAAAAAGTAGTTAAAACAAGAGCGATTATAGCCAACGCAAAGACAATATTGTGGTGTGATTTATCAGGTACAGGCGGTTCGATAACAGTTAATTTTTGACCACATTTACTGCAACGTTTATCTGTAATTGAAACTTTATTTCCACATTCCGGACAATAAGGCATATTTTACTCTCACTAATTCGTTGAACTAAATTTTGTTAAAACTTACTAATAAACCTAATGATAATTCAATTTGCAAGCTTTTTAAAAATAAGGATGATGTAGCCAATTAAGGGCTACATACTTGACAAGGTTGGTAACCTGAATTTAAAGCTTCATCACGTGAATGGAAAACAACCTTATTTCTGCCGGAAATCTTTTGAGCCCATTCACAACTTGGATTGTGAAACTTATTTGAATTGGAACTGGCCCAATAAGTAGCAGAAGAACTGCTGGATTCTGATTTTGCAGGTTGGTCTTCAGTTACCTTTTCAGTTGTTTTGATTTTAGAGGTATTGCCTTCGAAAACCACCTTACCGGAATCATCCTTTATTTTAATTTTAATGCTTTTAACACCGGAAACACCTTTAAGGGGAATCTTGTTTTTTCCTTCACGATCTATATGTGACTTAATAGTTTTAATGACCTTCCCCTTCTTATCAAGACATTGTATTTCAACATCATATTTTTTCATAGAACCGGATTTTGATGTTACATTGAATTTAGCAAAATATTTTGAACTTTTTTTAGTATTTCCATTACTGTCCGTGTGTATCTTTTTAACTTTATTAATTTTAAGTGATTTAACTTTCAAATCATTATTGTCAGATGCTGTAACAACAGATAGGCAAATTAAAACACTTACAAGCGCTATCAATAGAATTAACAATTTCTTGTTCATGATTTCTCCTCCATAATCTTTAAAATCTTCATTGATTTTTTTAAAAAATCTCTAACTTCAAACTATAATATACTATTTGAAATTAAAAACATATTAAAATTGTGTTTACGATGAACAAAAAATATCAGACTCCATCCCAATAACAGCATATAATCGAAAGTGACAAACATGGCCTCAACAATAATGATCATTCTGATTTAAGGCCATCCAGCCTGAAGGCATAGTTATGTGCCTGCATATACTTTGACGGGTCATAATTCCTTCTGAACTCCTCGAAATTGAGAAGAATCATCTCACGGCCGATTCTTATGTCATCGGTATCGGGGTTCAGGGCAACACCCTCAAAATCGAACCTTATCACCATTTCAAGGAACTGCGCAAGGTTCACCACCTGAACATATGTGTCGGGGCCCCTTTTGACCTGGCCGATGTTTGTGAAAATCTCCACAAATCCGTCATCCCCGATTACAATCGGCGCCATGGAATCTGTGAAATCCACAATGTCCTCTGTCGAATCAAGGGATATTGCAGTTAAAAGTATTGACTTTCTAAGCAAAGTGAAAAACTCCTCATAGTCATATATTGCAGAAGGATCGGTGATGAATTCATTTAAGGAATCGTTTTTGATCTTTCGCGCCACAAGCTCAAGCTCGGCGCAGTTGTAGCCCACAAATGGGGAATCATATTCAAAATATGGTGTTTCGGCCTTGCCCCTGAAGTAGTCGATGTCCAGAAACATGTTTTCAGATGACGGATTGATGACCAAATCAGCATTGGCTGAAAGGATGTAGTCAAAGTCATATGATGCAGGAGTCAAGCCTGCGTTGCCCTCAAATGACTTTTTGTACTCATTCAAATCGGTGAACAGGGGAATTGCCTTTTTGTCCAGAAGGTATATCGCCCGCCTCTCCCCGACCGGAAATGTGGGAACGATGAATGAGGAGTAGGCAAGCTCCATGCAAAAGAGGGGATTGTACAATAGGTCAATTCCCTCATCGGAACTGCTCTCGATGAGCTTTCTCAGGTGTCTGTGTGAAACCCTCATTCGAATTCCCCCTGAAAGTGCCTGTCGAGAAACTTGCGGCCCACGCCATAGGCTTCACTTCTGATGTTTATGACAAATCCCTCGAATCGCCCGTCCATAAGGTCCAGAACCTCATCGAATGGGTTGGTTATTGGGTTGTGGTTCATCCGGTTCTTGTCATACTCTTGCCTGTCCGTGAAAAGCAGGATGTAGTTTCTGCCCTCCTCGTCTTCGGCCGTCATTACATTCAGCTGGCCGCCGATGAATGTTGCAGGCACAAGAAACGAGGAGTCTCTCAGTTCCTTTGCAAGGGCCAACTCATCGCTTGGGCTTAGGGAATCCTTTGCAATCAGCTCCCTCATCGAATCGTGCCTGATGGAGCCGATCATGTCCCCGTAGGTGATGCCGCACCGGTCGCAGTCACGGTTGGTGTAGACGTTTCCGCCGCATGCCGGACAGATCATTGTCCGTCACCCCCTTTGGCTTTGAAAGTTTGTCGAGCAGGTTGCCTGATGTCAATGTTTACATATTCGGTCATGGTTGTTTTCCTCCAAAAATTTGTTCGGTAAATAAATAATGTGATTAGAGCGTTAATAAAGGTTTTGATTATCAAAACCTAATCAGCAAATTCCCTTTCAATCCAGTAATTGCGGATTTCATGTTCCAGGGTTTCGATGTCAAGGCCGTCTTCGTCAAGGTTCAGCTCATTGATGTCTTCAGGAACGTCGGTGCCGTTTTCAAGCTTTATTGCAAAAAGAAGCTTTGCATGTTTCATTGCCAAATCAGGAATGATATCTTTTAAGAGTTAAAACCAATATATATGACATTATTTTTATAGTATTGGGCAAATTGCTTCAGCAACATGCTAAAAGTTTTCATTGTCTTCAAGCATAAAGTAATTTTCAGCAAATTCAATTAAGACATAGTAATCAACCTGAATTTTGACAACATCATTCAAGCATGCTAAATCCTTTGAGGGCCAGCAAGTTGTCCTATGGATGGGCTATTTTAAACTTATGCCAATCATCACCATTAAAGTAAAATCTACTAATGTTTCCAAAGCTTTTTTTGACAATTCAATGTTCATCAAACTTCTCACATTCAAACTTGATTTGAAACTATAATACTCCCATTTTTTGAAAGAGTCTTTTGAAAATATTAAAAATAACAAAAATATAATAATTTATCTAAACCTTGCTAATTCACGAGTATTATTTTTCTTATCAAGGTTTAACTCTTTATCCAATTGTTCGGCCATTATTCGTTTACGGTTTTCCTCATCACGTTGTTTTTTATATTTTATACGATTTTTTTCAACTTGTTCCTCAGAAATATTCCTTGGAGTATGTACGAAATCAAAAAGGTCAAATAAGAAATGATGACTCCAAAGAGATTCATGTTTTAGAATTTTTGGAGGATTATCTAAAAGATTTCTTTTAACATTTCTTTTAATAACAGATATAAATCCTCTTTCTTCACAATTTTCTAATTCATCATAACTAATTAATTTAGCAATTGTTATTTTAGAATTAGTTATGTTATCGATGTTAAATTCAATCCCATCAACAATTATTGGAATCTTTTTTAGTTTAAATGATGATAAAAATGCTCTTCTGGAATATGATTCTTGATAATTTGAATTATTTTCTGCAATAACTTTTTTTAGAATTGATTCTACAGGACCAATTTTAGTAGAATTTAATTCATCATATGAAATGCCACATGAAATATTTATGCCTTTTTCATTTACACTTTGAATTTTAAAATTGTAAAATCCTCCAGACAAAACAGTCAAAATAGTTAAACCTCGTAAAACTTCCCTATTTTTATAAATTTTATCTTTCATAATAATCCCTCAAAATATTACTAAAATTTACATTAATGCTGTGTCAAATACTTGTCATTCTGATTACTAAATATATAACTCCAAAACATATTGAAATAATAATTCTACAAATAAATAGTATATTTTACCTTAAATATTATATTTTTATTGATATTTAATTAAAAGATGCGAATATTAATTTACCTGTTAAGAGTTAAAATGTCTTTTAGAATAAAAATTACAACCTCTAAATTTCTTACCATTTTTTTCCATTAAAAATGTCATACCGTTACATTTTTTGCATACTCTTGCATATTTTACATCTTTAATATTACCTATATACCAACCTCCATTCCATCCACAATTTTCTGAACATCTGAAGAATTTAGTACCTTTTTTAGTATTAAAAATTAGTTTAACTTCTCCAATTTTACATTTTGGACATCTAATTCCAGTTGGAACCTGTATTTTTCCTCGTTTAATATTTTTTTGAATATAATTATAAAGAGTTTCATCACCAAAATTATGTTTAATTTTATCTAATATATAACCTCCAATTTCTAATTCTAAGATGAATTCTGATGATTTTTTTTCTGGAGCAAGTAAATAAATATCATTTAATGTTCTTGTTAAAGCAACATAAAACAATCTTCTTTCTTCAGCGAATCTAATCTCTTCTTTTTTAATTGTTACATAATCTAGAATAGGATCATTTTCGATTTTATTTGGAAATCCTGCTAGTTTATCATTAAGATTTAATAATATAACATAATCCGCTTCTAGACCTTTTGATTTATGTATTGTTCTAAATGAGATATCAAAATTCACATTGCTAAATTCTGGACATATTACTATTTTATCATCATGTTTTTCTGTTGTGAATAAACCTGGACATAAAACTTCCTCTATGTCAAAATTATTTCTCCCCAATACCAATACCTCTGTCTTTTTGGAATCCATTATAGCTTTTTTATTAATTTCCTGCAATATATGAAGAAACATCAATACTTCATCTATCGGATCAGTATAACGTGCTAGTTTTACTGGTTTTTTATATGTAACATTTGTTGATTTCAATTCTTTTTTTATTTGTTGAGTATTATTTTGAATGAACTTTCCTGCAATGTTAATTAGTGCCTGTGAATTTCTATATGTGTTTTGAATTTTTACAATTGTGGGATTTTTAAAATATTCTTTGAAATTGCTAAATAAATGAATATCGCACCCTGTAAAACCATATATTGATTGCCAGTCATCCCCTACAACAGTTATTTTAGCATTAGTTCTTCTTTGAATTTCTTTTAATAAATGATACCTCATATGGGAAGTATCTTGATATTCATCAACAATAATATATTTATAATTATGAATTTTAGCACCATTTTTAAGTGCTATAGTTGCATCATTAATCATATCATTAAAATCAATTTTTTCATGTTCCTTCAATATATTATGATAATATTCATAAATTTCTTCAATTAAGTTTAAAAAAATCCTATTTCTTTTTTGCAAATTTCCTTTATTTTTCCTTTCATTATCCGATTTAAACTTTTTAAATATGATTTTAGATATATTTTCCCCATTTTCATCAAGATAAATGCCATTACCCTTAAATAAATTTATAAATGTTGAAATAACTCTTTTAAAGAGTTTATATTCCTTCAACTTACCGTTAAGAATTAATTCATTGAAAACGAATTCATAATCCACATCATTAATTTCAACCCCATTTTCTCTTAATTTTTCTTCTAATCTTTCAGTTAATCTATTTTCCTGATTATAATATGAATAAGTGGTTATAAGTTTTGTATTATTTTCATTGTAGATTTTTTTCTTATGTTCCATTCCTTTTTTGTAAAATTCTTTTTGTTCATCTGTTTTTAGCCAGCGGGCTTCACAATTTCTATCAACACCAAAATGCTCAATATAAATATCTTTATCAGGAATATAAAAATCAGGGTAAAATCCAAATTTTAATACTTCAATGTTTATACCAATTTCTTCATATAATTCTAGTTTGATATCTCTTGGAATATCTTCACAATTAACAAACAAAAAATTCAAATAATTTTCTAAATTTTCTTCATAAAATTCATTTTTAACGGCGAAATTTTTTTCATAAACATAATTTATACCATGGAGATATAAAAAATTCGCAATAACTGCCTCTTCAACACTTCTAACATATTCCCTATCAATAGTAACTTTATTTTCATCTTGAGCCCTCATATCCTCATAATTAGTAGTATTATCTACAGCATGAATCATACTTTTAATTGTTTGATGTGAAGAGTAATTGTTTAATTGGGCAGAGGTGTTTTTAAAATAAGAACTGAAAAACGTGACAATTGATTGCATTAGGTTTTGGTCTTTAAATACAACATTTTTAAAGTATAAATCAATAGCATGGTCTAAAGCATCTTTTTTTACCCTACATTTTTCTTCATTGATATTGAGTATTTTACTTCCAAGAGCATGGAATGTTTTTACTTTAATTTTGGATTTACCAATTGTTTTTTCAATTTTATCTTTTAAGTCCGCTTTAGATGCCCTGGAATATGATAAACATAATATGTCTTCCGCAGGAATATTTTTTTCCTCAATTAAGAATTTTACTTTTCCCTGCAAAGTTAATGTTTTTCCAGTTCCCGCACCAGCAATAATTTGTGTTGCATCATTGTCTGTTAGAACTGCTTTAATTTGATCATCATCTAAATTCTTACCTAAAACAATATTTTCAAAAAACTTTCTGTACTTTTTAACTCCATTTTCTACATAATCTTGATTATGTTTATAAATTGTATTATTTACATCTAATTTTTTATTATCCTCACTAATCTCATCAAATTTTAAATACTCATTTAAATCTGTATAACACTCAATGAAATAAATTAAATTATTAAATTGATTCGTAATTTTATTTTTTAAAAAAGAAGGGTAACTATTAACCTGAGAAACAAATTTGTAACAATTCTCAAATTTTATAATTAATCTTTTTATATCTGAGTAAGCTAAATAACACTCATTATTTATTTCACTATGAAATTCATTTAAATCATCATAATATTCTTTTATATTATTAATAAAATTAATTGCATCTTTAATTTTATCTAAATTAGAAAAATAATTCTTAAATTTAACAATATCCTCATACTGAGATAAATTTGAATAATTGTTAATAATTATTTTATATATTTCTAAATATTCATCCTCCAATTTTACCATTTCGGAAAAAGTTCCATTATTAAATAAATTAACTTTTTGAAAAATTTTATCCAAATCTGTTTTAGATAGATCAACATTTTTATTCTCCTTTTTCTCATGTATATTTTCATTATTGAATTTTGTTGTTTTTACCTGAGTTTGATTTATAAAACGATTTTTTTTCCTCCTTCTAATCCGTGAATGTTTTGTCCTATTTAGTTTATCAACATGCATTCGTACTCTTATTTCACGAGTTACAGGAGTTGGAGAATTAATAATCTTTAATTCTTCATAATCTTCTTTAAAATTAGTTAAATCCACAAACTCCTGATAAAATTTTTTTATCAAAAAATCCGGAAAAGAATGAATTTTTATTGTAAGTTCATATAATGGTTTAGATGAAATTAAAATATTATTTGTTTGCGTAAAATTAAAATTCTTAATATTCCAAAAACACTTATCAAATTGGTCCAAAATCTCTGATTTTCTTTCAAATTCCTTTCCAATATCACAAATTTGTTTTATTTTATTTAAATTAGAAAAATAATTCTTAAATTTAGTAATATCATCATGTTTAGATAATTTAGAAAAATCTTTAATAATTTTTTCATATACTCCTGAATATTCCTCTTTAAACAATACCATTTCAGAGAGTGGTAGATTATTAAATAACTTTACTTCTTGAAGAATTATCTGATTTTGATTTATAAAAGGATTATTTCTACTTCTACTAATTTGCGTTTGTTTTGCCTCCATTAGTTTATCAACATGCATTTGTACTTTTATTTCACGAGTTACAGGAGTTTTAGAATTAATAATCCTTAATTCTTCATAATCTATTTTAAAACTATTTAACCCCTCAAACTCTTGATAATATTTTTTTATTAAAAAATCTGGAAAAGAATGGATTTTATTCATAAATTCATATAAGGGTTTGCATGAAATTAAAATATTTTTTGTTTGTATATAATCAAAATTTTCAATATTTTGAAAAACATTATAAAATTGATCTAAAAGATATAAGTTTTTTTTAACTTCTTCTTCAATAACACAAAACTGTTTTATTTTATCTAAATTAGAAAAATAATACTTAAATTTAACAATATCATCATATTGAGATAATTTAGAAAAATTTTTAATAATTATTCCATATATATCTAAATACTTATTCTCCAATAAAATCATTTCAGAGAAAGATTTATTATTAAAAAAATAAACTTTTTGAAGAATTCTATTCAATTCATTTTTTGACAAATCTGTTTTATTAGATTGACTGTTATTTACACTTTTATTGTTATTAATATTAATAAAATCATCTCGCTATACTAATTTTATAAAAATGAATTATTATTAAGTTTGTTGGTTTGACTTATGGCTTTCAGCATTAATATTATTCAAATCTTCTAAAAATTTATCTATTGACTCGATAGGAATAGCATTATAATTATAATCTAAAATATATTTATTTCCGTCAAATGATCCAATATTTAAATTATTTGGTGAATAACAAAATATTTGCTTGTCGAATTTTTTAGCAGCATCAACTGTGTGCATTGTTCCGCTCTTAATACCACATTCAACTACTAATATTGCATCACTAAATGCTGCTGTAATCTGGTCTCTTTCAACATAAGTACTTTTGAATGCAGATTTATTAGGTTCATATTCTGAAACTAAACATCCTTCGGTTTCAATTATTTGCTCTGCAAGTTTTTTATGTTTTGCAGGTTTTATTACATCAACACCACTAGGCAAAATTGCAATTGTAACTTTATTCTCATCAACAGTTGTCTGATGAGCTATTTTATCACAACCTAAAGCAAGTCCACTTACAACAACTCTATTTGAAATATTGACAATTTCCTTAACTACTTCATTTTCAAACTTTTGACTTAAATTAGATGGTTTTCTTGTACCAATTACTGCAATATTAGGTTTAGACAATGCTTCTAAATTTCCTTTAACATATAATATCAATGGTCTCTTATTTCCCATAATTTCTAATTGCGTAGGATAATTTTCATCAAATACTGTAATTACATCAATATTTGAATTTAGGATATATTCATAGGACTGTTCCACTAAATCTTTTGTTTTTTGTAAATCATCCTGTGAAAATTTAGATTCGAATTCTTGAATATTAATAATTAAATCTTCCAATCCCTGACTATTATTTAATATTTCCCAGTATTTTCCATATATTGTTGCTTTTCCTACTCTTTTTAAGCTTTTTAAAAAAAGTATTTCTTTAAATTTTTCCATATTAATAACTCCTAGTTCCACCAATTGCCAACATATAAATATTCCTAAATTTCACATTTTTATCAGTTAATAGTTTCCTGCATGCTCTCATAATTGTTCCATGTGTTGTAATATCATCTAATAAGATAAATGCAGTATTATCTAAATCGATATTTGAATTTATTTTACATTCAATCGAATTTAAATGGTCAGATTCATCTAAATTAGCTCCTTTACTTGATTGTTCAATTGTTTTAAAACGAGTTAGTAAACCTTTACAATTGATTATTTTTTTTGAACAATCATAATCCAAATCAGTTTTTCCAACAGAATACCATTTTTCTATAATATCAATACTTTGTTGAATTGTAGATTCTAACCCCTCACTTGATCTGGGCAAACAAACTAATGCTATATTCTCAATATCTTCATCAATTTTGTCATTAGCTAGAAAGGAAATAGCTTTCATTAATTCTTTTGTAAAATAATTGATATGCTGTTCATGCTCTTTATAATCATATATTCCCTGACTAATTTCACTAAGTCTGTCACCAGTCCTGTTATCAAGCACTATATAAGGAGTTGTATAATAAACGGCATTTTTCATTGGTAAATTTTCCAAAATAGTATGAATAACTGGTTTTTCAATAGAATTATAAAAGTCATCTGCCTTGATTTTAATTTCATTCTTAAATTTTGATAAATCCTGAGTAGAGCCTTCAAATTCTTCTATTATATTATTTATAAGAATAGTGAAATTTTCCAAGTGTAAACTTTTCTTTGATAAGTCCCTATTAAATTCCATATCATTAATGAAAAGATAATCATTTATTCCTTCTTTAAATTCCTCATCCAACGAAGAATTCTCAATTATTTTTTTTAACTTGATTATCTCAATTCGATTTCTTAATTCAATATAAGAATTATCATTCTCAAAAACTTGATAAAACATATTTACACCTTAATAAGTTTATTTTTTGACCTTAACAACAAGGAAAGCCTATCTAAATCATAATGGAAATCTTGAGTAATTATTACATAATCAAAATGATTTTCATAAGATTCGTCTAAAACTTGTGAAACCAGGCCCATATCAATTAGAAAAATTCTGTTATTAGCTATGATAAAATCTTTATATTTAGTTAAAATTGACTTAATTTGTCCAACGTCGCCATTATCCCGAATGTTAATCAAATTTTCTTTTTGATGTATTGCTTTTTCATTATTATTTAATTCTAAAGGTTTAGAATAGATATGTTGGACCAATAATTGTTCCTTATCACAAACTAACTTTCCGTTAATTTCATCAAATTCGGATTCATATCTTCCAAGTATTTTATTTTCATCTATCTGATTATAATCATTTAAGAAATTATTTAAAAGACAATTGTAAACATTAAACCAAAAAACTGGTTCAATTTGATTTTCCTTGAATTTATTATCAAAAGCAAATTTTATAAAATTTTTTACATCCATATTTAAAATATTAAAGGAAATATAATTCTTTTTAAAATCAACTAATTTTTCAATATCTATTTCAAAATTGTTAATTAATTTTTTGATATTATAAAAATCACCATCTATTTTTAATAAATCAGAATCAATCTCAAACAAATCAAAACTATTATAAAAATCTATTATATACGATAATTCTTTAATAACATAATAAGAAACATCTATTAAGTGTTTACATAACATTAAAACCTTATCAAAATCATCTAAAATAAATTCTATAGAATCAACAGGAAGTATCCCATATTTAATTAATTCAGTGTATTTAAGATTAATATCAATTGATTTTACAATATTCTCATCTGATTGAAAATACTTTTGTAGATTACTATCTCCAATATCTTCAACATCATCATAATTTTCAAGAAATCTGTTTAAAAAGTCAAGATCATTATTTTCAATTAATACTGGATTTCTATCCAAAACAACCATATTTTTTAATAGATTGACAGAAAATACATCTTCAAATATCTTAATTTGATAATCCTCATGTAATTTCTTATTATATCCTGAAAAATAATTAAGATGCTTTTTAATTGATTTAGATATTTCCACTAAATTAGTAAAATCATCTGAGTTTAAATAATCTAAAGAAAAATGATTTTGCAAATTAAAAATATCTTCTCCAAATGAGTAAATTTCCTTGATTTGACCTATCATTTCCATGCAAAATTCTTCATTATAATTTTTTACATCATCAATTTCAAAAATGAAATTATCCAAATTAAAATCTTGGATTATTTGAGTGAAATTATCTTTTCGTGTTTTAATCTCCTTTGGAGAAATATTAAAAGTTGAATAATTAGCATTGATTAAATGTAATAGTTTAGAATAATTTTTATGTTTTTTAACCAAATTATCCAACTCTACTATATCCTCACTCGGAATTATTTCACTATTTAATATCATTTCATAAAAATCATTTTTTGATAGATTTTCTGATAATTCTAAAACAAGAGATTCAAAATTATCTTTCATAAAAGAATTTTTTATTTTTTCTCGAGTGGAAACATCCGCAACTACCAAAACACTATTGCCCATTGAAACAAATGATTTCAAGTGCAATACATCATCTTTAATTCCTAAACTATCTGCATTTTTTTGTAAGTTATTTTTAAATATATCCTTCTCAACTTTAACAAATTCATCACGATTTTCTTTAAATAATTGATATTTATCTTCTATTAAATCCCATTTATTAACATCTAAATCATACAGGAGATGCTGAAATTTTAAATCGAAATTACAAAGATAGGCTTCAGGAAAATATTTTATTTCATCTAATATAACAAATTGTTTTATAAAATTATGGATATCCCCACCAAATTTGGGAAATTCTACATTTTCTTCATCTAAAATAAATTTTAAAATCCCATTAAATTGAATTTCTTGATTGAAATTTCTACGGATTTTATAATTATTTTGATTTTTCTCCATAAATACCGGAATCAATACAGCTGGAGCCAAATAATCATCAAATTCTATCAAACCTACTGAAATATATACATTTGAGACACTATATTTTTCAATATGACTTTGATAATTGTCATATAATTCATCAAATTTTAAATTAAAATCATCTTTAGAAATATTTGTCAAAATATAATCAGAATCATTAAAATTTTCAAAGTCAAAACTTTTAATTAAATCATGGTCAATCGGTATGAATTTTTCTTTATCAAAATCAATTAAATCAAATTGACCCTCAAAATCATCCAATATCAAATCTAATTCTGAATTAATTTCTCTTTGTAATATTTTAGAATCAATCATTCAATACCTCTTTTATATAAACCTAAATTAATTAATATTTTGCTTTTCACCAACGTTAATATCAACTGTAGCAAATGAAATATTATTAAAAGTATCTTTTAAAACACACTGAAAAATATTTATCAATTCAACTAATGATTTTCTAAGCTTTTCTTCATCAATATCGCTGACTGACTTTCCCCTATGGGCAACATTAGAACGCATAGTATAATAATAGTCTATGGATTTGAAAGGATTTTCTGGATCAAGTTTATCATATTCTAAGGTTTGACTATTAAAAATTTTTCTAACATCTTTTACATAATATTTTAAACTATCTTCAAAAATTTTCTCTTCAGCTAATTTATGATTATTAAATCTTTTAGAATTCTCACCATATTTTAAGCTGGTGTACCTCTCAATACAAGTCCATAATAAAAGATAATTTCTTTGTAATTTAAAAAAATTCCCAAAACTTGAGTCATATTTATACTTTTTCATTTCTGAAGAAATCAAATTCATTGCTTTTGTAAAAAATACATCTTCACTTCCATTATAACTGCCCCCTTTGACTTGAGAAGGTGTAGACCTTGAAGGTTTTTTTCCAAATAAAATATTTACTTCACCAAATTTAGTTTCAGTTGTTTTCCAACGATAAAATTTTGCTGATTCAGTTTTTCTAATCATATCATAAGCTAATTCCCGACAATCTTCTTTAAAATGAATAACATAACCTTCCGTTTTAGAGTTAGTATCATTTTCAGATGCAAATGGAATTCCATCTCGCTCATACAACGTGTGTTCTACACTACATCTTATTGGTTTGCCATCAACAAAATCTTTAATCCTAGAATAGGCCAATTGACCTGGCTTGAATACTCCATAAGCGAAAAATGGTAAAGAACAACCAGCAAGAGGGAATTTCAAATATCCCTCTTCCTTTCTTAATTCTATATTTTTCTCAATTAAATCATTTAATTCATTTTTAAATTCTTTAATATTTTCATTTTCATAATAATCTTGAATATTTATAGAATGATTATAAATACCTTCTCTTAATTGGTCTTTCTTTTTTAATGACTCTTGATATGTAACTGGTCCCTTTTTATTGTCCATATACTCACCACAATTATAAAATTTTATTTATTTCTTCATCACTTATTTTATCAGATAAATAATTCCTCATAACATCAAATGCCTCATTGGAATCACTCATTCCAACTTCCCAATCATAGTATAAAAAATATCCGTAAATTTTATCAATAACATATTTCAACAAGGAAAGGTAATCATCATCTCCATTTTGTCGGATATAATCATTTGCCAAAAGAGCCATAAAACCATACAGGTAATTGTCCCTATCCCCTAAAACATTTTCCTTAACATAATAAAATAAACCTGACAATACTTTTGCATGTTTAGTTAAAACATATGTATCTTGAGACCGGCGACCGTACCAATCATCCTCATCCGTTTGAGGGTCAAAAATGTCATCTTCATTGGAAGTGATGACCACATATGCACCACTCCATTCGTCGGCAGGTTTGATGATTTCGTCAATTGTGCCCAAATCAATTGTATTTTTAAGATTTATTAAATTTTTTTCGAGTTGTTCCTTTGTAATGCCCATACATTCACCTAAATTAGTCGTTCATAGCTTAAAAAAACGCCAAACATATCACTAGAATAAATTTTATGATAGTCAATAATGTTTCCCTTTTCTAGTCTACAATAATTATTCTCTAACCCCACATCCATTGTTTGAACTCTCTGTTTAGATTTATTATGCCTTCTTTTATTATCATAATGACTAATGAAAACAATTAATTTCTTTTCAACATTATCCAAAAAAGTCCTTATATCCTTTTGAGGAATGTCATTATCTAGACAATACTGTTCATATAACACCGGAATGACCACAGTCAATGATTCAATTGGCTTTAAAATCAAACTGAATTCAACTTCATCACCATAATAATTTTTAATCTTGCGCAAATTATCTTTAAATTTATTGGATAAACATTTATATTTATCTCCAAGATGAGAATCATTAACATCCTTTGCCATGATTTCCAACATGTCACGAGCATTAGGATTATTGAAATTATGGAATTTAAACTCAATAACATATAATGTTATTTTGCCATCAAGACTTTCCTTATACCATAATGCATCAGTAGTTTTTGGAGTGTTTTCTTCTAATAATTTACAATTCCAACACATTTCATCTAAAGAATACATCTTAAAGTCATTATCAATTAAAGGTTTGCCGAAATCATTCATTGAAATTTCAGTTATGTCCTTATAGAATTTTTCATGACTTTTAATGAAATTTTTGAATTCTTTGTTGGTTAATGCTTCCATTTTAATCACCTAAATGCTTTCTTAAACGGAGTTGATCAATCAAGTCATAAGGCATTCCAAGTGTATCATAAATCCTAAATAATTCATCTTGATTAATTTTTATGAAATTATATTTATCTTTACTTCCTAAGCTTTCAGTTAAATAATAATTAACATCATCCTGCATATCATAAAACTCTGTTAAAGCGTCCATCGCTTCAATGAACATTGGGCTATGTGAGTTGATATAAATTGTAATATCCAATTCCTTTGCTAACATGACCAAAATTTCTGCAAATTTTAATTGCCAATATGGGTGTAAATTAACTTCAGGCTCATCAATTATTAAAAAAGAATTTTCTTTTAATTTCCCATTTGAAAGCAATAATTGTAATATGCCAATTTGTTTAATTCCTGAAGCAATATTTCCGGTACCCACTGACTTAATTACATAATCATCGAGCGAATAATAAACATCGGTATTTCCTGAGGAAACCTCTCCATTAATAATGTAAAAAATTTTATTTAAAATATATGCTGTTTGTTTATTAAATCCATAATATTCTAAATCATCTTCATCAAGCGAATCAAATGGGAGTATTCCCAAATCATGAAGATATTCCAAATTACTGGTATCACATAAAGAATCAATAAGATATTTTATATGATTTTTAGGGTGAATAACATCAATATTACTTGCATCGTTCTTTTCGGAATTAATGAAATCCAACATGTCTAAAATAGATAAAGAATCCACGTAAAATACATCATAGAAAACATTTAAAGCCCCTTTTGTTTTATAAGTATACAATTTATAACAACCTATTGCCATATCCGCTTCCATTTCCCTTTCAAATTCATCTGCATAATAATCTTCATAGGAGATATTCGTTTCATACTCCCCATCGTAATTAAAATCAAAGGGTTCAATATCGTTTAAATAATCATCAGCTTCATTAAGCAAATCATTTAATTTACCAATATTCTTGCTATCCCTCATTTTAGATCTCACTTCAACAAAACCCTCACTATATTTCTTTTTATTAAAATCATTGCCAAATATAGATGTAAAAGAAGAATTATAGAGTTTTGAATAACCTTTAAAGGAATCCAAATTTTCTTTGACAATTAAGTCTCTTAAAATAGAAGTATAAGAAATCTGTTTATCCTGAGACAATAAATCAATTAGTGAATCAACATCATCATCTTGAGGAAAGTTATTTTCATATTCCTGAATCATATCTGATAAACTAATATTTGGAGATAATGCAACACCCCCATCAATCATATCCAGTTTATCCCTAAGAATATTTTTGATATACTCCTCATCATTTAAAACATACGCCTTAAAATAACAGTATAATAATCTGGCAACTGTTGACTTACCGCTCGAATTTATCCCACCAACCACATTAATTTTGTTTAGTTTTATATTTGCTTTATTAATTGAACCAAAACCCCTTATCTCCAAATTTAAATCATTCATGTTATTTCTCCTTTAAAATCATTTAAAATTTCCCTTTTTAAAACTTTGTAAAATTCATCATCAGTTTTTGCCCTGGCTTTTGTAAAAATACTTCCTTCTAGACGTGCATTATATCTATCGAAATGTTTAGCAATGGATTTAAGATGTTGCTTCGCCATGTTATCATTTCGAATAACAATCCAATAATATTTTTTTATATTCGCCAAATAGGTTTTAATATCTTTTTCATCAAACCCATTTTCTTGGCAATATTCCTTATATAATTCAGGCAATGTGATGAATATAGCTTCATATGGTTTTAATTGAAAACTAATATCTATTGGGTCTTGAAAAGTATTTTTAATTAATTTCAAATCTTCTAAAAAGTTTTTGTTCAAACATTCATCATCATCCAAATTTCTACCATCACAAGAAATTTTACAACAAATTTCATTACATAAATTATTAAATTTAATTCTATAACTTTTATACCCAATAAATTTAAATTCAATAATATGTAATTTCATGTTTCCATTATCATCAATTCTAAAATAAAGAGCATCAGTAGTCTTTGGAGGTGTTTTATTTAATCTTTTTGAACCTTTTACTATCCAATCTAGACCGTACATTTTTTGAGAATGGAAAATTAGCGCGTCAGCATCTTCAGTACCTGACCTAGAAAGCTCTGTGAGAGAATCATGAAATTTATGCATTTCATTATTTTCTGTGAACGTGCCATTTTTATAGCTCTCCATAAACTCTTTGAAATCTTGATCAGTAAATTCTTCCATAAATTTCACCCAATCAATAATTTCCTTTTTTATATTCTGCTTTAAGCCTATAGACCTCAATTGCATCATATGGCTTCGCTAAATTATCATATAAATCATAAAGATTATTGTTATCCACTTTAACAAAATTATAAGTATTTTCATCATGTTTTTCAGTCATATAAAAGTTAGTATCTTCTTCCATATCATAATATTGGCTCAATACTTCAATTGCTTCAATAAACATTGGACTGTGAGAATTAAGATAAATTGTAATGTTTAATTCTTTAGCCAATAAAACTAAAATTTCTGCAAATTTAAATTGCCATTCAGGATGTAAATTAACTTCAGGCTCGTCAATAATTAAATAACTATCTTTTTTTAATTTTCCTTTATCTAGCAATATTTGAATAACACCAATCTGTTTAATTCCTGAGGGTGTGCGATTTGTATAGGAAACTTCATCTAATTTTTCTTTTCTAAACCCAAAATCAACATCATAATCTAAATATTTTCCTTTAATTATTTTTTCAGTAATTAATAAAATTTCTTCTCCTTTTTCAGACAATTCGTCAGATTCTTCATTTAAAGTATCTTTGAGATAGCGAATATGTTCTTTGAATAAAATATGATTTCCTTTTAAATCTAAAATAGACAATGAATCAACATAAAACACATCGGGAATTATAAAATTTGAAAAATATGATTCACCGACATTATTAGATATGAATTTGAAATCTTGATTACAAAATACAATCCCAGAATCTTTAAGATTAAAGACTTCTTCATCACCCATTAACAAATCCAATACTTCAAAATAGAAATTCTCATTATCACATTCAATTAAATCTATCAATAGGTCCATTTTTCCAAAAATATTTTTATATGTATCTTCTGGCTTTTCATAGGGGGCCGCAAATTCTTTTAACAAATCATTTTTTAAGAAAAATTCTTTAATCATTTTAAATTCTTCAAAAACAATATTATAAGGAACGTCATTATCAAATTCATGATAATTTTTAACAATTCCACTATAACTCAATATTTTCATGAATCGATTCAGTTCACTAATGAATTCCTTATGCAAATATTGTTCTTTTTTATTTGAAAATACTTTTAAAAAACAATACAATACTTTGGCTACTGTAGTTTTACCACTACCATTTACACCACCAACAATATTTATTTTTTTGATATCAATATTAGCTTCATTGATCGGTCCTGCTGATTTAATTTTTAAAACTGGACTATTCTCCATTAAATTCACCTCATTCATTTAATTTAAATTAACCGTTCAGATTCCAGAAAGTCTTTAAAATCAGAACTTGGCCATATCTCATAATGATTAATAATCTTTCCAAATTTCAGTCTATCCAAATATTTCTCCAAATGTGTGCTTTGACTTTTCAACTCTTCATTATGACGATTGAATTTGCCATTTTCAGTATATGTGCTTACAAAGATAAAATACCTTTTTTCAATATTTTCCAAATACATTTTAATATCTAATTTTTCAATATTAGAATTGTTCAAACAGTATTCTTCATATAATTTTGGAATAACAACCTTTAAAGATTCAAAAGGTTTTAAAACTAACGCATTAGTTACATCATCACCATAATAATTTCTAATTTTATTTAAATCCTTTTTATCATTATAGTCTAAACATTTATACTTTTTTTCTTCAGCAAAAAAATTGTCCACCAATGCATCCAACAAATCTTTAGCATCAGGGTCATCCAAATTATGAAACTTAAACTCAATTAATATTAAGGAAAACTTGCCATCATCTTCTTTATAATAAAGGGCATCAGTGGTTTTTGGAAGGTTATCTCTTAAAATTTTACTGCCCTTAGCAATATCATCTAGGGAATACATTACTTTTTTATTTTCAACCAAAGGTTTTCTATCTCCGGATTCCCTTCTTGAAATTTCTGTGATAGTGTCATGAAACTTATGATTTCTATACTCCCCATCATCAAAACTTTTAAGAAAATCTATGAAAAGCTGATTATCTGATTTAGACATCATATTAACCCCTATTTCTTAACCTTTTTCTTATTTTAAGTTTATTAATTTCATTGTAAACATCCCCTAGATTACTATAAAGTTTATATAATTCATTAGAACCAATATTAACGAAATTATATTTTTCCCCATATTCTTCAGTCAAATAATAATTTACATCATCGTCCATGTCATAAAACCCTGCAAATGCATCAATTGATTCAATAAATGTTGGGCTATGTGAATTAATATAAATTGTTATGTCTAAGTCTTTAGCCAATAAAACTAAAATTTCGGCAAATTTAAACTGCCATTTAGGATGAAGATTAACTTCAGGTTCATCAAATATTAAATAACTATTATTTTTAAGTTTAAATCTTAATAATACTTGAAGAATTCCAATTTGTTTAAACCCTGAAGAAATATTATCATCACCCCAAATAAGGGTTTTTTCATCATTATTATTTTTAATAGTTTTACTTAATTTTTCATCTGAGAGCATTTTTGTTTCAAATGCCATGTCTGGAAAATACTCCCCGTTTATAATTTTTTCAATTTTTTCATAAATATCCCTAACTTCATCGGGGAGAGATTCTAAATCTTTAAAATATTTTAGATACAGACCATCAAGAAGGTCCAATCTATGAAGCGGCATCTGACGGTTTTCTTTAAAATCTAAAATAGATACTGTATCTATATAAAATACTTGGTTAATAAATTCATTTTCAAAAAAATAATCGAAAGCATTTGAAAAACCATTATAAAAATTAATTTCAGTATCAGATATTTTATTAGTTAGTATAAAATCAGAGTTAGATTCATTTTCTAAAAATTCATTGAAATTTTCATTTAATAAAATAAGATACATGATTTTTTCACTTAATAAACAGTTATCTTCTTGATTAAAAAGATCAAATAAATATTCTGTGTAATTAATTGTATCTTTTGTCATTGTGGGTCCTGTAGATTTAAAATCATTATAAAGATTATTCTCTTTTAACATCTCTATGATTTCAAAATATTTTTCAATAATGCCCTGAGAGCCATCTTTAATAGTAAGTTTATCTGGAATATGGCAATCGTCTATTTTTTTGTCATTGAGAATAGTTATAAAAGAGTTTAAACTATCTACCAACTCTTTACGTAAAAAACATTTCCTATCTTGGGAGTTGGCTTTTAAAAATGAATAAAAAATTTTACTAACAGTTGATTTGCCACTAGAATTTACACCCGCAATAACATTTATCTTATTTATTTCAATACTTGCTTCATTTATATTTTTTACATTTTTTAATTCGAATCTTAAACTATCTTTCATAAAATCCCCTTATACAAATATAAAATATATACATATTTAAGATATTACTATTCAGAATTAAATTCAACAACATCCTTATTTTCATCAACAATCTTATTTATTGTTTCTTCCGCTTCTTTCAGTTTAGAATCACAATTTTTTATCAATTCCATCGCCTTTTGAAACTCAATAATAGCATCATCCAGGTTCACATCGCCATTTTCCAGTTTCTCCACAATTGCTTGCAATTCGGTCATGTTCTCTTCAAATGTTTTTTCCATTTATATTCCTCCAAATATTAATAATAAAATTATAATCATGAATATGGCAACAATAACCACAATTATTTTAATCATTCTTGATTTCTGATCCCGTTTTTCTTTTTCCAATAGTATCATCTGATTTATCTTATCCAATTTCTCTTCACAATAATCTAATTTTAATTTATAATCATTCAAAATTAAAAAAGGATTTTTGATAATTTTTTTATCTAAGACAATGCTTAAATCTTTCCGGTTATCATTAATGACCAGATTAAATGAATTTTCAGCTCTTGAATTTAAATCGTTTAACCTATAATGATTATCCTCAAGATAATTATTTAGGCCGTTTTTTAGTATCGGTGAAGATTTAATTGAATTAACCCTATAGGAATTGGTTAAGATGATTTCATGTGATTTGCTTTTGAAACGATTATTCAAATCATCAAAGTTCCTATTTCTTGAATCATAAATATCTCCAATTGAACCGGATAATTTAGCATTAATCATATTTAATTGTGATTTTGAGTAATCGAGCTGCATTTTGCAGGGATTTTGAATGAAATAGGATTTCTTGATTTTATCTAACCTATGCATTTCTGAGGTGATGATCTTTTCTGATTGAAAATTAAATTTGGCTGTGGCCTTATCTAGATTGACCCGACTATTATTTATAATTGAATCCATTGCATCAAGTAAACGATTTTTAAGTTCGTTTAATTTATGCTTTGATGAGTCAAGTTGCATTTTGCAAGGATGTGTAATTGAGTAGGATGATTTGATTTTTGACAGCTCGTGCTTATTAATGGTGAGAATCTCATTTGAAACGACATCAAATCGATTATGCAGCAAATCAAAATCAATTTTTTTAGAGCCGTAGACCGCTGCAGAATCTGTGAAAATATCCTTTTTCAAGACATTTTCAAATTCCCTCTTATTTTTATCCAATTTTGTAGAAATAAATGTAATCAATCTTGAATTCAAGTGATTGATGTGATTTTTCACATCTTCCCTATTCTTAATGGCTAAAGATGCTGCCATTGTTGGCGTTGATGCTCGCTTATCTGCAACCAGATCAGATAGGGTGACATCATCCTCATGACCGATTGCACTAATGACAGGTGTTTTACAGTCAAAAATAGTCCTAACAAATTCTTCCTCATTATATGACCATAAATCTTCTATGCTTCCCCCACCCCTTGCAACGATCAACACATCAATGTCAAATGAATCTGTCCTTTTGATTTGGGACACCAATTCCATTTTTGAGCTTGCACCCTGAACCGATGCAGGAAACAGGATAACTTCACAGTATGGCCAGTCCTTCTCAACGGTTTTAATAATGTCATGTATAACAGACCCTCCCCGTGATGTGACAACACCGATTCTTTTTGGAAACTCAGGCAAGGGTTTTTTATGCTCCTTTTTAAACAGTCCTTCGCTTTCAAGCTTTTTTCTGAGTTGCTTGTATGCCAAAAATAACTTTCCCAATCCCTCATCGGTAGCTGACCTGACATCAAGCTGGTATTTGCCATGAGGCCAGTAAACCGTAATGTTTGCAGTGACAAGCAATTTCATTCCATCCTCAATTTCAAAACCGATATTCTTTTGAAACCATTGGTAAACTATGCATGGAACCTGAGACTGCTTATCCTTTAAAGTGAAGTAAAGATGGCCTCTGGGAGAAATGTATTTTCCTGAAACTTCCCCCTTTACATATACATTTTTAAAGCTGGGAGCGTTCTTGAAAAGCTTTTCCATGTTCTTGTTAAACTGGGTTACAGATAAATACTGGTCTTCGGAAATGAGAATGCACCTCCAATATAATGTTGTGTTCAAAAGGATATAAAACTATTCAATCTCAAAGATATAATGAGTATAATCATCAGGCATTTCGCAATAAAAATTTCCTAATTATAACATTTTTAATATCAATCTCATTCATCGTTTCACCAACATAAAATTTAGTTTAAGGATATTTTATAATATAAAAGATAAAAGTTGTGATTAACTTATATTGATGCTCATAATATATTAATATCTCTTATAGTTGCTCTTGCATCAAGGCAACCTGAATGATGCAGGACTTTCTTCAACTTCCACATAATTTCCTGTGATTTTAACCTCTCTTGCCTCTTGAACTTTATTCTCATCCCAAGGAAGATCTCTAGCCAAAACCTTTCTTTTTGGCCCTCTACATTATCTGCCCAAATTTCCTTGGTTTTATTGTTAATTGTGTAAACATTCCCCATGAAAATTTAGAGCAACACATTATCTCATAATCCATAATCATTCCTCCTTGAAAGTCAATGAATTCATCATGTCAGCCGTTTCCTGATCATCAGGTGTTGAAAGGTAAATTATAACATTTGTTGATGAATTTTTCAGGTAGGCTGAATAGAGCTCCCCATGAAAGATGAAATCAATTTCATGAATGATGACCCCATCAACAGTCCAGGATGGCCTTTCAAGCTCCTTGTTTAAAAGTGAAGTGTGCCAGTCTTTATTCGATTGTATCATATTGTCCAATTCAAGATAGTTGATTGTGATGTTTCCGCTGTCATCAATGAACTGCGTATGTCCGATTGTCTTGATTTTTGCAGTAAAGTTGTTTACCTTTGGACTATTGACTGAAAAATCCTTGAAATCGAAATGGCCATTTTGTGATGTGAAGACTTCCCCTTCACTGAAATCTGTCGTGAAGTTGGTTGCAATGTTGGGATTGTAGTTTACAAAAAGGCAACACACCAATACCGTAAACAATGATATGTAAAGCAGTAATCGCATGTTCATGAAAACCACCTAATACCGGTACATGATATTGTAGAAATTTCTCAGTGCAAGGTATGGATCCCCGCTCATGAAATAGCTATAGATGATGAAAAACAATGTTTGAGTCAATATGATTACCAAAGCCATTGCCAAGACCATCTTCAGGTCCTCAATCAGATATCCATACATCCTATTCACCTAAGACAAACGCATAATCATCATAGTGGTTACCACTTGGACAGTCAAAATCCCTCATGAAATCCAATAGAAACCCTCTTGGGATAGTGATGTTGTGTGAGTTTTCATTTAGGATAATTCCATCCAAATCATCAAGCAAAACCCTGTTAATAAATTCTGGCAGGTTAACAAGCTGCAGGTAGGGATGCATCGGATTGATTTTAGGCTTCACCTCATCTTCAGAAGTATAAATCAGTGCATAGCTTTCGGAAAATCTTGTGGAAATCGCAGCAGGCAGATTGTTTTTCAGACATACGATGCCATTCTCGGCTTCCAGTTCATTTTTGGACAATCCAACCTTGAACAAATCCGATTTCAGAAGCAAATCCATTAAACTTTCATAATCCCAATGATTAGATTCATCATTCAGAAATTCCTCAAGATCAGTGTTGCTTATGGAATCTTTGATTTCCTTAATCTCATTTGCTGTGAAAACATGTTTGTTGCAATCAAAAGTATGATTGGGCCTGATGAACATCCTAATCTCTTTTGTAAGAGGAAATCTTTCGCCTTCAGCATCGATGATGATTCCATCGATATCCTCCTCCAAAAGTTCAATGTAAGAATTGAAGTCATTCGGCAACACAATAAAGTTTTCACCGAAATCGAACTTGTTATACTCATGGATATCTGTGAAAACGGGAACGTACCTTTTGCCTCCAGCCCTTAAAATCGGGAAAGAAGAAGCATCGTTTTCAGTGTTTACTGGAATAAGGAGTGTTGAAAACTGCAATTCATCAAACAAATTATATAAATCTTCAGTCTCTTCAAAAATATCAAATTGTCTTTTTAAATGCTTATGTGTGATAGTTCTGGTCATGTTGACACCTCTAGGTTGTTGGGTGCTTACGGCAATGGCATGTAAGCGAGTTAAATATATAAATGTGATGATATAAAAAGTTTTTGGAAAAAATATTTCAACCCTTAAAATAAAAAAATTAATGTTTGTTAAGAGATTTGATAGTATCCTTATCTTTATCAACCATATCTAAAAGAATTGTAATAGAATCAAATTCATTTGGAAAACATTCTCTAAAATCATGATAGGTAAGTACATTAACATAATCTAATCGAGCATATTGTTTTTCAAGTAGACTACCTAATTTTCCAAGATAAGCTTTATTCAAATCATCATTTTTCCTACCCACAATAAACAATTTAATAATACACAAATCCCCTTGGAAAAGATTAAATAAATTTAATTTATCTTCATTTGAAATATTTTTTAATTCACAGTATTCCTCATAAAGTTTGGGTAAAACAACAAATAATGATTCATAGGGTTTCAATCTTAAAGAAAATTCAATAGTATTACCATAACTATCCCTTATACTATTTAATCTTTCAACTCCCTTTTGTGTACGAGAATCCAATTCCAATTCTTCAAGTTTATTTAAAACTTTATTTAAAGAAGCATTATAATCAGCATCCTTATCCCAATCAAAATCAAAGCTTTTAAATTCAACCAAAGACAATTCTAATTGATTTTCATTTAAAAATCTATAATAAATTGCATCTACAGTTGATGGCCTATTACATTCATCTAAAGTCTTTTTAGGATAAAAATCAGCATCCTTACACATTGAATCAAAATCCAACATTATATAATCAGATTCAACTAAAGGAATTAATTCAACATCTTCTTCATACTCATCTTCAGGTTGTGGCAGGGAAATCTCATAGGAAGGCTTGCCATATTCATCCCTATAAAAATCTAAGAATTCAGAAAATTTTAGAAGATCATTATTTATATTCATATGAATACCCCCTAAATTATAATCCAAAGTCTGTTTCAATATTTATTTGGCTAAGTAACTCATAAGGTTTACCTAAAGTATTATAAATAATATTCAAATTATCAGAACTAATTTTTTCAAAATCAAATTTATTTTCAATATCTGATACATAGGTTAAATAAAAATTAGTATCATTTAGCATATCATATTTTTTTGCATAGGTTCTCATCGCTTCAATAAATAATGGACTATGAGTATTAATATAAATTGTAATATTTAATTCTTTAGCTAATAATGTTATAACCTGTGCAAATTTAACTTGCCATTCAGGATGTAAATTAACTTCAGGTTCATCCATAATTAAAAATGAATTTTCACCCAATTTACGATTGTTTAATAACATTTGGATAATGCCCAATTGTTTAATACCTGAAGAAGTATTTTTCATTAAAAATTCTTTTTCAGATGATATAAAAATAATTTTTTTATCATCTTTTACAAAACGACCTCCAGTGATTTCCATAATCTTATTTTCAATTTCAATGATATTATCATTTAAAATTTCATCACCCCAATCAGAACTTTCATCATCATTCAAACTAGAAAGAATGTGAGAAACATGTTCCGTATAGTGTACACTACCTCTACTATCTAAATCAAAAATAGAAAAAGAATCAATATAAAAAACTTCATCAACCATAAACCATCCATCAACATCAAAACTTGAATCACAAATTTTAAGCTTATAACTAAATGGTTGATTATTAAATTTACCATTAAGAATTACATTTTTCAACTCTTTTGTATCTTTACCAAATTCGCTTTTAATTAATTGATTCATCAAACTAATGAATAATTCATTTCCTTCATCATTATAAATATCAACTAGTTTTTGAACATTTGAAAATGAATTATCAATAATGTTTTTATACTCTTCTTTAAAATTATTATTATTATAAATTACTTTAAGTTTATTAAAATATTCAATAACTCCTAATTTATCTGGGCTAACGTCCTTTTCAATTTTTTCAGTTAATTCATTAAGTGAATCTTTAATTTCTTCTCGAACTTTATCCGCATCTTCATCATCTTCCAAAGCAGTATTTGAAAAATTAATTAAGAGAAATCCTACTTGTATAACTTCAGATACTAATGAAGGTACTGAAATAGATTTTCTAGTAGTAGAATTTGACCTTAATAAAGAATATAACATTTTACTACATGTTGACTTACCAGTTGAGTTAGATCCTCCCACAATATTGATTCTTCCGATATCTACATCTGCATTAGCTATAGGTCCAAAATTATTTAATTTTATATTTAACTCAGTTAACATGTAAAAACTCCAAAAATTCACTAATAATTGTTTTATTTCATATTATTTAAATAATTATCTATCTTCAATTAACAAAGTTAAGTTAAGATTATAAAATTTCCTTTTCTAAACAGAATTTAAAATCTGTTTAATTTTTTCATAGTCCATTTTAAAAACAATCCAATATGTATTTAAAACTTATTGCTGAAGTTATTTTAATTTAAGAAAAATTTTTCAATATAATAATTAGAAAATTTCATTGATTAAAATCTGTTTAAAAACATATTATCTTTATAATCATCATATACTGATTTTAAGTCATATTTATTACAAATCTCATCAAATAATTTATATTCCTCCAATGTATGTCTTAAAACATGCATGTAAATGAATAACAATTCAATTAATGCATATTTTAGCCCGTGGTAATCATCAGTACTTGATTTCCCCATATGAACTACATTACAACGAATTGCATAATAATATCTCATACAACACAAGGATTTAGTTTTATCTAATTTGAAACTTCTAAAATCTTCACTTGAAAATACTTCAGGATTTTTATTATGCACATCGGCATATTTTAAAATTGCTTCCTTAAAAAATTCTTCTTCAGCTAAATCTCTAAGATTATCAAATTGTTTACTGTTTCCCTTTTTATTATGATTCCCATATCTTAAAATTCCATATCTATCAATTGCAGACCATAAGAAAATATAATTCATTTGAAGATTTAAAAAATTTGAAATATTCATAGGATATCCTAAGAGTGGAATAATATTCTCCCAAATTGTACAGATAACCTCAATAATCATTGGATCTTTTGTTTTATCATAACAGTAAGTATTTTCAAGATTGCCCACCTTAACATATTTTTTATTAGCAACCAAAACATTCATTTCTTGATTATTATAATAATCTTTTATTGTATCCCATTTATACATTTTATATGATTTTGATTTACTAATAGTCTGATAAGCATCATAAGCATATTCTTGTTTAAAATAAATTAAACTACCCTGAGTACGATTATATTGATTACGACTTTTAAATAAATAAGGAACTCCGTTAACCAGATGTAATGGATAAGAAACTTCTATATTCCATTTACAATTTTTTTCATCGATATAATCTTTAATCCTAGAAAATGCCACTTGGCTTGGTTTAAATACATCATATGCAAAAAATGGTAAACTTATATCCTTAGGAATTTTCAGCTTATATGTATTTCGGTCATCATTACAATCGTCTTTATTTTTATTAGGCATATTTAATCAAACCCCATTACATTATTAAACAGTTATTTAATATCTCCTGAAAAACTTGAAATAGAATCTTAAATCATCTTCAGTTTGTTGATAACATCTATATTCCGCAAATTCATTATTGTTTTCATCTTCATCCCAACCACAATAAATAAATAAATAATGCCCAATCATCACGAATTCTATCAGTTATTTAAAATTTAAATTTATCTTTAATTTTCAATAAATTCTCACGTAACTGAATTAAATAAATAAAAATTAATCGAAAATAATTTTAAATAAGAATAATAGTAAAATATAAATTAATTTCTTGAATATATCACTTTACATTTTTGACATACTTCCTGAGTTAAACTTAAATTCCATGCTTGCATCCTACTATGCCATCTTTTTGTTTCAAGAAATGTATTCCAATCCATTTCTAAAATTTCATTTAATTGATAATCATCATCAAATTTACAAATTATAACATATTCAAATTTTTTTTCATCAGCGATTTCAGAACCTTTAGGTTCTAGGCCATAAAAAACACCAGTAACGTTTCTACTTGCTGATTTAATACTATAACGATCCCCCTTACGACTAATTGCATCAATACTTTCTGTACCAATGGGTGCATGTTGAAGATTAGGTAAACCTGGAGTATCATTATAATATTTAATAGCAAGATATTCTCCAATTTCGCCAATCACATTTTTAGTACGAATAACTTCACGTTTTTTCAACTCTTTAATAGTTTCACTATACAAATTAATAATTTCACTAGTTTCCATTTCATTAAGATTACAAACCATAATTACACCAACAATAATATATAATAAATTAATTTTTATAAAAATTTTTCTTAATTTCAGATTATTTCTTCAGAAAAAAACTCCAATGTGAAATTTCAAGTGAAAAATCTTTAGGATTTCAACATTGCCGATACTGTCAACATTAATATTTTCCAATTAGATTATTATTAAAAACTCAATAATATTCATTAGGATTTTCTATTATTTTATATGCTGAGACATCATTAGTTAATGAAACCTTATGCACATCAGAAATTACAAATGAAGAAGACAATTTAATAATCTTTTCTATTTCTTTTAATAACTGATTATGTAAATATTGATATTTAGACTGAATATTCTCCTCTTTTAAAAAATTTCGACGAATTGATTGGAGAATTAATATTGCTTCATAAGATGATTTAGCAGAGGTTGAATCAAAATGAAAATTTGGGATATAGTCATTTTTTTCTATTAAAACTTCAAAAATGATTTCTAGATGCTTATAGCTACGAGGTCTTTCTAATTCATAAATCCCCAATACTCCCTCAGAAGTTTCTAATTTTTTAGGTTCTGAAAGCCAATAATTTATAATTCTATCCTTACTAACATCAATACCCTTTTTAATTAATAATTTAGTAATCAATTCCTTAGATTCATCAACAGAAATATTATCATGTTTTGAAATTGAATTTACCAAAGAATGAGTCGCATCCAACCATAAATTAGCATCAGAGAATAATTGATAAAAACCGACCCATTTTTTAAATGGCGATTTGAATTCAGTATTTTTACCATTCTCCACAACAAAATTTGCAAACATTTCTTTATATGAAGTATAAAAATCATTATTCAATATTATTTCTTTGCCTTTTAATTCATCGAGATTACTGTCTTCTAAGTCAATGGTTTCTATAGAATATTTCGATCGTTTAATTGTTAAACTATGATTTAAAGGAACAAACAAACCTTTTCCAAAATTATCTATTAATAAATATGCTAACGTACTAGTTTTAAGTTTAATTGAACTAATCGTGTTGTTTTGAGGATTTGCCGCTGTGTGGTCTTTAAATTCAAATTCATAATCGTTGAAATATTCATTGAAATCTATATCAGGTTCAATTTTATCTTTTATACTATCCAGAGTATCTATCAGTAATGGAGGCGCATTATCGTTAATGGAAAAATAAATTGGTGAATTTGTGTTAATATCAATTCTATTTTCTACAATAAATTTTATTTTATCTATATGTTTTTCGCCACCAATAAATATAAAATTTGTAAATGGAGAATTATAAATAAAATAATTAAAGAAAGGATAAGAGAATGCAATAACATATGACAACTCATTATGATTAAAAATTTCATTGTTTAAATCAGTCCAACTGATAACCTCTATCATATTCTCCAAATCTTCATTCTTTAAACAATCAGACAATAATTTTTTAACACCTTTTTTAGCATAATAATGAACAATTACCTTAATTTTAACTTTTTTTGATTTATTGTAAATTTTTAATATGGTTTCCACCAGTTTATCTAGTAAAGGATTAGATGGATAATCCTCATAAAAATAAAAATTTTCAAATGCCTCATAAATTTCTTTTGCTAAATTTGGATTTTTAAGTTGTATTATATTTAACCAATCTAAAAAAGAACGATCATCTAGTTTAAATAGGGTGAATTCATTATCTTGTGGAAAAATATACAAAGGAGATTGTAATAAATACTTAAAAAATTTTTTAAAATCATTGCCCAATCCCATTTCATTTATATTAAACATTTTTTCAATATATGTAACTTCCTCTGAACATACATATTTTACGTTGAATTTTTTTTTATTGAATTTAGAAATTTTAGAAGAAAATGGAGGTTTATTTAGATTGCTAGTTAGATCCAATGAATTTAAAACATTAATATTATCCCAAGTATGAGGAATTAAATTATTCCATTTAATAAAACTATTTTCTTTATTGAATCCATATAAATGCCTTAAATCTTTATTTACAGAGAAAAATAACATACATAAATCTCTATTTTCCTTAATGAACTTGGAAAAATCTTTTACACTAGCATCATGATAAAATTTATACCTAGTGATAAATTCATCGAAATTATTAAATATAATTAATGAGGGATTAATTTTATATATTTCATCGAAAATATTAAATTCACTATCTGAATTAAAAATAAACAGATTATTATCATGATTTATCTTATCTAACTCCTCAGTAACTTCAAAAATATTTAAAATATTGTTGGTAGATTTAATATTATTAATATTCAATAATAAGTTTAAATAAGGTGATTGATTAAAATAACGGTTTTGACTCCATTCATAACGTTCATCAATCTTTAAAGATAAAAAACCCTCTTCAGATACTTTATCCTGTGTTGATTTCCATTTTCCACCAAGTTCTTTTAACTGAATTAAATTAATTGAATTTTTACCATAATCTCGCAATAATTTTTTTTTGATTTGATTTTTAAAATCAAGTATATTATTAAAATCGCATGCTGGAACGGAATTATCAATATTTTCATCAAAATGGTTATCGCCAGATATTTTTAAATGATAATGGAATGTCTTAATTTTTTTTAAAAAAAAACTTTTATTTCTGAATAATATATTATCTGAGTAGATTTCATCATCCCACTGGGGATTAACGAAAGAATCTTCCTCAAAATAATATAAATAACTAAACCTTTCTTTATAAGACGGTTTAGAAAATGAATTTATATCAACTCCGCTAATCTTATAAAAACTATCTATAATAACAACTTTTGAATTGGGATTATTAGAAATATATTCAAAAACAAGAATTGGAATAAAATTTACTTCCTTAGTTGGCCAAGTAATTAAAAATTTATCAGTAGGTTTTTCATCAATTATCCAATCAATATAAGCATTTTCTATTTCATTTAAATTAATGTCCCATAAAAATGGGAAAGAATATTTCTTTTCTGAATATCCCTCCGAATTTATACGATTCCATATATTGAACTCTTCTAAATTAACTTCAGTATAAAAAAATGTATTGCAATTGAGACATCTATAAAGTTTACGATTATTATAAAATCCTACAAACTCAACTTTAGACCCAGTTATATGGGGCTCTAAACAATGCAGACATGTTGGATAATTATGGCAGTATTTTTTCATGAAATCAACTTTTCTACTACAGTTTCAACCTCATAGGCAATTTTTGAATCTTCAATAAGAACACCTAATTCATAATGAGTACTTAAACCACTGTCAGATAAATTAGCTGAACCTATATAAACTTTTTTCTTATCGCAAATAATGATTTTTGAATGGATAAATTCATCATCTTTAGCAGTATACAACGTCAAATATTTGCATTGATAATTCAAATCATTTAATGCACTTAAAATTTCTTTAGGAGTCAATTTATTATAGATATAAATATCAATACGCACCCCTCGATTAAGTGCTTTTTTAATCTTCTCAAAAACAGTGAAAGATGATAAAACAAAAATTGTCAAAATTAAATTTTTTTCTGCAGAATCTATCAAATCATAAACTGTAGATGATGTAGATTTAAAACCATATCCTACCCATTTTTCCCCAGAAACAATTACATCAATATCATTCATTTAATCACCTAACAACATGTGTCTATCCAAGCCTAAATTACTATTTTCACAAGATGTTTCAGAAATAAAAAGACAGTTAATACACGCAGCTCCATTTAAACGATTTTTGTTTATCCTAACATCAGAACATAACGGATCATAAGAGCAATTTGTAATGAAATCAAGTGCTACTCTCAAAACCTCATCAAAATTATCAATAACTCCAGTTAAACCACCTAAACCACAGTCATCACCTGGAGAAGTATTATACAATAAAATACCACCATTTTCTTCTACATAAACCCTTTCCCGTATAGAAGCCATAGAATAACCCGAAACATAAGATAATGATTTGATTAAAGCATGAGATAAAGTATGCCACCAAATATATAAAGGATTATTTGAATTATCATAAGTTTCTGGTTGATCATACCATGTTTTTGCATGATTTTCTAAATTCAAAATATTTAAAGGATTTTTTAATGAAGAAATAAATATGCCTTCACCAATTCCTTCAAATGCAGGATACCAAATTTTTCCTGAAAAAAAATCTTCATAACCTATATCGACATTATCAGGATTAGTATTATTCCCCTCTTTATCTTTTTTAGGATGAGGATTTCTTTGATATGACTTTTGTACAGTAATTGTTCTTAATTTATGAATAGGTGCAACTATAAAAGGGAATTCTACATCATTTATTTTGAATTTAATGATTTCTGAATTTCCTTTAGAAAAATTATCTGTTTTATTATAATCAAAATCAGATAAAGCTTCAAATTCCTCCTTAAGGACTTCATCAAAAGTTAACTCTGAATTATAAAATAATTCAATGAAATTTAAAAAATCATCCAAATCTTCATATTCTGCCAATTCATTCTTAAAAATTTTCTTTACTCCTTCATCTGAAAATAAACTTAAAAACATTTTTTCATCTAACACGCCAGTATTATGGAGATTAAAAGCAGCCTTAATAACAGGCTTGATATCTGATCTATTAAGTAACCGATGAATATTTTTATCAAATTTTGGTATTGTTAATAAAGTTTTAGTACTTGCTAATCTTAAAGAATTTGATTGCCTAGGAATAATTCTCATTCTCTGATTGCACTTCATATGGAATTCTTCATCAGAAAATTCTTTTTCAGGAACTCTACCAGAGCAATAAGAAGTTTTTCCATAAATATCACCAAAATTAATTTCAGAACCACAATCAAGACATTTTATTGAGATATCAGATATAGAACTTCCTGATGCAATCCATTCAAAGCCAGTTTTACATTTTTTTGATTCATGACCATGAACAATATAATTCCAATTAACATCATCTAAGTGACCTGATGGACATGCTCTTACAAATCTAACATAAGAATTAGATTTTTTCTTACAAATAGGACAAACTTCCTCATTTGAAGGATCATAAAACAGAATAGAGTTATCGGACTCATGATTTCCATGACATATCTTCCATTTAGGAAATGGGAATGTTCTATAAAAACGTTTATGTCTCTTATTCTTTTCTGCTTCATAGGAAGGCAAGACAAACAATCCGACATTTTTATTCTCTGAATCTTTCTTAAGTAAATTTGCCATACGCACATCATGAAGTTCATATTGTTCAATAATTTCTCTTGTTAGACCAATTTGAATTGAAGGAATAATCCTAGGGCCATTTTTACTTTCTAAAATAGAACCCGGCCCATATGTTAATACAAATTGTGAACGTGTCATTGGTTGAATCTCTTTTTTATTCATAATCACACCCAGAAACCAGTACTATCTTCAATATTTCTTAAAGAATTTGGAACATTGTTAAATATAACTTTTAAATTTTCATCATATTCATGAGCAGAATCGCCTAATAAAACATTATACTGCAAATCAGCCCGTGATTTAGGATGAAGTTTCTCTTTAAATTTATATTCTTCCTTAGTAACCATATTAACCCAACGATGTTCTTGGGATTTAATATAATCTTCAACATCATTTGGATCGCGAACACCTATATAAACCAATCTTTCATTTAACATTCTTCTAAAATTTTCCATACCTTTATCACCATCATCCAATATGCAAGATGCGGAATCTTCAGCCCATTTAGGAGATAATACTCGAGAATTCCTTAAAAATCCAACCATGACTGCAGCAGCAGCAATATCCAATGTCCCTTTAGAAAATGGGGAAACAGAAACTGGTTCAACTCCTAATTGAAGATTATAATGATATGTTGAAAATGATTCATAATGATTCAAATCTCTTGCCCTACCTGCTTTAAAAAATGTTAAAACAAGCCCTCCCCTATTACGGCCAATTCTTCCAGTAGTTTGGATATAAGTTCCGGTAGTTTTGGGTTGGCCATTTACAATCATTAATGATAAATGGGAAACATCAACTCCTGTACCAAACATTGAAGTGGTAAATATCGCATTAAAATTAGGTATTCGATTTCTTCCATCAAGTTCAAGTTTATTTAGTTCAAGAGGTATTTCAGTTGACGGAATTCTACTAGATAACTCTATAATTTCTCCTTTCCTCAAATCTCTTTTTGAAAATTCTTTTAATCTATCGGGAATATCTTCCCTATATAAGGATAGTCCTCCTCCTAACTCTCTCATAGCATTATAATAACCAACAAGAGTCCAATAATATTTAATATATTCATAATCTTTATTTTCATAAACATTATGGAATAAATTTGACCATAATCTAACTTGTGGAGTCATTGGGCCTCTTCCAGGAGAATAAACTCCCAAATATATTCTGCCACTATTTTTCTCATTCCATGCATTATCAAAGGATTCCTCTTTAACAAAAAAATTATCATTGATATCTAAACCGTGTGGTGGGAATTGGAATGTGTCTCTAGCAAATAATAAATTACACTGTTGTTTTGCATTTTTTATTGTTGCGGATGAAGCGATATATTTCGGATTACCTCCATTTTCCTGAATCAAACTAGATACCGCAATTTCATAAAGACCAAACAAACTACCTAATGGCCCATCAATAAGATGCAATTCATCCTGAATAATTAAATCAATGGAAGAAAATGGAGTTATAGGAATAATCTCATTTAAACTATCAGAACTTGTTTCCTTTAAATTTTTCAAAGCTGTAGCATCACGACAATATCCATAATATTTATTATAGACAGACACATTACCAAAAATTGATGAAATCAATGGTTCAAACGGTAATTGGGCGATTTTATCAGCGGTAGATATGATTATTGTAGGTAACCTGCAATAAATTTGTTCATCAACAGTGTAAGCAGAAATTGGAATCCTACTATTTCTATTAAACGGTAAAATATTTTCTATAACAAATGAATCATTATCAAAACCTAAAGGACTTTCCTCCCATGAAACATTATTATTTAGATCGCATGAAGGATTGGTACAAAAAACTCCAAAATCGACATCTTTAACATTATTCTGACGATTAATTTCTTCAACCGTTTTGAAATAGCCCAAATGATATTTATTAATAGACGCTATATCAACAGCATGTTGTTCAAATTGATTAAAAATCTTTTCAAAATGTTTTTCAATGATATTTTCCTCATGGAAACAAATTGATAAAGTGAAAAAATTTTGAGAATGGTTAGTATCTGTGTATGAAACATCATCAACAAATGATAAATTCTTAATAGACTCTATTAATTCATTTTTATTGAATAATTCTCCTTTTTTTAGAACAATATGAATTTTAGTATCCTTGTTTTTTGGCAAACCACCACTAGGAATCGAAATCCAATTTCCACAAGCAGGGCATCGCATAACTTGTGCAGGATTTCCCCTATCTAAGCCATCAGCCTGATTTAATGAATAATTACTTAATAAATCTAAAGCTGCACCATCACCTCTTAAATGATTTGGAGTAACATTACTGCCAACCCACATTCCAATAGAGATTCTAATTTTTCCATACAGCCAGTCATCATCCATAGAACAATTCTTAGGCCGCCATCCGGAAAGACTCTTAAATGAACTTACTCTTAAAAATTCACAAGCCATAACCAAAGACAATGTTCTTCTAAATTGCTGGATTGTTAACAATCTTAATGTATACCTAGATAATATAGATACTCCACCTGAGTTAGGTTTAGTCAATCGACGATAAGCAATTGTAAAAGCCATTATGCCTAAATATGCTTCAGTTTTACCTCCTCCAGTCGAAATCCACAGTAAATCTAATGTGTTTCTAAATTCAGATTGTTCATTAACTATCGATTCAATAGACATCAAAAAGAATGCCAACTGGAAAACTCTCCATTTAAAATCTTCATTAGAATTTTTAGATTCATCCTTTTTCCATTTATACTGTAAATCTATGGCTTTATTTGCAAAACAGAATGCTAATTTTGCATATTCATCTTCATCTGAAGTTAATATATCAATTCCGGATTTAATCCGGTCTAATGCTGATTCTTGATTCTTTAAAATTTTATCTGGGATATCTCCCCATTCAGTTAAATCTTTTAATTGAGGTCTTTGTTCTTCATTAATCCAAGTCTCATATGAATCAATTAAGGGAGATAAGTAATTTCTTAATGTGTCATTATCCCAACATTCAGATAACTCATTTGCATTAAATTCTTTAGAATCAATTGGATCAAATGAAGGTAATGGAACAGAATGAATAGGAACAAATTCAGTTCTTAAATTAGGTTTTAAAAATTCTGTCAAATCTATTCCTTTATCAATGAAATATAATCCATCATCCCATAAAAAATTTTCAAATTTATTTATATAATCAATGTCATCCCATACTACAGAACACATATGTCCAATTGCTTTGATTGGCCTATTTCTATGAACAAAAAATAATTCTTCCTTTTTTTCAAGTTCAGAAATATTTGGAAATTCAGATTCTTCATTTTTAATAATTCTAATAGAAGGTTGAAATATACATTTTGAAATATCAATTGATTTTGAATTGTGATTTAAATTATTTACCAATGAGATAGTGATTCTATATTTATTAGAATTTAATTTTACTTTTTTAACATGTAAATTTATTTCACCATCAGAAGATTCTGAAATATTTATTGGAAATTCATCATCATCTAATTCATACCTAATAGTATAATAATATGGTTTTCTCATCCAAACTTTATTTTTTTCAAAATAACGTGCCCAAGTTATGCAAATATCTAAACAGGGATGCACTGATTCTAAAATAAATGATAAACCAAATGATTTGGTTCTAAATCTTGGATCTAACTGTGAGGGCAATTCTTCATCATAGTCTTCTCCATAAAAATCATCAGAATTATCATCTTCAGAATAATCTTTAAGATATTTCTTATCAATTTGTTTATCTTTAAAAGACTCTTCAATCTTAAGTTCATTATAAGAACTAGGAACTAATACCCCAGATAAATATTCTACATAAGGATTTCCGAGAAATTCTTCTAAAGGCCCATCTCTAGGACCATATATTTCTTTAAATAATTCTTGAATTAATTTTTTTCGAACCATAAATAACACAACACTATTTAAATGTTCCGCATTATACTTTTAGCTTTAATAAGGAACAACATTACTAACTTGTTTAAACTAGGAAGTTCTAGGACCTTCGAATTTATAGTTATCTGGAAATGACTGAAGTCTATTGGCTTCCTTAACTGTAATCAATGATATCATTTATTTATTTCAATTTTTTAAGAATTATGAAGCGGTTTACTAATTAGGTTGAGCAAACATGACAATCAATTAACATTAACAACAGTCAAAACTTCTTCTCTTATGAAACCTTCTGTAAAACCTCCTGCTTATGAAAATAATAAATGATCCTTATTTTTATAGCTTAATTATAAATTGAACTATACAATATTATGTGTATAAATTATTAATATATAAATATATTTAAATAAGTTATTGTTGATAAATATTTTGAAAAATAAACAAGATAAAATAAAAATCAGTTATAACATAAAAATTACGTGCATAAAACAAATAGTTTAAGATACATAAAAAAAGTTTAAGACTTTATTATTTAGAGATTATTTTAGTGTATAAATCCTCAAGTGTCTGTTTACGTTTGTCTTTTTTCAATTCACACTCCCAAATCGTGATTACATTCCATCCCATTTCTTCAAGTTTTTTGATTACGTTCATCACAATCTCTATTTCCATAAAGTTTTTTCTTCCAGAAATCAACATTGGATTTTGGCATTATAGAATATTTGTATTCATCATGGAGATGCCAGAAACATCCATGAACAAAAACGATTGTATTGTATTTTGGCAGTACAACATCTGGACTTCAAGGATATCGTTTATCATTTTTTCGGAAACAAAGACCTTTTGAAAAAAGATAGCTGCGGACAAGAATCTCTGGTTTGGTGTCTTTACTCTGAATTCGTGACATGTTATAACTTCAGACATCTTTGCTAACTTTGTCAACCATATAAATCAACTCAGATATAATATATTATATTTTTTATATTATATTTTATTTTCATCATAAATTTTAGATGATTCTACTTTCAAATATTATAATTTTTACACAATATTGTTTGGTTTTCTAATATTATTAATAAATGTTATATTATATGAGTAACATACACTTATATTATAAATTGAAATAATTTACGAATATTGAGGTTGAATGTGAATCGATGCTTGAAAAAAATCATTTAACAAAAAAAGAAATACTTGTGAATTTCTCAAATAAAAAATGATAAACTCAAATAAACTTCATTAATTATATACAATTAAGGAGGATAAAAGAAGATGACACCAAAAGAACAAATTATTAAGGTATTTAGAACAAATGTTAAAGGAAAAAGTCCAAATGTCAATGGAAAAAATGAACGACATGATGGAAGGAAAGGTCATTGGCTAGAACAACAATTTGGAATAACAGCAAACGCAGACAACGAAGCTGATTTATTTGGGTATGAATTAAAAAACGAAACCACATCTAAAACAACTTTTGGCGATTGGTCCGCAAATATCTATGTATTTACCAGCTCCAAGTATTCATCACTTTTTGAAGGAGATACTAAATATGAAAAACAGGATAGCTTTGTAAAAATCTTTGGTAAACCAAATGAAGAAAAGGGAGGGCGTTACTCTTGGTCCGGATCTCCTTGTCCTAAAATAGACTCTTATAATGACTTTGGACAGATTTTATCAATAGAGTCCAATAAAGATATTGTTGCTTTTTACTCATATTCACACGATAAAAGACCAAACAAAGCAGACATTGTTCCTAAAGAATTACAAATAGATGACCTAGAAATTGCTAGATGGTATGGAGAAAATTCCCCTACATCCAAAAGGGGAGACAAATGCCTCAAAGCAAAACTTGAAGATAAATTCAATGATAAAGGGTGGTTTACATGTAAAACAGACAAGAATGGAGAATATGATAGAATATGTTTTGGTGAACCTGTAAATTACGATGATTGGCTTAATTTGGTTAATGAGGGCATCGTATTCTTTGATAGTGGAATGTATGAAGGTAATAAAAGACCTTATTCACAATGGAGAGCAAACAATAAATTCTGGGACAGTTTAATTACTGAAACATACAAATAAACAATAATCAGATATGTGACACTTGATATCTATCTATTATTTTAATAACAAAACTACAAAATGTTATATTTACCAAGATAATCAAGCATTGCCACAGCTACGGCCTCAATTACTGGAATACAAACGGAATTGCCAAACTGTTTATATGACTGCGCATTTGAAACAGGGATGATAAAATCATCTGGGAACCCTTGCAATCTTGCACATTCTCTTGGAGTCAACATTCTCGGATTTTTTCCTGATTGTTCTATAAGTGCTTCACTACCATCCTTATAGTACCTTGCACTTATTGTACTGGTATATTTGCTGTCTTCATTGAACAGTGCAAATCCAAATCCATTTCCTTTCTTTTTATGCTTCCTTTTTCGTGCCTGATGTCCTTCCCAAAGTTTGTCGGAAATTGTAAATCTCTCTCCAACTGATTCTTCCAATACATCACCTACACAAACTTTCTCATCTATTTGTCCGACAGGATATTCAAACTCTTTAAAATTCTCGGGCAGATAATCTTTATTGAAACCTACAATTATTATCCTCTCTCTGTTTTGGGGCAAACCAAAATGATAACCGTTCAATATTTGAGGATCTGGGACATAATAATTCAGTTCATCCAGTACAGATAAAATAACTTTTATTGTATTTCCTTTATCATGTCCCCTTAACTGCTTTACATTTTCCAACATGAATGCTTTCGGTCTTTTTTCTTTAAGTATTCTTGCAATATCAAAGAAGAGTGTTCCTCTTGTATCTTCAAAGCCTTTATGAAGTCCCGCCTGTGAAAATGGCTGGCAAGGGAATCCTGCAAGTAATATGTCATGGTCCGGAATGTCTTTTTCATCGACAAGTGTTATATCCCCATCCGGAACTTCCCCATAATTAATACGATATGTTGTTTGGGCAAATTTATCCCATTCTGAAGAATATACATTATATCCTCCATGTTTTTGAAATGGCTGTCTGATGCCGCCAATTCCAGCAAACAAATCAATTTGCTTAAACCTGCACTCTTCAATTGGTCTGTTTTTAAACAATGGCTCAGTGGGAAAACTCATTATTTTATCATATATCTCATCAGGAACATCTAATTTTCTGGTTTCCCAATCTTTTAACATTTTTTCCTGCTCTCTAGTAAAAGATAAGGCATCTGAAAATTCTTTTCTCCTTATTCCTAACTTTTCTCTAACAGCAAGAATATCTTCTGCTCTACTCATTGTCTAACCACCTATCTAAACCGACCTTTTTATTTGGGATTTCAATAAACCATTGCCTGAATATGGCTTCAAGAACCGGAACAACAATGCTGTTTCCGGATTGTTTATAAAGGCTAGTGTTGCTTACCAGCTGGCTTGCTTTTTCTATATCCTCATCATTAACGCCCATCAATCTCCATGTTTCCTTTGGAGTAAGTCTTCTGGGCACATATTGTCCCGATTCATTGACCTTGTCCGTTACAAGCTGTCTTCTATGCTTTTTTAAAAAGCTTTGAAGTGTGGTACCTTTCCAATAATTTGAATCCAAACAATAACTATACTCCTGCTCAATTGGTTTATCTAGGACCTGGCCATTTTTCAGATAATATCTTTCGTCCACATCTTCGTCAAGAATGTCCTCAAGTTTAAATTTCAATTCTATAGGATCTGGGAAAACAAAATTTCTTTTGCTTCCAAGTTCGCTGATACAAAAAACTCGTTCTCTGTGTTGAGGGACACCATAATCTTTAGCATTTAAAACAGCCCAACTGTTTCTGTAACCTAAACTTTCAAGATACTCTAAAAATTTCAAAAAATTATCTTTATGATTTTTTCCAACAAGATTTTTAACGTTTTCCATCATTAAATATTTTGGTCTTTTTGTTTCAATAATCTTACAACATTCCCACAGTAATGATGATCTCGTACCGGAATCTTCATTTAATCCGCACTGATATCCTGCTACAGATATGTCCTGGCAGGGAAATGAGTAGGTAAATAAATCAAAATCAGGCAGTGTTGCAGGATCTATTCTTTGTATATCACCATAATTGTTAATCAATTTGTTTGCCAAGTACATATCTTTTAATTTTGGCAATTTAAGCTTTCTTGCTCTGTTTTCAAAAGTTTTGTAATGTAAAGGAACATTAATTTCTTCTAAATAAGAAATCATTTCATCTTTATCTTCGGGTACGTAGTTGTCAATATGTTCTCTTTTCTCCAAAAAATCACTATGAATCGCAGCGTATGATATAATAACATCACCTTCTATCTCTGAGATGCCAACTACATCAAATTCAATACCAATGTTACGCAGTGCCATTCTCTGACTTCCATAACCCGCAAACGCTTCAAACACTTTTAACATATTTTTCACCAAATTTTTATATTTTTGAACTTTGCCACAGTTAATCCATACGCTCAATTCTGTTTTTATAAAGATATTATATGTCGTATACTATATAATATCTATCTAATGATATTTAAATGTTACTTTTTCAACTACTTTAAATAAATCAAAAATGTTATTTAATATAAAGAAGACAATAATATTATGAAAATTAATGAGGAAACAAAAGTTAGAAACCAAGGAAAAATTTCACTCATCACCACCATACCAAAAACATATGTAAAAGCATTGAACATTAAATCTGGCGATACATTAGAGTGGACACTTAATACAGAAACAGAAACATTAGAACTAAAACTAATTAAATAATTATCATCTATTTTATTAATTAAATTTTAATAGTTAATTTGATGTTGCCGATATTTTTATAAGTATTTACGCTATGAACATTAAAAGTATTATCTTAATCAATACTCTCTAGATTATCCTCTAAGTTTCATCAATAATTAGTTATTTAGGAATTTCTTGTAACCATTAAATTACTTAATATCAATTAAAATACCGTGATATGTTCAAATTTAAATTCATTTTGTTTTCCCGTTCCATGCAACTTCACCAATATTTAATAATTAATACAACAATCCCTGTGATTTTGCCCAAAAACCTGCCTAACAAGCAAAATTCCTTTACAGTAGCCAATTACTTTCTTTCATCCTCGAATCCATATTGCATTAAATATTAGTAATGTCCCAATACATTAAATTCATCACGCTTTTTATCATTATAATGTCTAGTCTTGCCGCCCAATCTCTTATGCTTATCAATGTTGAACTTATCTTTTCTGTTCTTTTTATTTTTCCTATAGGTTTTCTTATTCCTTTCCTCTTTAATATAAATGTTTATTCTTTGCCTGATTTTCACATAATCATATGTGTAGATATCTTCCAAAACCTTTCTTTTGATGTTGAACCCTGATTTGACTGAAAAATTATTGGCTTCCATAATAACATCAAACTTATGCGAAAAATAGTGTTTGCCAGTGTATTCATAATAAATATCCAGTTTTTTTCTGATTCGCTTATCCCTTGAATGGACATATTTTTTTAGATGGAAATTAATCTTATGCTTTACGCTCTGCTTTTTAAATTTGAAACTGATCAGGTCCTGAATCACATATGCCATGACCACCAAGCCATGCTTAAGATTTAAATCATATTTATTAAGCAGGTCCGTGTAATAACAAGTGAATTCGGGAAATCCTACAATCTCAACCAACTTTTTAAGATTTTCTGCAACTATTTTAGGCTTTGACTGATATTGCCCTTTGTATTTTTTAACTATCCTTTTCAAATCTTTCTTGCGAGATATTTGCGTCTTATTTAGATAGATTTCAGAAATCAGATTGAATTTGAAAATCATAAATTCCTTATCGGAAAATTTTGAAAACAAAGGGTTATTTTCTGAAGACATATCTTCAAAATGAGATAAAATTTGTTTTACATTATCCTGTTTCCTATTGAATAAGTTTACTCCGTCATCTTTAGAGACTGATTCAAGCAATTTTCGTTCGCGCCTTTCAAAACTTTTAAAACTTATTTTCAATTTGTTTTTGCATCTAGGACATTGCATTGCAGACTTGAGCATTTCTGTTTCACATTTTGGACAAAGATACATTATATCAACCTAACCTCTCCTTAAAGTAACCTTGAAGCATTATATCCTCACAATAGACATAGCATCCCTTCATTCCACGGGTCATCAATGTGCGATACGTATTCTTGATTATCTCATCGGCCAGTTTCAAGGCTCTCTCTGAATCTTCATTGTACATCTTCTTTATGCCGAATATCGACCTGTCAGTGCTGGCACGCTCGGTAAAGTCAGTCACAATATGTTCACCGTCAAACCTCATGTCCTCGCCGATTATGACGCCGACATAGTCAAACTCTAGGCCCTGTGACGTGTGGATGCAGCCGACCTCATTGACAGAATCATCATCGATTGCCCATGTCCTGCTGCTTCCCAGATTCCAGCTCATAGAAAAGTCATCCAGAACTATATCATGGACATTGGAATCGTCCTTTCCTTCACTTATCCAGTTCCAGCAGTATCCTGCAACCAGCCTAGACTTATTGTTCTCCAAGTTCCTCTCAAATATCAAATCTCTTAGCTCCGACGGCGAATCGACCACTCGGAAGTCATAGTCGAAGTCAAAGCCATCATAGTTTGCCGTCTCCTCTAGCTCAAGGACATCACTTAGCCATGATAGATATCCATCGGACCCGTTGCACCTGAACTGTGAAACCAATTTAATTTGTTTGACTTCAGCATCAAACTCTGAAGCGAAGTGTCTGATTTCCTCGATGTTGCCGTAATCCTCAATTGAAATTCTTTGATATTTATCAATGAAGAATACGCAGAACTTGCCGGCATTGATAATCTCCTTAATCTGATTATCTCCTTTTTTGAAGAAACCCGTCTTTTCGGTTAATCTATGAGCCTCATCAACAATTATTGCATCATAATCATTACTGCCAGAATCGATGAATGTCCCTGAACCCTTGAAGATATTCTTTATCCAACCTACCTTAAACTCCCCTCCTTTTAGCTTTTTATAAAACACTTCACGAGGAGCAGTGTTTTTGGTGACATAGCATGAATTCATCTCATCCAGCATGATATCCACAAGCAAATTAATCGCCACAACAGATTTGCCTGTTCCAGGACCCCCTTCAACTATCAGTACCCTCTTCTTATCATCAAGATATGACTCTCGAGCCATTTCAATAGCCAGTTCATAAGCAATCTTCTGCTCATCAATCATTACAAACTCATTATTGCCCTTAAGAAGACTGTACAAAGTATCCTGCAGCCTTTTGGAAGGCCTGATTTTTCCATTGTCAATCCTATATAAAATGTCAGAATTATCCCCATACCTGATATACTTTTTAATGAACTCTCTTAATTTCAGAGCATCCCTTTTGCCGTACATTGGCGCTTCATCATAATACGACCTGTAGATTTCATCAGTCAACGGATCATCCTGGACAAAATCATAGTTATGCAGATATGCACATGGATAAAGCCCAATTTCATCCTCTTCAACTGTTTCGTTGAAGTTTTTAATTAGTGATGCATAGGACCAGACCTGATATGATGGATGAGTGGTCTCCCTTAGGCCCCCTCCCAAGACTGTCTTGACAATACCATCCTTTCCTTCGACTTTTTGAGCCTCGGACCATTGCTTCAACTCGATTATCACAACAGAATCATCTTTGAATTTATTCAAGCCAGTCAATATGAAATCTATTCTCTTGGACGTAGTTGGTATTGTAAATTCAATGGCCACACCACAATCATCAGGAATTTCCGAATCCTCCAAAACCCTATACATGTATTGCATGGAGTTTTCCCAAGACATTATCTGTGATTTTCCGGATTTTCCAATCTTCTGCTTGTAAATGTCATATATCTCATCAGTGATTGAGCCTGAAAATACTGAATCAATGAATTCCCCTTTAGTGGCCTCATAAACTATCATCTTAAAGCTCCGTATACTTTTTAGCATTGCCTTTGGATTTTTCAACAGGATATTTTATGGCATTTTTTTCCAACTTATTGAATATTATCTCTTTAACATCCAAATCCAATGAATCAACCATATACATACAATAAATCAAGACATCAGCTAGTTCTTCTGAAACTTCAGCGACATCATAATCCTTTCCCCACTGGAAATGTTCCAGAAGTTCCGCCGCTTCAATGGAAATGGATTTTGCCAGGTTTTCGGGTGTGTGAAATTTTTTCCAATCCCTTTCATGCTGAAATTTAATTATCTCCTCAAATATTTCATCCATAATCAATCATTCCATGTTCACTACAATATTATATCAACATTGTAATATTTAAATATAAAACCTAAAACTATCCAGAACAGAAAAATTTATGCAGTAAACAAAGGATTAAAACACAAAAATCATCATTGGATAGAAACATGTATTTAAAATCCTGAAAATGTTAAATAATATATAAATTGAAACTAACTACATTTATCCATAATAATCACACTAATTCCTCTTCAGGAACAACATTCATTGAAATACGATTGCAAAATATTAAAATAAGAAATTTTATGATGATGACACAATTGGTCGGATAGTTATCATCAATTATAAATAATTTTTACACAATATACTTAATTATAACTAACAAGGTAATTTTTATGGTCAAGGATGAATTTCAAGACAAGGTAATAGAATATGGTGAGGGCAATCTTCTAGTTGAAGCAGGACCAGGGTCCGGCAAGACAACAGTTATTCTAAAAAGAATCAAATATTTGATTGGTGAGGGTGTCGAGCCGGAAACGTTTCTCGTAATCACTTTTACAAGAAAAGCTGCGGAAAATCTTCAAACAAAGCTTAAGAAATATATATCAAAGGAAAAAATTGACAAGATGCAGATTTCAACTATCCATTCATTTTGCCTGAACTACCTTAAAGGCAAGAATCAGATTCTGAACCTGATTGATGACGACTCAGAGGAAAGAAAAAAACTGTTCATCAAAAAGCATGCCGAAAAGGATTTGGGCTATTGCGGAATTTCAAATCTGAAGGATTTCCATATCCCCGCCGTAATCGACAAGTTTGAGGAGTACACAAACTTCAATGTGAATGAGGAGGAATTGATCAAGTATCTTGAAGAGAATAAGCCGATTGACCCCAAGTATGTCGAATTCATGAAGGGCAAAAAGAAGCTGTCAAAATTGAGAATATATGATGAGGGCTATAAGGATGACTGGTACAATGCAAGATACATACAGACTGCAAAGGCCTATAGAAAATATCTGGATATCTTAGACAATGAGTTTTCCGTTGACTACAATACTCTGCAATATAAAACATTGAAAGAACTCGAAAAAGATCCAATCACCCCTTATACAACCATTTTTATCGATGAGTTTCAGGACACTGACCCATTACAGTACAGGATTTTCAGGATTTTGCTTGAAAATAGCCAGTACTTTACGGCAGTGGGGGACATTGACCAGCGTATCTATTCATTCAGAAGTTCCTTTCAGGATTATTTCAATGAATTGGAATCCGAATATGACTGTGAGAGAAAAAGCATAAACAACAATTATCGCTCCACCAAAAGCATTGTAGATGCAAGCGAAAAGTTCATTGAAGGTCAACGCCCCAAAGATTCAATCAAAGTAATAAGATCCGCAAATGAAAAATATAACAATCCTAATTTCATTATCGAAACCGAAATAAACCCTGAAGAAATCAAAAGCAAAAGGAAAAGGGAGGAGATGGAATCTGAAATCGAATCGGACAAGATATTGAAAATCATCTGCGACCTGAATGAAAAAATTGACTTTAGAGATATTGCAATTCTATACAGGAAACATAGCAACAAGACCGTTAAAAAGCTAATCAAGAAATTTCAGGAAAATCAAATCCCATTTTCAGTTAAGGGACAATCAGACCTTCAGGAAAGAAGCGAAATCAAGGCAATGCTGGTGCTTTTATGGTATCTTGCACGTAAAGTTGACAGCAGATATGTCACTGACACTGATGAGTATGACTGGTTGAACTTCAAGGGATTTTGCCTGAAGGATTTGGATGGCATATTTTGGAATCTCAGCGAAGAGACCAAAAACTACTTGACAGTACTTCAGGATGACTATCAGGAAAAAATCAAAAAGACTAGAATCAAGGTATTGGAAGATTATGACGGCAGCAAACGTACCTCTTTCAGTACACTTAAAAAGGAAAAAGAAGAGGTTCTGATTAAAATCTTCAAGGAAGTCAAAAAACCTGAAATTGACATGTCACAAATCTCCGATAGCGACAGGGACTTTTTTGAAAAACTGAACGGTTTAAGAGAAATCGTGCAGAATCCTGTTGAAGACAATACTATGACCATTTTGGAGTTGTATTATGAGTTGTTGAACTTGAGCGACTTATTTGATGATACATGCGGCAATGTTGATGCACTGGCAAACCTTTCCGTGTTGACACAAACGATGCATAACTATGAAACAATGATATCAAAAACCGATGTCATAGGCCTTTATTTCTTTTTGAAGAACACCAGTAAGGATTACAGTTCAAATTATAGTGAAGATGAAGGGGTTCAACTGATGACCGTCCACTCTGCAAAAGGCCTTGAATTTACTGCCACAATAGTTGCATCCCTTAAGGAAAATGAATTCCCTCCAGAAATCATGGATAAGGAAAGGGACAGCGACTATCTCTTTGGTACGGAAACATTCTACACTCCAAATGATCTTTTGGAATACAAGAACGGAATCACAATTGAAGAGGAAAATGAAAGATTTGATGAGGAGGAGCTTAGGGTAATCTATGTTGCAATGACCCGTGCTGCGGACTTGCTGATACTATCCTGCATCGGAGAGACCCCAGAAAAAATCAGGGCCATAAAGGACGAATTCATTGAGTATAGCCCAGAAGCCCTTGAGGATGTGACCTTTGACAAATTCTTTAAAGCACCTAATGAAAAACTTAAGTTAAGCTTTTCCAAGTATTCAACCTATAAGTTATGCCCTCACCTGTATAATCTGGTTTACAATCTGGAGTATAGACAATCTGACAGGGATGTAACCAACTTAGGCAGTGCCTATCATGAAATAATGGAATCACTCAACAGAGAACTCAAAGAAGACAAGAATCTGACCAACACAGAATTGGCAAAACTAACAGATAATGTTTATGGGATGTTCTTCAGCAAGGAGGAAACACAAGAGGAATATGAAGAATTATGCAGGTATGTTCAAGAATATAATGGATCATACTCCGAAAAATACGAAGTGATGGATACTGAACTTCAATTTTCAATAGACCGAGAGGAATTTAGCCTAAACGGGGCAATTGATTTGATATACAAAATAAGCGATTCTGAAATAGGGATTCTGGATTACAAATATACCTCAGGCAATGACAACAAGGTCAAAAAATACTCAGAACAGTTATATACCTATGCCCTCGCTTTAAAGGAGCATCCTGATTATAAGGACTATACGGTAAAGGAAGCTGAAATCCATTTCGTCAAATCCGACAAGGAAAAAATTGAAATCAATGAGGAATTATTGGAAAAACAGATGGAAAGGCTCATGCAAGCCGCTTCAGACATAAATGGGGGAAAATATGGCAAAAAAATTAGCAAATTCTGTCAGGACTGTGATTTCAGATTGCTTTGCCATGATTCAAGGGATATCAGATACCAAAATGGCCAAATTGTGATAAATGATTAATATACTTAAGAAATATTTTAATATCTGCATTGAAGAGAACGAGAAAGATTAGTTCAAAGTTAGGATGTTATTTGAGTATATAACTCATCAAGTGTCTTTTCTATTTTATCCTTTTTAAGCTGGCACTCCCACACTATGATGACATTCCATCCCATATCTTCAAGTTCCTTTCGATTACGCTCGTCACGCTCCCTGTTTCCATAGAGCTTCTTTTCCCAGTAATCCACATTGGATTTTGGCATCGTTGCATATTTGCACCCCTCATGCAGATGCCAAAAGCAACCGTGAACAAACACAATAGTATTATATTTCGGTAGCACAACATCCGGACTTCCGGGAAATCTCTTATCATTCTTTCTGAAGCGCAACCCTCTTGAAAAAAGATAACTGCGAACAATAATCTCAGGTTTGGTGTCCTTGCCCCTAATACGTGACATTATATAACTGCGTGTCTCTTTGCTGAATTTATCTGCCATGTAACTCAATCCAATATTGCACAAAGAAAATGCATTCAATAGTTCATTTTATAGATTTACCTATTAATATGATTTGCCCATTACCTGACAAGACATTTAGAAATGCATGATGAATTGAATACAACATGAAAACATTCTATAACCCATAAGAAATTTCATAATACATAACTTTTTACCAAATCAATGCAAATTTAAACTTGATCACCAGTACCGTCTTCTGTGTCAGTCTTCGGATTTTTATACTATTAAGTCTATTTAAACACTTATATCGTAACAGATGGGGGCATTATGAAGTTGATTTCCATACTATTAAGTCTATTTTAAACGGTAATGCAAAAATATGAAGTTCCAATGAAAATGTAATTTCCATACTATTAAGTCTATTTTAAACTGCATCAAAGCGATTAAAACCATTTTTGGATTGGTCATTTCCATACTATTAAGTCTATTTTAAACAAAGCAATGTAATTCTTGTAAATATTATATTTATGTATTTCCATACTATTAAGTCTATTTAAACCTCCAATCCAATAATGTCGAGTGTACTGAATCCCCAATTTCCATACTATTAAGTCTATTTTAAACCCTTTCATAGATTGCATCGCCTGTTTCATCAATACTAATTTCCATACTATTAAGTCTATTTAAACCTGAACATCCAAGACTCGTAGAGTATAAAGGTAGATATTTCCATACTATTAAGTCTATTTTAAACTAAAAATATTTTGAGTTATGAGGATAGATCAAGTGGATTTCCATACTATTAAGTCTATTTAAACATACCCATAATACACCAATCAAAATCGTGATTACTAATTTCCATACTATTAAGTCTATTTTAAACAGTATCCATCCAAGAATAATATTCAATATGTTTACAATTTCCATACTATTAAGTCTATTTTAAACCCGCATATTCAATCTCGGCAATATAATCAGCGTCCTCATTTCCATACTATTAAGTCTATTTTAAACTTGCGAGATATCCTTCATCAGGCACAGTTTGTTTTTCATTTCCATACTATTAAGTCTATTTTAAACATTAGTAATTGTACATGCTTCAATATACCATCGATTATTTCCATACTATTAAGTCTATTTTAAACACATCACTACTCAACACAAAAGTACCCTCACCCAAACTAATTTCCATACTATTAAGTCTATTTTAAACGTTGGTGACACTTCTTCCGCAAAGAAAGAGTATCCCAATTTCCATACTATTAAGTCTATTTTAAACTATAAAGGATGTAAGAATGTATTGAACCGTGTTGCTTAATTTCCATACTATTAAGTCTATTTTAAACTGTGGTTGCCATTCTTTACAGGAAGTGGTACGAAACCATTTCCATACTATTAAGTCTATTTTAAACGGTATAGTATCATTATCCACATCATTAGGGATACGAATTTCCATACTATTAAGTCTATTTTAAACTTTCATATACTCCACAGTCAAACTCGAAAGGTGTTTTATTTCCATACTATTAAGTCTATTTTAAACCCAGTATCCACCTTGCCATTCAACTGACTCTCCCTGAATTTCCATACTATTAAGTCTATTTTAAACATGTAACTATATTGAAAGTAAAGGAATGGGTAAAATATTTCCATACTATTAAGTCTATTTTAAACGTTTGGCTACTACTGGTGCAAAGCAAAAGGACATAGAATTTCCATACTATTAAGTCTATTTTAAACGGAGAAACTGCACTATAAGTATCAGTCTCATCTACCTATTTCCATACTATTAAGTCTATTTTAAACGATAACTATAATGCTGCTGATGCTTTGACTTACGTTGCATTTCCATACTATTAAGTCTATTTTAAACGCGATGAAGTAAATGCATGGAGCATTTGGGAAACTGAATTTCCATACTATTAAGTCTATTTTAAACTTTATTACTTGGTTCTAAAGTACCGCATGATTTTAAATTTCCATACTATTAAGTCTATTTTAAACCTGTTGAGAGTTTGGCGAAGGAGCAAGAAGTTATTGAATTTCCATACTATTAAGTCTATTTTAAACTATCAGGAATATTGTTAGTGAGACTTTCATAAGAGAATTTCCATACTATTAAGTCTATTTTAAACTCTTTTATTAGCGAAGTACCAACCGATTGTTTTTCCATTTCCATACTATTAAGTCTATTTTAAACTGGAACCGCAAGTGAAAAAACCATTACAATATGATGCATTTCCATACTATTAAGTCTATTTTAAACTCTGCATCTAGCAACCCCAATTGGGGAATCAAGCAGAATTTCCATACTATTAAGTCTATTTTAAACGGTCATCGGTAGTTTCAAGTACACAATAAGCACCTACATTTCCATACTATTAAGTCTATTTTAAACTTAAATCAGTAGTTGCAGAATAATAAGCCCCATATCTATTTCCATACTATTAAGTCTATTTTAAACGTGGGAATAAGCAGGTATGTGAATTGTTGAATCGAAATTTCCATACTATTAAGTCTATTTTAAACACAATGTTGCATGGGCATCTGCTACAAAATTATTCACATTTCCATACTATTAAGTCTATTTTAAACTTCATTGAAATCAGTAATCCTTGTTTCTCCAACATCATTTCCATACTATTAAGTCTATTTTAAACATATTGGAACAGATGAACAAAGTGTAGTAGCATTCCATTTCCATACTATTAAGTCTATTTTAAACTTGCATATAATTCGCAACATTATCAAGCATTTTAACATTTCCATACTATTAAGTCTATTTTAAACTTTAAATAATCGTAATTGGACTCGCTTATTTGTATAATTTCCATACTATTAAGTCTATTTTAAACTTGAATTTGTTATATTGGCGGTGCCTTGCCATTGGGTATTTCCATACTATTAAGTCTATTTTAAACGGAATAATTGCAGGAAACTCCCGTATTCATTATAATAATTTCCATACTATTAAGTCTATTTTAAACTCGCAGTCATTCCACATCACCTTTTGATTGGAATAATTTCCATACTATTAAGTCTATTTTAAACCATTCAAAATCACTTCTTTCTTTTTTTAATTTAATCCATTTCCATACTATTAAGTCTATTTTAAACGTTGTTGGTTATGATGTATATTCCACAAGTCATAGGATTTCCATACTATTAAGTCTATTTTAAACGCTGATTACTGTGGTGTAACTGGTGTTGAAAAGAAATTTCCATACTATTAAGTCTATTTTAAACATTTCATTAACCCCCTGTTTTTGTCTTGGGCAATCATATTTCCATACTATTAAGTCTATTTTAAACTGAAGAAAGAGATTTATCAACATTCAAGTATTATATATTTCCATACTATTAAGTCTATTTTAAACTTCTGTTTCTGCTTCGTCTATTAATTCTTCCATTGTATTTCCATACTATTAAGTCTATTTTAAACTTCTGTTTCTGCTTCGTCTATTAATTCTTCCATTGTATTTCCATACTATTAAGTCTATTTTAAACTAGTGGATATACTTGGAACTTTTAATGTTGAAAGATATTTCCATACTATTAAGTCTATTTTAAACGTATGTGGTGGTGTCTATTGTACCATCGTTTTTCACATTTCCATACTATTAAGTCTATTTTAAACCATGTTCCCCTTCCGATGAATCAATGACATTGACTTATTTCCATACTATTAAGTCTATTTTAAACTTTATTCTGCATCTTCCAATGCTTTAACACGGACATCATTTCCATACTATTAAGTCTATTTTAAACTATAATCAATATCCTCATCATCATAACCAAAGAATCATTTCCATACTATTAAGTCTATTTTAAACCTTTTTTCTTCAATTCATTAATTAATGTGTTACTCAATTTCCATACTATTAAGTCTATTTTAAACTATCTACTAAATATGCTCCATGTGGTTCACTTAATTATTTCCATACTATTAAGTCTATTTTAAACTGGATTCCACGTAGTAAAGTGGATAGGCAAGAACCTTGATTTCCATACTATTAAGTCTATTTTAAACTCCATTGTTTCCACTTCAAGAAAGTGGAGTATTTTAATTTCCATACTATTAAGTCTATTTTAAACTTTTGTGAGGCATGGTGGGGGTTTTTTAAGTATGAGATTTCCATACTATTAAGTCTATTTTAAACTAAAGATGTCTTTTTAGATTTAAATAAATTACTTGAATTTCCATACTATTAAGTCTATTTTAAACTTCATTGCTTGATATATACTTGTTAGCATTCTTGGCATTTCCATACTATTAAGTCTATTTTAAACCATACCCCAGTTCGGAGAGAATCCCAAGCATTTTCTTGATTTCCATACTATTAAGTCTATTTTAAACTTGGATTAGTTCTTGGAGTATATTCAACACTTCTTGCGATTTCCATACTATTAAGTCTATTTTAAACATGAAGTTATAATATATTATAACCGAAACCCTTATATAATTTCCATACTATTAAGTCTATTTTAAACCAAACAAAAACATTTATGCAACATTACAATATACAAATTTCCATACTATTAAGTCTATTTTAAACACAATGACAATGAACTACAAAGGAAGTGGAGTAATTATTTCCATACTATTAAGTCTATTTTAAACCAAATGGATCATTTCATCATCATCATAATCAACTGCATTTCCATACTATTAAGTCTATTTTAAACTTGATGATGATGATGGTTCGAGGTTTTTTGGTGTATAATTTCCATACTATTAAGTCTATTTTAAACTATGCATGAAACAGTATCCTATTATTAAATCATCAAGATTTCCATACTATTAAGTCTATTTTAAACGAATCATTAACCATCGGTAACAAAACGGTCAAAAGTAATTTCCATACTATTAAGTCTATTTTAAACATTTTGCCCTAATGCTTTAAATTCTCCTTCTTTTAAATTTCCATACTATTAAGTCTATTTTAAACCAGAGTAGAATGAAATCACATAGATGGTATCATAAACAATTTCCATACTATTAAGTCTATTTTAAACTAAAGAGTTATACAACGGTGGTTAATTGGGATATATATTTCCATACTATTAAGTCTATTTTAAACATTAGTGTCCGGTTCCAATATTAAGACCGTTAATGGATTTCCATACTATTAAGTCTATTTTAAACATTCTTTGTAGGAATATCAACTGGTAAACGATTCACATTTCCATACTATTAAGTCTATTTTAAACACTGTGGATGAGACACTTGCATCATTAGTGTTCACAATTTCCATACTATTAAGTCTATTTTAAACCAAAGATTCGGATGCTATGTATTTGATTTCTTCAGAATTTCCATACTATTAAGTCTATTTTAAACATTCAAACTGTGACAAAGCATTCAATACTATTATTAATTTCCATACTATTAAGTCTATTTTAAACAACTCATGGTAAGATTAGGAAATTATCCATTACGAAATTTCCATACTATTAAGTCTATTTTAAACCAGTATAATCACTTAAAAACTCCTCACGAAGAACATATTTCCATACTATTAAGTCTATTTTAAACACTACTGGTTTCCATGGTACGCCATAGGTTGATGAAGATTTCCATACTATTAAGTCTATTTTAAACGCAAGTTCTGATGTATCTGCATTGCATCCAATCAAAATTTCCATACTATTAAGTCTATTTTAAACTGTAACCGGTAGAACATTAATGGATGAACATATTATGTATTTCCATACTATTAAGTCTATTTTAAACCTGAATTATGGGAGTTTATAGACCAGTATTCTAAATATTTCCATACTATTAAGTCTATTTTAAACCGAGCCGAAAAATCCTTAAAAAATAGAAAAAATATAATAAGAATCCTCCTATAACATAACTTTATTGTCCACCATTAATAATGTTAGCTATTTAAAAAGGTAGACCAATTTATTATAAAATAAATGAAATTGGATTTTTTTCAATGCCTAAAATTTTTTTATCTAAATATTTATATGGAAATTTATAAATAATCACAGAATCTTCTTCCTCATCAATGAGTTCATTTAATCTATTTACTATATCATTATACTGTGATTTAGTTATTTTCCCTTCAAAAACAGAATTTTGTTGCCAATGCAAATAAGATTTTAAGAACTTGTGAACATTATTTACCCTATCTACATTTACATCATATACTATCACTAAATACATTACCACCACATTTTAAAACTTTCATATTTTTTATCATTCAAAAAATGTTTAATTAATTTATATCCCTCTAATCTGATTAAATATTTATAAGATACCTTTTTATTCAATGTTTGATGCATAATTGTTGTTTCTAACTTTTTTTGATACTCAGAAATGAAAATTTGTTTACCATTATCATTCAATAAACATCCAACATCATAATTGAAATGTTTTTTGCTAATCATGTTATTATTCACAACTTTAAAAATGGTTCTATCAACTATGATTGGTTTAAAAATATCTGCAAGATCTAACGACAATGAAAACCTTCTTTCGGATGGTTCATGTAAAAAACTTACTGAAGGATGAAGATATGTTTGATATAATTCAGATAAAACAGTTGTATAAAGTAACGAATTTCCAAATGAAATCAAAGAGTTTATTTCATCAGCCGGAGGCCTTATTTCACGTTTGGTGAATTGAAATTTTCTTAAAATTACATTAAAACTTTGATAGAAATTATTCCAGATTCTTCCTTCAGAACTCATAATCTGTGAAATATCCCCATCAATATTTTCCTTTTCAATATTATGAATAAAATAGTCAAGATCTTTACCCTTTTTAGAATAATATTTCATTGTTTTTAAAACATTATGTTTTATGCCTTCAACAAATTCTTTTGCAATATATTCTCTTTTTTGAGAATCCAAATAATGTTCAGATTGTTTTACAACGACCAACCCCGAATTTAATTTAATTTTTGGATATAAAGACCCTTCATAAAATCCATATTTATTGAAAAAATTTACAACAATTCCTTCTTTCATCAAAAATGATGAAGCACCAGACCTAAGTGAAACTTTACCAAAACAGTTTATTTCACTAATTGCATGAATTGGAATTTGTTTTTTAACATCTTCATTAATAAAATATAACGTATTGTCTTTTCTTGATAAAATTCCATGTGAGGTTATATATAATGGGTTTTTCATAGTTTCACTACACCATACATAATTCATAAAACGAACATCTTTTACAATAAGATTTATTCTCCGCAACAGGAGGTACTTTTAAATTAGATATTTCAACAATGCCACTTAGAATTTTATCCATCTCTTCAATTAATTTATCATCCAAGATTATTTCTTCCTTTTTTCTTTCCTTAGGATATACCAAAACACCACGAACTGTTGGTTCAATTAATCTTAAATTATAAAGATAAAAATATAACTGATATTTTGCACCAATCGTCAACCTACTGGATTTTTTCATCTCAAAAATAGTTAAGCCATCACTATTTTTAACGAAATCAAAAACCATGTTATCTACACGAAATTCCTTATTTTCTCTAGAATAAGACTTTTCATGTATTGCTTTTCCAATTGAAATATCATCATTATTGTAATTCATATTTATTTGATTAATATAAAACCATAGTTCCCGTTTACATGTTACAAAATATTGAACCATGACTCCTGTAATGTTCTCTTCTTTCATAGTTTTCTACCAAATCATGGGTTCCTCATTTTCACTAATTATAAACCCCACATCTAAAGAATATTTGAAATTTAAATCATCAGGACAAATAACTCCAATTTCATCATTGAAAATATTAGTAGCTCCAAATTTCTTTTCATCAACAGAAATTACATATTGATAAAATTTATTTTTAATTTTCAAGAAAGCATTTTTCCTTTCAATACCTGATAATTCATCAACAATCCTTTTATATTCCCTAAAGATATTTGCTGCTTCTTCATTAACACAAACAAAAACATCAATTCCATTACCATAATTTTCAATTAACTTGAATTTAGAAGGAATTTTTTCAAACCATAAATTGTTTAAAATAGATTTGAGTTCTTCATCATCAAAACTTCTTTCAGAAATTAATTTAAAATATTGATTAGAGGCTTTTAAATTAAAATCCTTCTCAGAAATTTTAGAATAAGATTGTAAGACTTCACGAGTAGTGTTTAACAATAATTTTTGATAAACAAAACCAGAATATCTTTTACCCTTTTCATTGATTAAAGAAATAACCTTAACAATTCCTTTATCTTTCTTTCCAGACCTATTGCATCTACCAGCAGTTTGAACAATAGAATCTAATGGAGCAAAATCTCTATAAACAATATCCATGTCAATATCGACCCCTGCTTCAATTAATTGAGTAGTAATGACAATATTCTGTTTATTAGAATTTTTTATAGCATTGATTTTATTCAAACGATAATAAGGCAAAATGTTTGTTGAAAGATAAATTAAATTAATTTTTTCACCAACTAAACAAATACCATTTTCATCAATATTTATCTCATAAAAGGAACTTAAATATTCTTTCACAACATGATACAATTGCATTGAAGATTTTATAGTGTTTAAGACAACCATGATATCCTTATCTTGATTATTTGAAATAACTTCAAATAATTCACCTGTAAAATCATTTAATGAAATATCATCTAATTGGAAATTGTAATCGATTCTATCAAATTGATTAAAATAATGTTCCACATTATCAACTAATGAAATAATTTCATCATCTTTAAAAATAAACGGTTGAGTTGCGGTCATTAGAATTATCCAACAATTATATTCATAAGCTAATTTTTTAAGTATTAAATTAATGATTCGCCAATATTTATAAGGAATGGATTGAATTTCATCCAATAATATTATTGAATTAGTGATATTATGGAATTTTCTTAAAAAACTGTTTTTATTGCCTATTAAACTATAAAAGAACTGTATGAATGTAGTAATTATAAATTCTGAATTCCATCCTTCAATTAAAATTTTTGAATTTGAAATATCATATTCCTCATTATCATCATTATTGACATATCTCATTTCCGCCAAATAATTATGTTTTAATAAATAATTTGAACCTTCTAAATCATTTTCTTTAAATATATCACGAATAACCTTTTCATTTTGATCAATGATAGATAAGAAAGGTAGTGAATATATAATTCTAGGATTAAAATCATATTCATTTTTTATTCTATTTTTTAATTTTAACACTGCTGAAAGGCCAGTTAATGTTTTTCCAATACCTGTTGGCAAATTTATTGAATAAATTTTATTGGATAACTCTAAATTGATTACATTTTTATTAACTTCAACATAAGCTTCTTCACGAATTTTATTTATACCCTCTGTGTTAAATGAATGAATTTTTTTATAATCATCGACAATTTGACTAGGAATTACATTACGCATAATTGTTTCACTTTGAGATGCATCCATTTTATCCGCATCCAATAACACTGAATAAAACAATAAAATACAAAAATAATTATTAAAATCAGTTTCATATTCAAAATCAAATAAGAATTCTTCTGAAATAGCCTCACAGATTTCATCAAAATTATTGAAAAAATTTTCTAAAGAGATATTATATTGATTATAAAATAATTCAAGAGTATCATCTTTAGTATTTAAATCATCAATTTGATTTTTAATTAATTTAGACTTAACTTTAGTATCATGATACTTATCTAATGTGGGAACATTACGAATATTACCATGATGATGCAATACAACAATATATGAAATTATTGCCAGATTTAAATCAAAATCTATTTGATTATCTTTTAAGTAATTATCAACAACATAATACGTAAAAATAGCAGATAAAAAACTATGAGGAGTAAATTCTGTTTTTTCATGTTTTAATAGATAATTTTGAAAAAAAGAAGTTGATTTGGCAAAATCATGACTTAAACCTATTAAAAAAGAAATTTCCGAAAATAATTCATTATTATCAAAATTTAAAGAAAAGAAAGAAGATTTAGAAAAGTCTGCAACACTTTCTAAATGATCTTCTAAAAATTTTTCAGGATGAGACCTTAATTTAGAATAAGACAATTTTTTCATCCCCAATAGAATAAAAATCACAATTTTTTAATTTAATTGGATTTCCATTTTCTTCATAATAATACTCTAAAAATTTGGAGACAATCCTATCAGAATTCATAAATCCTGGACTTTTAACAATCCCATATTTCTTTCCAGGTTCAACAAGTAAATCACCCGTACTTTTAAGAACAACTGAATTGATATCAACATTATCTTCATTTATACTATTCAAATCAAAAAGTTCCTCATAAACTAAACTAAAATCTGCAATACATTCAGATATACCTAAGCAAGGAGTGAAAATAGATTTATGTTCATTTAAATTAGAGTATAATTCCTCCATTAAATTATTATCATTTAAAGAAACATAAATTCTATATTTAACATCTTTTAAAAACTCTGTTTGAACCCGAACACGAGGATTTGATTTAATATCAGATAATAAAAAGCCTTCTTTTGTATTAATATAATTAAGGTTTATATTAATTTTTTTAATTGGATTTATAATTCTCAAACCTAATTTACTATTCTCTTCATTGAAAATATCATGATAACTATCTTTTTCTAAACCTAAAATTCCAGCAATTAACCCCGAAATTGTAGTTCTTGAAGGGAAAGGAAATGTAATTGTAGAAGTAGAAGTATATCCTCTTCTGAAATAGGCATAATCCCCCCAAATATCAAAAGCTAATAGTTTCATTTAATTTTACCTCATAAATTAATTTCAACAGTTTCAATACCAAATTCATCTAATTTAGATAAAAGATTTTCAATTGAATAATCTTTAAATTTAATATCTGAATCAAATTTATAATTAATTTTAGAAATTTTATCTTTATTTTCTTCAATAGCATTAATTAGGTTAGATAACTCAATTTCAAATTCAGAGATTTTTCGTATTTTTTTATCATCTTCCAAATCATGTGAAATAGAAAGTTTATTATTTAAATCACCAATGAAAAAGTTTTCTTCATTATATTCAATTTGAATTAAACACCTTGGAGATTGACCAAATTTAGAACGTGAAATTAAATTTTTAGTACCATTCCACATACCATCCAATAATAATTCCACATCATCATCAGTCAAATTGGTTTCTTTAGCTGCATTTTCGTTTACTACACCATAAAAACCAATTAAAGAATATGGCAATATATACTCTTCTCTAAATGTTTTTTGATCTTTACCTTTACCTGAAGCAAATGCTCCAGTACCTTTAATGTGTTGGATTTCAACTTTATTTAATGATCTTCCCATTCTGAATTGAACAGGTCCAGTTAAAGTTACAGAACCGCTTTTTTTACTTTTACCCACTTTTACATCAATAGGTATTGTAGCACCAAAAAGCCTAACATCAATACATTCCTTTAAAATATTTCCTCTTAAATCATTTTTAGCATCATCTAATGATTCATAAACCCCTTCAGTTGTAGAATAATCATTTGCTCTTTGTTTAGCATCTTGAATATTACCATTTTCATCCTGAATTTCTTTAATAAAAATTCCTTGATTTTTAAAATCATGTAAATAGTCACGAATTGTCCTTTTGAGTCTGACATCAGTCACTATATTAATTTCTGTTTCTTCATCTAATCTAGGCTTATTATCATCTAATGGGTCACCATTAGGATTAGCATCTGATATATCGTATAAAAATAATATTTCTGACCTATTCATTTAAATCATCTCCATCTTCGTTATTTTTATCAAAATTAGGTAAAGTGAAACCTAAAACAAAATAATAACTGGTTTCATCCCTATTTAATTTCCAATCATTCTCTGATCTTGCTAAATTTTCTGAAATTTCTTCTTCCAAATCCTTCATATATCCGGCATCATACTCTCGTAACTTATTTATCACCATAGGATATAATTTATGAATTTTTTTCTTATCTAAAGATAAACCCCATAATTTATTATAAAATGGAGTTGAACCTAATTCCTTATATTGTATATTCATTAATCTTCTAGTTAAAACACCTAATAAAAAAGTAGCTTTTTTAGAAGGTGAATCTAAGATTAATTCAATAGAAAATTCTTCATTATTTGAATCCATAATTTTTTCTCCTTTAATTAAATTTATCTCATTAAACAATAACAACAACATTAACGATTTAATTACTGAAATTTTAAGAGCATAATTTTCTTCGTTACGCCAATTAGATCTGATTTTATACATAAATCTTGATATTAAAAAACTATAATCGATTTTCCTATTACTTATAACATCAACAACAGTGTCGATGTAAAGTTTTGTAGAAAAGATATTGATAAAATCTCTTAAAAATCGTTTATACCAATTACTAGGAGCACAAGGATATTTATCATTTTTATTTATAACTTGAATGAAATTTCCTTCATGTTTATCTCCAAAAATCAATTTAAGATTTTCTTCCTTGAAAAAATCATATTCAGATATTTTAAGTTGAGTATCATAAAGAGTGTTTAACCATGAAGGAATTACACTTTCAACATATGCTAAAATATCAAATGCACTCTTTGACGATTTGAAAAATAAAAATTTAAATTCAGCAACATCATCAAATCTTTTGACAATTTTATCAAGCTTATTTTCAATATCGCATACATCAGCAGAATCAAGATTTTCTTCAGTTTTGAATAATTGAATAATTTGATAAAGTTTATCAAAACCCTTTTCTGAATCAAATAATAAATTAGGTATCACATAATACCTCAAACCAAATTCAGAGAAATCCAAATAATCTTCTACAAAATTTTTTCCGGCATTCAAATATAATGCACAATCAGAACAAATTGGCAATAATTTCCATTGATTTTTAATATTGTTCCCTGGAACATTACCAAGTTTTTCAGGTGTTGAAAAAGCAAAGCCTATTGAACTTGACACTAAACCATAAACTTCTTTTTGTTGATCACATAAACAACAAACACCTTCTCCTTTAATTTTTTTAGGTCCCTGATATCTATTTAATGAATTTTTAACCAATATCTCTTTAAATTCCTCAAAATCATATAAATAATTTATACCCCCATCATTAATAACAACTGAAATAAGAATATTATCTTTTATATCGATTGCATCAACAATATCATTTAAATCATTATAAATTTTCTCAGAATTGTCTGAAATTTCAGCATATAATTTATTAAATATTATGCTATCATCTTTATTATTTTCAAACCATTTTAAAAATTTTATGTTAAATGTTGTTTCTAAAGATTTACCGATTAATGTTGAAGGAGTAATATTTGTACCTCTAGGAGACCCTTTTTTATAAAGATATTTAACTTTATTCTGTTTGTCATAATCTTCTTGGTAAACTTTATTATATGAAAAATTACCATTGGAATCTTCTAGGAATTCAACTAAAACAACGGCACCAATTTTTTTATTATCCAATAAAACATCAATTTCATCTAAATTTTCTTTTTCAATATACAATTTACCTAATTTATATAATGCATCAAGCAAATTTATCACTTCCTGCAGTTCAAAAAGCCAAAACCAAGACTATTTTTTTCACCAAGCCCATTTTCAAATAAAAATTTATAAAAATCTTTATTTTGACTTGTTAAATTAAATTCTAAATTTTTCCACAAACTGCCTATAATTATAAATTGATTATTATTTTTTTCTAATCTTACAGAAACCTCCCGTCCAAATTCGAAGTTAGTGAATAACTCAGAATCTAAACTAAAATCACAATCATAAAAAGCATTATATTTTTTAATTGCATTATCTTTTAGTCTTTCAAAAAAGAAATTAAAATCAGGATTTTGTTTAAAGGAAAAATACTTATTATTTTTATTATCCTCAAATAATACAATTGGTGTTGATGAAATAAATTTTGCACAATTCCTATTTCTTAATAATTCCACTTTTAATAATTCCATTTTATAATTTTTTAGTCTGAAAGTATTTTTATTTTTTAATTGAGCATATAATACTTTAATTAAATCATCATTAGGTGAGGATATAATTAGTTTTTTCAATGAATTTTTTTCAAAATCAGAAACCGGGAAAATATTTGAAAAATTAAAAAATTTAAACCCTACTTGATCATGAAAATCAACGAATGAACTATCATTTCTTAAAAGAGAATAGATAAAACCTTGAATCGTGTATTTATCAATTTCAGAATACTTAATATATTCTTTTGGTTCAAATTTAATCATTAATCTAATAATTCCACCTTGAATTTCATGTTTTATTGTTTATATTATGTTAATAAGTAATATTTAAAATTATTTAAAATATTGCCAATAGCACAATTTCCTGTTAAACAAGACATTCTCCCAAATAGATATTCAAATATTTTTCACTTTTCATGAATCTTGTTACCCGCATCATCATATCCAGGTTCATCCATGTCGATGTATCCGTTTTCTCCGACATGGTAATCTACAAGACCATATTTGTTCCGCATATAATCTCCCACTTCCTCCTCGCTATACATTGGAGTTCCGTCGGACTTGTATGCATAGGCGGAAGGCTGCGAATTGCTGGTGTCACTGCTGCTTGAAGAAGCATCGCTTTCAACAACCTCACTACCCTCAGTTTCTGTGGCAACCCATCTGATGCTTGCGATAATGTGGTCAACAATATCCTTATTTTTACTGATTACGATTATGTTGTCATGAGTCTCATTATTTCCAAGATACACCGCATTGCATTTACCATCCAGGCTGCATCCTGCCACTGTAGGATCATTAATTGTGGTGTTTCCGCTGAATTCGCTTCCGAAAATTGGATTTTTAATATCGGAAAATCCCATTACCTGTGCAAGGCCCTGATTTGCACTGTTGAAGATTACAACAATGGTATTGTCATTTGAAAGAACAGTGATTCCGCTTTCGCTATTGTTTGATTTGATGAGCATGTCATCAGGTATTTCCATTGCAGTTCCATTTTCAACCGTATGGACGGTTATGTATTCAGTGTGCTCTGCAAGCAAGGTGTATGCGATTCCACAGCACAGAACAGCAATATTGCACACAACACGCCAATGATTATATATTTCTTATCCATTAATATTTTCCTCCCTCAAATATTTTTTCTGGATTTATAGCCTGACTTATGTCTAATCTATCCACTACATTAACATATGATTACAACAATATTTAAGTTTTAACAGATACAAACTAAATAACAGGAGGTAAATATTATGGTTCAATATTGTAGAAAATGTGGAAAGGAACTTGCCGACGATGCGGAATTCTGTGACGGCTGCGGATTTAACCTCAATGAAAACCCAAACACCGAGCAAGTTGAAAAACACAGTGAAGATAACAAAAACGAATTTACAACAAAGCTGCCGCTGATTCTTGCAGTTGTCGGCATTGTCGTATCCATTGCCGAAGGACTGGGGACACCTATGCTTATGGGATGGGACAATATCCTCACTGCAATGGCAATCGGAATTGTTGGAGGACTGATCGGAATAGTGCTTATGGAAAAACTTGACGAACCGTTAATCGCTGCGGTAGAGTTCATCGCAACCGGTGCGCTGGTCTATATGTTTATTGCAAGATTCGGTGAAATATCAGCTGTATTATTCATCATAGCTGCTATCCTAACGCTTTATTTCAAGGGTTATTATGCCCACAACAAGAAGCTGTGGCTGATACCTATTCTGACAGTTGTTCTGATATTTGTCATGCTGATTGCGGGAGGAGCGCTATACCAGGCGAATGCCGAAAATTCAATTGAAGTCGGAAACATCACCCAGAACATTAAAGACGGAGGATACGGCTATTTCAACGGAAGCGTTTCAGGAGACATATTTGTCGGAACCAATTTCGACTATCTGGAGGTTAGCGTCAATTACTACGATAACCAGGATAAGATAATCTATTCCGGAATCGCATGGAATGATTTGAATCCGGAAAGCGGAAAGACATACCACTTTGACGGAATGTACTTTGAGGACAAGGCACCTGCAAAAGCGGAAGTCAAGGTTGTTGACTCAGCAAAATCCACAACACCCCTATACACAGAAAACATAACAATTTCAGCTAAAAGTGGAGTCTAAACAACTCCCTTTTTTCTTATTTTTTGATACTTCATCATCAAATTCATTCAAAAATCAAATTAAGATGCTATTAAGATGCTTTATATAAAATTAAGCATATCTCTATTAACTGTGATTTAAAAGGCCATGAATATTATTTTTAGACAAATCAATATTATACAATATGAGAAAAGTTAAAGATAATCCGTATTGGAAACATCCAAAAACACAAAAACCGATTTTACAAGATGAAATGTTAAATATTATGTATCTTCATTTAAATTAGATATACATTTAATTCTTTCCTTTGCAACTACTTTAACTTTATCATTATCATCATTTTCAGCAATATCCCTTAAAGCAGATTCATCAGTAATTTTATCAATAGTTTCCATCCGTATTAGAGGCTCATAATCATTTTTTGCAATGTCAATTAAAGCGGATTCATCAGTAATTTTATCAATAGCCAACATACGAATATAGGGTATAGAATCATTTTTAGCAATAGTTATTAAAGTAGATTCTTTTTCGATTTTTTTAACTGCTACAGAACGAATAACTGGTTCAGGATCTTTTCTAGCAATAGTTATTAAAGCAGATTCATTATTAATTTTTTTTACAGCTGTGTAGCGAACATCTTCATTCTTTTCAAATCTAGAAATATCAATTAAAGCAGTTTGATCGCTAATCTTTTCAACAGCTTCCATACGAACATGCCAATATGGGTCGGTTTTAGCGATATCGATTAATGCAGATTCATCTCCAATATTTTCAATTGCACTTTCACGGACAAGTGATTCAGGGTCGGTTTTGGCAATATCAATTAAGACAGTTTGATCAATAATTTTTTCAACAGCTCTGCAACGAACAATGAAATTCGGATTAGTTTTGGCAATATCAATTAGTATATATTGATCTGTTTTTTTACGTATAGAATTTCCTTGAAGGGAGTCTTCTAAATAATTTAACTCAATGTTTTCTAAAGTTACTAATTCTTCAGAAGTTTCTACATAATCTTCAAGAAGATATCCACAAAACGGGCAATACTCCTCATATACTTCATTGATTTCTTCTCCACAATTAGGACATTCAATCATTGTATCACTTTAATATCATCATATCATACTTCTTAATATACTAATAATTGATTTTATTGATATTATCTTTTTCTAAAATTGTTTTCATACCTCAGACTGATTGATTTAATTGATAGTTTTTTATTCAGAATATCTTAGGTGATTGCTGCTTGAATTTCTAATCGAGTTTATACAGGCATAAACATTATTCATCACTCCCATTTGATTTCAAAAGTAAGTGGTATGTGATCGCTGAATTCTATCCATTTATCAGCATCACCAATTTGAAAAGCACTAACCACATCTTTACCAGTATATACATAATCAATGTGATACGGTTTTTCTAAATCCCAAGATTGGTGAAATGTTGGCTGTGTTTCTTTACCTTGTTTTTCTCCAGTCAATTCATGATACGCACTGAACAATCCTTTGTTATTCAGTTTCCTGTTTAAGTTTGTCTGATCTTTAGCATTGCCTTCACTGTCTTTAGCCTTGTGCAGATTATTCCATATTGCATTGCTGTTGAAATCACCGCACATGACAAGGTTCTCATCAAATAGACCTTCATTTGCATCAAAATAGTCATGAATCATTTCAACATATTCGTTCAGGCCTTTTTCCTTATCCTTACCCATTGCCCAAACCGCCAATAAGTTAAAGCTGTCATTAACCCTTACAGCAATGAAGTTTTTAAATTTTTCATCCAACCCTTCAATTGGATCTAATTTAATGTCATCTTTTGCAAATATTCCAAGACCTTTCCAATGAATGTCTCCAGTCCAAAAGTAATTATCACCCACAAATTCGATATATTCCTCTACTTTAGCTCTTGACGGATCTTCACATTCACATATGACATATATATCTGCATTTTCTTCAATGATGGAAGTGTATTTTTCTCTAAATTTACTTGCACAGTTCCAAGAAACAATTTTCATTTAATCACCTAATTAAAATATATTATATACAACGCATAAAACTTTTTTTAATACATGACAGATTAAGTTCCATTTTTTATTCACAAGTTATAATCATAACATTTAATAATCATATAAAACCAAATTTGATATTGAGGTACGGATGATGCAGCATTCTCCCATTTATCCAAACGGTTAAAGGAAATAAAAAATGAATAATGAAGAAAAATACAAGTATACTATTAGATATTGTGAATGTCCCAACGGGCATAGGGAACACCCCTTTGTGATGCCTCATGTTACTCTGGGAGTGGATTTCTGCCTTCACTGCGGAGGCATGATAAGACATGAGGATAAAAGCAAACATAAGAAATCCCATAAACATACCAGCAGGCGCGAACACTTTTACAGAAAGGCCAAGGAATGTTCCATAAATAAAGACCATTCAACTGCAATAGAATTTTTTAATGAAGCGTTGAGGTTATCGGTTGCCAATAGTGAAAAATGTGAGGCATTATCTGAAATTGCACTTGAATATGAAGCAATCGGAGACTATGATTCCGCGATAACTTATTGGAATAAATCCTGTGAAGCTGCCGGATATTCAACCGTCCATATGTATCTTACCGAAAAAGGCTATTTATTATATCGAATAGGCCGCTATGAGGATGCAATCAGCACATTTGAAGAGGCCCTAAAAGCGCTCGACTCCCTGAATGACACAGCCATCGGGTCAACAGAATTAATATATTATGCAAGAATAGTCCATTACATCATTTATTCATATGAAGATCTTGAAAAGGACAACCACAAGGAAAAATATCACAATGTATTAAAGCACGCAATCGACAGATATATTCAGGCAAAAAAGTATACTGATGATGAGTTTAAAGCAAATTATCTGTCTGAAACGGCATGGGCAGCATCTGTACAGGAAGGAGTGAGTGGCGAGGCGCTGATTCTTATCGATTCTGCCATAAGGCTTCATCCCCATTGCCCCGCCGATTACTATAACATAAAGGCAATAATACTGAATAGTGGCTTTCAGTATGACGAGGCCCTGAAATGTTATGACATTGCATTATCAAAAGACCCCACCAATAAAACATTCCGGGAAAACAAGGCAGACTGCATGAGAAATAAATTAAAAAGGAAACTGTTTTTCAAAAGAACAGAGCCTCGTGATCTGGAAGTGATTAATGAAGCATTGAAAATACTTCCCGAAGGCTGCGACAACGGCCCATATCTATCCACCAAGGCGGAAATTCTAGACCAGCTGGACGAACCAGTAAAGGCAAGAATCTGTCAGGCTCTTGCAGCCAAACGCTATGATGAAGCGGATAAGGCGGAAAAGCAGCTTAAAAAATTAAAGTCTTCTGAAACATATATAAACATTACGGGAACCCAATACTACAAGAATTTCGCACCGTTCAGGGAAGGGACAATCGTTGATTTAATCAAGGAAAAAGACAATCCCCATGACAAATATGCGATACGCGTTGAGATTGACGGCGAGACAGTGGGATATGTTGCAAACAGCGAGTATACACTTATAAATGAGGTCAAAAGTGCAAGGGAGCTTAAATATGTCAGATTATCAAAGGCTGAAGTGCAATTTATTCTCTTTAATGAATGGGTCATTGCAAAGCTGATTAAGGTAATGCACTGAGTGAAGTGTGATGCTTCCGTTTTGATTTATCTTTTATATTTATAGCATCAAAATTAGTAGTCACTTAAAAAAATTATTCACTCTTTTTTCTCTTTGTTTCCTCATTTCCATAACATCATCATAGATTTCTTTTCCCATTCCATCTAACATATCATTCATTTCTTTTATTGCATCTTGTGATTCTTTAACTATTAGAGAATCATCTAACTCATTATCATTTTCATATTCTTTCTTCATTTATAATTCACCATCTCCGCCGTTCAATACTCTGCGAATTTCTTCAGCTCAAAATACATTTTCACATACCTGGCCGCCGCATCATATGCCGGTGTTTCAAACTCGAAGTCCCGCATGAATCCATTCAGCTCAAACTTGACTTTCCGCATGATGCTTTTCTCATCAGCGTCGGGACACAGTTCAATGATGCAGACCAGACAGTCCCTGAGGTAATCTACAAATGAGCCGTAATTCTTGAACTTCCTGCATCCCTCGACATATCCTGAATCATAATGGCCTATACCGCTTGAAAAGAAATCATACAGTTGCCTGTTGGCTTCAAGGGTTTTGAGATAATTGTCGCTCGGCTCATATTCGATGCCGTGCTTCTCGGAAATGTACTCAATGACAAAGAGTGCCTCAAGCCCTTTTTCATTGTATTGGACATATTCCAGAATCCTCTCACAGCAGCCGATTGCTTCGGCGTAGTTTGCGGATTTCAAAAGTCTGGACCTCTTTTCTTTCAGGGCAACGACAAGAAAGAAAGGCCCGATGTCCTCATTGACGTCAAGCTCCACCATCCTTTCATAGTTCTCTATTGCCCCGTCCAGATCATCCATCTCGTAGTAGAGCACTTCGGCCTTTATATAATAAAACCTGAAATTGTCCGGATAAAGCCCGATTGCATATTCACAGCATTCAAGCGCCTCCTCAGATTCTTGAAGAAACATTAGTGCATACACCTTATAGCCCAATGCAACCTCATTGTCATTATCCACCTTGAAAATTTCGTCGCAGGCTTTGATTATCTTTTTCTTTTTTGTATCAGGAGAATCTAGACAGGGTCCGTTGCTCAGATATCTGCATTTGTTTAAAAGGCACTCGACCAGATTCTCTTTGGAGATGCCCTCATCATAATATGGAATCTCAGAGTATTTCTCACAGTGAACGAGAGCCTTTGTGAAACTGTAATTTGGAATCTGTGATACCTTATAGAACTCAAATGCCTCATCAGTCCTGTCCAGACAAATCAGGGCTTCAATCCTGCTGATTTTAAGCCCAAGATATTCCCTGATTTTTAATCCATTATCACAGCACTCAAGAGCATCGTCGAATTTGCCTCTATTGAGATATTCGATTGCCTCCCGGTTGTATGAATGGTAATTGTCCGGGTACAACCTGCGGATTTTGCCGATGGTGTCAAAAATCTCATCCTCATCGTCAACATAATATGCCTTGTATGAAAGAGCGATTTCATCGTCATTTTCAAGTTTTCCTTCAAGGAATTGCCAGACATCCCGACGGTTCCAGATGTATTTCTTTTTGGTGAAAAGATAGTCCATGAGCTCATCCTTTGAGATATCGCAGTATTGTGAAAGTTCTGAAAGCCTTGCGCAGTTGATTAAGGCATATGTGAATCGATAGTTCGGAATTTCTGAAGCGTTATAGTATTCAAGCGCCTCATCGATTCTATCAAGACAGATCAGTGCCTCGATTCTGTTTATCCGAAGCCAGTAATGGTCACTGATTTTCAATCCACTATCACAGCACTCGAGGGCACTTTCGAAATGATGGCCAAAAAGGTGCACCATTGCCCTGAGGTTATAGGAATGGAAACTGCCGGGATTCATCTCAAGGATTCTATCCGCAATCCTCATGACATGGTCAGGCTCATTTACCGACCAGTAGACATATGCCTGATAGGTGAGGCCAGCCTCATTGTCAGGGTCCTCCTTGAGTATGGCTATGCATACCCATTTAAGCCTTCTGAAATCCTTTCTCTCAAATAATTCCTCAGCTTCTTTTAACAGTTCCTCTACAGTCATGTCATCACCAATTTTGTGTTTTTTCGACGATTCAACTAAAAGCATGTGTTTTTAGGTGACTGCCAAAACAAGTTTTGCTAACTTTGTTAATAAATTGTTAGTAACTTGAATCTTATAAATGTTTCTCTCGGGGCAGGAAAACTTCCCCCATTATCCTTAACGGCACCATCGATTAAATCGAAAGTTGCATCTGAACTTTAAATCTGGTGAGTCGATTTTCACATTAACTGCCGCCCCTTGAAAATCATGCGTGATTTTGAAATGGAATATACATTGAAAAGCAAAGGTTAATGATTTTAACGGGTAATGACAAATATCAAACAGGGAGATATATCATGAATGACCTGAAAAAAGTGGAGGAACACTTTCACGAATTCCTCAAAGCGATTTAAAAAAAAATAGGTAGATATCATTTGATATCTACTTGACCTTGATTTTAACCTTTTTTGATACCTTATTATAATATTTGTCACCCTTATAGGTCACCGTTGATGTGAATGTGCCTTTCTTGGTCAGTTTTTTGATTTTAAAGGTTGCCTTTCCATTGCCGTTAGTTTTGGCAGTGAAAGTTTTCCTGTTGATTTTGAGGGTGACCTTGACGTTTTTCATCGCCTTGTTATGATTTGTTTTAAGCACAACACTGTATTTTTTGGTTTTAACAGATTTCTTGAAGGCCTTTGCCTTTGCAGTCAGTTTTGGAGTTGCCTTCATGACGGTGAACTTGACTGTTTTAGAGGATTCCAGATATTTGGAATCACCGCTGAAAGTGATTTTTACAGTATATTCCTTTGGATCCAGTTTGCCTATAGGTATCCTTGCCTGGCCATTGGAATCGGTTGTCAATGATTCGAATCCCTTAATATTAGTGGATAACCTGACGCCTTTAACCGCCCTGTCGAAGCTGTCCTTTAAGGTGATTACCAAATCAACATCGGAATTATATGTGGCTGACACCTTGTTGGTGCTCAATTCTGTGGAATAGAGGAATTTACAGCCTGCAGTGTCCACTGTGCTTTCATATACGTGAACCTCATTGTCCTTGAAGGTGGTTGACCTGACCACTGCATTGCTTTCCTGCTGGGCATGAATCGCATAGACTGCATTGTTTGTAAAGGAGGAACCGGTCATGTTCAGAATAGTTTTGCAGATGTAGATTCCGCCTCCCCTGCCTATGGCCAGATTATTATTGAAGCTTGAGTCGGTTATTGTCATTGTGATTTTTTCGTCGTGGAAATTAAAGGTGCATATTGCCCCTCCTTCGCCTACTGCTAAATTATTGTTGAAATTGCATCCCCTGATTGAAACGGTTGATTTCTCATTGACGCTTATCGCTCCGCCCCTGCTGTCCTCATCGCCTATGGCGCAATTATCATCGAAGTTTGAATTTTCGACATTCAGTGTGCATTTCTCGACATATATTGCCCCACCGCCATAACTGTCGTTGACGGCCTGATTGCCATTGAAGTTTGAATTGATGACTTTCACTACACTGTTTTGGGCACATATCGCTCCGCCCTCACCTTCAATCAGGTTATTGGCAAATGTGCAGCCTATGACTGTCACCATACTGTTGTCAATATCAATTGCAGCACCTGAAGACATCACATATGAAGGGGAAAGGTCCATATATCCTGTTTCTCTGTGCCCGGACATCATCCCATTCACTATCCTTAAATTTTTGATTGTCACATCGGATGCGTCGCTGATCCTGAATGCCTTTGCCTTATTTTTAGCATCGATGGTAAATCCATTACCGTCGATTGTCAGCGCCTTTGAAATAACAATCCCATTTACGTCAAAGCCGTCATTATAGCTGTAGCCGTTTTTAAGGGTTATTGTTGAACCTTCCTCAGCATCGCTTATCTTTTGCTGCAGTGCCTTGAATGTTGCCTCATCCGCACCTATTGCCTCTCCTTTTGTTTGCTCCATCATCCCCTCCTCACCGGATTCGATGCCGGAACCCAAAACATTATCATCATCCTGAGCGATAGAATCTTTTAATGACTCATCACCCACATCACATGCTGCAGACAAATTAGCTGATTCATCTGATGCATTAACACTTCCCATTGCTAAAATGGCCAGCAATAAACAGGCCACCAGAATTATCCTTTTAATTTTCATTTGAATGGTCTCCCAACCCGATCGGTTTTAAACCAATGGATATTTGATAATATATAAAAGATAGTATTTAAATGAATACAACCCTTTTCATTCAAAAGAAAAAACATGCTCTTTTATAAAACCACAATTAAAATACATTAATTGAATGATATATCTTTTGTAAATTATTCCCATATAAAAAAAAGAGTGAGAGTATTTGATTAATAATTAAATTATGCGGCATTACTCCGCCAATCTAATTTTAAGGACTTTGTCAATAATTTAGATTATTGATAGTTTTTTTATTTTTTTTATTTTCGTAGTAAAATTGTCTTTATTTTTGATTTTAAGCCAGTAAAATGGTTGTTTTTAGTGTAGGTTTTTAGTGGTCTTATGAATGTTAAAATCGTAATTTTTATTTAATTTGAATAGTAAAAATTAAATTTGAACATCAGGTTTTTTGTATTTTTATGTATTTTATGAAAAACTTGTTGATTTGAATACGGCGTACAATCTATCTTTATGATATATTATTGAGCTTTTTCTTGCATTCTTCGCTCAATATGCTGTGTTTTTTAGATTAATTAATCTTGTAAGATTGTAAATGGTGTTTCTTAGTTGGATCTCGTTGTTTACTGCATTTTCTGTAGTGCCGATTAATTTTAAAACTCCATTATCACCTTTCAAAAAACCGTTTATGCCTTCACTTCTTGAAAAACGAGCTTTATAATGAGTTTTATATCTTTTATTCAAGAATTTTTCAGTCATTTCATAAATAAGGTCTGAAATATGGATTAGTAATCGTTGATATTTGCAGTTTTCGGTATTTGGACATCCTTTGCAAGAATAGGTTTTAAAAATGTACTTTTTTGTCATGCAGATATCTGGAAGAGCATCTTCCTTGTGAGGTTTCCAACGTTTAACCTTTTTTATCTCTACTAATCTCATAAATCGGCTAAAGGGACAGATATAACCATTTTAACTCTTATGAAATCTTTTTTTGTTGATTTTTTCTTTTTTCTTTATATCCATTTTCACGCCTTAAACTATTATTATGATTTTAAGATAATTTTTTAGGCATTACTAATGCATTTATTTTATTAATGAATAAATGATAGAGGTTTTCTGTGGAGAAATAACCAGAATCTGCGATTAAAATGTGTTCACAAATTCTTTTTCGTATTTCACTGTAATTCTTCTTTCTCCAAATTCTCTTTGCATTTTAATGAAAAGGTCAATTGTTTCATAAATGTTTTTTAATACATTTTTTATTGTTTTCCAATCATTTGATTGAGTTAACAACATTCCAGTCAATATTATATGGTTTTCCGTCATGATTTCCTGCAAATTGAAAGCGAAATCATAAATTCCCTTTTTTGTTTTCATCCAGCAAGCCTCAGGAAATGAAATAGAAACACTTCATGTGTTTCTTTCATTTAAAATCTTAGTGTAAATGTCTAATTTGCTGAATATATTTGTATTGTAGAGATTGATTCTTTTTAAGATTGAATTAATTGTTTTGCACATTTCTTCATCATTTTTATAAAATTCCAATTTCTCTTCTAATCCATTTATTGTGCAATTAATGGATTTTGGTGTATTATTATGCAATAAATTCCATTCATTCATTAGTTTTAATCTTTCTACATCTTTTGGTGTGATTTTGTTGTTTCGGGATGCTCTGACGATTGCGTCAGTTCCATCAACAAATAATTTAACAAAATCTAAGAAGTGCAAATCATTCAATAAGACCAATGTGGAGATGAAAACTTTTTTTATTACTTTTGCATCACTTT
>Ga0256407_10000639_pt1 | contig 80178 bp, 69 predicted proteins | sample RumenRJG_04DNA_FD_193489 | JGI IMG/M metagenome (GOLD analysis project Ga0256407, IMG submission 193489) | Bovine rumen microbial communities from Lethbridge, Alberta, Canada - RJG_04 | ecosystem: Host-associated > Mammals > Digestive system > Stomach > Rumen | place: Canada: Alberta... | reverse complement strand
GTACGCTCTGTCGATGATGGAAAACGAGCTGGCGGCGATCGGCGTATTGGATGCCGGCGAGGCGTCGGGATTCATGGATGTGCTCGATGATGTGATGGTCAAGGATCCGTCGAGCTGGCAGGGCCACTACACCGCCGAAGAACCGGAGAGCACGCTGCTGAGAAAATACAGCTACAGCGACCGCAGCAGATACTACATGCACAGACCGGAGGTGAAGACAGCCATCAGCAGGCTGATGGAGAATCTGCGGGACAGAATTACGCTCCCGATGCTCAGCCAGTTCATGCCTGAGCAGTTCACACACGTGCGCGAGGGGCTGATTGAAGCGGAACCTGAGGCTCTGGTGAATGATAAAGTATGCGACGAACTGTCAAGATACTGGAGAGCCTGCGGGTTGATGTAAAGGCGGATTGATTGTCAAAAGGAGATTAGTTATGAAAAAACTGATTCTTGCAGCTGTTGCGGCGGCGATGTGCTTTGCTTTTGCGGCCTGCGGGTCGGAAGAAGCCACGGAAGATAATGGGGCCGCGGAGGAGGAGCAGGCGATGGAGATACAGATACTGGCCGGCGAAAACAACATATACGATGACGGAATATACGCTCCGATTGAAATCGACGCGTCCATGTCCGGCACCGAGGGAAATCCAACGGTAATCAAGGCTGCCGATGGAGCGACGCCGGTCATAAAAGCAGCGCCGGGCAAGTTCCAGAGCGGAGAAAAAGATGAACTGCCTCCTAGCTACGGCATCCACATCGTAGACGCCCATGACATCATAATAGAAGGACTTACTGTCGAGGGCGGAACCCACGGCATAATATACGAGAGCACGACTGAGCAGGGCGATGAGCCCCTTAAGAACATAACTATAAAGGACTGCAAAGTCAGCGGAGTTGTCGGAGCCCACGGAATCTGCGTTTACGCGCAGAACGACATGGCGCCGGTTCAGAACCTGACAGTGTCCGGATGCGAAGTGTCGGACTGCCTTTGCGGTGACAGTGAATCGCTGGTTCTCAACGGCAACATCGACGGCTTCACGATCTCGGACAACAGGATTCACGACAACAACAACATCGGAATCGACATGATCGGATTCGAAGGCACGGCGGAACACATGGAAGCGGAGGATCCGGCGGATCTGTTCGAGGTGGACATGGCACGCAACGGCAAGTGCTTCGGAAATGTCGTATATAACATAAGCGCCGAAGGAAATCCGGCGTACTATGAGGACGGCGAGTATGACCTTTGCGCTGACGGCATTTACGTCGACGGCGGTCAGAACATCGAAATATACAACAACTTCGTCTACAGATGCGACATCGGAATCGAGGTCGCGACCGAGCACAGCCCTGACGACAATCCGCTGTTCAGGGTGGCAGGCATCGACGTGCACGACAATGTGGTCGCGAACTGCGAGGGATGGTGCGGTCTCTGCTTCGGCGGATATGACAGGGATCTTGGGTTCACCGAGGAATGCGAGTTTCACAACAATACGCTCGTTGACAACGGCACACAGATCGGAGTACAGAGAAGCAAAGGCAACAAGATTTATGACAATCTCCTCGTCGGAGAGGACTCGGCGATTGATTTCAATTATGACTGCAGAATCAAGGATCTGGTAAATGACTTCGGAAGAAACGTCTGGTGTTTCAAGGAAGGCGACCTTGAGGACAAGATGGATTCAGGAAGCTACGGCCTGTCGATACTCATTCCGGAAAACAGCATGAGCAAGCAGGAAGTTGTCAATGACAGAAGTCAGGTTCTCGACGGACTCAAGTCAAAGATAGAAGGCGTCGGATCGTCATTCGTACCGGATGAAGAAGAAATAGAACTGTGGGAACAGTAATGGAGGTTCAAAGTGGCTGAAGTAATTCTTAAGAACATCAAGAAAATCTATCCTTTCACGGAGGATGAGAAGAAAAAAGATAAAAAGGATGAGTCGGAAGAAAAGCCGATGAATCTTCAGATTACGGATAAGGGCGTTGTAGCCGTTCAGGAGTTCAACCTCGAAATCGCGGACAAGGAGTTTGTCGTACTGGTCGGACCTTCCGGATGCGGCAAATCCACGACGCTCAGAATGATCGCGGGACTTGAGGATATCAGCGAGGGCGACCTCTACATCGACGGGGAACGCATGAACGACGTCGCCCCGAAGAACAGAGACATCGCAATGGTCTTCCAGAACTACGCGCTGTATCCTCACATGACGGTTTACGAAAACATGGCGTTCTCACTGAAGATGCAGAAGTTCAGCAAGGAGGATATAGACAAGCACGTTCGTGAAGCGGCGGACATTCTGGATATCACACCGCTCCTCAACAGAAAGCCGAAAGCCCTTTCCGGCGGACAGAGACAGAGAGTCGCCATGGGCAGAGCCTTCGTAAGAGACCCGAAGGTATTCCTCATGGACGAACCGCTCAGCAATCTGGACGCGAAGCTCAGAAACCAGATGCGCGCGGAGATAATCAAGCTGAGAAAGAAGATCGACACGACGTTCATCTACGTAACCCACGATCAGGTTGAAGCCATGACTCTCGGTGACAGAATCGTCATCATGAAGGACGGATTCATTCAGCAGATCGGAACACCGCAGGAAGTGTTCAATAATCCGAAGAACCTCTTCGTCGCAGGATTCATCGGCGTACCGCAGATGAACTTCTTCCCGGGCAGCAAGCTCAGCTGCGAGGGCGGCAAGTACACAGTTGAAATACTCGGAGAAAAGTTTGAACTTCCGGACAAGCTGGCAGCTTCGCTGGGAGACGGCGCTGAAGTCTGCGGTCCTTCCGGGATGCGCGAAGTTGTCGCCGGCGTCAGACCGGTCAACGTCGTAATCAGCGATGACGGCACCGGAATCGACGCGGTAGTCGAAGTCGCCGAGATGATGGGCAGCGAAATGCACCTGCACATGAACGCTTCCGGAACGGAAGTAATCTCAATAGTTCCGACGCTGAACATGGACATCGATGAGATGAGTTCAGGAACGAAGCTGAAGCTGAAACTGCAGACCGAAGCAATGCATCTGTTCGACGCGGAGACAGAAGAGTCGCTGATTAAGTGAAAAAATCGTCGGAAAATTCAGTATGATTAGTTATAACAAACTTATTCTTTACAAATGTTAAGATTCATGCTACAGTGAACCCGTGCTTAAGGCACAGGAACAAATTAATATCAGATCGGTGCCCATTGGGTGAGCATTTAAGAACTGACAGATAAGTGCTCAATGGGATAATAGGAAATCAGGTGAGATACCTGAGCGATCCGGTCACTGTGATAGGGAGTCTGCTTGCAGATGCCATTGAGTCCGAGAGGATTTGAGAAGGCGCAGGGAGATGATGATCTTAAGCCAGGAAGCCTGCCGATTTGGGATTGATATACGAACTTCCGCAGAAAGTTCCGTCAATGATATGAAGAGCAGGATCAGACCGAACGGTTTTCCTTTCTATGTTTCTTATGTATTGATTATGGCCTTTTTGCGAGAAGTCGCAAAAAGGTTTTTTATTGGTAGATGTTTTTTAGCAAAGCAGAAAGGAAGACTAGAATGAAAAAAGCATTAAATCGCTTTGCTGCAATCTCACTGGCGCTCATGCTGATGTTCACCATGGGAATCAATGTATTCGCAGCAGAGAATGTTGAAGGCACACCAAGCGACGATCCAGCCGTGACACTGGACGAAGACGGTGTTGCAGCAACAGATGAAGGCGATGATGTCGTAACAGACGCAGCGCCTGCGGCAGTTGACGAAGAAACGCCGGCAACAGTCGAAGAAGAGCCTGCCGGAGAAGTGCAGGCTATGGGTGGTGAAATTACCGCCAAATCCGAACACATCGATCTTGCAATCACTAACAACACTGGAATGTTTAATGCGGTTTCTGCCTATCTCACTACAGAGAATGAGCAGGAATATCTTGTAATGGCACTTTCCGGCACAGGGTACAAAGAACTGTATAAAGGAACATACGAGCAAGCTGTCGTCAATGGAGACGGAACAGCAGATCCGGGGAACGATACCTGGATTCATTGTTACGAAAATGCGGCGGGCAAATACGAGTTCAAGATTCCTCTGAACGCGGACGAATCGTACATACCGCTTGTAGCTGTATCCGACAGAAATTATACGGGTTATCTCAACAGACAAAATGACCTTTCAAAAGCATTCTATCCGAGACAGGCGACAATCGACAGAGGGGCGAAGACACTTGTAACGGGTGACTACGATGAGACTGTTGATTTCACAGTTACTTCAAATGTAAGGGACTTCAAAGTTGAAACTACTGCAGCAACACATGTAGTAGGTGGACCAAATTCCAATGGATACAGTGTGGCGCCTACACTGAAAATGAAAAATTCGACATATGACAAAGTCACATACCCTACAGTAGTTGGCAATTCAGTCAGCACAGCAGAGGCGGTACTGGCAGATGGCAAGTTTGCTATTTCAATGACAAATGCGCCAAATAAAGTAGCTTTCGCAGACAAGACACCTATCGAGATGACTTTCCACGTAGCCGAAGATGCACCGTATGAAGAGGCTGGTACAAATGTGGGAAGAACCGTAACGATTGATAAATCAGCAAAGACTATAGAAATAAATGGTGATGCGCTTACCCCGAAAGAAGTAGCTAAGTTTGAGTATAATGGCGCAACCGTTCAGTTCATTAATAAAGACGAAAAGGCATTCGGAATGTGGACTCCACAGGAAGGCTCCGCATACACTTACAGTGATAGTGATGGAAAAATTCATCTTTCAATCATTCCTAAAAATAAAACAACATACGGTTGGATGCACTGGGGCGGAATATATGATGAACTGACAAAGGATGTAACACTGGAATCCAATGGAACGATTGTGCTTGAATTAGAAACAGATAAGTGTGGATGGGCAGTTCCAATAGCGCCAATCAAGAAAAAGGATGATAAAGAAACAACTTCAGACCAGTATTATCTGGCAGTTCCGGCCCTTACATACTTTACTACCGATGCCGATTACACAGTAGTGGAGGCGGCACTTGCGACTGTACCTGCAGATCTCAGCATATACACACAGGAGACCGCAGCGGCTGTCAATGAAGCAGTGAATGCAGTTGCCAGAGACAAGAAAGCAGTAGAACAGGCTGATGTTAACAGAATGGCAGATGCTATCGATCAGGCGGTCAAGGGTCTGAAAATAGATTGTTCTGATGCCACTGTAGATGCAATCCCTGCACAGACCTATACAGGCAAAGCGCTTACACCTAATGTTACCGTTAAGCTCGGTGACAAGACCCTGGTTAAGGGCACGGATTACACTATCGCATATGCAAACAACACGAACGCCGGCACAGCGAAAGTAACAGTAACATGTACAGGCAGCTACGCTGGTGAAAAAACAGCAACCTTCACAATCAATAAGGCCAACAACACTATGTCCGTCAGCGGAAAGACAGTAAAGATCAAGAAAAAAGCAGTCAAGAAAAAGGCTCAGAAATTGGCTGCAGGAACTGTTCTGGCTATAGGCAACGCAAAGGGAACAGTTACATACAAGGGCGTTGGCGTTAACAAGAAGTCAAAGAAGGCGCTGAAAATCAACGCCTCAAATGGTCAGGTTACAGTAAAGAAAAAGACCAAGAAGGGTACATACAAGATGAATGTTACTGTAACTGCAGCAGGAAACGGCAACTACAAAGCTGCTTCCGTTACAAGAACAATAACAGTTAAGGTAAAGTAACAAAAACAATCTACCCATTCATTTTTTCCCGCGGTTAACCGCCTGTTGATTCAGGCGGTTTCCGCAATGTCTTGGAGAAAGGATGTCATTTTCATGACAAAAGCAAAAAACAAGTTTATTTCAGTGATTCTTGCCGTCATGGTTGCGGTGGCATGGTGTGTTCCTGCCTTTGCAGATGACGCAGTCCCGGCAGGTGATTCGGGGACGGGCAATGAAGCAGCGGCAGAGGAAACGAAACCGGCTGAAAAAGAGCAGTCTGCAGAGGGATCTCAAGCGGCAGAGCCTGCGGCGGATACTTCATCCGGAAAAACAACGGAGACTAATGCGCCTGCAGATACAGTTTCGAATTCTACAGAAAAAAAGGAAACAGGAGCTGTAAAAGCGAAGGGGTTGACCGGCGGGAATTCCTCTCCGTACACGGTGGATAACAGCACGAACCTGCCGGACGGCGAATATCAGGCCAGTGATTTCAGCTTCACCGGCGGGACCGGCAAAGTTACGTTTACCTGTGATAAAGTCATCGTATCCAGCGGCAAAGCCAAAGCTGTTATCAGAGTAAGCAGCGAAAAGTACACTCATTTTTTCATAGGTACTGTTGGTGACGGAAACGGCGGCGACAATACAGATGACGTTAACGCCGACCTCTACAACAAAGATACAGGCGAAAAAGGAAATGGTGTATATAAGACTAATACAGACGGGAATGGTGCTTTTGCAACGATTCCTGTAAGTATTGGTTCCGAGATGCCTCTGGCCGGACGTACTACTGCAATGACCGAATCTCATTGGATTACTTATCAAATAAAGGTTTCCGTTGAGGAAGGAGATTATACGGGGGAACTCGGCATTCAGGACGGCACCTACAAGCCGGACAGTTTCACGTTCACAGGCGGCACTAATAAAGCACATTTTTATTGTGAGAGAGTCATCGTCGTTAACGGCAAAGCTACGGCTGTTTTTACAACAGACAGTGACTACATGACCCATGTGTATATGGGGCAGGCTCCGTCCAACAATGAGAATCCTGAGCTGTACGACCCTGTGACAAAGAAAAAAGGAGCGGGCGTATACACAATAGGCAACAAGCAGGTCTCTGTTCCGGTTGCCCTGAATGAAGAAAAACCGTTCAGCGGCAGAACGACTGTGATGAGTGAACCGCATTGGGTCAACTACAAATATAAACTGACACTGACTAAGGATTCTGAGAAAATCAGCGACAGTACAGATATCCCGGCGAATCCTGACGAAGGAACTAACACGACGGATCCGACGAACCCAACGAATCCGACAAATCCAACGAACCCAACAAACCCTACGGTTCCGACTAATCCGCAGAAGCTTACAGAAGGAACCTGGAAGGTGAAAGCAACAACATGCAGGGTAATGTTCTATCTGCAACCGAAAAATACGGATCCTGCATGGACGATTCTCAGGGTGGACAAGAACGGGTCCATGACCGCAACAATCATTCTGAGCGGTGATGGATATGACTATGTTTACATGGGCACGCCTGCTCAGGCGAGAAGTGCAGGCAAGAACAAGTGGATTAAGGCGAAGATTGTCAATGGATACTACACATTTGACGTTCCGGTTTCGGCGCTTGATAAAAAGCTTCCTATAGCAATACACTCCTGGAAATACGAACATGACGCTGATCCATCAACGGATCCTTGGCGGCCGAACAAGTGGATCATGTTCTACAGCAACGGTGCGCAGAAAGTCAGCGGAGGGACTTCACTGGTTCCTTCCAAAGCGAGAAAACTGACGGAAAAGAAAATAACGAAATTGAAGGATGCCAAGAACAAAGGCACAAGCAAAGTCGACAACTCAACGAGCTTGAAGGACGGCACTTATAAACCGAGCAGAGTCAGATGGTCAGGAGGCTCCGGCAGGCTGGCGTACATCCACTGCACCAAGGTTACTGTAAAGAACGGAAAAGCCTATGCTACATTGGAGTTTGCCAGCAGCAAATACGACTCGCTCAGAGCAAACGGCACGACATATTCCAAAAGAGGTGGCGGCAACTCCAAATTCGTCATTCCAATCAAACTGAACGCAAACAATACAATTATCGGCAGAACGACAGCCATGTCTCAGCCGCATTGGATCGAGTACAAGATATTTGTTTATATTCCTGGCGCGACATCCGGCAAGGACGGAAAGGACGGCGAAGGCGGTGGACTGATAAGTACGGACAAACTGCCTGACAAGGCTCCTGAACTGATTGGACTGGAGAACGTAGGAGAGACAAAGGTTGAACACGCTAAGCTGTTCAAAATATTCAAATATGAACAGGGTATAACGCTGATTGCAATTGACCAGAGTTCCGGAACGGCACTGTACAAAAAGCCGAAAAAGGATTCCGGGGAAGACGCAAAGGCAGATGACGTGAATGGTGAAGAAACCGTCGAATACGATGAGGACGGCAAACCAATCGCAAAATCAGAGAATGTGTTTACGAACGAATTGTATCAGAATAATGTAGTCAACTATCTGGTTGTTCCGGGAGGCGTTGAACTTCCAGCCGGAATGGAAAAGGATTGCATAATCATACATACGCCTGTAGTCAGCACCTTTGCTTTTGCAGAGGAAGCGAACGATGCGGTTTCACAGCTTGGAATGGAGGAAGCCCTTCAGAAGATGGATGAAATCGGAGACTATGACAAGCCTGATTTCAAGAAAATCGTGTTGGAGGGAGGAGATTTGGTAGTCCTTCCATCAGAGGCTTTGCCGGAGAAAGTTACCAAGAAGAGTACTGATGAAGAAGCAGAGGCGTCAAAAGAAAAAGAAAAGACTCTGCGCAGGCTTCAGATGAGGTATTCGTCACTTTCCGTACCGGTAATAGTTGATCGTTCCAGGAACGAGGAGACTAAATACGGAGACGCGGAGTGGGTCAAGGTCTACGGGGCGATTTACGGCAGTGAAGAAGCTGCTGCTCAGGCCTTTGATAAATATGTCAAAGACAACAAAAAAGACAACAAAGAGGAAAAAGTAGAAGATGAACAATAGTAAAAGGAACACAAAGTACAGACTGATTGCACTGTTGGTGTCTCTCTGCATGCTGACGATGGGACTCTTTACAGGCTGCGGCGGTGAAAGCGGCGAAACAGCGACTGAAAGCGCACCGCAGATAGAGGGCTTGACGTATGCGTCGACTCTTGATTTGCAGCGTGCCACCGGGTATAGCGTATACCGCTATGAAGGCGGTTATGATCTGGTAGACATACATGATTTTCAGCGCTTCCTGATTGTTCCTGAAGGCGGGACTGTTCCGGAGAATCTTGACAGTGACATTGTTGTACTGCAAAAGCCAATCGATACGGTTTATCTGGCGGCTACCGCGACAATGGCGATGTTCTGCTCTTGCGACGCGATTGATCATATTCGCATGTCCTCTGTCCCAAAGGAGTCATGGTCATTTGACGAGCCAAAGGAGGCAATGGATAAGGGGGATATCATATTCGCGGGCAAATACAGCGCGCCGGATTATGAAACAATCCTGAAAGAAGGCTGCGATCTGGCGCTGGAATCGACGATGATTGATCATTCACCGGAGGTTCAGGAGATGCTTGAAGATCTTGGCATTCCTGTTATGGTCGACAGATCCAGCTACGAATCGGACCCGTTGGGCAGAGCGGAATGGATCAAGCTGTACGGTGTTCTGACTGATCACGAAGAGCAGGCGGAAGAATTCTTTAACGGACAGCTTGATGCAATAAAGGATCTAGACAACTTTAAGAACACCGAGAAAACGGTTGCATTTTTCTACATTTCATCCGACGGCAGAGCGGTAGTAAGAAGAAGTACAGACTACATACCGACCATGATAGACATTGCAGGGGCGAGGTATGTATTTAAGAATCTCGACGATGACAGCGGCAGAACATCTATCGATACTTCGATTGAAACATTCTATGATACGGCGGTAGATGCAGATTACATCATCTACAACGGAAGCATAGACAGTTCGGTCAAGACAATGGATGATCTGTTGAAAAAAGACCCTGTAATGGAGAAGATGGCTGCTGTTAAGAACGACAACTGTTGGGTTACGGACAGCGCCATGTACCAGAGAACTGATATCGTCGCTGATATGATACTTGATTTCCACAAACTGTTCTCAGAGGAGAATCCGACTGACTTAAAGTACTTGAAAAAACTTGAATAGTCGAATTGTTCAAGGGCCGTCGCTCTTTTGCAGCGGCGGCTCTTTTTATATGGTGCGGCAGGTGTACACCGTTCGAAAAGTGCGATAGAATACTCATATGACGAAGGAACAGAAAATCGCCCTGGCGGTGGCGACAGGAACTTCGTTCGCAACAGCTTTTTCGGGAAGCGCGACGAACCTTGCCATACCGTCCATGGGAACGTATTTTAATATGGGTGCCGCAAGCGTAGGCTGGATTACGACAGCTTACGTAATTGTAATTGCGGCGATGGCGGTACCATTCGGAAAGATTGCGGACAGCACCAGCAGAAAATACATGCTGGCAGCGGGGGTCGCTGTATTTGGCGTCGCTTCGGTTGCGGCGGTATTCATGGGATCAGCCGCGGGGATTCTCGCCATGCGCGCTGTCATGGGAATCGGCGCGGCCATGATCTTTGCGTCCAACATGCCCATCGCGATCAATGCTTTCCCCGGCAACGAAAGAGGCAAAGCAATCGGCATCGTAACATCAGGCATCTACACAGGCCTCGCCATAGGCCCGGCGCTCGGCGGATTTCTGAACAACCTGTTCGGGTGGCAGGCGATTTTTCTATTTGGAGCCGCGATTGCTTTTGCTTCGATGATACTGACGCTGGCGGGAGTCGCTGATGACAGACAGCAAAGGGCAGGGGCGAAATTCGACCTCGGCGGCAACATCACTTACATTCTGATGATCATGTGCCTGATTTACGGGCTGACAGCCCTGAACAGCGTTCGCTTCGGATGGGTATTTCTCCTGTGCGGCGTGGTGCTGGGAGTGCTGTTCGTGAAGATAGAGCTGAAATTTGAGAACCCTGTCATAGATGTGCGTATCTTTGCAGAAGACAGGGTCTTCACGCTGTCGAACCTGACGGCTCTGTTCAACTACAGCGCGACTTTCGCCCTGGGCTATTTTGTTTCGATTTATCTGCAGGTCGCGCAAGGGCTCAACTCGCAGACCGCGGGGCTTGTCATGATGATGCAGCCTATCCTGATGGCGGTCTTTTCACCATGGACCGGCAGGATGTCTGACCGCGTTCCCGCCTATAAGCTGGCCTCATCAGGCATGGCGGTTTGCGCGCTCACATTGCTGTTTTTTGCCTTTGCATATGTGGGAATGCCTATATGGGCCGTCTGCATCGCGCTGGCCGCTGCGGGATTCGGAATCGCGCTCTTCTCGTCCCCTAACACGAATGTGATCATGAGCTGCGTTCCGCCGCAGAAGTTCGCTGTTGCCAACTCAATCGTTTCGACCATGCGTACATCGGGGCAGACCATCGGGATGGCGATAATCACGCTGGTCGTCAGCGGAACCATTGGCAACGTCTCTCTCTATGAAGTGCCTGCCGCGGACCTCATCCGCACAATGCACATCTGCTTTTTCATTTTCACCGGGCTATGCGTTCTGGGCATCTTCATGTCCATGCAGCGCAGAAAAGCGTAAAAAAAAGCCGGCTGTGAAAAAAGCCGGCGGTGCCGGCCTTCTGTTATCAGTCTTCAATTTTTTGTTATCAGTCTTCAATTCCTTTGCGGGCCTGAACGCCCTTGTTGTAATAGTGCTTGATCTCGCGCATCTCAGTCACCAGATCAGCGGCTTCGATTATCTCATCCGGCGCGTACCGTCCGGTGAGAATCAGCTCGGTGTGGGCAGGCTTGTTCCTGATCAAATCCAACACCTCGTCAATACTGAGTAGCCCGAAGTACATGGCGCAGTTTATCTCATCCAGCACGACCATGTCGAAATCTCCTGACATTACCATTTCTTTCGCTTTGGCAAAACCATCGCGGATCATTTTCACATAGTCCTCCGGCGGATTATCCTCTTCAAAGACCACGCAGCTGTCGCCGTACTGGGCAAGGTCCTCTTCTGATATGCTGCCTTTCTTTGCGATGAAGAACGGCTTGCCCAGGGTCTTCCATGTTACGCCGGGCAGGGTCGGCAGTATCTTCTGCTCGCTGTAACCCAGCGCCTTCATGAACTGCACGAACGCAATCTTCTTTCCGGCGCCCGATGCTCTCATCGTGATGCCGAGAGCCGCGGTCGTCTTGCCTTTGCCGTTGCCTGTGTAAACCTGTACATATCCCTTATCGCTCATAACGAAGCCTCCTCATGGCATTATTATACTCTTAGGTCTTATTGCGGACAATCATAGAGCTTATTTAGGATGATCATTGAGCTTATTACGGACAGCCATAGGTCTTATTGCAGATTATCATAGGTCTTTGGACCTATCGTTTTCCGCGAAAAGACATATAAAATTGCAGTGCATGGCGAAATCATAGGTCTTATTAGCCAAACTCATACGTCCAAAGACCTATTGAATTTTCGAATAAGACCTACGAGTCATCTCATAACCATCATAATCATCTTATTACCATCATAAAAGGCGGTGGAGATGATATAATATGGGAGTGACGGAGGCTATAGAGCATGATTAGCAAAACAATTAAGCTTCGCTGCATCAACTGCGGGAAGGAATTTGAGCAAGCAGTTGAGGTTAAGAGCGAAGACAAGCTTGAAAAAGAAATAGAATGGTATAAAAGAAATCAAAAGCACTGTCCAAGATGCAGAATGGCCAGGATGGGTCACGGCGGAGGACAAGGAGGTAATTAATGAGTAACAGGCAGAAGAAGAGAATGTTCATACCGATGATTGTTGCGGTGCTGGTTTTGTTGTGCTGGCCAGTCAACGCCAGCGCATGCGTGTTGTTTTACGCAGGCGGAGACATGACAGATGACGGCGCGAATCTGTTCATTCGGTCAGAAGAAGTAGGTCCTGACGACAACAAAACCTATTACATATCACCTGCGGGCAAGCATGCCGAAGGCGAGGAGTATCAGGGATGTACTGATTTCACATGGACATTCACCCACGACAGCTATGAGTATACCGCGCGCTGTGATGGACTGATTGACGGCGAGTGCCCGACCTGCGAAAGCTCACATGAACATACTCCTTACGAAGAAGCGGGAACAAACGACCACGGAGTGACGGTGAGCGCGACTCAGTCGCTGAACGCGAATAAGAAGATCCAAAAGGCAGACCCCTTTGTTGATGGCGGCATTGAAGAGTCGGAGATGGCAACAGTCCTTCTTTCAGAGGCATCAACGGCACGCGAGGGCGTCGAGCTGCTTACAGGAATATACGATAACGTCGGCGCAGGCTATGAAGGCGCCGGTGTGATGATATGCGACCAGAACGAACAGTGGTATGTGGAGAACCTTTCCGGACATGAATACATCGCGGTGCTGCTGCCGTCAGACGTTGCCTTCCTGCAGACAAACGTGTCCGTGCTGGGAAGAATTGATCTGGACGACACCGAGCATGTTATCGCTTCGGACCACCTGTTTGACGTGGCAAAAAAAGCGGGGACCTTCGTTGGGGATGAGGATGCGAACATCATCGATTACCGCGCTTCATTTAACGACTATCTGATGAAGATCGAAAATGAAGACTGGCCTGCTGAATGGAATGAACACGTTAAGGAACGTCTGGCCGCGGGGCTGAATTATCTGGAAGGCACGGAAGACTGGACAACTGAAAATGTGCTTGAAGACAACCACGGCGTCATGACGAACGTTGATGAGAACGGCAATATTACGTCGCTGCACAATTCACTTGTGCTGAAGGAGACAATGTCACTGGACAATGCCCTTGGACTGTTCAGAGTATATCCGGTCGGATATGAGGAAAACGTAAACACACATCTGTACCGCTTCTATCCTGAAGAGGAGCAGACCCTTGGCACAGTTGAATGGTTCGCGATGGACAACTGCCTGCACAATGTATTTGTACCGTCTTACCCGATGCTACTTACAGACACATGGGAAGGCTACAAGGTTCAGCTGGGGGAAACCGAGATTACGGAAGAGAAGCCTGATAAAGGCGACTACTATTTGTGCGACGGGGAATACCACATCCACCCGGACGGATGGGATAAATCGTATATAGGGACGCTCAGCGCTTTGAACAACAAGCTGACTTTCGAGGATGTGAGCGAAGAGGAGATTTCCCTTACGGACTCCAATTTCCAGAGCCTGCAGGGAGAGTTTGTTTCCCGGTTTGACGAACTGTCAAAGGAAATCAAAAGCGAGCCTTCCGTTGAAGCGCGCGAGGAGATCATGACAGAGGCAGACATGGAAATGGCTTCCCAGGTCCATGATACGGCGCTGGCTCTGTACCGGTTTTATACAGATGGCGAAACGTCCGACCTGATTCAGGGAGAGGAGAATGTTCAGCGTACTGATAATAGCGGCTCAGGGTTCCCGGTTGTTCCTCTCGTAGCCGGCATAATAATACTGGCCGCGGCTGTCATCGCCATATTGGCATACAGGAAGAGACGGGCCAAGTAGCCGGCCTGACAACCAGCCAAGTAGCCGGCAAAGACCGCTTTAAGTGGCAACAGCATCTATTTGTGGTAAAATAATCTCAGGAGGAGAAGAGATATGTTTTTAAGACCAAAACAGGACATTAACGTCGGACTGGAAGCTTACAGACGCGTGCAGCACGCCAGCGGAACCAATGGCGCGGTGCTGCTGGATGTAAGAAATCCTAGCGAGCGCAAGCACGGATACCTTCCGGGCAGCGTCAGCCTTCCGCTGAACAAGCTGAAGAGCGCGAGCCAGGTAATTCCGGATTTTGACACGCCTGTGTTCATCTACTGCGCCAACGGCGCAAGAGCGCAGAGAGCCGCAAAGAGACTCGCGCGCGCAGGCTACAGAAATGTCATGGGAATCGGCGGACTGGAGGGCTACCGCGGCGAGATCATCAAGGATTAGCCTATAAAGAATGTCCGAATACTTCTGGAAACAATATGAAGACCTGCCGTCCGGGCTGGGTTACATGCGCTTCAGCGCGGAGCACATAGTGACCCTGCTCATTCTTGGCGTGCTGCTTATTCTGACTGTCAGAATTCTTTCGGCCAAAGAGTCGAGAAGGGCGGCTTCAATGAAAGCCCTGCCATGGATCATGGTGGGTCTTGAAATTTTTAAAGACACATTTCTGGCGTGCACAGGTCACTTCAGCGTGGGCTACCTGCCTTTGCATCTGTGCAGTCTCGGCGTGTTCGTGTTTATCGCGGCTTCCCTGGCGAAGACGGACAGATGGCGGATGATCTGGAGCGAAATCGCCTGCGTGCTCATAGTGCCCGCGTCAGTCGCGGCGCTGATCTTTCCTGACTGGGCGCATCTTTACCCTGTTTTTAATTTCATGAACCTGTACGGATACGTCTGGCACGGGATGCTTTTGCTTTATCCGGCGATGATGGTGAAGAGCGGCTGGTCGCATCTGAGCGTAAGGCATGCGCATTACGTATGGATATTCATGGTCGGAGCGGCGATACCGGTTTACATATTCGACAGAGCGGCGGACTGCAACTACATGTTCGTCAACTGGCCGCCAAAGGGAACGCCGCTGGAGTGGATCGCGGGAGTTACCGGCGAGAGCATGTATCTGCTGGGATATGCTGCTTTTGCGGTAATAGTGATAGGACTTATTTACGCGGGAATCGAACTGTTCCACAGGGCGCGCGGCATCGGCGGCGCAGAGACAAAGAATGACACAGACTGACATAAGACGAAAAAACAGAGCCATGCTGCTGATGGTAGTCACGGCGGTGATGTGGAGCATCGGGGGAATCTTCATCAAGTTGATCTCCTGGAACCCGTTCATGATTGCCGGAGTTCGCAGCGGAATCTCCGGAAGCATCATGGCCTTATACATGCTCGCGACGCGCACCAAATTCAAACTGAACCGCTACTCGCTGCTGGCGGGAATCGGACTGGCGTGTTCCGCGACGCTATTCACAATCGCCAACAAGCTGACGACGGCGGCCAACGCCATAGTGCTTCAGTACACAGCGCCGATTTTCATTCTCATACTGTCGGCGGTTTTCTTCAAACAGAAGATGCAAAAGCAGGACGTCCTCGTCGTAGCGATAACGATGATCGGCATGGTGCTTTTCTTCCTGGATCAGCTTTCTCCGGGGAATATGCTCGGAAATGTTTTCGGAATATTCGCAGGCGTTTTTCTGGCCCAGATGTTCGTGATGGTAGGACGGGGCGGCGACGATGATTCGACGAGAATGAGCGGGATACTTATCGCCCACATTCTGACGCTGATGATAGGACTTCCGATCGGGATTCCGCTTACGACAGAGGTTGCGGGCATAGAGATACTTTATGTTATAATACTCGGAGTGTTCCAGCTCGGAATTCCGTACGTGCTTTACGGTATCGCTTCGAGAGACTGCTCGCCGCTGGCTTGCTCTCTCATCGGAATGCTGGAGCCGCTGCTGAACCCGGTATGGGTCGCCATATTCATCGGCGAGACGCCGGGGCCTTTTGCCCTCGTGGGCGCGGTAATAATCATAGGAACTGTAACATGGTGGTGCGTCAGGAATCGCTGACGCGGTGCGTAGAAACACATGACATACTTACTTCTTTACCTCGCGGTGACTGTAATAGGCTACTTCATTGGCGCGAGGCTCAAAAAACAGAATAAAGCATGGAAGTGGGTCGGGCCTCTCCAGACCCTGGTTATCATAATTCTCGTATTTATAATGGGCAGCAGAATCGGAGCCAGCGAGGAAATCGTTTCGTCGCTGGGGACCATCGGCCTGATTTCATTCGTGTTCACGCTCGTCATAATGTTTGTGACAGTCGTGGCGTTCACGCTGGTGCGCAGGCTGATGGGTTTCGACAGATACGGCAGAAGAGGTGTCGCAAAGGCAGCCGCGGAGGCCGCCGAAGCATCGGGCTCTAACGCAAAGGCAGGCGCGGACGAAGCTGTAAAGCCTCGCCTGAACAGCCTGACGATCATAATGGTCATATTCGTAGCTGTTGGAATCGCCGCGGGATACCTGTTCCTGCCTGAGAGCTTTGTCGCGGTGTCAGGAACGCTGCTTACAATTACTCTCTGCATGCTTCTGGTTCTCGTCGGAATAGACATCGGAACCGAGGGTACGATTGTGACGAACTTCAAAAGCGCCGGATGGCGTGTGGTCGTGTTCCCGTTCGTCTCCATAGGGGCGATGATTCTCGGAAGCATCATAGCCTCCATGTTTTTGCCTTTCAGCGTGCAGGACGGCGTTTGCATCGGATCGGGACTTGGATGGTACTCACTGGCGTCGGCGATGCTTATCGAATACTCGGCGGAGGTCAGCGCCATCTCATTCATGCACAATGTCATTCGCGAGATAATCGGAATACTTCTCATTCCGACCTGCGCGAAGCGCCTGGGATACATCGAGTGCTACTGCCTGCCGGGCGCGTCATCCATGGACGTATGCCTGCCTATAGTTGAAAAAGCCACCGACAGCAGTATTGCCGTCTACTCCTTCGTTAACGGCGTTGTGCTGTCAGCGGCAGTGCCTGTGCTGGTAAGCATATTCATGAGCATTTAGATGTAATACTTCTCGATGTGAGGTCGTATCAGATTCAGGATTTCGTCCCATCCGCCTTTTACCTCAAAATCCTCGAGCAGATAACGCTTCACTATGTAGGTGATGCGTTCTTTGTAGTGGGCCATTGCGCCTTCCAGATCAAGGCCTTCTCTGATCAGGGCCCTGACGTCGTATTCTGAATAGTCCACTGTGATTGTACACCGCTTGCGGCCGCCTTCTTCGAGATTGTCTATTACATCCATATCAGCGAATTTCGGACGCACCTGAACGGGTCTTAGTTCAATTACTTTCATGTCTGTTGTCTTGCCTTTGCCTTATTGCTGTCTCTGTTACTTTCTCTTGAGCAATCCGTCCTTCAGGTCTTTTTCAGCCTGCTGCTTGAGAGCGTAGTGCATCTTCTTGCCGGTGGCGGTCAAAGGCAGACTGTCCACGATCTTATACCATCTCGGACGCTTGTATGATGAAAGCATCGGCGTTTCGAGACAGAAGTCGAAGAGATCCTTGACGGTCAGGGTGTCATCTTTTGGAATAACGTACGCCGCGATTGCCTGACCCCTGGCTTCATCCGGAACAGCGGTGACCATGCAGTCGGCAACTTTATCGAATTCATTAATAGCCTCCTCGACCTGAGTAGGGTATACATTTTCGCCCGCGCTGATGATCATGTCGTCTTTACGACCGTTGATTGTAACATATAAGCGTTCATCCCAGAAGCCCAGATCGTTAGTGTACATCCAGCCTTTGTAGAATTTCGCCTTTTGTTCTTCGTCATTCTTGTAATAACTGTAGGTTGATTTACCCGGACAGTGGAGAATGACTTCGCCGACGGTTTCATTATCTGTTGGAACCATGTCATCCGGCTCGGCCTTTCTGTCTTCGTAGACCTTAACGACGCGAACCTCATCGTCCGTGCAGCTGCCTCCGACAGCGCCGGCGTATTCAGGAAGATCATAAGGTCTGAGGAAGGAATTCCAGAAGGTCTCCGTCGTTCCGTATCCGTTGAAAATGTTCGGCGTGAGGATTTTCAGGAAACGCTCACAGGCCGCTTTTTCAAGAGGCGCGCCCATTGTGACCAGACCTTTTAACGAGGAGAGGTCCTGCGGATCTCTTTCCTGGGTTCTTGCAAGCATTTCGAGTGAGGATGGTGAACCGGTCAGGAATGTGATCTTGTATTTCTCAACATAATTCAGAGTGACTCGCGGTGAAAACGCACGGAGTAAAACCAGGCACGCGCCGACGTAAAATGTCGGGCAGGTTCCACCGGAGTGACTGCCGCCTCTGTGGAACAGCGGCGTCATGTTCATGCAGACATCCAGACAGTTGAGAGGATAGTGCATGATGGCGTCGTGGGCAGAGAGAACTTCGTTGATGTCGTTGATTGGTACGTTCTTAGGCAGGGCGGAGGTTCCGCTGGTGCACATGCGAACGACCTCATCGTAGATGTGGTGCGGGAAGTCCTTTGCAGGAGCTTCTTCGCTGTGGTTTTTGACATAGTCCCTATAGTGGATATGACCAAGCGGCAGATCCACTCCGTCCAGATTATCGCACAGGATCCATCTGAGCGGCTTGAAAGATGAAAGTTTTTCGGCTTCGACGATATTGTCCCAAATCTCTGCGCAGTAGAGCACAACTTTCGGTTCATTGTGTTCAATCAGTTTGGCGATTTCACCTGCTGACAGTTTGTAATTTGCAAGGGTGACAATCGCGCCGACCTTTCTGGGCGCGATGTAGGTGAAACAGAATTCCGGACAGTTGTTCAGGACGGACATGACGACATCATTCTTGCCAACCTTGTCGTCCTTCAGCGCATGGGCAAGCATGTTGCACTCTGCGTCAAGTTCTCTGTAATTCCATTCAGAGTCCGTACTCGGATCGATTAGCGCCGGTCTGTTTCCGTATCTTCTGACGTTTCTCAGGAATCCGTTCAGCCATGTGTATTCATGCTCGAACGTTTCTATAAACATCTTATCATTATATGTTCTGTTCATTTTTTCATCCTCCTGCAAAAATTATATATTAATCATACTTGTTTGTCTATTTGACATTTTGCCTTTGCGTATGTACCATTCAGTTAGGGATAAACGTACGAAAGGAGACACAGAAAATGATGAGATTCGGCTGGTTCCAGGATCCGGACAATGTGGTTTACGCAGATGTCGATGAGTTTGCTGATCACTTCGGTAAGGAAACAGGCATTGAGAATTTCCGCCGCAAGCTGGAAGATTTCAAGGCGAATCCTACCAAGGAAGGCGTTCTGCTCAAGGGCAAAAAGCGCACCACTGTAAAACTCTTCATCCCTGATCTTACCTTTGCCGAAAAGAAGACAAGGCTTGAGATGGGTGACACAGTCTGGGTCTACATGGGAGAGTACTATCCTTGCTACTGCGTTTACTGGCCGCAGGCATAATAGCCGGTAGAAATCACGCGTTCTGCGGATGAAAAGGGAAAAGAAATGAAGGAATACTACGTAAGCTGCGACAGAATGAAAGAGCTCGAGAGAGCAACAGACGAATCCGGGCTTTCATACTATCAGATGATGGAAAACGCCGGGAACATCGCGGCTAACAGAATAAATGAGATAACCATGGCCACCCGTCAGAGGCCTCACCCGTCGGAGCGTCAGCTCACGGCCCGCATATACTGCGGCAAAGGCAACAACGGCGGCGATGGTTTTGTTGTGGCTAGACTCCTGAAGCAGAAGGGGTGGGACGTCAGTCTCGTTCTCGTGGACGGAGAGCCCCAGACGCCCGACGCCATAACAAACTACGGTCTGGCGAAAGAGCTTGGAATTCCCGTTGCGGATCCTAGTGCAAAGGCAGACGAACCGGGCCGCCCCGACGTTGTGGTCGACGCCATCTACGGTACGGGATTCCACGGCCATCTGAGAGAAAAGGGCGCTGCGGCAGCCACGGAGATCGCCGATGCAAAGGCAGCAGGAGCGGTTGTCTTTGCACTTGACATACCATCCGGAATGGGCGGCGATCTGACCGATGAGAGCGAACTTGATGAGCGCTGCGTAAAGGCGGATCACACTGTGACATTCCACGCGAAGAAGGCTGTTCACCTTCAGGACTTCGCGGCAAAATACTGCGGACAGGTTATAGTCGCCGACATCGGCATAGTCGATGACGAGCTGGACGCTCGCAGGGCGGCAGCGGAGCAGTCCGCGCTGCCAAAGCAGACTGCGGCCGAGCTGGCGGAGAAGGAAGTCTACACATTCAGCGATTTTGTGGATATCGTTGCTCAGCTGAGAGCTCCGGACGGATGCGTCTGGGACAGGGCGCAGACACACGAGACGCTTAAGAAGTACCTGAAAGAAGAATCGGGCGAAGTGCTCGAAGCAATAGACAACAAGGATGACGAAAACCTCTGTGAAGAACTGGGCGACCTGCTTTTGCAGATTGTACTGAATGCGCAGATCGGAGCGGAGGACGGCGCCTTCACAATGGACGACGTGATCCAGGGCATCTCGGAGAAAATGGTCCGCAGGCATCCGTGGGTCTTCGGGGACATGGAGATTGACAGCATCGACGAAAACGTCTCGCTGTGGGAGCAGATAAAGAAGAAAGAGAAGGAATCAAAATAAACTCTTTTGATTAAAAAAATGAGGGAGTAAGCTTGTCAAAGCGCGAAAACACGAAAAAACCCTCAGTTTTTTCACCAAATCGGTGAAATTACTGAGGGTTTCTGTAATCTGAACTAATTATTTATGGTTCCGGATTGCTGTCCGCGGTCGCGAACGGGCTGTCTGCGGCTCCTTCACCAATCTTCTTTACGTGAGTGTACAGATCCTGATAAGCGGCTTCCTGATCGGAGTCCTCAGGATTGAACTGAACGTCGGTCGGGAACAGGGCAACGAATGTCTTGCCGCAGTTCTGACCGTGGCCCGCGACAGTGTAGTCAGGGAAGTCCTCATAGGAAGTGTCTTCCGGATCAAAAGCCATGATGGTTACCAGAGTTCCGCCGTATCCGTCGTCACGGGCGGACTTGAGATAGATCTCAAGACTTGTTTCGTTGTTCTTCTCGTATCCCCATGTGTCATTGTCAGGCATCACCAGCAGGAAGTCGTTGCCGTAGAGGATTCCGTCCTTGAGCTCCGAACCATCCATAATGTCGTAATCGCTCGCTGCCTCAGTTGTGGCTTCTGTCGCTTCAGTCGTCGGCTCAGCGGAGGATTCCGAAGTGCTCTTTTCATCTGAAGTCTCACCGCACGCCGCAAAAGCAATAACCATTACGGTGACAAGCCCCGCCATGAGCAGTTTTCTCAATAATTCTCTCATCTTCTACCTCCTTGTATATGTACAAGCATAAGATTTCAAATTTGTCCGCCTACATTATACACTTGCGAGCATCGTCTGTTCCATATAAGTTTGTTAATATAAGGTCCGGAAGGCAAACCATACAAGTTTCTTTAACAATACAGTTTCCGTTCTTGTAGTTTTAACGTTTTTCGGCACAGCATGGCAATTCAAATACAATTTTTTTATCGTCTGCAAATCAATAACTTGTACTTGCCTTTGCCGTATTGGGGTAAATGCCGGAAAACTCAAAGATATAGTTAAGAATCGGTATGAAAACTTGTATTGTTTGCTTATAAGTTCATTATATGGTTTAATAAGGCAGTGAAAATACTACATTAAACCATTGTGTGAATTAATACAGGAAGGTTGACATGGACAACAGACCAAGGGCGAGAAAAACATTCAAATCAGGAGGCACGAACTCACTGAGCGGAAGCCACAGCATAGGCCACAGCGGAGGCAGCGGCGGCCACAGCAGTGGGGGCTTCGGCGGCGGCCACAGCAGCGGAGGCTTCGGCGGCGGTTCCGGCGGATACGGCGGAGGAACACGCAGCGGTGGCGGCGGCATGATGAAGATCATCATTGCCATCATCGTCATTCTGGCAATGGGCGGCGGAGGTGTATCCCTGGGGGGACTCGGAAATCTCTTCGGCGGACAGAACCAGACGACGCAGCAGTATTATGACAATACGCCGCAGACCAACAACGGATGGTATACGGGGGCCAACACCGGACAGCTCAACCGCGAGGTTTCACCGGAAGCCAGAGACAAGTTCGTGAAAGTGCTGGGCGACGGCAAAGACACAGTAACCATCATGGTATACATGTGCGGTACGGACCTGGAGTCCAACGGCGGAATGGGAACCTATGATTTGCAGGAGATGCTGAACGCCGATGTATCGAAGAAGGTTAACCTGATCGTGTTCACAGGCGGCTGCAGGCAGTGGCGGAACAACGTCATCAGCAGCAGTGTAAACCAGGTTTATCAGGTTACAAACGGTAACTTCAAATGTCTCGTTCAGAACGCCGGAAACGGCTCCATGACAGATCCGGCAACGCTCAGAAGCTTCATCCAGTGGACTGCGCAGAACTTCCCGGCAAACAGAAACATGCTGATACTGTGGGATCACGGCGGCGGTTCGGCAAGCGGATTCGGATACGACCAGAAGAATTCCTATCCAAAATCCATGTCGCTGGAGAGAATCGATCAGGCGCTGAAGAATTCCAAGGTCAAGTTTGACTTCATAGGCTTCGACGCATGCCTCATGGCTACGACAGAGACAGCTCTCATGCTCAGCGACCGCGCGGACTATCTGATCAGCAGCGAAGAGACTGAACCGGGCAAAGGCTGGTATTACACGAACTGGCTGACAAACCTGTCGAAAGACACGTCGATGTCGACACTGGACATCGGCAAGACGATCGTCGACGACTTTACAACAGAAAGCGCAAAGATCAGAGGAAATCAGCAGACAACACTGTCGATCGTAGACCTGGCGGAACTCAGCCAGACTGTTCCTGATGATCTGAATGCCTTTGCGACAAAGGCGCAGAGCATTATCAAGGACGGCGATTACAAGACCATCGCGACAGCCAGAGGCGGAACAAAGGAGTTTGCGGCGAGTACGGCAATCGACCAGATCGACCTGGTACACTTCAGCGAGAGATTGGGTACAAAGGAAGCCAAGGACTTGTCGAAGGCTCTGCTGAGCGCGGTTAAATACAACAGGACGTCACCGAACGTGACGAACGCGTACGGACTTTCGATTTACTTCCCGTACAAGAGAATCGGCACGGTTGATTCCATGTCACAGACCTACGATGAAATAGGCATGGATGAAAGCTACACCAGCGCGATCAGAATGTTCGCCCAGATGCAGGCCAGCGGACAGGCAATAGGCGGCGGAACGTCATCACCGTTCAACTCGCTGTTCGGACCTGGCGCTTCCAATGGAAACAGCGGAACTATGTCAGGCGAAGCGATGAACCAGCTCATCCAGTCGCTGTTCTCAGGAAGAGGAGTTGACCGCGCGAACATCGAGGGACTCGATGATACAAACAGCAGCTTCCTGAAGGATGGAGGACTGGAGCCGATAGAAGCGGCAAGCTATGTCGCAAAGAACTGTCTGGACAAGAGCAACCTCGTATGGCAGGAGAACAGAGAAGGGCAGAAGTGCATCATGATGCCGGAAGGCCAGTGGTCGCTCGTTCAGACTGTAGACAAGTCAATGCTCTACCAGGTTGGAGAAGGTTATCTGGATCTCGGCCTTGACAACGTATTCGACTTCGACAGCGACGGCAATCTGATTCCAAATGATGAAAACTCCTGGCTGGCCCTCAACGGCAATACGGTCGCGTACTACCACACCGAAACCCTTGAGAAGGGCAACGACGAGTACAGCATCACAGGTTATGTGCCTGTACTGCTCAACGGAGAAACCGCCAATCTCTTCCTCACGTTTGACAATAAGAACGAACAGGGCTATGTTTCCGGAGTCCAGTACACTTACGATGAGGAGGTTACCGGAGCAGAAGCGAAGATCGACACTAATCTCAAGGAAGGCGATGAGCTTACATTCACATGCGACTACTATCCGATGGGCGGCGGTGACAAGGACATCTACGAGATCGGCAAGATGAAGGTAACCGACCCTGACAGCATCGAGATAACCAACAAGGATCTGGAGCAGACCAAATCCGTGATAACCTACAGATTCACGGACATCTATGACCAGTATTACTGGACGCCGGCGCTTTAATGCAAAGGCAGTACGGCTAAAAATATAATCCATTTAGTTATATTATTTGAAAGGAGCAACACTATGGATAAGTATGAATGCGGACCTTGCGGACATGTATATGATCCTGAAGTCGGCGATCCGGATAACGGAATCGAGCCGGGAACAGCTTTCGAAGATCTCCCTGAAGACTGGGAATGCCCGGTTTGCGGAGTAAGCAAAGACATGTTCCAGAAAGTTGAGTAAACATTTGAACAGCAAATCAAAAACAGCTCCGCAGCAATGGCTTCAGAGCTGTTTTTGATTTAAAGGTCACCCATTTTTTATCGTCCGGAAATTACGCCAATGCGGCACCCAGCTTCCGGCAGGCATCTTTGCCCTCGTCGTCCGGCTCCAGATGACAGATTACGAAATCGCAGGCGAGATTCGCGCCAGCTGTTTTGCAGCGGCTTTCCCAGCTGCGCATCCACTCTCCATCACCCCAGTCATAGGAACCGAAGAGCGCGATTTTCTTGCCGCTGAGAGATGCTTCACATGCCGTAAACATCGGATCGAACTCATCCTCCTCCAGAATTTCATCTCCCATTGCAGGACATCCGAACCCGACCGCGTCATAAGCGTTCATTTTGTCCGCTCCAAAATCCGCAGCAGTCAGAAGATCCACTTCTGCGCCGGCTGCCTTTGCGCCTTCTGCAACGGCTTTTGCCATTGCTTCTGTGTTGCCTGTCATACTCCAATAAACTACAGCGACTTTGCTCATTTTCTACCTCCATTCTGCAGTTTCTAAGCAGTAACTTTCTGATTGACTGCCAGTTTCGCAATTGACAGCCCACGTTTCAGGCATTTGAGATATACGTCTGTGCACTTGCTGAAACGATCAAATTGCTTCTGCGCGCGGTCCACGTCGCCGTAAACTTTCCAGTAGCCGCAGGCTTTGCTGTTTCTGCCTCCGCATTCAATAAACCCTTCACATCTTCCGGCGGATATCCGAGAAACAGCCCTACCTCGTGTGGAAAATCATCACATTCGTGAATCCTGTCAGACAGTCTTCTGATACAGTCTTCGTGATTGGATGCGTCATATCCGAAGCGCAAGAGAATATCTTTGGCTTCATCCATGTTCAGATCATTTTGGAGTCGCCCCGGGCGGTATATGTATAACAAAGCTCGAATACATCCTCCGCTGTGACCTTTACTGCAGTGATCGGCGCAGCCCGCATAGCAGGCGATTCTGAGCACTGTGACCCGCAGGCCTTTTACGCCAAGAATCTGATTAAGCCGCCGCACTTCCGAGTTGAGCTGCGCTTCTGTCGTGACAGTTGCGGAAAACATATTACCCGTCTTAAGTCCCGCCAGAGTAGGCGCGCAGTGTCTTACAATTAGATCTTCAGACATTAATTCCCTCCTGCCATACTCACTTTAACCAGCAGGTTAGTTAAGACTAACCATTGTTTGAAAAAATAACCCGCGAGCGGGAGTTGCTGAGGTTAGTTAAGACTAACCACCCAAAGTATAGATTATTCCCGATTTGTTGTCAAGAGGCTATTCGTTCACAGAATCTTTGCATAATCAATCTTTCGGTGACTACGGTTTTGTAGTATAATATCGTTTGTACGGAATCCGCCGCGACCGCCGCACACGCTGAGACAAGGCGGACCGTGCAGAACATACGAAGCAGTTAATGTGAATAAGCATAATAATAAAAAGGAGAATCCTGCATGAACAGAAATATCACAGATTCGATTATTTACATCGGCGCCAACGATCATGACATTGATCTGTTTGAGGGCCAGTACATTGTACCTAACGGCATGGCATACAACTCATACGCTGTTATCGGCAAAAAGATTGCCATCATGGACACTATAGACAAGACGAAGACAGACGAGTGGCTTCAGAACATCGACGCAGCCATCAAGTGCGACGCTCCGGATTACCTGGTAGTCCAGCACATGGAGCCTGACCACTCAGCGTCAATTCAGGCTTTCGTTGAGAAGTATCCGAACGCTACAGTCGTAGGAAACAAGAAGACGTTCAAGATGATCGGCCAGTTCTTCCCTGAGCTGGAGATGAAGAACACTCTGGAAGTCGAGAACGGCGACAAGCTGGATCTGGGCGGACACGAACTGAACTTCGTATTCGCGCCGATGGTTCACTGGCCTGAGGTCATGATGACTTATGATCCTGTTGAAAAGATCCTCTTCTCAGCAGACGGATTCGGCAAGTTCGGCGCGCTGGACGTTGATGAGGACTGGGCTTGCGAGGCAAGACGCTACTACTTCGGAATCGTAGGAAAGTACGGACCGCAGGTTCAGACAGTGCTCAAGAAGGCGGCCGCTCTGGACATCGAGAAGATTCTGCCGCTCCACGGACCTATGCTCGAAGAAGACCTGGGATACTACATCGGCCTCTATGATACATGGTCGAGCTACCTGGCAGAGTCAGACGGAATCTTCATCGCCTACACCTCAGTATACGGACACACAAAGGAAGCCGCTGAGATGCTGCAGGCAGAGCTCCTCGAAAGAGGCGTTCCTACAGTTGAGATTACTGACCTGGCGAGAGACGACTGGGCTGAAGCAGTCGAGGACGCCTTCAGATATGACAAGCTGGTTCTGGCAACCACAACATACAATTCGGAGATCTTCCCGTTCATGAGACAGTTCATCGATCACCTGACCGAGAGAAACTTCCAGAAGAAGACCGTTGCTTTCATCGAGAACGGTTCATGGGCTCCGACAGCGGCAAGAGTAATGAAGGGAATGTTCGAGAAGAGCAAGGACATCACCTTCGCAAAGAACACAGTAACTCTTCTGTCCGCTCTTAACGACGAGAGCAAGGAACAGCTCCTGGCTCTGGCTGACGAGCTGGCAGCAGACTACATCAAGCCTGACGTCGAAGAGGAAGAGAAGAAGATCGATCCGACAGCTCTGTTCAAGATCGGCTACGGTCTCTACGTCATCACTTCAAACGACGGCAAGAAGGACAACGGCTTCATCGGAAACACAGTCGCTCAGGTGAGCAATGATCCTAGCAGAATCATCGTAGGCGTCAACAAGGCAAACTACTCCTGCGAGATCATCAACAAGACAGGCGTGCTCAACGTATGCACACTCAACGAGCAGGCTCCGTTCCAGATCTTCCAGCACTTCGGATTCCAGTCCGGAAGAGATGTTGACAAGTTCGCCGACTTCGAGCACTACGACAAGTCAGGAAACGGACTGCCTTACCTGAACAAGTACGCCAACGGCTACATGTCACTGAAGGTATTCGATACAGTTGACACAGGAAGCCACCTGATGTTCTTCTGCGACATCACCGAGAGCGCGGTTCTCAACGATGTGGACACGATGACGTACACCTTCTATCAGAAGAACGTCAAGCCTCGTCCGCAGGAAGAAGTCAAGGGCTGGGTATGCGACGTATGCGGATACGTATACGAAGGCGAAGACCTTCCGGAAGACTTCATTTGTCCGCTCTGCAAGCACGGAGCTTCAGACTTCTCAAAGATGGGCTGATAGAGGCAAAAGCCATATAGCCTGATTCAGAGGAGCATAAGAGAAATCAACGGCAGATTGTGCTGCGTGGGTTACAGGCGGCGCAATCTGTCTTTGGGTAATAAGGGAAAAGGAGAAAACACATGGAATCGTTACTATACGCAATCGCCGGACTGGTGGCCCGCATATACTATTTCATATTGTCGTGGAACGACTCGATCGAAACGAGTTTCACCGATAAGGAACTGCACTTTTTGGTGCTCGGCGTCTTCGGTCTGGCTTTGGTATGCGCCCTGCACCCACTGTTCCTTTGGCTGGCGAGGACCGGTCATACGATGTTCATTACGTTCTTTTACGTGTTCACCGTGATCATTGTGATTGCGTTTGCGATCGAAATCGGCCAGGGAGTATTGGGCGTCGGCCACATGGAAGAGGGCGATATCACCTACGGAATCATGGGCTTCCTGTTCTTCTTCGCCATCTTCGCCATAATACGCGGGGTGGTGCATCTGATAATCAATCTGAAGAACAAACACGACAGGAAGAGCCGCTACTACAGCTGATAAGGCGGTATGAGACGCAGGATACGCGGTCTTTACGAGACGGCGGGGCGTGTGTTAGAATGGCAGGGAATTTATCAAAGGAGATGCTTGGAAAATGGCAGAAGTTTTAGTTAGACAGTTATTCAGAGAGACAGAAAAGTTCGCGGACAGCGAGGTTACGGTGAGAGGCTGGATCAGAACGAACAGAGGATCCAACAAGTTCGGATTCGTCGAACTCAACGACGGTTCCTTCTTCAAGTCCGTTCAGGTAGTGTACGAGGCAGACATTCTCGACAACTACACTGAGATAGCAAAGGCCCCGATCGCGGCGGCGCTCAACGTTACAGGCACATTCGTACTTACCCCGGATGCCAAACAGCCTTTTGAAATCAAGGCAAAGGCAATCGAAATCGAGGCAGGTTCGGACCCTGACTATCCTCTCCAGAAGAAGAGGCATTCAATGGAATTCCTCAGAGAGATAGCTCACCTGAGACCGCGTTCAAATACATTCTCGGCCGTATTCAGAGTAAGATCAGTTACGGCTTACGCACTGCACAAGTTCTTCCAGGAGAGAAACTTCGTATACGCCCACACACCGATCATCACAGCAAGTGATGCGGAGGGCGCCGGCGAGATGTTCCAGGTAACGACACTGGATATGGAGAACCCGCCTAGAAACGAAGACGGAAGCATCGACTACAGCAAGGATTTCTTCGGCAAGAAGGCGAACCTGACCGTAAGCGGACAGCTCAACGGCGAAACATTCGCTCTTGCTTTCAGAGATATTTACACATTCGGCCCTACCTTCAGAGCGGAGAACTCATTTACAGCGCGCCACGCGTCAGAGTTCTGGATGATAGAGCCTGAGATGGCCTTCTGCGACCTCGAAGGCAACATGAACGTGGCCGAGGACATGATCAAGTACGTCATCAAGTACGTGCTGGACGAGTGCCCTGAGGAGATGGAATTCTTCAACAAGTTCATCGACAAGGGACTTCTGGAGAGACTGGACAACATCGTCAATTCTGATTTTGCGAGAATCACCTACACTGAAGCGGTAGATATCCTCAAGAAGAGCGGCGAGAAGTTCGAGTACCCGGTTGAATGGGGAATCGATCTCCAGACTGAACATGAGAGATACATCACGGAGAAGGTTTACAAGAAGCCTGTCTTCGTTACAGATTATCCTAGAGACATCAAGGCCTTCTACATGCGCTTAAACGATGACGGCAAGACCGTCGCGGCCTGCGACCTGCTTGTTCCGGGCGTCGGAGAGATCATCGGCGGATCCCAGAGAGAGGAACGCTACGATGTACTCAAGGCGCGCATCGAAGAGATGGGCATGACAGAGGAAGATTACTGGTGGTACATGGAACTGCGCAAGTACGGCGGCGTGGTGCACTCCGGCTACGGACTCGGATTCGAGAGAATCATCATGTACATGACTGGAATGAGCAACATCAGAGACGTGCTGCCGTTCCCGAGAACACCGAAGACAGCAGAGTTTTAAGCAAAAGCAATAAGGAGAATTGAGTTGGGAGTTTTTGAAGATTTAGGCGTAATGGTGGACGGACTCGAAGATGACACCGCCGAAGATTTCGACGGCGATGTTGAAGAGATTTTCAGATTCGATGTTTCCCTCACACCTGAGCAGGACATAGAGATAGGAGTTGTGATACAGGAGCTGGACGTTGAAGGCTTTCCGGAATTCGGGGAGGAGTACAGCATGCTGGCTCACACCTTTGCGCAGCTCATAACCGAGCATGTGGGCATATACACGGAAAACCTCATGCTGGAAGTCGCCGATCTTCAGGAACTCGACGTGGATCTGACTGACGAGGAGAGGGCGGCGCTCGCCGACGAGGACAAGAACGAGAACGGTTCCGTGCTGCTCTATTCATTCCCGGTCCTCATCATGGAGGACGAGTTCGACGGAAGCAAAAACCTGGGCGCCGGCTTCAACAGAAGCCGCAAGGCAAACGTCATGCTGAAGCTATACGGTCAGGAATTCATAGAGGCGGAGAACGAGTATCAGGATCTGGTGACAGACGCTGTTCTGGACCATGGAATCCTCTTCCTGAAAGCAGTCGAATCCATACAGAAACTGTAGCGTAACAGCTGCTTTTTCGGTGCGCCTTATTGTTGACATAAGGTGCTATAAGATGTAGAATTATAGTGGATTCAGGGAATCCACATAATTGAATATTTCAAATCTGGACATTTATCGGAAGCCGGTGTAATTCCGGCACTGTGTCTCAGCAACCGTGATATCGACGAACGGGCTGGCGGAAAACGCAAGTCACTGGAGCCAAGGCTCTGGGAAGGCGCCCTAGTAGGTTATAAAGATTAAGTCGGTAGACCTGTCAGATTGGTTGAGTTAGTCTTCTGAGGTGAGGCGGCGGCGTTTTTTATGTAACGGCAAAGGCTGTTGCAGGCGTGATACAGGTGCACTCAGGAGTGAGTGCATTTTTTATTAAGGCGCATGGCCGTATTAGTGAAAATGCCTTTTCATCCGCAGGCGCAGATATTCAGGTGACCCGCAGAAACCTGATTATCTGTTCCTGCTTTTCCTTATTATGGGGCATTTAACACGGCGCAGTTATCAGCCGGGTCAAATTGACGGTTTGGGCCGCTTATGGTAGATTTATTCTGGGGTAAAAGGGGCCTAAAAGAGAAGTAAGGAGAAGCACAAAGTGGCGTTTGAGTATTATCATCGCAACGGAACAAAAATGCTCAGATACGGATACACTACGGGAACCTGCGCGGCGCTGGCAGCAGCCGCGGCGACAAGGCTTCTGCTTTTTGGCGCGGGAGGAAAGGCAGTGCAGGAGCAAAAGCCGATCGAGGAGACTCTCATGACGGCCAAAGGCATTCCGGTCAGCGTTCCAATCGAAGTCTGGGGCGTAGATGAAACAGGGGCGTGGGCTTCTGTATTCAAGGACGCGGGCGACGACTCGGATATCACAGACGGCATGGAGATAAGAGCTCATGTTGCCTTTGCAGACACTGACGGAAGCTCGCCGGCAGGTGATGGCTCGCCGGACGGTGAGAGGGTAATCATAGACGGCGGCAAGGGCGTGGGCAGAGTGACCAAACCGGGCCTCGACCAGCCTGTCGGCAACGCGGCCATCAATTCCGGTCCGCGGGCACAGATCCGCGCAGCTGTGGAATCGGTCTGCGATCAGATGGACTACGCCGGCGGAGTGAAAGTTGTAATCTCCGTTCCGGAAGGCGAGGAGGCCGCCGCGAAGACATTCAATCCGAAGCTTGGAATTGAGGGCGGCATATCGATCCTGGGGACTTCGGGAATCGTGGAACCCATGAGCGAGCAGGCTCTCGTTGATACCATAGAGATAGAACTTAAGCAGATCGCCCATGAGTCGAACAGACTCATTATTACTCCGGGCAACTACGGAGAGGATTTCATAGCCGGGAACGGGCTGGACAAGCTGGGAGTGCCAATTCAGAAGTTTTCAAACTTCCTGGGGGAGACGCTGGACATACTGTCAGGGCTTGACGTTGAAGAAGTTCTTCTGGTGGCCCACGTCGGCAAGCTGTCGAAGGTCGCCGCCGGGATAATGAACACTCACTCCAAGTACGCGGACGGGCGGAACGAGATATTCTGCGCCCACGCCGCGGTGAACGGGGCGGGCGCCAATGTGTGCAAAAGGCTGATGGACGCGGCGACGACGGACGCGTGCATCGAGATACTCGACGAACAGGGCGCAGCCGATGACGGAGCTGCCACGGCTGAGGGTCTCCGAGATAAAGTTATAGATAGTGTAATGGACGCTGTGCAGCAGAAACTGGAGCACAGAGTCAAAGGTAATTTCAAAATAGGAGCTGTCATGTTCTCCAACGTCTACGGCAAACTGGGGATGACAGATAACGCAAAAGCAATTCTGCGCGGCTGGGAACAGGGCGCAAAGGACGGCGCGGAAAGCGGCGCAGAAGAACACAAGGAGGACAACAGATGATACATTTTGTAGGCGCGGGCCCTGGAGCAGCGGACCTCATCACCATGAGAGGCGCGTATCTCCTGCAGGAAACAGACGTTATTATTTACGCCGGAAGTCTTGTCAATCCGGCTCTGCTCGAGTACGCCAAGCCTGGCTGCCAGATTTACAACAGCGCTGAGATGACGCTGGAAGAGGTCATCGAGGTCATGAAGGATGCGGAAGCCAAGGGGCTGGACACCGTCAGACTCCACACGGGCGACGCAAGTCTCTACGGAGCGATCCGCGAGCAGATGGACGTTTTGGACGAGCTGGGCATCGAATATGAGGACATACCGGGTGTCTCCTCATTCAGCGGCGCGGCGGCTGCTCTCAACGCGGAGTACACACTGCCGGGCGTAAGCCAGAGCGTCGTAATCACGAGGATGGCCGGAAGGACTCCTGTTCCCGAGAAGGAAAGCATACGCGAGTTCGCCAAGCACGACTGCACCATGGTTATCTTCCTTTCGACGGGGCTGCTCGACGATGTGAGCAAGGAGCTTATGGAGGGCGGATACGACGCGGACGCGCCTGCCGCTCTGGTTTACAAGGCAACATGGCCTGAGGAGAAAGTCGTTCACTGCACTGTGAGCACTCTCGCAAAGGCAGCAAAAGAGAACAACATAACCAAGACTGCACTGATACTCGTGGGAGGATTCCTGGGTGACAAGTATGAGAGAAGCAAACTCTACGATCCGGGATTTACGACGGAGTTCAGAAAGGCGACTGAATAAAGAGATGAAACTGGCGTATCTGGCATTTTCGGACAAGGGATATGAGCTGGCGAAAGAGCTCGCCGAAAAACTCGGCGGGACTGCCTTTCGCAGCGGACAGACCCAGAGCCTTGCGGAGTGGACAGCAGAACACTTCGCAAGCGATGAGGGGCTTGTTTTTGTCGGCGCGGCGGGCATAGCCGTACGCGCTATTTCTCCTTTTGTCGCGGACAAGACCACAGATCCGGCAGTAGTTGTAATCGATGAGAAAGCGCTCAACGTCATCCCGATTCTGTCGGGGCATCTCGGCGGCGCAAACGACCTGGCACGCAGGATAGCCGAGGTGACGGGAGCGGGATGCGTCATAACCACGGCGACGGACATCAACGGAGTGTTCGCGGTGGACGAGTGGTCAAAGCGGCAGGGATGCAAGCTGATCGAAAAAGAACGGATCGTCAGAGTATCCGGCGCGCTGCTCGGCGGCGCCAAAGTAACAGTGAAGAGCCGCTGGGACATTGAAGGCGAGGCGCCTGAAGGCATAACAGTTGTCGGCGCAGAAGGCTGCGGAACGGACGGCGCAGCGGCGGACGTGACACTGGACGCCTTCAGCAAGGACAAGGATACGCTGCACATAGTACCGCCCGTATGCGTTCTGGGAATCGGATGCCGCAAAGGCACTAAAAAAGAAGCAATAGAGCTTTTGCTTGAAAAGCTTAAGGAAGAGACGGGGCTGCTCACGGAATCCGTGTGCGGCGCCGCGTCCATAGATATTAAGAAGGAAGAAGAAGGTCTGCTGGAGTTCTGTGCGGATCACGGCTGGGACATTGATTTTTATTCGAGCGATGAACTTGCGGAGGTGCAGGGAGATTTCAGCGGGTCGGAAATGGTGAAGTCGGTGACAGGCGTGGACAACGTCTGCGAGCGAAGCGCCGTGCTGAAGGCCGGCAGTGATGAAGAGGCTGCGGCAGGCAGCGTAGTGGTAAAGAAGATGGCTGAAAACGGCGTAACCATGGCCGTAGCCATGAAGGAATACAGACCGGACTGGGAGTGGAAAGATGAATAAAGTATATGCAGTTGGAATAGGCCCGGGCGGAGCGGAGTTCTTCACTCAGGAAGCCAAGGCGGCTCTGGATAAGGCGGACGTTATCGCAGGATACACAGTGTATGTGGATCTGGTAAAGGACATGTATCCGGGCAAGGAGACGTTCACGACGCCTATGAAAAAAGAAATAGAACGCTGCCGCTGGGCGATTGAGACAGCGCGCGGCGGAAAGAACGTGGCTGTCGTGTGCAGCGGAGACGCGGGAGTATACGGCATGGCCGGACTTCTCATCGAGCTCGCCGACCAGTACGGCGACGTGGATGTGGAAGTCGTCGCGGGCGTTACAGCCGCGAACTCAGGTGCGGCCGTTCTCGGAGCGCCTCTGGGACACGATTTCTGTCTCATATCACTTTCAGACCTTCTCACGCCATGGGAACTCATCGAGAAGAGACTCCACTGCGCGGCTGAAGCGGATTTCGCGATCTGCATCTACAACCCTCGCTCAAAGAAGAGGGAGGACTACCTGCGCAAGGCGTGCGAGATAATAATGGAACACAAGAGTCCTGATACAGTCTGCGGATGGGTGAGGAACATCGGCAGAGAAGGTCAGGAATTCAAGATAGTAAAGCTCTGCGAACTCGAGAAGGAACCTATAGACATGTTCACCACGGTGTTCATAGGTTCGGCTTCTACGAAGACAATCGCAGGCAGAATGGTAACTCCAAGAGGATACGAAAAGCATGAAGATAGTTATTTTCGGGGGAACATCTGAGGGTCGTCTGCTCTCCAATGAGCTTGCAAAGGCAGGCGCGGACGTTGTTGTAAGCGTCGCGTCTGATCTTGGCGTTGAAGAGCAGGGCGCGGCCGACGGCGTCGCTGTCGTGAGCGGAGCAAAGGACGAGGAAGGAATCTGTGAAATGATTCGCAGCGCTGACATGGTCATCGACGCCACGCATCCTTTTGCGGTCATCGTCACGGACAACATCCGCAGCGCGGCTGAGAAGACTGGCGTAGAAAGGCTCAGACTGCTCAGAGACGAAAGTCCGGCTGCGGACAAGGAAACTGCGAGCGCAGCGGATAAAGGAGACGCGGACATAAGATACGCAAAGGATCCTGAGTACGCGGCGGCAATCGCCGGAAAAATCGGCGGAAGGGTCCTGCTGACGACAGGGTCCAAGGATCTGGCTCTCTATGCGGGAGTTCTTGATCCGGAGCAGCTCTATCCGCGGGTTTTGCCTGTCGTATCGAGCATTAAGGCGTGTGAGGACGCGGGAATTCCTCACAAGAACATCATCGCCGTACAGGGACCTTTCTCACAGGCGCTGAATGCGGCGGTAATAAGGGACTATGAGATCAATGTGATGATAACAAAAGACAGCGGCGCGGCCGGAGGGTTTCCGGAAAAGATCAGCGCCGCGGCGGAGTGCGGGATTCCGGTCATAGTAATCATGAGACCGGAGGAGGAAGGACTCAGCTTTGATGAGATACTTGCGGTATGCAGGGAGAAGATGAAATGAAAGTAACACTTGTGGGAACCGGATGCGGCGATCCGGGCACAATGACGACTGAAGTGAAGAATGCCATTGGCGGCGCGGATATCCTGATTGGAGCGCCGCGGCTCATGGAAGCCGTGGACGATTACACAAATCCGGGCGTTCTCAAGGTGCCGGAAATCAGACCGGCGTCCATTCTCGACGCCATCAAAAATATGGCGAAGAAGAACGATGACATGGAAGAAATCAACGTCTGCGTGGTCTACAGCGGCGATTCCGGATTCTATTCGGGCACGCGGAGCCTGTTGCCTTTGCTTGAGGAGGCGGGCATCGAGGCGGAGGTGCTGCCGGGCATATCCAGCATTCAGGTCATGGCGTCACGACTGATGAAGCCATGGCAGGACTGGAAACTGGTATCTGCTCACGGAACCGACTGCGATCCGGTCGTTGAAGTCATGGGAGGCAAGGAAGTCTTCTTCCTGACCGGCGGGCAGCTGGGACCGGCTGAACTGTGTCAGAAGCTGACGGACGCGGGACTCGGTGAGCTGAAGGTGACTGTCGGGGAACGACTCTCCTACGAAGATGAGAAGATCACGTCAGGTACGGCTGCGGAGTTCGCGGGACGCAGCTTCGATACGTTGTCTGTTATGCTGGCAGAAGCAGCTGAACGCAAAGGTAATCTGGCGCCGGGCATCGACGATGGGGAATTCATCCGCGGTGAGATTCCGATGACCAAGCAGATCGTGCGGGCCGCCATCATTTCGAAGATGAGCGCGGAAGAAACGGACACAATCTGGGACGTAGGCGCCGGTACGGGCAGCGTCTCTGTTGAGTTGGCCATGAAGACCGCAAAGGGCAGAGTGTGGGCCATTGAACGGGAGCCGGAAGGCTGCGCGCTGATCGAAGAAAACAAGAAGAAATTCGGCGTCTGGAATCTGAATGTAGTTCCGGGAAGCGCGCCGGAAGCGCTGGCTGATCTGCCTGCTCCTGACAGGGTGTTCATCGGCGGGTCTGATGGCAATCTCGAGGCAATCATCGATACTGTCCTCGAAAAGAACGATAAGGCGCTGATCTGCGTTTCTGCCATCGTGATGGAGACCATGTCGGAAACTGTGGAATTAATGACCGCGCGCGGCATGGATGCGGACATCATTCAGGTCTGCGTCAACACATCGCGCAAGATCGGAGACCGCCACATGATGATGGCGGGCAACCCGGTATTCATAATTACAGGGCAGAAGAGCCCGGAAGAGGAAAAGCAGGATGCTTAAAGTGATGATAACAGCAGTCGCGTCAAACAGCGGCAAGACGGCCGTAACGTGCGGACTGCTCTCACTTCTTAAGAACAAAGGACTGGACCCTTGCGCGTTCAAGTGCGGGCCGGACTATATAGACCCAATGTTCCACCGTTCGGTTCTAGGCATATCCAGCAACAATCTGGATGTGTTTCTGGCCGGCGAGGACGGCGTGCAAAAGGCTTTTGAGAGATACAGCAAAGGCCACGGAGCCGCTGTATGCGAAGGGGTCATGGGCTTCTACGATGGAGTCAGATTCGCGGACGGCGCAGGCGGTGCCGGCAGCAGGTCGGATTACGCCAGCGCTCATCACGTGGCTGAGCTTCTGGACATTCCGGCGATTCTTGTGGTGCGCCCGAAAGGCGCGGCCCTCACTCTGGCTGCTGTCATAAAGGGAGCGGCTGAGTTCAGGGAGCCGAAGCGCATCGGCGGAGTGATCTTCAATGACTGCAGCGAAGCTTATTTCAAAATGTACGCTCCATCCATAGAGGAGGAGAGCGGCATACCTGTGCTCGGATACCTGCCTCACATGGAGGAGGCCGGCTTCGAGAGCAGACACCTGGGACTTATGACCGCGGGCGAGATCGATGACCTGGCGGAGAGAATAGACAGAATCGGAAAGAAGATGGAGGAAACCGTCGACATCGACAGGCTGCTTGAAGTCTGCGGTGCCGGAAAGCCGGAGAACGCGGCAGAGGCAGGCGAGGCAGCAACACCCGAAGCTGAAGCTGCGGCAACTGAGACATCTGATTCCGCGTCACCTGAAGCTGACGTGCGTGTCGCGGTCGCGAAGGACGAGGCCTTCAATTTCATATACGCGGATTCGCTGACAGCCCTCGAGGAAGCAGGAGCGGAGATCGTTTTCTTCAGTCCCGTTCACGACAGGGCGCTTCCGGAAGGAGTTCAGGGACTGTATCTTCCGGGCGGCTATCCGGAGCTCTACTGCAGGCAGCTCTCGGAAAATGAGTCAATGCTGGAATCAATTCGTGAAGCGGTTAAGGGCGGACTTCCTACGATTGCCGAGTGCGGTGGATTCCTGTATCTTTCGGCGAGCCTTGAAGACGCTGAAGGAGCAAGCTGGCCAATGGCAAATGTCTTTGACGGCGCGGGAAGCAACGCAGGCAGGCTGGTCCGCTTCGGATACGGATACATCAGCGCCGATGAAGACAACATGCTTTTGCGCAAAGGCGAGAAGGCCCCTGTCCACGAGTTCCACTACTGGGATACGACAGCCGACGGATCGGACATGACTCTGACCAAGATATCCAACGGTAAGACGTGGAAGTTCGGATACGCGAGCGATACGCTATACGCCGGATTCCCTCACCTATACATCGCGGGAGGATTGGCAGAGCGATTTGTTGAAGCATGCAGGCATAGATAATATGTTGTTTTTACTTTTATTCGAGTTATCAATACTGTTCGGCTTTCTGCTCGATCTGCTCTTTGCGGATCCGCCGAAGATACCGCATCCGGTGGTGATCATCGGCAAAGGCATCACTGCGCTGGAGAAGGCGCTCAGGAAGATCTTCCCGAAGACAGCCGGAGGAGAGCGCGCGGCAGGCAGAGTGATGGCAACCATCATCACGATCCTGACCTACGCGGTCACCATGGGCCTGTGCATTGCGGCGTGGATAGTGCATCCGGTGGTTTTCCTGCTTTTGCATACGCTGTGGTGCTGGCAGGCGATAGCGGTCAGAGGACTGGCCAAGGAGGCCAAGAACGTCTACAGCTATCTGAGTCCGGAGTGCGATATTGAGGGCGCGCGAAAGGCCGTCTCGAGGATAGTCGGAAGAGACACTCAGGCGCTGACGGCGGAAGGCGTGACAAAGGCAGCTGTAGAGACCGTGGCGGAGAGCTTCTCGGACGGAGTGGCGGTGCCGTTCTTCTACATGATGATCGGCGGAGCGCCGCTGGCAATGACATACAAAGCAATCAACACCATGGACAGCATGGTTGGATATAAGAATGAAAGGTACATGAACTTCGGACGTGGACCGGCCCATCTGGACGATCTGGCGGGACTCATTCCGTCGAGGCTCGCGGCCCTGATGTGGATCGCGGCGGCCGGAATGATGGAACGCAGCGCGGGCAGCGCGTGGCGCATCTGGAGAAGGGACAACCGCAACCATCCGAGCCCAAACTCAGCCCAGACTGAGTCGGCGTGTGCGGGAGCTCTGGGAGTGCAGCTTGCGGGACCGGCATACTACTTCGGAGAACTGTACAACAAGCCGACGATAGGCGACAAAACAAGACCGATAGAGCCTGATGACATTTTAAGAACGAACAGGATGATGTACGCGGCTTCGCTGATATCGCTTCTTCTGACGATAGCGGTCAGCGCGGCGCTGATCATCGCGGTGGTGTAGATGAACAGACCGGGAAATGAACACGGAGGCGACTGGGCCTCATATGAAATTGAATACGGAAAGGCGCCTTTGGACTTTTCGATGAACGTGAATCCTCTGGGGATATCTGAGAAAGTCAAGAAGGCGATCGCTGAAGCGGCCGAGACCGCGGAGAGATATCCGGACCCTGAGTGCCGGCAGCTTCGCGACGCTATAGCAAAGGCGGAAGGCGTTAGCGCGGACAGAATCTTCTGCGGAGCGGGAGCCGCGGATGTTATATACAGACTTGCAAAGGCAGCAAAAGCCGGAGATGAACCGCGCCTTCTCATAACGGCGCCTACATTCTCAGAGTATGAGGAAGCCTTTGCGTCTGAAGGCTGGCGCGTGGAGAGATGGCTGCTTAAGGAAGAAGAAGGCTTCGCCATAGGCGAGGACCTGGCGGCGGCCATTGAAGCTGTCAACAGAGAAGATGACGGCGGGTCCGACATGCTGATTCTCTGCGAGCCTAACAATCCGACAGGTATCGCGACGGACAGAGCAAGACTAGAAGAGATATTGGCTGCCTGTGAAAAGGCGGGCACGACCCTTGTTATAGACGAGTGCTTCAACGGATTTCTCGACGATCCGGAGGAGCACACCATGAAGGATTATCTGGAAGACCACAGGAACCTGATCATTCTCAAGGCGTTCACCAAGCTTTACGGCATGGCTGGTGTAAGGCTGGGTTATTGCCTTTGCGCGGACGCGGAGACTGCGAAATCTCTCGCAAAAGCCGGACCGCCGTGGAATGTTTCAAGCCTGGCTCAGGCCGCGGGTCTGGCAGCCCTTGAAGACGCAGATCATGCCGCTGAGGGCATCAGGATAGCCGGCGAGGAGAGACAGTGGCTCAGGGACGAGCTGTTAAGATTGGGCTTCGGCCGGATCTACGGAGAGGCGAACTATCTCCTGTTCAAGGCGAGAGCGGGCCTGGATGAGGAACTGAGGAACAGGGGAATACTCATAAGAAACTGCGACAATTACCATGGCCTGGGAGAAGGTTGGTTCCGCATCGCTGTCAGAACGCACAGCGATAACGAGAAGCTGATCCGGGCGATGGAAACAATAACGGAGACAGATTGATGAAGACCAGATGCATCATGATACAGGGGACCATGTCAGACGCGGGAAAGAGCGTCGTCTGCGCGGCCCTTTGCAGGATTTTCAAACAGGACGGATACAAGGTGGCTCCATTCAAGAGCCAGAACATGGCCCTGAACAGCTACATAACCAGGGACGGTTTTGAGATGGGAAGAGCGCAGGTCATGCAGGCTGAAGCGGCGGGAATAGAACCCGATGTCCGCATGAATCCGGTGCTGCTGAAGCCGTCGAGCGATACGGGAAGCCAGGTCATCGTGCTGGGCGAAATACGCGACGAGATGTCGGCAATGGAGTACCACCACTACAAGAAGCAGCTTCTTCCTGAGGTCAGGAAGGCTTTTGATGAACTGGCCGCGGAGAACGACATAATAGTGATTGAAGGGGCGGGAAGTCCCGCTGAGATCAATCTGGCGGAGAACGATATCGTCAACATGGGACTGGCCGAGTACCTGAACGCGCCGGTACTGCTGGTCGGTGACATCGACAGAGGCGGCGTCTTCGCGCAGCTCTACGGTACCGCTGAGCTCATGGAAGAGAAGGACAGGACCCGTATTGAAGGCATGATCATAAACAAGTTCAGAGGCGATGTGGAGATACTCAAGCCGGGTCTTAAGATGCTCGAGGAGAAGACGAATATCCCGGTGCTGGGCGTCATTCCGATGCTTCATGTGGATCTGGACGATGAAGACTCACTGTCCTCGCGCCTGACGAAAACAGGCGGAGTCAGCCCGATCGACATCGCGGTGATTCGTCTGCCGAGACTTTCCAACTTTACGGACTTCAACGCCCTCGAGATGGAGGCTCTGTCGGGAGTCCGTTATGTACGCGAAGTCAGGGAGCTGGGCGACCCGGATCTGATAATCATTCCGGGCACCAAGAACACCATGGACGACCTCATGTGGATGCGCCAGAACGGACTGGAAGCTTCGATACTGAAGCACGCCGCGGCAGGCAAGCCGGTTCTCGGCGTATGCGGCGGATACCAGATGCTCGGCGAACAGCTCTTCAATCCGGATCACTATGAGGGCAAGACGGAGTACCTGAAGGGAATGGGTCTTCTTCCTGTCGATACGGTGTTCACCGCAGACAAGTCCCGGACGAGAGTTCAGGGTGAAGTCAAAGCGGAGCAGTTCGCGGGCGTGAAGCTCGACGGATACGAGATACACATGGGCGTGAGCACGGTCAAGGGCGACCCGTTCTGCGTTCTGGATAACGGCAAGTCAGACGGGTGCTGCAAAGGCAACGTGTTCGGCACTTACCTCCACGGTCTCTTCGACACGGGAGAACTGACGGAGACGCTCATACGCTGGCTTGCGTCAGGCAAAGGCATCGACCCGGGCGAAATGGAGATAATCCCGCATGAAGTTTACGTCCAGCAGCAGTACGATATTCTGGCGGACGGTGTCAGAAAGGTCCTGGACATGGATAAGATTTACGAGATAATGGACCGCTACGAAATAGCGGATAAGGCATAAGACAGATAAGACAATCAGGAGATATTGTAATGAGCAAGTATGAGTACGTCCGTCCGGCGGACATCGAAAAAGAGAGCATGCGCATAATTGAAGCGGAGCTTAAGGAACGCGGCATAGAGATTCCGGAGGAGAACATGACTGTCGTGAAGAGAGTCATCCACACCTCAGCGGATTTCGATTACGGCACAAATCTGAAGTTCACGGAAGGGGCGGCCCGCAGAGCTGTGGAAGCCCTGCGCGGGGGAAACTGCACCTTCATCACGGATACTAACATGGCGCTCTCAGGAATCAGCAAGCCGTCTCTCGCCAAGCTTTCTTCACAGGCAATATGCTACATGGCTGACGAGGAGATAATGAAGCAGGCGAAGGAGGAGGGCACGACGAGAGCCTACGCGTCAATGCGCAGAGGAGCCGCTGAATACCCGAATGGGATATTCGTTTCAGGCAACGCTCCTACAGCCCTGATAGCTCTTTCGGAGATGATTCGCGAGGGATTAAAACCGACTCTGGTCATCGGAGTGCCGGTCGGATTTGTGAATGTTGTCGAGAGCAAGGAAGAGATTTTTGAGATATGCGAAGAGCATGACATACCGGCGATTGTTGCCTTTGGAAGAAAGGGCGGCAGCAATGTTGCGGCATCCATCTGCAACGCGCTGCTCTATTCGGCCGTTGACATGGTAGACCCGATAAAGAGAGGATGGCAGAAATAATGAGAATCAGTTTTAAAAAGATTGCGGCGCTGACGATGTCTGTCTGCATGCTGGTGCTGATGCTCGCGGGCTGCGGCGGCAGCGGCGGCGAAACAGAAGAAGGCGGCGCGCCGGAGATCAGCGGACTGACTTACGAGTCGGAGATGGAGCTTCAGAGAGCGACCGAATTCAGCGTATACCATTATGAAGGCGGCTATGATCTGATAGATATCCATGAAGGAGATAAGTTCCTTCTCGTCCCTGAAGGCGCGGAAGCTCCGGAAAACGTTCCGGAAGGAATCATCGTTCTCCAGAAGCCGGTGGACAAGATATATCTGGCAGCGACTGCCACCATGGCCATGTTCTGCTCATGCAACGCACTGGATCACATCAGGATGTCGTCTATAAAGGAGAACGACTGGTCATTTGACGAACCGCGCGAGGCAATGGAACGCGGAGACATCATCTACGCCGGCAAGTACAGCGCGCCGGATTACGAGACGATGTTCGATGAAGAATGCGATCTGGCCATTGAATCAACAATGATCGAGCACACGCCTGAGGTCAAGGAGATGATCGAAAAACTGGACGTCCCGGTCATGATCGACCGCTCCAGCTACGAAGAGGACCCCATGGGCAGGGCGGAGTGGATAAAGCTCTACGGCGTTCTGACGGACCACCAGGAAGACGCGGACGCGTTCTTCAATGAGCAGATGGAAAAGCTGAAGGATCTGGATGATTTCGAGAACACCGAGAAGACTGTCGCGTTCTTCTATCTGACTGCGGACGGCAAGGTCGTCGTGCGCAAGAGCACGGACTACGTTCCTAAGATGATTGAAATCGCAGGAGCAAGATACGCGTTCAGCGATCTCGAGGACGACAGCGACAGGACGTCAGTGGACATGTCCGTAGAAACATTCTACGAGGCTGCGCGTGACGCCGACTACATCATATACAACGGAAGCATAGACGACTCCGTCAAGACAATGAACGATCTGCTGGGCAAGGACCCGATCATGAAGGAACTCAAGGCGGTCAAGAACAATAACTGCTGGGTAACAGGAGATTCCATGTACCAGAGAACGGATATCGTTGCTGACATGATTCTTGATTTCCACAAGGCGTTAACAGAGGACGATCCGTCCGATCTTAAATATTTACAGAAACTGCAGTAACATATTCAAGCAAAAGCAACAAAACAGAAAATGAGTGACAACAAAGGAACAGAGACAAAAGTGAATACGCAGGTTCCGCCGGAAGCGCTCGGCGGATACCACGCGGAGAACTTCAGACGCCGAACAAGGTGCCTGATAGTTTTCGCTGTCATGGTTGCTGCCTTTGCGGTAACAATCGTAATCAACATAAACTCCGGAAACGTGCACATAGGCGTTGGTGATATTGCGAAGGCCATATTCATGCGCGAGGGCGAGGACAAGATTCTTGACATCATCTGGACGATCAGGCTGCCTAGAATCATAGTTTCGATGCTCCTGGGCGGAGCGCTGGCTCTGGCAGGTTTCCTGCTGCAGACATTCTTTGAGAATCCGATTGCGGGACCGTATGTACTCGGTATTTCATCGGGTGCCAAGATGGTTGTAGCGATCGCCATGATTGTCTTCATGCAGAACGGCCTGCACGTTTCGTCAGTTACGCTGATTGCGGCGGCGTTCATCGGATCGCTGATTGCGACGATGTTCATAGTGGCGGTATCCTTCAGGATACACAACATGGCTGCGCTGCTGGTCGCGGGTATCATGGTTGGCTACATCTGCAATGCGGTTACGGAGTTCATCATAACATTCGCTGAGGACTCGGACATCGCCAACCTCCATGTGTGGTCCCAGGGAAGCTTCTCCGGCATGAGCTGGAGCAACGTCGGAGTCTGCCTGTTCGTTGTAGGCGTCGGATTCATACTTACCATGGTGATGAGCAAGCCGATAGGAGCCTTCCAGATGGGTGAGAATTACGCCGCGAGCATGGGCGTTAACATCAAGCTGTTCAAAATCGCCCTCATCACATTATCGAGTCTGCTCACAGCGTGCGTTACTGCCTTTGCAGGACCGATTTCATTCGTAGGAATCGCTGTTCCGTTCCTGATCAAGGGAGCGCTGGGAACGGCGAAACCGCTGGTGGTAATTCCGGGATGCATGCTCGGCGGCGGAGTTTTCTGCATGGTCTGCGACGTTATAGCGAGACTCGCGTTCGCTCCGACAGAGCTCAACATAAGTACAGTTACGGCGGTATTCGGAGCGCCGGTCGTTATCTACATGATGGTCAGCAGAAGGAGGCAGCGCTAATGAGTAACAAACGTGATGCCTACATCAGCATGGACAATCTGGCCGTCGGATACAACGGCAAGGCGATAATAAGAGATATATGCATCGATATTGGAAAAGGAGAAATCGTCACCCTGATCGGCCCTAACGGAGCCGGCAAATCGACGATTCTGAAGAGTATCACCAGACAGCTCTCCCTGATAGGAGGCAAGGTCTGGTACGGCGACAAAAATCTCCACAAGATGACTTCCAAGGAGGTCTCGACGAAGATGGCAGTCGTTCTGACGGAACGCCTGAAGGCGGAGCTGATGACCTGTTACGACATCGTCGCCAGCGGCAGATACCCGTATACGGGCAAACTGGGCATGCTGACTGAAGATGATGAGCGGATGGTCGATGAGGCCATGGCGGCTGTCAACGCCACGGAATTCGGTCCGAAGGATTTCAACGCCATCAGTGACGGACAAAAGCAGCGCGTACTGCTGGCCAGAGCAATCTGCCAGGATCCGGAGATAATTATTCTGGACGAGCCGACTTCCTTCCTGGACGTCCGGTATAAGCTTGAGCTCCTGTCGATTCTGCGGAACATGGCGAAGAAGAAGGGAATCACGGTCATCATGTCTCTTCATGAGATAGACCTGGCGGAGAAGATATCCGACAAGATCATCTGCGTCAAAGGTGACCACATCTATCGCTACGGGACTCCGGAAGAAGTGTTCGAGGAAGAACTGATCCGTGAACTGTATTCCATCGACAACGGCTACTTCGATCCGCTCATGGGAAGCATTGAACTGCCTGCGCCGACAGGGGATGAACCAAAGGTTCTCGTTCTTTCATCGGGCGGAAGCGGCATACCGGTATACAGGAGACTGCAGAAGGAGAACACCCCGTTCATCGCAGGCGTGCTCTCCGAAAACGACATAGATTACCAACTGGCCAGGCTTCTGGCAGCGGAAGTGATTACAACGCCGGCGTTTGAGCCGATCAGCGAGGAGGCTTTTGCAAAGGCAATGGATGCGGTCGCCCGCTGCGACCGGGTGATAGATACCGACTTCCCGATCGGCAGCGCGAACAGAAGAATCGAATTCATTCTCCAGGCGGCGGACGACGCCGGAAAACTCGAGAGGAGATAAACAATGCTGATAAAATACGCTTATGTTGAAAACGTGCCCGGTCTTTCTTCAGGAAAATACATGGACAGCTTTGATGACGGGGAGTATCTCAATCATGTCGCCGGCCTTGACGGCATTGATGCGTGCATGGACTATGTGAAACAGCTGATTCGGGAGGGCTACAGACTGATCAATCTTTGCGGAGATTTCGGCAGCGAACAGGTCGCTGAGCTGCTGAAGGATGCTCCGGAAGGCACAGAGGTGAAATATGCCGCGTATCTGCCGGAAGAACAGTCTAAACTTGAGGCGCTGGAGCAGTACATCGAATACGGCATGATCATTCTGGGCAATGTGGAAGAACCGGTCAGAAGGGAACTGGCTGCACCGGAGATGAATACCCACATCGTTTATGTGAAGGATTTGGAGCAGGCAGCCGCAGCGGCAAAGCAGCTTGCGGAAGAGGGCGTGGACGGTATTGAACTGTGCGGATGGTTCGATCTGGAGCGGACGAAGAGTGTGATCGCCGCTGTGGAATCAGTCAGCAAGAAGATACCGGTCGGATCGAATGGGTTGAGCTGAAAAACTGTAATAATCAGAAACAAAAGGGGACTGCATAAGCAGTCCCCTTTATTCATGCGTTCTGATTGATTTATTCTTCTACCAGCGTCAAAGTCAGATTGTAATCGATCTCATGCGGTTCGCTCATTGCGGTCGTGTCCGCAGTGACTTTGAACGGCTCGTTTAGAACCTTAACCGGGATTTCGAAGATTGAACCGATGCCGGACTCGTCATCGGCGTTTGCCAGTTCATCCTTGTTTGTCGGCTCATACTTCTCACCGTCTACGATCATGTAGTCATAGTGCGGGCTGTCCCACTTGACTGTCAGAGTGGCCTGACCGTCCGCGACAACCAGAGCGGCAGGGCTTTCGATTTCAGCCTTGCCTGTGCCACCTTCCTTGGCAACCTCGACCTGATAGTCGCCGTCTTCCAGATCGATTGCTGTTCCGGCGTGGACGTCATCGCCAGGGACAGGATTAGAAACTACGACCTTGTGATCGTACCAGTTGTCATGAGTGCCGATGAGGGCAACGTCGAACTCCTCGTCGAGGGCAGGTACAGGAATGTCGAATCCATAGACCTCCTCGACATAACCGTCACTGTAGGTGACTTCGTCAGTGGTAGGCTCGATCAGCTCCGCGCCGTCCTTCTGGGCGTCTTCAGCCAGACCGTAATACAGATTTACTATTTTCTTCGACTGCAGGCTGACGTGGATAGTCATTTTGCCGTCCTTGACCGTCAGTATGCCTTTGTCGTTGTTTGCTTCGCTTACGTGGAACATAGGGCTGTCCGTGGTGAACGTTGCCACATAGGTTCCGTCAGGGATTCCGGGATCCGCGGCCGCCTCTTCCGTATCTCCGGAGCCGCCGCATCCTGTGAGTGTAAAGGCTGCCATGATGAATACAGCCAGTATTGCTAATAATGATTTTTTCATGTTCTCGCCCCTTGTAGTGTGGGATCACTATCCTCAAAACTTCAGGAGCGAGAGCGAAATGATTTCGCGCCCGCTCCTTAAAAACGTTGTTTATCAGTGCCTCAGATGAGGCAGTTAATTACTTGATAACTGCTCCAGTGTGCTCTACGTACATCTTCTGGATGTCAGCGATTCTTCCAAGACCTTCAATCTGGCTTGTTACATTGTCTTTGCCAAAGCCTTCGCCGATGTCAACTGGTTCGTCAGCGCCTTCAACTTCGAATTCACCGCCGTTTGCAAGAGCGTCGCCCCAGTCGCCTGCCATGTCGTTGTTAGCGTGGTCGCCTGCAACTACCATCATCGGACGGAGGATGATCTTAGTGTAGCCCTTTTCTTCAACAGCCTTCTTTACTTCCGGAAGTGCTGTGTCAGGAGGGTTTCCTTCAACTGTTCCTACGAATACGTTGTCGTATCCCAGCTTATCCATCTGAGTCTGCATCTGGTCATAAGTTACGTTAGCTTCGTGTGAAGTTCCGTGTCCCATGAATACGAGTGCAGTGCCGTCTTCCTTCATTGCATCCAGTGAATCATAGTCTGATACTGAAACTGCCTCAGCTACCATAGCTTCTGCAGCAGCAGCCTTATCCTCGTTGATTACGGAAGCGTCCGCGCCAACCTCACCGAGGAGAGGTTCTGCGATTTCAACTGATTCGAACTGATCTGCGTACTCATCGACTGCAGCCTTCAGCTCATCGTACTCAGCACCGTGCATCAGGTGTGTAGGCTGTACAACCAGATTCTTTACGCCGTTTGCAACTGCTCTGTCGAGAGCCTGCTGCATGTTATCGATCTTTTCGCCGTCACGAGCCTGGACGTGGTTGATGATGATCTGAGCTGTGAAAGCTCTTCTTACTGACCAGTCAGGATAAGCATCCTGCAGAGCCTTTTCGATACCGCCGATATCAGTTGCTCTGCTGTCGTTGAATGAAGTACCGAAGGATACTACGAGCAGTTCGTTTTCACCGATGTCGTCGCCGTTAAGCGGATCATCCTTTGATGCGTCGCCGGTGTCACGTCCGAAGTAGTCAAATACATCTTCGTTTTCTTCCTTCTGCTCATCAGTCAGTGCATCGTATGCAGCCTTTGCAGCCTCACACTGAGCGTCGGTATCTTCAGTCCACTCCTGAACCTGGATTGCCTCGATCAGTTCGGCGCATGCTGCTACCGGATCATCTGATGCAGCAGGTTCTTCGGCTTCTCCTGAATCGCCGCAACCTGTAACCATCAGCATCATTCCCAGTGCCATCACTACGGACAGCGCCAGACCAATGAATTTTCTGAGATTCTTCATAACAAGTCCTCCTTAAATGATAAAAAATAACCTGAACCGAATACAAAGGCCTTCGCTTAACGGAGCAAAGACCTTTTCAACTCGTGTTCAAGTTAATGCAAACAGGTTTACATGTTCCGCCAGTTACTCGTGGCCCGGAGCATTGGAATAACGCTCCGATTAAAAGACAGGCAGGTTTCCTGACTTACGGATCATCGCCGTCTGCCGCCTTCCCGGGATTCCCCAGTGGCATATTGGCAGGCAGCCACCCGATTACAGTGACGAGTTCGCGCAGGATTTGCACCTGTTTCCCTATTATCCGGAGGATTTAACTCCGGCACCTGTCAGTTTTGTATTCTGTTGGGATTATAGCACGAATGCGAGGGTTTATCAACAAAGAATCAGAGCGCATCCCCCTCCCGGGGTTCATTTGACAGAACACTATTCGCAATATATGATAGTATGCGGAAAGCTAATTTGGCATATCGGAAGCCGGTGAGAATCCGGCACTGTGTCTCAGCAACCGTGATTTCTACGAGGCGGGCATGCAAAAGGCAGCCACTGGGGGTTAGACCTGGGAAGGCGTCCGCTGAGGTTATAAGGAATAAGTCGGGAAACTGCTAGTAGCATTCACCGTCTTCTGGGGTAGGACGGCGATTTTTGTCGTGTGTATAAGTAAGTGAGGAAAAAGAATGGCTAAAGGAAAAGCATACGGTGTCGGTGTGGGTCCGGGAGACCCGAAGCTGATGACACTAAAAGCAGTTGAACTAATAAAAGAAAATGAAGTTTTCTGTTTCCCGGGCAAGGAGCCTAAGGAAACGGTAGCGTACAAGATTGCGTGCGCGGCTGTGCCGGAGCTGGCTGACAAGGAGCTTGTGCCGGTATACATGCCGATGAAGATGGACAAGGATGAGATCCGCAGACAGCACAAGGAAGGCGCTGCGATCATTGAGAAGTATCTTGATCAGGGAAAGAACGTCGTGTATCTCACTCTGGGAGATTCCACTGTATACTGCACTTTCACATACCTGCAGGCGATAATGGAAGAGGACGGATATGAGACTGAACTCGTTCCGGGCATAACTTCGTTCTGCGCAGCGGCCGCCAGAGTCGGCATTCCTCTCTGCGAGTGGAATGAGCCGCTCCACGTAATGCCGGCGCTCCACAAGCTGGGTGATGATCTGAGCCTGCCGGGCAACTATGTTCTCATGAAGTCCGGAAGCCACATGGCCGAGGTCAAGGAAATACTGAGAAAGAGCGGCAGGGATGTAAATGTGGTCGAGAACTGCGGCATGCCGAACGAGAAGGTTTACAGAGGCGTCGATGAGATTCCGGATGAAGCGGGATATTTCTCGCTGATCATCGCGAAGGAAGACGAGAGGGACCTGTAACGCGGACAGCGAGCCGCGCGGTAAACAGCAGCAATAAACAATGATTGAACTGAAAGACGTTACAAAAAAATTCGGTGACTTCACGGCGGTGGACCATCTGAACATGACGATTGAGACAGGTGAGTTCTTCGGGCTTCTGGGACCTAACGGAGCCGGCAAGACCACCACTATCAGCATGCTCTCAACGGTGCTCCTGCCGACGGAGGGACAGATTTTCATAGATGGAAAGAAGCTCGACAGAAAGGCTTCCGCGGAGAAGAGCAAGCTCAGCGTCATAACACAGGAGTACTCCATGCGCCAGGACATGACCATGGACGAGGTCATGGAGTATCAGGGCAGGCTCTACTACCTTCCGAAGAAGGTGATAAAGCAGAAGACAGACGAGCTTCTGGAGTTCGCGGGTCTGATCGAGTACAAGCACAGAGTCGTAAGACATCTGTCGGGCGGCATGAAGCGCAAGCTGATGATCTGCAGGGCCCTCATGACGGAACCGCAGATTCTGCTTCTCGACGAGCCTACGGCAGGAATGGACGCCATCTCCAGAAGACAGATGTGGAACCTGCTGAGGCAGCTTCACGGCGAGGGGATAACGATTCTGCTGACGACTCATTACATTGAGGAGGCCCAGTCGCTGTGCGAGCGGATCGCGCTCATAGACAAAGGCAGACTCAACACCATAGATACCCCGCAGAATCTCATCAATGAGCTGGGGCAGTACACCGTCGATGAGACTGCGGACGAAACTCTTCACTCGTCGCATTTCAGCAGCAGGGAAGAGGCGATTGAATATCTGAGCAAATCAGAAAAGGAAGCATCAATGCGAAACACTACACTCGAGGACGTATTCGTCTACAGGATAGGCAGAGGCCTCGGACAGAAATAAAGCAAAGGCAACAGGAATGGGCATAATAGCGGTCTTATGGGAAAAATGGAGAGAGTTCCGAAGGGACTTTTATAAGATCACATTAGCGGCAACGATAACACCGCTGATGTATCTTATCGTGTTCGGACTCGGAATCCAGACTACTTCCCACGGTGAGCCGTATCTGAACTTCCTTGTGCCGGGCATAGTGGCAATGTCGACGATGACGGGCAGTTTCAGCGCTGTCGCTCAGAACATGAGCGTTCAGAGGCTTTATGAGAAAGCCCTCGATCAGGTCATGGTGTCGCCGACACCGCTCTGGCAGTTCATCCTCGGGCAGATAATCGGGGGAAGTCTGAGAGGAATGTACGCCGCATGCATAATTCTGCTGGTAACGCTGCCGATCGCGGCGGACCTGACTTTCAACGGAGTATCGTTCCTGGTCATGTTCCTGAACGGACTTGTATTTTCGACCATAGCGCTGGTTCTGTCGTTTCTTGCCAAGAGCTACACGGACGCGCCAAGGTTCACATCGTACATAATCATGCCGATGTCATTCCTGTGCAACACGTTCTTCTCAACGGACCAGATGCCGATGGGAATAAGGCAGTTCGTAGAGATTCTGCCCCTTTCCCAGGCGTGCGAGATGATAAGAAACGTGTCTGCGGGAGGTTCCACCGGCGTATTCGGGTGGATCGTGCTGCTGGTTTATCTGGCGGTGTTCTCAGGCATATCAGTTGCCTTTGTATATAGGAAGAAGAATCTGTAATGAGCAGTAAAGCGTTACTTGTAATAAGCTTCGGAACTTCATACGCTGACACGAGAGAGCGGACCATAGGCGCCATCGAGAAGAAGCTCGGGGAGCGCTTTCCGGACAGGAAGGTGCTGCGCGCGTGGACGAGCAGTTTTCTTATCAAACGAGTCGCAAAGGCAGAAGGGCTTGTGATCGATACGCCTGAAGAGGCGCTGGAAAAACTGGCGGCCGGCGGAGTCACGAATCTGATCGTACAGCCGACACATCTTTCAGACGGGTATGAGAATCAGCGCATGCTGGAGACGGTAAGAAGCTTTGCAGGAAGGTTTAAGACATTAAGAGTCGGAAGGCCTTTGCTTGACACTGAAGAGGACAGGGATTTCGCGGCGAGGATAATGCCGCGGCTGTGCCTGGGTAAAGACTCAGCAGACAAGGCGCTCATGCTGATGGGCCACGGGTCCGAAAAGCATCCTGTGCCTGTATACGAGCAACTGCAGGAGAAGATAATCGAAAGAGGCATGGACAATGTGTTCGTCGGAACTGTGGAGGGAAGTCCGTCATTTGAAGACGCGAAGAGACTACTCGACAGTTCAGGATACAGAAAGGTCGTGCTGACGCCCCTCATGATAGTCGCTGGGGATCACGCCAGAAACGATCTGGCCGGAATGGACTCCGACTCATGGAAGAGCAGACTGGAGTGCGCGGGCTACAGAACTGAAGTGATAATGGCCGGTCTCGGAGAGTATACCGAGATTCAGGAGATGTTCGTAAGACACGCCGCTGAAGCGGAGACAATATAGAAGAAACTGAAACAGCAGCAATGCAGAAAGACTTAACACGATGGCAGACATGGCAGTGAAAAACAGAATATGGAGAGCCGCAGGAGCGATAATCGTGGCCGCTGTTTTTGCTGTGTCGTTCATGGCGCTTACGCCGGCGTGCGCCTACGCAGCCGAAGGCTACGATGAAGTAGCGGGAAGCTCGGAGATGTCGGAGGTCAAGGACGTCGGCAAGTACGGAATGACGCCTATAAGCGGCGACAACGTGAAGGACGGAGAATACGAGGTCGAGATGGAGAGCAGTTCGAGCTTCTTCAGCATCTATTCCTGCGTCCTGACAGTAAAGGGCGGCAAGATGAAAGCCGTCATGACCATCGACAGCACCAGCTATGAGTGCGTGTTCATGGGCAAGGCAACGCAGGCCGCAAAGGCAAAAAAGAGCAGATATGTCTTTGCTGATGAAAATGACGGGCGCGGGAGCTTCACAATTCCGATCAGGGCTCTGAACGCGCCGCTCCCATGCGCTGCTTTCAGTAAAAAAGAAGACAAGTGGTACGACAGAAACGTACTTATCGACGCATCGAGTCTGCCTGAGGAAGCGCTCAGGATAGAGCTTCCGGACTACGACCTGATTGATGACGCTGTCGAGCAGTACGATGAGAATCAGGGCAAAGGCAGCGAGTCCCCGCAGGTCACGGGAGAAAATCAGAATAAAGACGAGGTATCGGCGCTGATTCCTGCTGACATAGAGCTGGAGGACGATACTTATTCAATAGAAGTCAACATGACAGGAGGTTCCGGAAGAGCGTCCGTAAGCTCGCCTACATGGTTCATAGTAAAAGGCGGCAAGGCGTACGCCAGACTGCTGTGGAGCAGCGCGCACTACGACTACATGAAGCTCAACGGAATCAAGTATGAGAATGAAACTACCGATGGAGGAAACTCCACATTTACAATACCGGTCGCTGTCTTCGACCAGCCTATAAGCGTAATAGCGGATACGACGGCAATGGGCGATCCGGTGGAGATAGAATACGAACTGACATTTTACAAGGACACCATCGATTCAGTGACAAAGGTTCCTCAGGAAGCCGCCAAGAGGGTAATTTACATCGCTCTCGCGATAATAATAGTAGGCGGAGCGCTGAATCTGATCGTGAAGAGGAGGAAAAAACAGTGACAGACAGACAAGGAGCAGACAAGAAATATTTTCCGCTGTTTTTGGATTTGAGCGACAAAGATATACTCTTTGTGGGAGGAGGAGCCATCGCTTCCAGAAGGATCCATGTACTGCAGCGATTTGCGGACAGGATTACGGTTGTCGCGCCTGAAGCGGAAGGCAGCATCCTGGAGCTGACGGAATCAGGAGATGTCAGCTGGATCATGCGTGAATTCGAGGAAGATGACCTGGACGGACGCGACATTGTCTTTGCGTCGACGAATGACAAAGAGCTGAACGCGGATATCGCTGTAGAGTGCCGACAAAGAGGTATCACGGTCAACGTATCAAGCGACAAGGACCTCTGCGACTTCTATTTCCCGGGAATCGTCGAGCAGGGCGAGACGCTGATCGGCGTAAGCGCATCGGGAAAAGATCATAAAAAAGCGAAAAAAGTCCGCGAAAGAATACAGGAGATACTTACGGAGGAAGGAATATGAAACCGGTAAGAATCGGGACGAGAGAGAGCATACTGGCAGTCATTCAGAGTGAAATGGTCGGGGACTATCTCGAGGAAAACGGAATCGGGTACGAGCTGGTCAAGATGAAGACGACGGGCGACAAGATCCTCAACAAGACTCTGGACAAGATAGGGGGCAAGGGCCTCTTCGTCAAGGAACTGGATCAGGCTCTTCTGGATGGGAGAAGCGACATTTCAGTACACTCCCTGAAGGACATGCCGATGGAGGTTCCGGAGGAGCTGCCGATCATCGCGTTTTCAGATCGTGAGGATCCGAGAGACGCGCTGGTGCTGCCGGAAGGCGCGAGCGAAATAGACTTCAGCAAGCCTATAGGAAGTTCGAGCTTCCGCAGACGCATTCAGATAGAAAAGCTGTATCCCGAGGCAAGAGTAGAAAGCGTCAGGGGAAACGTGCAGACGCGTCTCAGAAAACTGGACGAAGGTCAGTACGGAGCCCTCGTGCTTGCGGCGGCAGGTCTTAAAAGACTTGGACTTGAAGACAGGATATACAAGTACTTTGAACCTGAAGAAATCCTTCCGGCTGCCGGACAGGGAGTACTCGCCGTCCAGGGAAGGACCGGTGAGGATTACAGCTGGGCCGCAGGATATAACGATGTTAAAACCGAACGTGAAGTGCTGGCTGAGAGAGCCTTCGTCAGATGGCTCGACGGAGGATGTTCATCCCCGATTGCTGCCTTTGCGAGATGCGGTGAAGATGAGCTCGTGGTCGAGGGACTGTACTATGACGATCCGACGGGAAAGTGGCACAGGGAGTCGATCGCAGGAAGTCCTGAAAAGCCTGAGGAGCTCGGGATAGAACTGGCGAAGATAATGAAAGGTCGGTACGAATGAAGACAGGAAAAGTTTGGCTGGTAGGCGCGGGCCCGGGAGACATCGGGCTGCTTACAGTCAAGGCAGTTGAGACAATAAAAGACGCGGACCTAATAGTCTACGACGCGCTCATAGGAGACTCCCTTTATTCGCTGTTTCCTGAAGGCGCGGAGCACATCAGCGTCGGCAAGAGGTCGGGCAACCACACCATGCCGCAGGAGCAGATCGACAAGGTGCTTCTGGACGAAGCTCTAAAGGGGAAGAAGGTCGTGCGCCTGAAGGGCGGAGATCCGTTCCTCTTCGGAAGGGGCGGCGAAGAACTGGAACTGCTTGCGGCAAACGGCGTGCCTTACGAGATAGTTCCCGGCGTGACGTCGCCGATTGCGGTGCCGGCTTATAACGGCATTCCGGTGACACACAGAGACTACACATCGTCTCTGCACATAATCACGGGTCACAAGAGAAAAGGCTCTGATGAGGACATAGACTTCGAAGCTCTTGTGCGCACGGAGGGAACGCTGGTGTTCCTGATGGGCATTGCAAGGCTGGGATACATCTGCGGCGGACTTTTGGACGCGGGAATGGATCCGGAAATGCCGGCAGCGGTGCTTCAGCAGGGGACGACAGCGGGACAGAAGCGCGTCGTCGCAACAGTCGGGACGCTGGTTGATGAAGTGGCGCGTCAGGGCATAGAGACGCCGGCGGTAATAATCGTAGGCAAAGTCTGCAGCCTCGCCGATGAGTTTGCCTGGTACGAAGAGCTTCCTCTGGCGGGGAGCAAGGTCATAGTCACACGCCCGAGAGGCATGATATCCGGCATGGCCGCACGGCTGAGAAAGCTGGGCGCTGAGGTTCTGGAACTGCCGTCCATAGAGACGGTGGCAAGGGATGATCAGAGCAAACTCGAAGCGTCGCTTGACGAGATGGAGTCATACAGCTGGATTGTATTTACAAGCCCGACAGGCGTGAGAGTGTTCTTTGATGTTCTGAAGAAAGCGGGAAGAGATGTGCGTTCTCTGGCGGGTTTGAAGATCGCCGCGATCGGAACAGGGACAAAGAAAGAGCTTTCGAACAGAAACCTTATTGTTGACTTTGTACCTTCCGTATACGACGGCGAGACACTTGGCCGCGAGCTTGCGGAGCTTGTCGGAGAGGGCGACAGGATTCTTATACCGAGAGCGGCAATCGGCAATGAAGAGCTCGTCATGGAGCTTGAAGGCGCCGGAGCGGAGGTCATCGACATCGCGACATACGATACGAGAGACGCGAGTCAGGATCTCGTGGATGAGAAGGGACTCTTCGAGAACGGCAAAATCGACTGCGCGGTGTTTACGAGCGCGTCGACGGTCAGAGGATTCGCAAGCAGGAACCCGGGACTGGATTTCAGTCTTGTGCGGGCTGCCTGCATCGGTAAACAGACAAAACACGCGGCGGAAGCCTGCGGCATGAAAGCATATATGTCAGATGAGGCGACGATGGACAGTCTCGCCAAGCTGGTAGTAACGATGAGGCAACAGTAATGAAGTGGAGGAAGATAGAAACATGGAAATGAAAGTCAGACCAAGAAGATTACGTACAACAGAAGCAATGAGGAAGATGGTAAGGGAGACCAGACTGGACAAGTCGACTCTGATTTATCCGATCTTCGCAATCGACGGTACGGGTATCAAGGAAGAGATTCCGTCAATGCCGGGACAGTACCGCTACAGCGTGGACCAGCTGCCTTATGCTCTTGAAGAAGCGGCAAACCTGGGCGTCAACAACATCCTGATGTTCGGCATTCCTGAGCACAAGGACGAATGTGGCAGCCAGGCCTACGCTCACGACGGCATAGTGCAGAGAGCGCTCAGAGAAGGCAAGAAGGAGTTTCCGGACATGCTTTACATCGCGGACGTCTGCATGTGTGAATACACGTCTCATGGTCACTGCGGAATTCTCGACGGCGAGTACGTGGATAACGACAAAACGCTGAAGATGCTGGCACAGATCGCCAGCTCACAGGCGGAAGCGGGCGCTGACATCGTGGCTCCGTCAGACATGATGGACGGACACGTCACGGCGATCCGTGAGAAGCTGGACGAGGATGGTTTCATCAATACTCCGATCATGTCATACGCGGTCAAGTTCGCGTCTGCGTTCTACGGACCTTTCCGTGACGCTGCTGATTCGGCGCCGCACTTCGGCGACAGAAAGAGCTATCAGATGGACTACCACAACGGCAGAGAAGCCATGAAGGAAGCTCTGCTCGACGTGGAGGAAGGAACTGATTTCCTCATCGTAAAACCGGCGATGGCGTTCTACGATCTGCTCGAGAGAGTCGTAAGCGCAACTAACATTCCGATCGCGACTTACAGCGTAAGCGGCGAGTACTCAATGGTCAAGGCCGCAGCGCAGAACGGCTGGATCGATGAAGAGAGAATCATCGGGGAGATGGCCGTAGGAGCGTACCGCGCGGGAGCCGGAATGTACATCACATACTTTGCCAAGGAACTGGCTAAGATGATCGACGAGGGCAAGATAGGATAGAAAGATAAACTGGAGATTTGAAATGAGCCATTCACTTATAAGCGCAGAAAACACATGGGCTCTGTTCGCGATACTGGCGGCGATTGCTACGCTGGCAGTTTATCTGGAGCAGAAGACAAAAATAGGGTCAAAGGTAACAGGGTGCGTCATGGCGCTCATCTTTGCCATGGTCCTTTCCAATACAGGGATCATTCCCCTTGAGGCGCCGGCCTATGATTTCGTGTGGGATTACGTCATCCCGCTGTCCATTCCGATGCTTCTGTTCAACGCGGACGTAAAGAAAATCGGAAGGGAGAGCGGAAGACTGCTCATCATATACCTGATCAGCGGAATAGGAACCATAGCCGGAGGCATAGTGGCGTACAACCTGCTCAAGGGTGCTTTTGCTGACCTTGGACAAGTGCTGCCTATGATGATAGGAACCTACACCGGCGGCAGCGTTAACCTGGTGGCGATGGCGGACGCCTATCATGTGGGCGGCGAGCTGGTTTCATCGTCAGTTGTTGCTGACAACCTGCTCATGGCGCTTTACTTCTTCGCGCTGATCGCCGCGGCGGGATCGAAGTTCTTCCTCAGGAAGTACAGACATCCGCTCATCGATGAGATCGAGGCCCAGACCAGGGACGGCGAGCTCGGCGGAGCGGCGACATTCTGGAAGCCGAAGCAGGTTTCCCTCAAGGACATAGCTTTCTGCATCGCTCTGTCACTGGTTATTGTTGCTGTTTCAGTAAACATAGCGGATCTTCTGGGCGCGGTAATACCTACATCGAACTTCGTTCTGGCGCTGATAAACGGCCTCCTCGGCAGCAAGTACCTGATTATCACGACGCTGACGATGCTCGTGGCGACACTCTTCCCGGGACAGGTCGGAAGCATAGGCGGAGCGCAGGAAATCGGAACATATCTGATACACATATTCTTCGCTGTCATCGGCGTGCCTGCGTCGATTTACATGATCGTGACAAAGGCGCCGCTGCTGCTTTTGTTCTGCGCGATCATCGTATTCGTGAACATGCTGTTCTCATTTGTTTTCGGCAAGGTGCTGCGCTTCAGTCTGGAGGAAATTATCATTTCATCCAACGCCAACATAGGCGGTCCGACGACCGCGGCGGCCATGGCGATAGCGAAGGGCTGGAACGCACTGATCGTACCGGCGATTCTGGTCGGAACCCTGGGATACGTTCTCGGCAACTACTACGGCATATTCGCGGGAACGATCGTAGGACTTTAACTGCAAAGGCAATAATGCGGAGACGCGCTCACGCGCGTCTCTTTTTGTTAAACGAAAATTAAGAGTGTTCTTGTTGCGATGCGCTTCAGGGTTATGCGAAAATATATATGTATAAGACTAGATAAAAGGACTTCATGAAGAACCGACAGAATCGGGGTGAGAAGCGTATGGCAAAGAACAGAAAAATTGCAATACTGACGGCTGCTTTTGCAGTTGCGGTTGTGGTACTGGGTGCTGTCATGGTAAACGGTGCCAAAGACAAAGAGGCAGAAGAGCCGGTAGCTGTGACTGAGCCGACCGTATCTGAACAGGTGGAGCCGGAACAAGCTGATCCTAATGCTACCCTGCTCTTTGCGTCGGATTATCAGGAAGCAGATCAGGGAGCGCCAAGCGATAATCTGAGGGGAATCCTCGACGCGGTGAAAACCGACAGAGACAGTCTTGACGGCCTGATCTTCTGCGGCGACTATTCGAACGTCAGCGGAAAGAGCAACTATGAAATCACACCTGAGCCTGCCATCAGCGAGATCAAGGGCATAATGGGAGAGACGTACCCGGATCTGACCGAGGAAAACATGATTTTCACTCAGGGAAATCACGACCCTCTTACAATTTCCATCAAATCGCCGGGGCTTCATGAGTTTGACGATTACATTGTCTACGTAAACAACACGGAGATCGACTTCCCTTGGCAGCAGGGGAAGACTTCCGGAAGCCTATATAAAGTGACGCACACGGCGGAGGTCATGAAGATCCGTCTGAACAAGCTGATCGAGCAGGGAGAGAAGAGACCTATCATCATCGCCCAGCACGTACCTCTTCATTTCACGGCACGTACGGCGAGCGTAAAGGGAACAGGGGACAATCTCTATTCATCCCTCGTCTTTGACGTCGTCAATGAAGCGGCCAATGACCTGAACATAATCTTCATAACAGGACATAACCATTCAGCCGGATGGGACAACTACATGGGCGGAAGCTGCTACTTCAAGAAGCCGGGTGACACGATTCTCATTCCGGAGTTTGACAAGAATAAAACCACTACGGAGACATACAAGAAGGAAACACTTAACTTCACATATCTGAACGCAGGATACACCGGCTACTGCAAAGGCAGCCCTGACAGCGATCTGACATGCACGGTATGTGATATTTTCGATGACAAGGTCTCCTTCACGAAGTACTCTTCGGAAGGAGTGCATCCGCTCGGCGCGGACGGCTCGGCCAACACCGATCCGGACGACACATCACTGATTTCTTCGGACAACTACAGCAAAGCGGTGGAAAGCCCGCAGCAGGTCGAGCTCAAATGATGAAGAGCATAGATGAGATAATAGTAGTGGAAGGGCGCGATGATACAGCGGCCGTACTGCGCGCTGTTGACGCAGCTACAATCGAAACCCACGGCTACGGCATAAGGCCTTCAACCTGGGAGGTTATAGACAAGGCCTACGAAAGCAAAGGCATCATAATCTTTACCGATCCCGACACAGCCGGCGAGCAGATCAGACGCAGACTTGCCGATCGCTATCCGGACGCAAAGCACGCTTTTCTGGACAGGGGACTGGCTGAGAAGGACGGGGATATAGGCATTGAGAACGCTTCGCCTGAGAGCATCATAGCAGCGCTTGAAAAAGCGCGCGGTGCTGCTTTTGCATCGGAAGACTCAGAGGCGCAGAGGGAAGTATTCACATCCAGGGACATGTTCAGCTGGGGACTCGACGGAACGCCGGGAGCGGCAAATCGCAGACGCGAAGTCGGCGACAGGCTGGGAATAGGCATGGCGACGGGCAAGACGTTCCTGAGGAGGCTCAATCGCTTCGGGATTACCAGGGAGGAAGTTGAAAACGCGCTGAAGTAAAGCATAATAAGTAGTGAAAAAACAAACTGCTTCGAAAAAAGATTCGAGGCAGTTTTTTATTTGTTTTCATCTTGACGTTAATTACAAATAATGGTATATTTGCTTTAAAATTCCAATTATGCAAAAGGGGCGGAAAGGAAGAGATAATGAGGGAGAAGAGAAGGCTAAGGGAAAAACTGATGGCCATGTTTCTCATGGCCGCTGTTACCGTAACTATGATTCCGGCGGGGTTTGCGCTCAATACTGACAGTGCGCTGGCCGCGACGACTTATTCATATACGGTGGTAAGACCTACAATCAAGGTCAACGGGCACACGACCCATGCGACCAAGTTCACCGTCAGTTCTCTGGGACTGACTGGAGCGTGCGCTCAGATGGGCAACAGAGCTAAGAACGGCAAAGCGACCGTTACGAGAATGAGCGCGTCAGATCAGCGTGTGAAGCTGATGTATTACTACGGATTTGAGAAGGGGTATCTGAACCAGACAAACAAGAACGCCATTCTGCTGAGCAGGGCTATTTCATGGCTCAGTGGCAATTCAAAGGTTTCCCCGCTCTCACTCTCAGAGGTGAAGAGTTTTATCAACGCCATGCCGGCATCGGTGACGGTGCCGAACAGGTTCGAATGCTACAGGTGCAATCCGACAAATGGTTCCCAGGATTTCATAGCTGCCAAGCTTAATCCGCCGGCGTATGTCACATTGAACAAGACATCGACGGATGCTTTTGCGCTGTCTGCAGGGAGCGGATACAGCTTTGAGGGCATAGAGTACACGGTGTATTACAGCAGCGGGGCAGTGGCAGGCAAGCTCACATGCAGGGCGAACGGAACAACGAATACTCTGACTCTGGATACGGGAACCTATACAGTCAAAGAGACGAAGACGAACCAGTGGTACAAGCTGAACCCTCAGGTCTATACGCGAAGCCTCGGCTCCGGTCAGACGTGGGCAATTTACGCGGCGGACAGTCCTGAGACGGGAACGATCCACATAAAGAAAAGCGTAAAAGGCAGCTACGACGGGAGTCTCGCTTTTGATTTCAAACTGACCAACACCGCGAATGCGGGAATCGTCTACAAGGTGAAGACCGACGCGGCGACGGGCGAAGCGGATGTGCAGGTGGTCAAAGGAACTTACAGATGTGAAGAGGTTCTCTCGGAAGACGCGGAATTCATCGATATCACGGGACCGCAGACGGCGACCGTGGAAATCGGGGAGACAGTTACCTTCGAGAGGGAGAACAAAGAAATAGCATCAGGTATCCTGCAGATACGAAAGGCGACGAACGACGGTGGATCTCCGGCGGGTTTCAGATTCAAGGTGTCGGGCGAGCTTTACAATCAGGGCACGCTTAAATCGGGAGAACTGTTGGAGGCCGCGAAACCGGAGGTTACTGATTACGACAAAGATGTCTATGAACTCGAAGAATGGAAAGTTTCGGAAGACGATCTTGCAGAGCTCAACAAAGCTGCGGCGGACAGGGAAACCGGAAGGAAGACCGTAAAGCTGAGCAGCACTCTAAAATACAAGGGGGAGACCGGCAAAAGCATTTCAGACATCGTTGGAGCCCTGAGCGGAGAAGAAATCGAAGGTAAAATAGCCGGCGGAGAGATCATAAGCGATAACGGCAAGGCGTATAAAGCAAAGGATGAGGTTGCCTTTGCAGTAGTGTTCACTGAGAAGCCTGAAACGGAGGGCGAATCTGCGACGCGTGAAGTAGACAAAGAAAAGACGGCGGAAGGCATACGCGAGCTGCTGAAGGGAGACTCGTTTGAAGAGGCTGATACTTCGGATGTGGAGGTGACCGCTGAGGCGGCAGTGGATCTTAAACCTGTCGAATACGTTCACGACAGCGAGAACCCGGAATCGTCCGCCTACGAAACAGATACGGGAAAGCAGATTAAAAACAAGCGCCAGAGCACGGAAGACAGAGGCAAATACCGTGTAACATGGTCCGGCTTCGACTGGTTCGGCGCGGCAACTGTCTATAAAGAGATAAGAAACGGTGAGATGACGGGAAACACCGAGGTCATGTTGGAGACCGGGGTCGGAGGATCAACGCCTGAGCTAAGCGAGGGAATAACTTACGGCAAATTCAAAGTTGAAGAAGTCATGACCGATGTCCAGAAGAGCAAGTACAGGCAGCCTCTGTCGCAGACAAAGGAAATCACGAGGAAGGACGGAAAAGCGGCGTTCATTTTCAGTTTTGAAAATGAGGCGAGATGGACCGGAGTGGAACTTCTGAAGACAAGCAGCGACGGAAATGTGGCCGGGATAACTTTCAGGCTTGAGGGAAAGAACAACAGCGGCGAAAAGGTTGATCTTGAGGCCGTGACAGACCAGGACGGGAAGATTGACTTCGGAAATCTGTATGCAGGGGAGTATGTGATTTCGGAGAAGGACTTTGACCCTCAGAAGTACGAGAACAACTACAGGCTTGACGGATACAATGTTCCGGCCCAGAAGCTGGTGGTTACGGGCGACGAAACGGAAATCATCAAGGTGAAATTCGAGAATGTTCCCCTCAAGAGTCTCTACATAACCAAGGTAGACAAGGAGACGCGGCTGTTTCTGAAAAACGCCGTCTTCGAACTTCTGGAGGAAGATAAGCAGCTGGCGCTCTTCAGAATAGTTCTGGACGACTACGGACAGGCCGGCATAGACATGATCAAATGCGACGAGGATAGCGGGCTCTGCGCCAGCATACCGGAGGTATCGCTCTTCCCTGAGGAAAATCCCGAGAACAATGGAGAGGAAAACCAGGATGAGGAAGGAGAACCGGCAGAAGCGGGCTACAACTTTGCGGTTCTGAAAGGACTCAAGGAAGGCAAGACGTACACCATCAGGGAGATAACGGCTCCGACGGGATACGCCGCTGCGATAGATGAATCCTTTGTTTTTGAAGACGGGAAGAAGCTCATTCTTGAGAACGCCGCTCCGGTAATCGGCACGACGGCGTCGGACAAGACAACTGGGATGCAGATGTCGAACGCGGAGGGGATGGTCACAATAGTCGACACTGTCTCATACACAAATCTCGGGCCGGGACACAAGTACATAATGAGCGGAATTCTCGCCAGCAGGCCCATGGGTGAGAGAACGCCTGAACAGCTCGAAGAGGACGCGGATATCATTGAAATAATGAAAGACGCAAAGGGCAATGAGATTACAGCCCAGAAGGAATTCGTGCCTGAGTCGGCGAACGGCACCATCGATATAGAATTCACCTTTGACGCATCGCTTCTGGACGGCAGGCAGGCGGTTGCCATGGAGCAGCTGGTGGATCCGGCTCTCACCGGCGTGAACGGAACCATTACGATCGTGGCTTCCCACGAGGACATCGAGGACGAAGCCCAGAGCATATACTTCCCGGAAGTACGTACAAAGGCAATAGCGGACGATACAGGAAAACAGATAACGGAGGCCGACGGTGAAGTCATCATAACCGACACTGTGGATTATTCGAATGTCATCGCCGGAAAGGTCTACAGGCTAACCGGAACGCTCATGGATAAAGATACGGGAAAACCGATTGTCTCGGGCGGAAAAGCGGTCACGTCATCAGTTGAATTCAAGGCAGAGAAGAATGGCCCGGTATTCGCCACCGATGGAGAGAAGCTCACGGAGACAGCTCAGGATAAAACGGAGCTGGTGTCGGGAACAGTTGAACTCAAGTTCCAGTTTGACGGTTCAGGCCTTGCGGGCAAGCAGGCGGTTGCCTTTGAAAAACTGACGACGGAAGGCAAGCTCGTGGGAGAGCATTCCGACCTGAACGACGAAGCGCAGACGGTGAATCTGCCGACGATTCTGACCACGGCATCGACAAACGGAACAGATACTGTGTCAGACAAGGTGGATTACACGAACCTGATTCCGGGTGAAACATATGTCATGAGAGGAGTGCTCATGGACAAAGCGACGGGCAGGGAACTGCTTCTGGACGGCAATCCGGTGACGGCGGAGATGACTTTTGTTCCGGAGAAAAAGGACGGCTCGATAACAATAGATTTTCCGGTCAGCGTCAGGGAACTGGAAGGAAAGTCGGCGGTGGTATTTGAGACATGTTCAATGGTGATGGCGCCGGAAGGGGATGCTGAAGCACCGACTGAGGTTGAAGTAATAAGCCACAAGGATATCAACAACAAGGCTCAGACGGTCACTTTCGATGTGCCGCAGACAGGGCAGAAATTACCTTGGCCTGTCCCGGCGCTTGCGGGGATGTTTGCCGCGGCCGCGGCCTTTGCGGCTTTCAGAAGGATTAGAAGGGGTGGATTATTATGATCAGAAAGATAATTGCAGCTGCGCTGCTGCTGGTTCTCGCTGTTTCGGCGGCGGGAACGACAGCGTCCGGGGCGTCCGGATGTTCGGTCAGATATTATTACACTTCGAGTCAGAACCCTGAGGGAGTTCCGGCCGCAACGACAGGTGTTCAGAGCGGTTCGAAGTGGGTGATAAAACCATCCGGCCCGTCCAGGACGGTATACTCGAAAAGCAAAAACGGAAAGACAATGACATATACTTTTGACGGGTGGTACGCGAACATGAACTGCAGGGGAACCAGGTACCTGCCGGGCAGGGAGACGACGGCGCTTGTTCCTTTGCGGTCATCAGGCGGATACATCGTCAATCTCTACGGAAGATGGGTCTACTCAGACGGTACGAAGGCGGCCAGGACGATTCCTAAAAGTGTGATGTCCGCCAAGTCCGCGTCGAAAGCCCCTGCGGAACCGACGACTGCTCCGGCGGAACAGGCGACCGCTTCCGGAAGTCCGGCGGCAAATTCTAAAGATGGGAAGTCTGCAAAAACTGACGAGGCAAAGTCTGCGAAAAACGATTCCTCTGGCGAGAAGCAGAAGAATGAGTCCGCGCCAGCGGGCGCAGCTCCTCAGAATGATGCCGCAGGGGAAGAGCAGGTGAAGGAGGAACCGAAGAAAGAGCCGGTCACGGTCAACGCGATGAACAACAGAAGCAGGGCGGAAGTGCTTTCGGGATGGCGACATCTGCTCATTGACACATTCTTTTACATCAACAGCAGGAAGTACAGCTACGCGGAACCGAGCAAGTACTGGACCGACAGCAGGGGAGTGTGGAATGGTAAGACCGGCAAGAAAGGCAACACGCAGAGCTGCGTGACGCTGACGACGGTTTCGCTCAAAAGGACAGGAATCATCTCTCCGGGCTGCGGCAGCATATGGTTCGCTTCCAATAACAGCACGAAGCCGAATGATACGGTCAAGAAGCTGAAGAAGACTTCTCCCTTCCTCACAATTTTCTATCCCCACAAGAGCCTGAAGCACATGGCGGCTAAGGGTATGGTGAAGTACGGAGACATACTGTGCAGATCCGGACACACCTTCGTCTACATGGGCGTTGACTCCGGCGGGCATCCGCTCATCTACGAGAGCGGGTCCCACAGAGACATCGGAAACGGCACGGCCGTTACCTGGGGTCATCACTCCGGCGGACACGCGGACAAGCTTACGGGAAAAATCAACAAACAGATCAAAAAATCCAATGCTGTGGGGGACAAATGGAGAAGAGGCCAGATCAGTGACGCGGCTTTCGCGGGACACAGGGCATCGGGGAACAACCTGAACAAACCGGTCCACATCGTCTGCAGCATCAGGACTTTCACAGTCAGGACAAGCTGCACTGATGGGACGATAACTCCCGGCAACACGTACATGGCCGGAGATAACGTCAACATCAGCTACGCGTCGGCTGAAGGGATGAAGCTCGACAGCGTTAAGGTCGACGGAAAGAGTGTGGATTTATCAAAATACGGGTCAGCCTTTTCTTTCCCGAGGATCAGTTCAGACCACCAGATCAGCGTAGTCTACAAGCAGAACCATGAAGAAAAGTGACATGGATAAGCGAAGAACGGCAGGCATTATGACGGTCATCATTCTGTTTCTGGCGGCAGACGCGTTTCTGCTGCTAATGGTTGGCATGCCGCGTGTCGAGACCGCGGTTGAACAGAAGAAGTGGCAAGGGCTGGACCTCCTTAAGAAATACCGTGAAAACAATGACATGGTCGGTTGGCTGCAGGTGGAAGGGACCGACATAAACTATACGGTCATGCGCGGCGAAGCGTATCTGTACAGGAATTTCAGCAGGGAGAATGATGATTCGGGCAGTCTGTTTGTTGAAGAGGATTGGTCAGAACAGGATCTGTGCACTTTGGTTTACGGTCACAACATGTGGATGTACGGCACCATGTTCAATCCTCTGCACAGATTCGCGACGCCGGGGTTCTTCCGCAAAAACAGGACGATCCGGTTCTACGCGATTCGGGAGGGAGGCCTGTCCGCGGAGAAGCGAACATACGAAATCGCCTTCTGCATAAGGACGAGGGTGGATGAGTGGAACTACGCCAGCTGCAGATATATACGCACCGGTGAAGAGCTTGCTGCCTTTGCGCGGGAGTGCGAAAGAAGGGCCGTGCAGAAGAGAGCGGGCGGGGAAAGCGTATCGGTTGAGAGCGGCGCCTTCATAGTCCTTTCCACATGCTCTTATCACGTCAGAGGCGGCAAGGGAAGGCTTCTGCTGGCGGGAAAACTCACTGACAGAACCGAACAGACCCAAATCGACCGCATGGATAGGTAAAAACCTTGCCGCAAGGCCTCAAAAACTGATTGATATAGATTTCCCTGAATGTTATACTAATTGCGTATGCGCGGGCATACACGAAACAGTCAATATTATTTTTAGGGAGGTCTCATTAGATGAAGGGCTATAAAAGCGAAAACATTAGAAACGTCGCGCTGGTAGGACACGGCGGCTGCGGAAAAACTACTTTCCTGGAAGCTGCGCTGCTGGCAACAGGCGTTATTTCAAGACTTGGAAAAGTTGAAGACGGCCAGACGGTTTCCGACTATGACAAGATGGAAATCGAAAAAGGTTATTCAATCAACTGCGCAGTTGTACCTGTTGAGTACAACAAGGTGAAGATCAACTTTGTCGACACTCCGGGATCATTTGATTTCGTAGGCGAAGTTAACTCAGCTCTCAGAGCAGTTGAAGCTGCTGCAATCCTTGTAGACGCAGCATCAGGCATTCAGGTAGGAACCGAGAAGGCATGGGATTCATGCAAGGAATTCTCAGTACCTAGATTTTTCCTGATCAACAAGACAGACAAGGAAAACGTCAACATTGACGAGCTCGTAGGAGAGCTCAAGGCTAAGTTCGGTTCATCAGTAGTTACTCTGGAAGACAGAGAATCTCTGGAAGAAGAGATCGCAGGTACTGATGAGGAACTCATGGAATACTACTTTGAGAATATGGAGCTCACTGACGAGCAGTTCGCAAAGGGTCTTTCAAAGGGCATCGGAACAGGCGACATCGTTCCTGTATTCCATTGCTCATCACTCAAGGGCGACGGAATCGAAGAGGTTCTGCAGCAGTTCATAGATTTTGTACCAAAGCCAGCAGATCACGAGCCGTATCCGGCAGTTGACGGCAAGGACGAGGAAATCGAAGTTGCAGTAGATCCTGCAGGCAAGCCGGCAGTATTCGTATTCAAGACTCTGGCTGATTCATTCCTCGGAAAAATTTCACTTGCTAAGGTTATCAGCGGTACTATCAAAGCGGGTTCATCGCTGTACAACGCAAATTCCGAAAAGGATGAGAAGCTCGGATCACTGTTCTTCGTAAGAGGAAAGAATCAGGAAGACGCACCGGAAGTTGTTGCCGGTGACATCGTTGCAATAGGCAAGCTCCAGAACACAAAGACAGGTGATACACTCTGTGAGAAGGCAAACATCATCAAATTCCCTAAAATTCACTTCCCTTCACCGACTCTGTATCAGTGTGTTGAACCTGCTAAGAGCGGAGATGACGAGAAGATGGGCACAGGTCTGAAGAGACTCATGGAAGAAGATCCTTCATTCGTTCTCGAGAACAATATCGAAACACACCAGACTCTCATCGGAGGTCAGGGAGATATTCAGCTGAACATCATGAAGGACAAGCTCAAGGACAAGTTCGGTGTTGATGTTAACACAGTACCTCAGAAGATCGCTTACAGAGAGACCATCAAGGGTACTTCAGACGTTCAGGGTAAGCACAAGAAGCAGACCGGCGGAGCAGGACAGTACGGTGACGTTTGGATCAGATTCTCACCTTCGGAAGAAGAATTTGAATTCGGCGAAGAACTGTTCGGCGGTTCAGTTCCAAAGAACTATGTGCCAGCGGTTGAAAAGGGACTCAGAGAGTGCATGGAAAAGGGCCCTCTCGCAGGATGTAAGGTTCAGAATGTCAAGGCCATCCTCTACGATGGTTCATACCACGAAGTAGACTCAAACGAAATGGCGTTTAAGATCGCTGCTTCACTGGCATTCAAGAAGGGTATCGCAGAGGCAAATCCTTGCCTGCTCGAGCCGATCATGAAGCTTGAGATCAAGGTGCCTGACGACTACGTCGGAGCCGTAATGGGCGACCTGCCTAACAGACGCGGCGCCGTTCTGGGCATGGAGCCTATCGGAGGCGGAATCCAGAAGCTGATGGCTGAAGCACCTCAGGCTGAGCTGCTCGACTACGCTATCGCTCTGAGAACAATGACTCAGGCAAGAGGCTCATTCGAGATGGAATTCTCAAGACATGATCCTGTTCCTGCAAACATCTCACAGAAGATCATCGCTGATTACAAGGCTTCACAGGAAGAGAAATAATCTCGGCATAACACGAGAACCGATAAGAGACCCGCAGCATGCTGCGGGTCTTTTAGTAACCGTGAACAACGCTTGACAGAAGAGGGCGGCAACGATAAAATATAACAAAAGAACAAATGTTTGCGCGGAGGAAGAGCCGATGGCGAAAAAGGGAAAAACAGTTTTTGTCTGTAATGAATGCGGAAGCGAGAGCTCCAAGTGGGTGGGGCAGTGTCCTGTCTGCGGGGCGTGGAACACCATGTTTGAGCAGAAGGTTCCGGATTTCGCGGAGGATGATAAACGCAGGAGGACTTCAGGCGGCACCGCCGGTGACGGCAGGCCTGCAAAGGCAGGAAAGCCTGAGCGCCTTGCCGAAGTCAAGTCATCTGAGACAGCAAGAATTGATACGGGAATAAGAGAATTGAACAGAGTGCTCGGCGGCGGACTCGTTCCGGGTTCGCTGTGCCTTATATCGGGAGAGCCGGGAATCGGCAAATCAACCATCATCCTACAGGCGGCGCAGCACATAGCCCAGTCGAATGGCGTAGTTCTTTACGTTTCCGGAGAGGAATCCGAGGAACAGATCCGTATGAGGGCTGACAGGGTCTGCGGAGATGCGGGCATCAGCAACAATCTTTTCATACTGGCGGAGACTAACATCGAGAATGTCAGCGCCGTGTGTCAGAACCTGAATCCTGTATTTCTCATCGTGGATTCAATTCAGACCATGTACAGCGCGGATCTTGAATCGGCGCCGGGAAGCGTTTCACAAGTGAGAGCGTGCGGCAACGAGCTCATGAGAATAGGGAAGTCGTACAATATTCCTGTCTTCATCGTCGCGCACGTTACCAAGAGCGGCGATCTCGCCGGACCGCGAATCGTGGAGCACATGGTCGACTGCGTGCTCAGCTTCACGGGCGACAGGAGCCATGAGCTGAGGATACTGCGCTCACAGAAGAACCGTTTCGGAACGACAAGTGAAATCGGTGCCTTTGAGATGGCGGAGGAAGGCCTTATAGAAATAGAAAACCTTTCCGGAATACTCATGGAGGAGATGGATAAGGACAGCGAAGGCGCTGTGGCAACGGCAGTGTATGAGGGGACGCGCCCTCTGATACTGGAAGTCCAGGCGCTGACCAGCGCGTGCAATATTGGTTTTGCACGGAGAACCGCTCTGGGAATAGATAACTCCAGACTGAGCATGCTGATTGCGGTGCTTGAGAAGAAGATGGGGCTGAAGCTCATCGACCAGGATGTGTACGTCAACGTCGTAGGCGGGCTGAGACCTGAGGGAACATATACGGATCTGGCCGTCGCTCTGGCGGTATACTCCTCATGCACGGGCAAGAAGTTCGACAGCAGGACGCTGGTTATCGGCGAAATCGGTCTTACGGGAGACCTGCGCGCGGTTCAGAATTGCGACAAGATAGTAAAAGAAGCGCAGAGGCTGGGATTCAGACGCATCGTCATGCCGATAAAAAACGCTCAGCATCTCAGGGAGAAAGAAAGGCAGTCCTTCAGCATTGAGATAGTGGGCCTTCGAAATATCGCCCAGGCCAGAGAGCTGTTCCCAAAGACCTACGAGATATGAAAAACGGATATAAAAAGAGCCGCGCTCACGCGCGGCTTTTACTTTTCAAGATCGAGGGTAAACCAGAACTCTGAGCCTTTGCCCAATGTGCTGTTCACGCCGAAATCGTATTTATGCAAAGTCAGGATTTCCTTGCAGATGGACAGCCCCAGCCCGGAGCCTTCCACTGAGCGCGTCATGTTGGAGCTTGCCCTGTAGTAGCGCTCCCATATGTGATCAAGATCCTCGGCGGCGATTCCGCAGCCGTAATCTATTACGGAAACCATTACCTGACGGCCCTGCTTTTTGAGGATGACGTCGATGATCTTATTCTCGCCGCAGAACTTGACTGCGTTGGATATGAGGTTGGAAACGACCTGTTTGATCTTCTCCTCATCCGCGCATACGGTGAAGTCTGCAGGACAGTCAAGATGGAAGGTGTATCCTTCATCCGTCTCCTTGACGCGGTAAGTATCAACGATCGATTTAACCGATTCGCTCAGGGAGAACGTTGTCTTTTCAAGAGTGCTTTTGCCCGACTGCATCTGGGAAACTGACAGAAGGTCTCCGACCAGATTGTTGAGTCTGTCGGTTTCGTCGATTATAACCTGCAGATGCTGTTCGCGCTTTACAGGATCATCGCCGGATATATCTCTTATCATCTCCGCGTATGACTTGATCATCGTGAGCGGAGTTCTCAAATCATGGGACACGTTGGCTATGAGGTCCTTCTGCATGAGGTCGGACTTTTCAAGCTCTATTGAAGCTCCCGTCAGAGTATCGGCCAGATCGTTTATCTCGGTGTAGTGCCCGCCCGTAAAGACTATTCCGTACTCGCCGGCAGCCAGGCGCTTGGCCGAGTTCTTTATCTTCCTGATCGGCCTGGCGATTCTGCTGGACAGATAGTAGGAAATAAGGCAGGCCACGATCAGCGATATGAGCGTGACTATAATGAGCTGGGTTCTGAGAATCTCTATTGTTGAGGATACAGGCCACAGCGGCGAGAAGATGTAAACTATCATATCCTCCTTGCCTTCTGCGTGGAGAACGTTTCCGCAGGCCAGAACCTTCTGGGAATTGTCGTCATTCCCGAAGGTCATGGTCACCAGACCGCCTTTTTTGATCATCTCCTCGTTGAGGCTCTGCATCTGGGAAATGTACTGAGGATTTATGGCAGGGCCCTTCGGAGTTTTTTCCTCCGAATCAGAATCCGCTTCGGACTCCGCCTCTGCCGCCGAATTGTCTTCTGGCTTTTGCATGGCCGACATGTCATAGTCGCCGGAAGAAGGGCTGAAGTAGGTGGATTTGCCGTCATACGAAACGACGTAGATATACATGTCATGGGAGTTGCAGTAGTCTGAGACATCATCAAAGAAGTCCTCCGTATCATTGTGCATGAAGGACTCTTCAATGTTTCTGGCAACCTTCTCCGTCTGATGCGTCTTCATTGTGCCGTACAGAGTGTTGAGCATGAACACCTGTATGATCCAGAGGGCCGCCATCAGGACGGCTGCGAACAGAATGAAGTACAGCCAGGATTTGAACTTGATGCTTTTGGTATCAATCTTTAACTTCAAACTTGTATCCTACTCCTCTGAGAGTGACAATGTAGTCTCTGTACTTGCCGAGACTGCCCCTTAGATTCTTTATGTGGGTGTCGATGGTTCTGTCGTCACCGAAGAAATCGTAGCCCCAGATGTCAGACAGCAGTTTGTCTCTGGAGAGAGCGATGTTCTTGTTCTGAACGAGATAGAAAAGGAGATCGTACTCCTTGGGAGTCAGCTCCACTCGCTCGCCGTCTATGGAAACAGTACGCGCAGGGATGTTGATCTCCAGCCCGTCGAATCTGAGCACGTCTGGTTCAGCCGCAACGCTTCCGCTGCGTCTTGTGAGCACCGCGTTGACTCTTGCCATGAGTTCCTTCGGGCTGAACGGCTTGACGACATAATCGTCTATGCCCAGTTCAAAGCCAAAGAGCTTATCATACTCCTCGCCTCTGGCCGAGAGCATTATTATCGGCGTATCGGAGATTTTGCGGATTTCCTTGCACGCGGAATAACCGTCGAGCTTCGGCATCATTATGTCCATGATTATCAGATCGTATTCATTGAGCTTGCAGAATCCTACGGCAGTCATGCCGTCCTCTGCTTCGGTCACTTCGTGACCGTTGAACTCTGAGTACTCCCTTATTACATCGCGTATGCCTTTTTCGTCGTCAACTACTAGAAGTTTAGCCATTTTTCTCTCCTTTCGCGGTCATTATAACACAGAAATGTGATGAAAGCGTGACGCGGGAAATGGGCGCTTCTTTCTTTGACTGGACTGCTTTTTTCATGCTATAATATTGATACGTATGACCAGGAGGTTTCGTATGTATAGAACAGGAGATAAAGTCCTGTACCCTATGCATGGAGCAGGAGTCATAAGACAAATTGAAAGATGCGAAATCCTCGGGGAAGTGAAGGACTATTATCTACTTCACGTTCCCTGCGGAGACATGGAAGTAATGATTCCCGTCGAGGCTTGTGATGACATTGGAGTTAGGCGAGTAGGGACACAAGAAGAAGTCGACGAGGCGATTTCTGTTCTTGGTCTCCAGTCCACTGAAATCAGCGGAAACTGGAGTAAACGGTACAGGGCCAACACCGAAAAACTCAAGACCGGCGACATGAATCTCGTCGCCGAAGTAGTGAGAGATCTCACAAGGCACGACCGTGAGAGCGGGCTTTCGGCCGGTGAAAAAAAGATGCTCTCAAACGCTCGGAAGATTCTCCAGAGCGAGATTATGCTCGCGCTGGACATTTCAGAGGATGAAGCGCTTGAAATGATTGAAGGGGCAATATGATTCAATCGGACATGAGCGCATGAAATCCGGACTGAATGGGCATGCGAATACTGAAGGAAAGGAGGTAAACACAAAGTGCTCGAAAAGCTGGTAAGAGCTGTCTTTACCATCGTAGGTGCTATCGTTGGTTACGGCTTGTATCTGCTTGTGAAGTACTGGGCAGGATTCAAAGGTTACGATCTGGAAACAGAATTTTCAGTTGTCGAGAATATATTCATCGTCACTGTCATCGCACTTATCTTTGCTATTATTTTTTACAAACTGTTTCCATTACTCAGAAGAGGCGGAATGAAGGCCGCCGACAATCTGGAATCTGACCTTAAGGACACATCGGTAAACGACATATTATCGACAATAGCAGGACTTATCATGGGCCTGTTTGTTGCGTACCTTATTAGCAGAGGCATTTACACCAGTATTGAGATACCTGTTCTTAACATCATTCTCAACATATTGACGTATCTCATGCTGGGCGCTCTGGGCGTTTTTGTCGTAAACAGCAAGGCCAAGGAATTCGGGTCACTGCTTATCAACGCCAGAAAAAGTGCTTCCCAGTCAGGAAAAAGCAGCAGACAGAAGAACGATGCCACGCCAAAAATATTTGATACCAGCGTCATCATCGATGGAAGAATAGCAGACATCCTGGAGACAGGGTTTATTGAGGGACCGATTATTATCCCTGAATTTGTCCTCGTCGAGCTGAGACACATAGCGGATTCCTCGGACACTCTCAAGAGACAGAGAGGCAGAAGGGGTCTGGACATACTCAACGCCATCCAGGAAGAATACGGAGTAGAAATATACAATACAGCTTCAGAAAAAGTGCTTGATGAGATACCTGAGGTAGACGTCAAGCTGCTTAAGCTTGCCCAGATCATGAACGGCAAGGTTGTCACCAATGACTTCAACCTGAACAAAGTAGCGGCAATCAAGGGCATACCTGTGCTCAACATCAACGAGCTGGCCAATACCCTTAAGCCTGTCGTCCTGCCGGGCGAAGAGATGATCCTGTCTCTCGTCAAGGAAGGCAAGGAGAGCGGCCAGGCGGTCGCATATCTCGACGACGGCACGATGATAGTCGTCGAAGAGGGAAAACCGTTCATAGGGCAGACCATTAAAGTTGTCGTAAGCAGTGTGCTTCAGACATCCGCGGGCAGAATGATATTCGCGAAGCCGGCGGGTAATGTTCAAAGGTAACCTGACATGTACAAGAACAGCAAAGTAGCAGTAATAATCGCCGCGGCGGGACAGGGCAAGCGCCTCGGAGCTCCTGTCCCGAAGCAGTATCTCAAGATAGGCGGCGAATACGTTATTGCAAAGACAATCAGAGCCTTCGAAGACATCGACGAAGTCGATTACATTTTTGTTGTAACGAACGATGATTACAGGAAACTCTGCGCTGAAATCGCGGAGAGCAGAGGCTTCAGCAAGGTTGAGGGCATTGTCGCCGGAGGCAGCAGAAGACAGGATTCCGTCTTCAACGCCATTCAGGAGATAAACGCCAAAAAGCCGGGAGTCTCACTAGTTCTCATCCACGACGGAGCGCGGCCTTTTGTCGGAAAGGACGTAATACTTAACGTTCTGGAGGAGACGGAGAATACCGGCGCCGCCGTGGCCTGCGTAGCCATGAAGAACAGCGTGCGCAGGATGGACTCTGACGGTTCGTCAAGCATGAGCGTCGACAGGTCGGATTACTACTCTGTGCAGACGCCGCAGGGGTTCAGAAAATCCATGCTCATAGAGGCCTATGATAAAGCCTTCGACGAAGGCTTCGCCGGAACAGACGACGCGTCGATAGTAGAATGGGCCGGCAATGACATCTCCATCGTTGACGGAGACTACGGGAACATCAAGATTACGACCAAGGAGGACTTGCCTATGGAAAACAGAGTAGGAACAGGCTTCGACGTCCATCAGTTCGCTGAGGACAGAAAGCTCATGCTCGGGGGAGTCGAAATACCGTACGAAAGAGGACTTCTGGGACACTCGGACGCGGATGTGCTCGTGCACGCAGTCATGGACGCGCTGCTTGGCGCCGCGGCTCTCGGCGACATAGGCAAGCATTTCCCGGACAGCGATGAGGAATATAAGGACGCGGACAGCCTGAAGCTTCTGGAGAAGGTCGGGAAGATGCTGGAGGAGAACTTCTACAGCATCGGCAACATCGATGTGACACTCATAGCGCAGAGACCGAAGATCAGTCCGTACATCGACGAGATGAGGGACAACATCTCATCGGTTCTGGGCATAGACAGAACGAGAGTCAACATCAAAGGCACGACAACGGAGAAACTGGGATTTACGGGAAGAGAAGAGGGGATCGCGTGTGAAGCGGTCTGCTCGATTTACAGATAATACAACAGACAGCAGTAACAAGGAGAACAAATGAAGTTATCGAAAAGCTTTTTCAGGACATTGAGAGAGGTACCTAATGAAGCGGAGATTCCGAGCCACATCCTGCTCCTCAGAGCGGGCATGATCAAGAAGACGGCCGCGGGAATCTACAGCTACATGCCTATGGGCTACAGAACAATTAGAAAGATTGAGAACATCGTAAGAGAAGAGATGGACGCAAAGGGCGCCCAGGAAATCAGCACTTCCGTGCTTCAGCCGGGAGAGCTCTGGGAGGAGTCCGGCAGATGGGACGCATACGGTCCTGAGATGTGGAGACTGAACGACAGGAACGGCAGAGGCTTCTGCCTTGGGCCTACAGCTGAGGAGGTGTTCACGGACATAATCAGAAACGATCTCTCGTCCTACAGACAGCTTCCGATGATGCTCTATCAGATCACAGACAAGTTCAGGGATGAGGCAAGGCCGCGTTTCGGCATGATGAGATCCAGGAACTTCATAATGAAAGACAACTACTCCTTCGACAGGGATGAAGAAGGACTCGAAGAGAGCTACATGCAGATGTACGACGCCTACTCCAAGGTGTTCACAAGATGCGGGCTCACATTCAGGCCTGTTGAGGCGGACAACGGCGCGATCGGCGGAACAGGCTCACACGAGTTCACGGCTCTTTGCGAGTACGGCGAGAGCGAGATCTGCTACTGCGACGAGTGCAATCTGGCCACCACAATAGAGAAGGCGGCCTGCAAGGACGCTCCTGAGGACACTTCCGAGATGCTGCCGATGGAGAAGGTCCGCACTCCGGGAACATCAACCATAGAGATGGTCGCCGACTTCCTGGGAATGGACAAGAAGCAGACTCTCAAGGCGCTCATGTTCGAAACATACGGTGAGGATGACAAGGTCAACGGATACGTCGCGGTATTCATCCGCGGAGACAGAGAGCTGAACATGACAAAGCTTGTCAACGCGCTGGGTGTGCATGAGTACGCCATTGCCTTTGCAGATGAAGAGAAAATGGCTGAGAAATGCGGCTGCGTCGGCGGATTCACCGGACCTACGGGACTCCACGACTGCATCATAGTAGCGGACAGCGAAGTGCCGGGACTGAAGAACCTGGCGGCCGGCGCATGCGAAGAGGACTACCACATTAAAAATGTCAACTACGGACGCGACTGGAAGGCGGACATCGTAACCGACGTGAAGAATCTCCTCGAGGGAGATCCGTGTCCTGTATGCGGAGCCCCTATAAAGCACGCCAGAGGCGTAGAGGTAGGGCAGATATTCAAGCTGGGCACAAAGTACTCGGCAGCCATGGGCGCGTACTACAAGGACGAGAACCAGAAGGACAATCCTATACTCATGGGATGCTACGGAATCGGAATCTCGAGAACTTTCCAGGCGATCATCGACATGCCTGAGAACCATGACGAAAACGGAATTATATGGCCGATGTCAGTTGCGCCGTACCACGTGATAATAACTCTTATGAAACCGGATGACGAAGCTCAGAAGGCTGTCGCCGAAGATGTATATGAAAAACTTCAGGCGGCAGGCGTCGAGGTTCTGCTCGACGACAGAAAGGAACGTCCGGGAGTCAAGTTCAAGGACGCCGACCTGATCGGCATTCCGATAAGAATTACAGTCGGAAGAGGCGCTGCGGACGGAATCATCGAGTACAAGATGAGGCGCGACGCGGACAAGGTTGAGCTTTCGGTAGATGAAGGTATTGCAAAGGCAATAGAAACTGTAAATGCAGAAAAAGACGGAAGGTGCTATTTCAAATAAGGGATCCGGAGATAGAATGATAAACCTGTTTTGGGAGTTCTTCAAAATAGGTTTATTTACTATCGGAGGCGGGGCGGCGATGATCCCGCAGATTCAGCACGTCGCGACAGTCGAAAAAGGGTGGCTGGACGATGAGGAGATGCTGGACTGCATAGCTTTAGGACAGTCTCTGCCCGGCGTCATAGCAATCAACATAGCGACCTACGTCGGATACAGAAAACGCGGACTGGCGGGAGCGCTGATGGCGACATTCGGCGTCGCGCTTCCTGCGTTTCTTTCAATAATCATACTTGTGGCCGTCCTCGGCGCCATAGGCGACAACAGATTCGTCGCCGGGGCGTTCATGGGAATAAAGGCCGCCGTATGCGGGCTCCTGATCGTGAGCTCGATAAAACTTCTGATGCAGATGTGCGGCAAGGGGGCGGGCGCAAGACCGGTCAAACGAAGCCGCATTGTATTTACTGTGATAATGAGTCTCGCCTCGCTTATAGCGGTGGGATTCTTCGGACTCACAGCCGTAGCCGTGATACTGGCCGGCATAGTGATTGGAATCGTTTATTACAGAGTGGAGAGCATGAAGAGCAGTCAGGAGGTGCAGAGATGATCACCGTACTGAAACTGTTCGCGGCATTCTTCAAGATAGGGCTGTTCTCATTCGGAGGCGGCAACGCAATGCTCCCTCTCATATACCAGAGCATACAGCAGTTCGGAAAGCTGAGCGGCAGCGACTTCTCGGACATGGTCGCTCTCTCGCAGGTAACGCCGGGACCTGTCGCTGTAAACGCGGCGACATTCATAGGTCTCAAGGCGGCGGGAATGACAGGAGCGGTGTCCGCGACAATCGGCGTGTGCCTGCCTTGCTTTGTGGTAATGCTCATCGTCATAAAGCTCATGGACAGGTACAGGAACAGCACCATAGTCGAGGGTGCCTTTGCGGGAATAAGGCCTGTAACGATCGGCCTGCTGCTGTCGGCGGTGATATTCATGATGAATTCGGTTCTGGTCAAGGGATCTGTTATCTCCGCTGAAATGGCGGACCCGGGATACTATAACCCGATACCGATAGCAATATTCGCGGTTTCGATACTGCTCATAAGTCTTGTGAAGATGAAGCCGCTCCATGTGATGCTGATAATGGGAGCAGCGGGAGCGGTCATATACGGGGTGATGTGACATGTGGACAGGCGGAGTCAGAGTAATTGTGCTCGACGATGACAACAGAATACTTATGGTGAGACAGGATCACCCTGAACGCAAAGTGTGGATGGTTCCGGGCGGATCGATCGAGGAAGGAGAGAGCTCGGCTCAGGCGGCGGTCCGCGAGGTCCTCGAGGAAACAGGTCTTGAAATCGAAACCGGCGGACTTATATGGCACGTGGAGGAAGTATCCGAAAGAGGACAGCGTTTTGTGAACTTCTTCAGAGCAAAAGTCACGGGCGGAGAGCTTAAGCTCGGCACGGACCCTGAATTTTCCGAGGAGAATCAGGTTCTGGCGGAGATCAGGTTCATGACGAGAGAGGAAGTGGCCGAACTTGAGAACGTTTATCCGGAGTTTCTGCGGAGCGAGCTGTGGGAGCATCTGGAGCAGGGGACAATAGACTACGACGCATTCAGAATGCGTGACGATAAATAAAGCAAAAGCAGCAAACACTTAATTACAGGAGGACTTGCAATGAAATACGTAAGAATCGAAATGGAAGACGGCGGAGTAATGAGGGGAGAGCTTTATCCTGAAATCGCTCCCGAGACAGTCGCGAACTTTGAGAAGCTGGTCAACGACGGCTTCTACGACGGACTCACATTCCACAGAGTTATTCCGGGATTCATGATCCAGGGCGGATGCCCGAAGGGCAACGGAACAGGCGGTCCGGGATGGACCATCAAGGGTGAATTCACTTCCAACGGATTCGAAAACAATCTGAAGCACACCACCGGCGTAATGTCCATGGCAAGAACCATGTTCCCTGACTCAGCGGGATCACAGTTCTTCATCATGGTGCACGACGCTCCATTCCTAGACGGCGAGTACGCGGCCTTCGGCAAGATCATCGAAGGACAGGAAGTAGCCGACGCAATCGTAATGACACCGCGTGACGCAAGCGATAAGCCTATGAAGGCCCAGAGAATGGCCAAGGTAACCATAGAGGAGACTAACTATATGAAGTCAAGTGCTTTTTGAAGGAAAAGCACTTCGAACCTTGAGAATTGAATAACGACATGACAAAACAGACAAGCAAGGCTTGCCTTGAGAATGATCATTTCAGTTGTCAGCTCTGTGGAACGAAAGTTTCGTTATGCTTGAGCATATAGAAGAT